>Ga0335077_10010755_pt1 | contig 11428 bp, 17 predicted proteins | sample Lox_Sample_31_FD_207151 | JGI IMG/M metagenome (GOLD analysis project Ga0335077, IMG submission 207151) | Soil microbial communities from Loxahatchee National Wildlife Refuge, Florida, United States - Lox_Sample_3.1 | ecosystem: Environmental > Terrestrial > Soil > Wetlands | place: USA...
AGACGAAGCCGCATACCCCAGCCTCTGGACCCTCCAGCAGCAGCTCAACATCGTCCAGCAGCAGCAGAGCATCGCCGAACAGCAACTCAACACCGTGCAGCGGCAGCTCGCGGCCATTCAGCAGCAGCTCAACGTCATCAACACGAAGGCAGATGAGATCATGGCAGCACAGGACGACGTCAACGCCGCAGTCGCCGCAGTTTCCCAGCTGCTCACCACAGTCGCAGGTGTCGTGACCGGCCTGCAGGCCAGCGCGGCCGACCTGACGACAGCGGCAGCGAACATCTCGGCGCAGATCGCCGCGCTCGGCACCCCGGTCGACACGTCGGGACTCGACACCGCGGTCGCGGGAGTCGCTGCGGTCGAGCAGCAGCTGACCGACGCTGAGACGGCTGTGACCACAGCACAGGCCGCGATCGACGCCCTCGAAACCCCCCCAGCCACACCCTGATCCTGGAGCCGGTTTCCAGCCCCCCGTATCCTCAGGAACATGGGCTGGAAACCGGCGATCCACCGGCGCCTCTTCCACAAACTCCCCGCAGGCCCCGACCAGCAGTCCCGCCTCCAATCCCAGACCCGCGCCGTTGAAGCACACGCCGCCGCCAGCGAAATCTTCGAACAGTTCTCCGGCCACCACGACTCGATCGCTGACGTGCTGCACGCCACCGGCCACCACCACCTCCCGCAGGAAAGCGCGCAGATCGCCGCCTGGTGCCGCAACCTCGCCGAAGAAATGATCGCCATCATCCCCGATGACCCCCAGCTGTCCACCGGCCTGCACCAGCTGCTTGACGCCCGCGACAGTTTCCTCCGCGCCGCCCTCCACCAGAAAGACCAGTAGAACCAGTCAGGGCAATCCGTATGAGCGGGGCATATGGAACAAAACATGCCGCATCGCGCCCTCGACCGGATCCTGCGGCTCGTCCCAGACAGCCTCCGGTGGATGATCCCCTGGTCGCAGCGCCACCATCTCCACCACCGCAGCCCAGACGAACGCGAAATCGACCACGAGCACTGGACCCACGACGAACTGCGCTACATCGAAGACCGCCACAGCCGCCAGCGCCGCAGGCATGAGGAACGCGCCAACCGGATCCGCCGCCGCGACCAGCACTTCCGGTAGAATGATCTAAAGACCCCGGCGCTGCGCCAACAGCCCGGGGATGGCCAACCTGTGGTGGCAGGATGACATGACCGAGCGTACCTGCAGTGTGAACGACTGCAACAGACCGCACTACGGACGCGGATTCTGCGCCATGCATTACCAGCACTGGCGCAAGACGGGCTCGGCAGATGATCCGCTAAAGGGCATCTGGAAGTGCGGGCACCTGCGCACACCTGAGACCACAATCTTCGAGAAGGGTGGCAAGGAACGTTGTCGCCCGTGCCGCGAGCAGTACAACGCCACCTTCGTCTCAGAGACTCCCTGCACGGTATGCGGTGACCCTCAGCTAGCCAGGGACTTGTGCGGTAAGCACTACCAACGTCAGGTGAACAAGGGCAGCACTGATGATCCTGTCTACCTGACGCCTGAGCAGCGAAGGCAGCACCTGGACGACGCAATGCGTCGCTGGCGCGAGCGCAACCCTGGGGTCGAAGCGGAGCGCCAGCGTCAGAAATACGCCGAAGATGCCGTCTACCGCGAGGCAGAGCGGGAACGCCGCCGAAGATACGTCCGAGACAATCCTGGCAAGATCGCTGCATACAACAGGCTCTGGGGCGAGATGAACCCGGAGCACAAGGCGCGGCTTTATCGCGAATGGGTCGAGGCAAATCCTGAGCGCGCACGCGACATCTACTGGAACAAAACGCAGCGCCGTCGTGCTCGTGAGCGCGCAAGCACTGTCGGCCCGGTAGACCGTAAGCGAGTCATCGAAGATTACGGCATGATTTGCCACCTATGTACAGGGGAGATCAAGACCCGGACCGACCTGCATATCGACCACGTGTTCCCAATCGCCGCTGGCGGTCCGCACGTTCAGGATAACCTGCGCCCGTCTCACTCGTGGTGCAATCTACGGAAGGGCGCAAAGCTCCTTCCCTGAGGCACGGGAAGGGGGTGATCTGGCGGGTATGGCTATCGACGATAGGATGATGTCTCGCCTTTTAGCTTCCTGTAGCAGGGCAGCCCTGGCCCCCACCTGAGTTCAATCCGATAACCTACGCAATGCGCATCTGGGACGCGTGGTTCAGTGGTGATCCACAGCGACTCTCCTGGGTGCATTATTTACAACCTTGGGGCAAATAGCCCTGTAGGACGTTCGTATTTCGCAACAACGGGGGAACCAGGACTACCGGTTCCGCGCCCTGGACAATTTAGGGGAGGCTTGCTGGGCAGCATCACCCGCACTTTACGTTCTGGGGCCAACCCGTTTTAGGTCCCTCCAGGTGAGAAGAGGCAAAAGTACCATGTGCCACTGGCCGGTGACATAGCGCAAACATCGGCTGACCTGCTGTTCTCGAAGGCGCCGGTGGTGAAGTCGGGGGATCCCGGGAACCAGGTTGCGTTCAGCCGTCTGATGGCGGATGGGATGCACTCGACCCTGCTTGAGGCGGGGGAACTGTGCTCGGCGCTGGGTGGGACTACCCGTGGGTTGATGTGGTGCCGGCGGATGCCGCGGTGCCGCATTTCTCGTACAACAAGCTGGTTGCGGTGACTTTCTGGCGGGTGCTGTACGACTCTGGGCCTGAAGTCGTGCGGCACCTTGAGACGCATATCCCGTCGCAGAACGCGATCATGCACAATATTTATGCAGGGGATCAGTCGGATCTGGGCCGGGTTTTGCCGTTGACGGATTTCCCGGAGACGGCGCAGTTCGCGCAGTACACGTCCGAAGGCAACACGATCGTGTTCCCGGATCAGCCGCTGGACGCTTCGACGGTGGTGTATGTGCCGAATCAGCGGCCGAACCGGATCTGGCGGGATCTGGGCCCGCAGGCGCTGCCGCTGGGTCGCAGCGACTATTCGGGTGTCGAAGGGCTGATGGATGCCCTCGACGAGGTGTATTCGTCGTGGATGCGGGACATTATCATTGCTAAGTCCAGGTTGATTGTGCCGCAGCAGTACATGGATAATATTGGCCGCGGTAAAGGTGCGGTTTTTGATCCGGACCGTGAGGTGTATTCGCCGATTAATATGCTGACGACTGGTGGCGGGACCAGCGATATCCTGGTGAACCAGTTTAAGATCCGGTTTCAGGAGCATCAGGCCACCGCATCCCAGTTGATCAACCAGATTGTGCGGGGTTCCGGCTACTCGGGGCAGACGTTCGGCGAGTACGACGCGACCGGAAGCCTGACGGCGACTGAGGTGCAGGCCCGTGAGCGCCGGTCGCTGATCACGCGGGAGAAGAAGGTGCTGTACTGGCGTCCTGCGCTGCGGGACATCATGTACGGGCTGCTGACGATCCAGGCGGAGATTTTCGGGGACCGGACGATTACGCCGATGCGGCCGGATATCACGTTTGTGGAGCCGTTGCCGCCTGATCAGCTGGAGCTGGCGCAGACGGCGATGGCGATCTCTACGGCTGAGGCGGCGTCGAAAGAGTCACTGGTCCGGATCATCCACCCGGATTGGACGCCGGAGCAGGTCAATGCCGAGGTGCGGCAGATCTTCGCCGAGCTCGGCACGCAGCTGCTGGACAAGGCACGGATCACTTTGCCGCTGCAGCCGCAGATGGCGGCGGATGGCACGCAAGGTCCGTCGCCGGTTGATATCGCCGGTGATCTGGCTGAGTTCGCGGCGCCGGTGCCGGTGCCGCCGGGTGAGCCGGGGATTTTTGTGCCGCCAGAGGCTGAGGACGCAGACAATCCAGAGTAGGAGCATGGGATGGCCGGTTCACCGAAACTGACGCAGAAGAAGGGGCGCCGGCTGGCGGGCGGGAAGCCGATCCCGAAGGGAAGTTTCGCGCTGCCCGGCCAGCGGTACCCGATTGATACCCCGGGGCGGGCGCGGAATGCGCTGGCGCGGGGTGCGCAGAACGCCACCCCGGCTGAGCAGGCAACGATCAGGCGCAAGGTGGCGGCGAAGTATCCGGCGATCGCGGTCGGCGGCAAGAAGAAGGCCGCCGCGAAAGGCAAGAGCGCCGCGTTCGGCGGTAAGAAGGCTGCACCGTTCAAGGCCAAGAGTAAGTAGGGAGCAGACATGGGCAGTATGCCGTCAGGCCCGAAGCATGTCATGTCGGGTGGCCTGCATCCCGGCAACCATGGGCATGGGGAGTTCAACCGGGCGCCGGGTGACGCCACCGAGAAGGTCAGCAGGCATCACGGTGAGGCCGGTCATTTCCCCGGCGAGAACGGGCCGAACGCACGCAACACCACACCCACGCCGGGTGACGCCGGCAAGTCGTCCACCGGCTAGGAGACGCTCGTGAGCATGCCATCAGGGCCGAAGCATGTACTGGCCGGTGACAACTATCCCGGGCACGGCCGGTACACCCATTTCAACAGCGCCCCCGTGGATGCGACCGAGTCGGTGACCAAGCATTTCGCCGGTGCCGGACGGATGCCGGGCGGCGGCGTCACCGGCGGGGCGACCCGCACCCCGGGGGATGAAGGCTACTGCGCGACCGGCCTGCAGAATGACCACGACTGGGATGACATGCCGCCCGGCCCGATGCCGGATTCGCACTATGCCAGCTAAGAAACGGCTCGCGTCGCAGCGTTTGGCGTCGCAGGTGAGCAACGCCCCCCGCAGGGCGGACCGGCGGCAGCCGGACTACTACACCGGCGCCGGGCTGCGGTCCAACCTGTCGGCGTCGATCCAGCGGCACTACTCGGGTAATGATGCCAGGGTGACCGGGGCGCCGGGGTCGCAGGAAAACCTGACCGTCGAAACCCTGCCCGCCCGGCCAAAAAAGAAAGACCGCCGCTACAGGCGGCTGCGGTCGGAGAACACGGCGCCCACGTCGGCGACCCCGGGTGCGTGGTCGCAGGCGACCGCGATCCATCCGAGCGGTGCCCGTTACTGAGAGGATCCCGCCGTGGCGAAGCCGGTGAAGAAGAAGAAGCCTGCCAGGGTGCCGGGCGACGCCGGCAGAACCACCAGGAAGTCCAGCCCCGTCAAGGCGGACACGATGACACCGGCACGCGTCGCGAAACGCGCCCAGGTGGGCCGCAAAGCCGGTCTTGCCGAACCTGGGCCGACCGGTGAAGGTGCCCGCGGCCGGACCGGCAGCACCGCCCGGATGCGACCCGGAACCCCCCCATCGGGTGGCGGCCGGAACGGTATCTTTGACACCGCCGACCAGGGCAACGCCAGACTCGCCGGCAAGGCTGCGGGGGCGCCGCAGAACGCCGCAGGTGGCGCGGGACGAGTGAAAGGCAGGCGCCGCCGTGCCAGCCGTTGACCATGACGCCAGGATCCGCGCGGTCCTGCGCGAGCTGATCACCCACAATTGCCTGGAAGATGTCGGTTTCAACGTCGCCTGGGATGTCGGGCAGGCGCACGCGACACTGCCCGGCCAGACCGAACCGGTGCAGATCCAGGTCATCATGTACCGGATCGTGCTCACCATGCGATCCCCCCTGCTCGGTGACAGGCCGGATGTCGCCTATCTGGCGCACATGCGGCAGGACCTGACCGGTTTCGCGCAGGGCCCGTCCCGCAGCACCCTCGCGAAAATCGTTAAGGAAGGCGTCGCCGACCTGCGCAGGCAGGTGAAAGAAATCCACAACGAGGCGATCGCCGGCGTCAACGGCAAACCGGCGCCGTAGCTGCCGTGGCGCTGCGCGGAAACCAGCAGCAGCAGCGTAAGGCGCACGGCGACTCACGGGAAGACCTGGCGATCGCAGCCGGCGCTGCGGTCACCGGCATCATCGCCGTCGTAGAGGTCGTGTTCCTGTCCGCGCTCGCCGCCGCCGTGGCGGCTGTCGCCTCCGGCCGGATGCTTCGCCATGCGGCGTCGCGGCAGATGCGCGCTGCGATGACGGCGATGCTCGACAGTGCGATGACCCGGATCGGGACGGTGCTGCGGGGGGTGGCGCGCGGCACCCGCAGTGACGTTGAGCGGATCATCCTGGAGGACCTGCCGCCGGGACTCGGGGCCCGAGCGGCGGCGAGTGTCCTCGGAGTCCCGGCGGCAGCCGGATGGCGCAACCTGCACCTCGCCCTCCGCCAGGCCGGCGCCGGCGCGGCCGAGGCAGCTGACCGCGCGTTCACCGGTATCACCGGCGAGGTGACCGGCCGGTTCCCGTCGCGTCACGGCATGCTGCGAAGCAAAGATGTCATCGCCCGGCTGCAGGCCGCGCAGCAGATGCTCGACGACTTCGCCGACGGCGGGGTGACCGCGTTCACCGACACCCGGGGCCGCGACTGGGACCTGGTGTCGTATGCGGAGATGGTGACCCGCACCGCCGCGTCGCGGCTGCACCTGAACTTCTACCTGTCGGCGATGTCCCAGCAGGGCTATGACCTGGTCGTCGTGTACGCGCTCACCGGCATGCCGCCCTGCGCGAAGTGCGCCCCGTGGGTCGGCAAAGTCCTGTCGATCAGCGGGAACGTGCAGCGCGGCACCCGGATCGCCGCGTTTACCGCCGACCGGGTGAGCCACCAGGCGCAGGTGGCTGGGTCGGTTGCCGAAGCTATGGCAGATGGCCTTTTTCACCCGTCGTGCAGACACGGACTCACGATCTTCACCAATGGGGCCAAGTTTCTGCCGCTGTCCGGCACCGCCCCCGGTGAACCACCACCACCCCGCGACGAGCGCCTGTACAAACGGGAACAGCAGCTGCGGGCACTCGAACGGGCCATGCGGACGGCGCGCCGCCACGCCGAGGTCGCGGTCACCCCGGCGGCGAAAGGCCGCGCTAGCAGGCAGATCACCGAGCTGAACCGGCAGATCCGCCACCTCACCAACACAAGCGAACTTCCACGCCGCCCGCTGCGCGAGCAGCCGCACAGCGTGAGATAGCTAAGCCACCCGCCTGGAGCGGGGTTCTTCATTCCGGTCCCAGGAGGGCCTTCATCATGTCTGAAACGACAATAGAGGCGCCCGGCGCGCCTGCGTTCATTGAACCAGTGATATCCGAACCCGCACCGGAACCGGCGGCATCTGCAGAGCCGACGGAGACACAAAGCGGGCAACAGGAACCGAAAACAGAACCATCCGATGTCGCGGACTTGCCCGCATGGGCGCAGAAACTACTCCGCGACACCCGCAACGAGGCGGCCCGGCACCGCACTAGCGCCAAGGGCCTTGAAGACAAGCTCAGCCAGTACGAGCAAACCCACAAACAGCAGATGGACGGGATCGCCAAAGCCCTCGGCCTGGCGCCAGACGAGGCGACCCCCGAACAGATCATGGCCGAGCGGGACGCGGAACGGTCCCGCGCCGACGAGGAACGCCGCCGCGCCCAGCAGGCCGCGGTCGAGCTCGCCACCTACCGCGCCGCAGCCACCCTGGGCGCCGATGGGAACGCGCTGCTCGACTCGAGGTCGTTTGTCCGCGCCATCGAAGGGCTGGACCCTTCAGCGGATGATTTCGCCCAGCGGGTCAAAGACGCCATCACCGAGGCCCTCGAAGCGCACCCGGAATGGAAAGCACCCGCGTCGGCGCGCCCGGAGCCGCCGTCCACCGTGCCACCACCGCAGCCCCGGCCGGAGCCGACGATCCCCCGCGCCAACGGCCAGTTCACCGGTGGGGCGACGGGACCCCGTCAGTGGAACGACGACGACGTCGCCCGCGCCACCCCGCAGCAGCTCGTGCAGGCCATGAAAGACGGCCTGCTGCAGGAACTGGCGGTCGGCACCGGCCACGGCCGCGACCGCCGCGTCAACCCGCAGTAACAGTCAGTTCTCGGCATGCATCACCGGGCGTGATGGCCGATTTGCCATGAATCGCCCATGACCGCAGTCGGACACTAACTCTGCGGCATGCAATCTGACGTTTTAGGAGGTCAGACCAAGTGTCAGTACTTGCATTCAAGCCGCAGATCTGGTCCAAGGTGATCTTGGCTGCGCTTCAGAAGAATCTTGTTTTCGGTGGACCGGGTATTTCCAATGCCGACTACGAAGGTGAGATTTCCGGCCCCGGCAACGTGGTTCACATCACCCAGTTCGGTGACCCCACCATCTCGGACTACGCGCCCGGTGCGACCCTCACCTACCAGGCGCTCACCGACGCAGGTCTCGACCTCAACGTCGACCAGGCCAAATCCTTCAGCTTCGCGGTGGACGACGTGGACCGCCGCCAGGCCGCCGGTGACATGCAGTCCTACCTGGAAGAACGTGCCAGCTATAAACTGGCCGACGTCGCGGACCAGTTCATCGCAGGCCTGTACACCGGCTGCTCGGTGACCAACATCCTCGCCGGTGCCACCTCCACCTCGTCGTCGCTGGTCGCCAACAACGCGCTCACCCCAGCCGTGTACTCGTCCACCACCCCGGCGGACCTGTACCAGAAGGTGATCCTGCCACTCAAGGTGGTCCTCACCCAGTCCAACATCCCCATGGCCGGACGCTACCTCGTCGTCCCCCCCTGGGCCGAGGCGCTGCTCGAGCAAACCCAGGCGTTCATCGCCATCACCGACATGCGCGGCGAAGCCTCCCAGGTCTTCCAAACCGGCATGATCGGCCGCTGCGCCGGATTCGACATCTACGTCTCCAACAACGCCGTCGAATACAACACGAGTGACACCAACGGCAAGCAGAACTGGATCGTCCAGGCCGGACATCCAATGGCGATTACTTACGCCGAGCAAATTGTGCAGACGGAAGCCCTCCGGCTACAGACCACATTCGCCGATGGAGTACGCGGCCTTCATGTGTATGGTGCCAAGTTGGTAAGGCCGGATGCCATAGCAGTTGCCGGTGTTGCTCGGCCAGCAGGTATCTGACCTGCAAAAACAATGGCGATAACGTACGCGTAGTAGACTCACCCCGTACACGAATGATTTTGCAGCCTGCTAGACTGGTTCCCACGAGAAAGGCCCCGGCGGATGCGTGAACATCCCCGGGGCGTGGGCAACCTGACGGAAGCAGGACACCATGTACGAGCGTATCTGCACGGTCGATGGGTGCGAGAACCCGGAAACCGCACGGGGCTGGTGCCGTAAGCACTACACCCGCTGGCACCGGTTCGGGGATCCCCTCAAAGGGGAAGACCTGCTGCCGTTCATGACCAGCGGCGTCTACTCCATCACCTGCAAGGCCAACGGGTGGGTGTACGTCGGTTCGTCTGTACGGGTCAGGTCCCGGTGGAAAGATCACACATGCTGGCTACGCAAGGGCACGCACACGATCGGCCGCCTGCAGTCAGACTGGGACCAATACGGCGAGGCCGGTTTCGAGTTCCGGCTGCTGGCCGAGATCAGGGACGCCGGGGAGCGCTATCAGTGTGAGCAGGTGGCGCTCAGTGCCGTCTGGGCGACTGGCCTGTGCTACAACCTCTCACCTAGTGCCCGGGACAACACGGGTCACCGGTTCACGTCTGAGCAGTCGCAGAAGGTCAGCGATGCGCTGAGGGGTAAGCCGAAGTCCGAGGAGCACCGGGCGAACCTGTGGCGTGACCGTGAGGTGACCCCGGAGTTCCGCGAGCTGATGCGGCGCAACGGTGAGATGGGCAGGGGCAAGCCGAAGTCCATCGAGCACCGGAAGGCGATCATCGCCTCGTCCTCGGCGATCGGGAAGGCAGGTTCGGCCAACCACAAGGCAAAGCTCACCGAGGATCAGGTGGCGCAGATCAAGCGCCGGCTGATCGCGGGTGAGAAGGGCCGGGCCCTGGCCGCCGAATTCGGTGTCGCTGAGTCGATCGTTTCGCAGATCAAAAGCGGCAAGCGCTGGCGCCATGTTGACGCAGCGCCTTGATCACTCTTCTTATGAGCCGGCGGGTTGCCGTCCTGGCTTTCGGAAGGAATAGGAGAAAACCAGTATGGCTCGTACGCAACTCACCCCGATCACGGTCACGCAGGATGCGGGGATCGTGTACACGGCCGCCACGACTTTGGCGTCGTTGCAGGCGGCGGGGGCCTATATCGCCCCGCCTGCGGTGACGATTACTTCCGGTACCGGAACGTATGCCCCGGGCTGGACGCAGGGGTCGTTGCTGCTGCTGGTGAACAACACGACCACGATCACCGAGACGGTGGTGATCCGCGGTTCCGGCAGCGGCGTTCTTGTGTCGGGGACTTCGCAGACGTCGCCGTATCCGTCGAATGCGGTGTTCACGCAGGGGTCGCAGGGTGACCTGACGGTGTCGATGGCGGCGTCGTCGCTGTACATGATCTGGCCGTACACGTCGGACCGGTTCACCCAGTCGGATGGGAACATCTACCTGGACTTCGGCGTGTCGATCACCGGTTTCATCACGGTGTTCGCGCTGTCGTCGCCGCGTCTGGGCGGTATCGTCGGCGCGTGACGATCTACATCAGAGGGGAGAGCGGGGCGCTGCTGTCGTATAGTGCCCCGCTTCCCCCTGGGATTCTTGACCGTTTGAACTCCGGGCAGCTCGTGCAGGTCAACGAAGACGGATCTGACTTCGACGAGGCTTACGAAGACGTAGAAGAGTTGCCGGAGGATGTGCCGCCGCTGCCGAGGCCATCGGATCTGCGGCCGGTGTGGGAGCAGTACGCGCAGGCGCAGGGCCTGGAAGAAGACGAGATCAGGAAGCTGTCGAAGCGGCAGCTGATCGAGAAACTTAGCTTCCGCCCGCCCGATTTCCGCGAGGATGACGACGAGGAAGCGAAGGATCTGGCTTCCAGCGAATAGGGAACCCCGCCAGCTGCCTGTACGGGGGGACAAGCATCTTCTTCGCCGGCGGGGTCGTTGCCTAGTTTAGACCGCAGTGGCGGGGTGTGACAGGGAAACCGGGGGTCTCGCGTGGGGCTGTACCGGCATGTGCCGCATCCGCATGTGGAGCGGCGCAGGAAGCAGGGGCCGGTCAAGGTAGCTGACCAGCTACCCGGTAAAAGCGGCAACCCGGTCACCCGGTTCAACTCGGCCATTGCTCTCGCGATTACCCGCAGTGTCGGCACCATGTGGTGCGCCTACGCGTTCGCCGCGCTCGCCCTGATCAGTCTTCCCGACGCTATCCACGAGGGCCGCCAGGCGGTCGTCTCGTGGATAGCGCAGACGTTCCTCCAGCTGGTCCTCTTGTCGATCATTCTTGTTGGGCAGGCCATCCTGGGTAAGGCTTCCGATGCGAGGTCGGAGCAGACGTTCGCTGACGCGGAGGCGATCCTGCACGAATGCCTGCAGCTGCAGGCGCATCTGGCCGCGCAGGACAAGGTGCTGGAGCATCTGATCGGTGGTTAGGGGGCCGGGATGTCGTCTATCTCGATGATTCTCGGTAACCAGCAGTCCGACGTCGCCCAAGGTGGCCAGGTTCAGCTGACCAACATGTTCGAGACGTCGAAAGGCTCGACGCAGGGCGCCCCCGCCTCGGGTGTGACGATCTCGATCGACGCCACCACGCTGACGACACCTGGTGCG
>Ga0335077_10010758_pt1 | contig 11427 bp, 6 predicted proteins | sample Lox_Sample_31_FD_207151 | JGI IMG/M metagenome (GOLD analysis project Ga0335077, IMG submission 207151) | Soil microbial communities from Loxahatchee National Wildlife Refuge, Florida, United States - Lox_Sample_3.1 | ecosystem: Environmental > Terrestrial > Soil > Wetlands | place: USA: Florida...
TTTACTTATTCCAAATTAATGGCATGGGTGGCATTCGATAGAGCCATCCTCATCGCCGAACGCCTTAGTTACAAAGCACCGATCGAGAGATGGAAGCCTCTTCGCGAGAAACTGCATCGGCAAATCTGCAAAATGGCTTTCAATACAGACAAGAACAGCTTTGTTCGGATCTATGGGGGCGATGAACTGGATGCCTCGCTCCTCCTGATCCCGCTCGTGGGATTTCTTCCAGGCAGTGATCCGCGTGTCCAGGGAACCGTTGAAGCAATTCGTCGCGAGTTGATGCCCGATGGGTTCGTCTTGCGTTACGACACCTCCCGGGTCAGCGACGGGTTACCTCCCGGTGAGGGGGTATTTCTGGCATGCAGCTTCTGGATGGTGAGCAGCCTCAAAGCAATTGGCCGTACGGACGAAGCTATTCAGCTCTTCGAGCGCTTGCTATCGTTGACAAACGATCTCGGACTCCTTTCCGAGGAGTACGACCCGAAGCGGAAACGGCTGGTAGGGAATTTCCCGCAAGCATTCTCCCACATTGCACTGGTTAACGCGGCATTCGATATCGAGGATGGCAAGGAAGTGCGCGGCCGCGTCCGCCATCAATAAGAGTGAAAAACACCAATGCTTCAGATCTTGAGAATTGGCCGACCTTCGCGGCGATGATCATGGGCCTTCAATCCGACCCCCACGGGCTGAAAGCCAGCGGCTCAATGGCGCACTTGTTTCACTGGCTTATGCGGCTTGGCGCAGCCGGGCTTTTCATCCTCGCTCTCATCGATTCGTCAGTTGTGCCCATCCCGTTGCCTGGGAGTACCGACCTTGTGCTCTTGTTGCTCACGGCCTTTCGATCCTCCTCGATCTCCTCTCCGATTGAGTATGCATCCTGCGTTTTCGCCGGATCGATCATCGGCGGATACATGACTTGGGCCGCAGGCAAAAAGGGTGGAGAAGCAGCCCTGGGAAGATTGAGCCGGGGCAGGTTTGTCCGGCGAGTTCAACGATGGGTCAAGAAGAATGGCATGCTCTCCGTATGGGTCGCAGCCGTGCACCCACCGCCGGTCCCGCTCATGCCGTTCTTGTTTGCCGCCGGCGCTTTGGGCCTCTCGCGAACTCAGTTTCTCATTTCGTACTGTTCGGGCCGCGCCGTTCGATATGGGACGGTGGCTTGGCTTGGCTATCGCTATGGTCGGCGCATGATTGCGCTCTGGCAAAAGTATTTGAGCGCCTGGACCACGCCCCTCATAAGCATCTATGTCATCCTGATTGTGCTCGGAGCAGCCTATGGGCTCTGGAAATACAGGGAAGAGAAGCGAAAGAGCAGTTGATATGGCGGGAATGCCGCACTCCCGCCACATTTCTTACGCGTGCGCGTGTCTGAGCGGATTAGCAATGGCCTGTTTGGTCGCGAGATAACGATCCACTGCCGCTGCCGCCTTGCGCCCCTCAGAGATCGCCCATACCACCAGCGATTGCCCACGCCGCATATCGCCCGCGGCGAAGATGCCTTCGACTGACGTCATGTACTCGCCGTTTGTCGCCACGTTTCCGCGTTGGTCAAGCGCCACGCCGAGCTGTTCAATCATGCCGCCCTTCACCGGGCCAAGAAAGCCCATTGCCAGGAGGACCAAATCCACATCGAGCGTGAATTCGCTCCCCGCGATCGCCTCGAACTTCGGTGGAGCACCGACCCTCACAGCGTGAACCTGCTTCACACTGCCATTCTCGTCGCCGGTGAACTTCAGGCTGTTGATCGCCCAGTCGCGTATACCGCCCTCTTCATGCGCACCCTCCGTGCGCAACTGCAGCGGCCAAAGTGGCCATGGTGTCGATGTCGCGCGCGTCTCAGGAGGCTTGGGCATGATCTCGATCTGGTGTACGCTCTTCGGGCCCTGGCGATGGCTGGTGCCGAGGCAGTCGGCGCCCGTATCTCCGCCGCCGATGATCAACACTCGCTTTCCAGTGGCAGTGATGGAAACCGCCGGATCGATGAAATCGCCCTCATTGCGCCGATTTTGTTGCGGCAGAAACTCCATCGCGAAATGAATACCCTTGAGCTCACGTCCGGGAATTGTCAGATCGCGCGGTTGCTCCGCGCCGCCCGTGAGAAGGATCGCGTCGTAGTGACCCGTCAGCGTGTCCACTGGGATATTCCCACCCACATGAGCGTTTGTGAGAAACGTAATGCCCTCTGCCCGCATCTGCCGCAACCGCCGGTCGAGCACTTGTTTCTCAAGCTTGAAGTTTGGAATTCCGTATCGCAACAGTCCGCCAATGCGGTCGTTCTTCTCGTATACGGTGACGGAGTGCCCGGCGCGGCGTAGTTGCTGTGCAGCGGCGAGACCAGCCGGACCGCTGCCCACAACTGCGACGCGCTTCCCGGTGTTCTGCTCCGGCGGCTCGGGATGAATCCAGCCCTCATCCCACGCCCGTTCCACGATGCTCTTCTCGATCAGCTTGATCGATACCGGAGGCTGATCGATACCCAGCACGCATGCTGCTTCGCATGGTGCGGGGCAGATGCGTCCCGTGAACTCGGGGAAATTGTTCGTGGCATGCAGCCGCCTGATCGCGCTCTGCCATCGGCCATTGTAGGCAAGGTCATTCCAATCCGGAATAAGGTTGTTCACCGGGCATCCCGTGTGGCAGAAGGGAACGCCGCAGTCCATGCAGCGCGCTCCCTGTTCGCGTTGCTTCTCTTCGGAGAACGGCAGGTAAATCTCAAACCAGTCCTGCACCCGCTCCTCCACACTCCGTCGCACGGCCTGTTCGCGTTCAATCTCAAGAAAGCCTGTAACTTTACCCATGCTGCACCTCGGCGGCAGCCTCAACCTGAGGCGCGGTAGTAAGGGGAGGAGAATAAACCGTGTCTACACGCTCAACACCAAGCACGCGCTTGTACTCGTGCGGGAACACCTTGATGAATCTGGGCTGAGCTTCTTCCCAGTGCTCTAGAATCCACGCCGCACGCGGGCTGCCGGTGTAGTCGCGATGGCGCTCGAGGAGACTGCGGACTTCCGCAACATCGGCTTCGGTTTCGAGTGGCTCAAGATCGACACTGGCCTTGTTGCAGCGGCGCGATGAAAAGTCGCCCTGGTCATCAAAGACGAAAGCACGCCCACCACTCATGCCGGCGGCGAAGTTGCGTCCCGTTGTTCCCAGCACGACGACGGTGCCGTTGGTCATGTATTCGCAGCCATGGTCGCCGACCCCCTCAACCACTGCCGTTGCGCCTGAGTTGCGAACTGCAAAGCGCTCACCGGCAATGCCATTGAGAAAAACTTCGCCGCTTGTGGCGCCGTAGAGCACCACGTTGCCCACGAGAATGCTTTCCTCCGGCAGGAAGAAAGAGGTCTTCGGCGGATAAGCAATGATGCGGCCGCCCGATAACCCCTTGCCCAGATAATCGTTGCTGTCCCCTTCCAGCTCCAGCGTTACGCCGGTGGGAACAAATGCTCCGAAGCTCTGGCCCGCCGAACCTTCAAACTTGAAGTGAATCGTCCCATCCGGCAGCCCAGCCGATCCATACCGCCGTGCGATCTCGCCGCCCAGCATGCCTCCGACCGTGCGGTGGACGTTTCGAATCGCGAAGCTTCCCGTGACCGCCGTCTTCGATTCCAGCGCCGGAGCAGCCTTCGCAATCAATGCGTGATCGAGGGCCTGGTCCAGTCCATGATCTTGCGCCTGCACCTTGCGGCGCGCGACGCGCGAGGGAACCGTCGGTGCGTAGAGGATCGAAGACAGGTCGATCCCCTTGGCCTTCCAGTGCGCATTGGCAATCGCCGCGTCGATTTTGTCAACGCGGCCGACCATCTCGTCGAATGTACGAAAACCGAGCTTCGCCATGTGCTGGCGAATCTGCTCGGCGATAAAGAAGAAGAAGTTGATCACGTGCTCCGGCTGGCCGGTAAAGCGCTCTCGCAAGACTGGATCCTGCGTGGCAATACCGACCGAGCAGGTGTTAAGGTGGCACTTGCGCATCATGATGCAACCCATTGCGATTAGAGGAGTTGTTGCGAATCCGAATTCTTCCGCACCCAGCAGCGCCGCGATCACCACATCGCGTCCCGTTTGCAGCTTGCCATCCGTCTGTACCTTGATGCGTCCTCGCAGGTCGTTCAGCAGAAGCACCTGCTGCGTCTCGGCGAGACCAAGCTCCCACGGTAACCCGGCGTGCTTGATCGAACTGAGCGGTGAAGCACCGGTACCACCTGTGTCGCCGGAGATGAGCACAACGTCCGCGTGCGCCTTCGAAACACCCGCAGCCACAGTGCCCACGCCGACCTCCGACACAAGCTTCACCGCGATCCGTGCCTTCGGATTGACGTTCTTGAGATCGTAGATCAGCTGCGCAAGATCTTCGATCGAGTAGATGTCGTGATGCGGCGGTGGCGAGATCAGTCCAACGCCAGGTATCGAATGGCGCGTTTTGGCGATGACGTCGTCAACTTTGTGTCCCGGCAACTGTCCGCCTTCGCCAGGCTTCGCTCCCTGCGCCATCTTGATCTGCAACTCGTCTGCGTTGACCAGGTAGTTCGTGGTCACGCCAAACCGTCCGCTCGCCACCTGTTTCACGGCACTGCGGCGCGAGTCGCCGTTTGCATCCGGCTTGAAACGCGCTTCGTCTTCGCCGCCCTCGCCAGTGTTCGACATGCCGCCCAGACGGTTCATGGCAATTGCCAGCGTCTCGTGCGCCTCCTTGCTGATGGAGCCAAAGCTCATCGCGCCCGTCGTGAACCGCTTCACGATCTCCTTTGCCGGCTCGACCTCCTCGACCGGAATCGGATTCTCCGCGTACTTGAGCTTCAGCAGGCCGCGCAATGTGCAGAGGTCGCGATTCTGCTGATCGAGCAGATCCGTGTACTCCTGGAATGTCGTCGCATTGTTGGCGCGAACCGAGTGCTGAAGCTTGCTGATCGTCTGCGGATTCAGCAGATGGTACTCGCCACCCTCACGGTACTGATAATGCCCACCGACTACCAACTCTGTTTCCGACTCAGTCAGCGGCTGGAAGGCGTACTGGTGTTTCATCTGTGCTTCGCGTGCCAGCACATCAAGGCCAACACCCTCGATCCGCGATGCCGTTCCAACGAAATATGTCTCAACCAGGTGCTGATTCAGGCCGACCGCCTCAAACACCTGCGCGCCGCGGTAACTCTGCAGCGTGCTGATACCCATCTTTGAGAAGGTCTTCAGCAGTGCCTTGTTAATCGCCTTGATAAAATTCTTTTCCGCATGGGTGCCTGAGACGCTGTGCGGCAGTAGCCCGCGCCGTTTCAGATCATGCAGCGTCTCAATCGCAAGATACGGATTGATTGCGCTCGCGCCGTATCCGATCAGCAGCGCGAAATGCATCACCTCGCGCGGCTCGCCGCTCTCGATGATCAGCGCGACCTGCGTGCGGGTCTTTTCCTTCACCAGCCGATTGTGAACCGCCGCCATCGCCAGCAGGCTCGGGATAGGCGCATACGTCGCATCAACACCACGATCGCTAATGATCAGGAGCGTGTAGCCCGAAGCCACGGCGTGTGCGGCGCGCGCACTCAGCTCTTCAAGCGAGTTGCGCAGACCCGCCTCTCCATCCGCCGCGCGGAACAACGCTGGCAGCGTGGTCGCCAGCAGATCCCCCGAAGATACCCGCCGCAGCTTTTCCAGATCCCGATTCGACAGGATCGGATGCGGGAGCTTGAGCGTGTGGCAGTTCTCCGGAGTCTCGTCCAGAATGTTGCGCTCGGTTCCGATATAGCTGATCAGTGACATCACCAGCTCTTCGCGAATTGGATCGATCGGCGGATTCGTGACCTGCGCAAAAAGCTGCTTGAAGTAGTTGAACAACGGCTGCGGACGATCCGACAGGCACGCCAGAGGGACGTCCGTGCCCATTGAACCCACCGGCTCCTCACCGCGTGCCCCCATGGGGCCCAGCAGGATACGAAGATCTTCTTCGCTGTAACCGTACGCCCGCTGCCGCCGCAGCAATGTCTCCGGATTCGAAGCGATCAGGCGCGCAGGCTCCGGCAGAGCATCGACCAGAACCTGCTGATCCTTCAGCCATTCTGCGTAAGGTTGGCGTGCAGCAAGACTCTTCTTGATCTCGGAATCGGAGATGATCCGCTTCTGCACCGTGTCCACAAGGAACATGCGGCCCGGCTGCAGGCGTCCCTTCTTGCGAATATCCTCGGCCGGAAGATCCAGCACGCCTGCTTCTGAAGCCAACACGACCAGGTCGTCTTTCGTAACGATGTAACGTCCCGGACGAAGCCCGTTGCGATCCAGAGTGGCGCCCACCACGCGCCCATCCGTAAATGCGATCGCCGCCGGCCCGTCCCATGGCTCCATCAGCGACGCGTGGTACTCGTAGAAAGCTCGCTTGTCCTCGTCCATGTCCGGATTGCCCGCCCATGCCTCTGGAATCAGCATGGCCATCACGTGCGGCAGGGAACGACCCGACTGGTAAAGGAATTCAACAGTATTGTCGAGCGACGCGGAGTCGCTGCCCTCCGGCATGATCACGGGAAAGAGTTCTTTAATTTTCTCGCCGTGAACCGGGTGATCCAGCACTGACTGGCGCGCAGTCATCCAGCTTACGTTTCCGCGAACGGTGTTGATCTCGCCGTTGTGCGCAATATAGCGATAAGGGTGCGCCAGCTTCCAACTCGGAAACGTGTTCGTGGAGAATCGCTGGTGAACGAGACAAAGGGCGCTGGTGACCAGCGGATTTGCCAGCTCGAAGTAGAACTTCTCAATCTGTGGTGCCAGCATCAGCCCCTTGTAGATAATCGTCCGGCAGGAGAACGACGGAACATAAAAGAACTCCTTCTCCTCGATCTCCGAAGCGGCGATCTCGTTCTCCGTGCGGCGGCGAACCAGATAAAGGCGCCGTTCGAAAATCTCCTCATTCATCCCTTCCGGACAGGCCACGAAAAACTGCTCGATATACGGTTGTGTCGCACGGGCCTCGCGACCGATGGCATCGCCGTTCACCGGCGTATCGCGCCAGCCCAGAACTTTCAGGCCCTCCTCCGTAGCGATCCGCTCAAAGACACCCTCGCATTGCAGACGACTGTGCCGGTCCACTGGGAGAAAGACCATGGCTACGCCGTACGCACCGGGGCCGGGCAACTGGATGCCGAGTTCGCCGCACTCACGCGCGAAAAAGACGTGCGGTATCTGGATGAGAATGCCCGCGCCGTCACCCGTCTCCGGGTCGCAGCCCGCGGCGCCGCGGTGGGTGAGGTTGATCAGCACCTCGATGCCCTTGCGGATAATGTCATGACTCTTTTCGCCGCGAATGCTGGCCACGAGTCCCATTCCGCACGCATCGTGCTCATTGTGCGGGTGATAGAGCCCTTGCGGATCGGGTAAACGATGACGGTAGTTCGATGTCTGCATGAGTACCTTCTCTTATGAATAAGGTCGTTCTGCAAATTCAATTGTTGTGAACGTCAAAGACACAATGAGCGAGGCGTTCGCCTATCGGGATACGCCAGGTGCTCCAGGTGGCCCGTCGTGGCAGGCCCGTGCACATGGGGATAGTGCTGAACTTTTTATGATAGCTGAATTTCGGCTGCGTTAGTCCCGAATTGCAAAATTAGTGAATTTCAGCCCTATTTTCCACAAAACCACGCACTTATCCAGCGCGTCCCGTGGGCGAACCGCTCAGAGCTTGCAGATCAGCAGTTCGCGTTCATAGATCATCTCCGGCGGCAGGTGATCGTGCAACTCGATAAACAGCTCTTCGTGCGCAATCACTTCTTTCCGCCATGCCGCCCGGTCGACTTTCATAAGTTCCTCAAAGTCCTCCCGCGAAAAATCAAGCCCAGCCCAGTCGATGTCCTCGTAACGCGGCACCCAGCCGATCGCGGTCTCGCGTCCGCGTCCGTGTCCATGCACACGTTCCACAATCCACCGCAACACGCGCATGTTCTCGCTGAATCCCGGCCAGAGAAACTTCCCGTTCTCATCCTTGCGGAACCAGTTCACGTTAAAGATCCGCGGAGTGGCATCCAGTCCGCGCTGCATCTTGATCCAGTGCCGGAAATAGTCCCCCATGTGATAGCCGCAGAACGGCAGCATCGCCATCGGATCGCGACGCACTTTCCCCACCGCGCCCGCTGCGGCGGCAGTGGTTTCCGATCCCATAGTTGCGCCAATGTACACCCCGCTCGACCAGTTAAATGCCTGGTACACAAGTGGCAGCGTATGAGAACGCCGCGCGCCGAAAATGATCGCGCTAATCGCAACACCATCAGGCGACTCCCAATTTGGGTCCATCGTCGGGCACTGCGAAGCCGGCGCGGTGAAACGCCCGTTGGGATGTGCTGCAGTTGTGCCCTTCTTCTTGCCGATCGCAGGCGTCCAGTGCTCTCCACGCCAATCCAGGCACTCCGCAGGAGGCTTCTCTGTCAGGCCCTCCCACCACACGCCTCCATCCGGCGTGAGTGCGACGTTGGTGAAGATCGAGTTGCGAGATAACGTGGCGATCGCTGCCGGATTCGTTTTCGCGCTTGTGCCGGGTGCCACGCCAAAAAAACCCGCCTCGGGGTTGATGCCTCGCAACTGGCCTGCGGAGTCGGACTTGAGCCACGCAATATCGTCGCCCACGGTCCACACCTTCCACCCCGGCATCGACTTCGGCGGAATCATCATCGCGAAGTTCGTCTTCCCGCACGCCGATGGAAACGCCGCCGCGACATAGGTTTTCTCGCCCTCCGGACTTTCCACGCCAAGGATAAGCATGTGCTCCGCCATCCAGCCCTCGTCGCGAGCAATATTCGAGGCTATCCGAAGCGCAAAGCACTTCTTGCTCAGCAGCGCATTGCCGCCATAACCCGACCCGTATGACCAGATCTCGCGCGTCTCAGGGAAGTGCACGATGTACTTCGTGTCATTGCAGGGCCACGGTACATCCTTCTGGCCTGGCTTCAGCGGAACTCCCACCGTGTGCATGCACGGCACCACGCGCTTTTCATCCTTGTCGATCTCTGCGAATACCGGCGCCCCAATGCGGGCCATGATACGCATGTTCACGACCACGTAAGGCGAGTCTGTCAACTCCACGCCAATCCCCGACATCGGCGATCCCACCGGTCCCATGCTGAACGGCAGCACATACATCGTCCGGCCCTGCATGCATCCCTTGAAAAGCTGCTTCAACCGGCGCCGCATCACATAAGGATCTTCCCAGTTGTTCGTCGGACCCGCGGCATCGCGCGACAGCGAGCAGATGAACGTGCGGTCCTCCACGCGGGCGACATCGTTCGGAGCAGACCTCGCATAAAAGCATCCCGGCCACTTCTTCTGATCCAACCGCGTAAACGTGCCGGCCCCCACCAGACGCTCGCACAAGAATTCGTACTCCGCCTGCGAACCGTCTACCCAGTGAATCGAGTCCGGCCGGCACAACTCGGCCATTTTCTCAACCCAGCGAATAAGGTGCTTGTTTGTCGTCGGTGGAGTCTGGACTGAGGGGACCTCGTGGTTCGAAACGGAGTGTTTCATAGGATTTGGTCGTGCTCCTGCCTGTGATTTACAGGCTATCGAATCAGCCGGTAGTGATGGAAGGGTAAGCCCTGATCCTAATTCTCCCGTTTGGATGCAGGCGTGTGACGGAGCGTACAGCCCCCGTATGGCCCGAACCTAGAACTCGTGGTGCTGATCGATCACTTCAGCAAGATTATGCGGTTCGCTCGATTCCCGGTTTGCCGCCTCCGCCTGGTCGCGCACCTTCGCAACCGCTAGCCAGTTGTCTTTGTGGGCCTGATCGATCATCCACGGCGGCAGCGGCATGCAGAGGTGGTCACTCAAGGCAGCGGCGTAGCCTTCATAGAGAGTCCGCAAATTCCGCAGTCTCTCGTACGACTGACCGTCGCGACAAACCTTGACGCCGCTCCGGCAGAGAAGCTGGTAAAGCTGTTCGTAGCGTTCCGGTGGCAGACGGTCCGGCAGGTTCTCGACCGGACGCAGCGAGAAAACCTGTGCCAGGTCAACGACCGCGTGTCGCGCCATTGCAAACGTCAATTGCGCCTGCCGCGCCTCGTGTCCGCGAACGCCGGCAATCAGCACGGCAGAAGTGTCCAGAATGGCCGTAAGCGCACCAATCCAGCTCTGGTTTGTGTGTTGCGAACGAAAATAGCAGAGCAGCGTGTACGAGATGTGGCTCTCCAGCAGCTCGGCCGACCAGCGCTCCCACTCCGACAGCAGATTTGCCAATGCGTTTTCCGCGCCATCAAATGAGTGTCGGCGCATCAGTTCGGCAGCTGTTGGCGGCGATCCGGCACGCGCATCCAGCAGCGAGATACTGACCTCGCGACGCGAGAACGCCCCATAGAGCACCGGAAAATAGCCCATCACCACGGCAAGAAATCCAAAACCCGTGCCCGCCTCAAGCACAGACAACCCTCGCGCCACCTGACCGTGCGGGATCACATCTCCCAGGCCCAGCGTGAAGAAATTCGTCCCGCTTACATAGAGATCGGAAAGATAATTGAGTTGGCGCGATGAATCCGAGAAAGGATTCCGCAGTGCGTAGTAAATCAACGAGAAGCCGAACACCATGCCGCAAGCCCATACGACGAGCAGGAAAATTAGCGAGAGCGGTCCATAAAAACTCAGTGCCGTCTCCCGTTTTCGCGGATGCCGGATTCTGACTGCCACGAACCTCCACGGCAACCAGGTGAGCAGGTAAAACATGCGCGTCAGCCGAAGCCGCCCCGCAGCCCTTCGCGGCAAAATGATCGTCTGAAATGCATCCAGCAGGACAATCAGGACGCACAGAACGCCCGCCAGCAGCGTAACGATTTGCATTGACCTCCTTCAGCCTGTCGGACCAGCAACGAGGGAAAGCGCGGCAGCGCTGCATTCCGCGCTCGGAGAAAGTTACTCTATTTTAGTGGGAGCCTCGTGGCACCACGGCGCAAAGGACTCAGCATCTACCGAATGCATTCATACTCTTATGTCTGAACTCGGCAAAGCACTTCTCGGTCTGGGGCTCCTTCTTGTGGTCGTGGGAGCGGTCTTGCTCCTCGCGGCCCGCATGGGTTTCCCTCTTGGACGCCTGCCTGGCGACTTCTCCTACCGCGGAAAGAACGTTTCCTTCTTCTTCCCACTTGGCACATCCATCCTGCTCAGTGTGGTTCTTTCAATGATCCTCTATCTAATCTCCCGCTTCCGTCGCTGAATATTGGCACGTGGCCCGGGCGGATGTCCCCTCCTTGGGATGCTGTTCTGCCTCAGAAAGTCGATGCTCCATCCTTGCGAAGCAAGGGTGGGAAACCAAGAGCTACCGTCTACCGGCCAGCGGCAACCACGTGCCGGCCGGCGGCCCATGTCTCACAATCCTGGCGGCATTCCCTGGGCAATCTGGCGAGCTCAAACGAAGACTCAGAATCCTTTTACCGGGGAATGTATTGCACAGTGTTCTGGTATCTGCCA
>Ga0335077_10010759_pt1 | contig 11426 bp, 8 predicted proteins | sample Lox_Sample_31_FD_207151 | JGI IMG/M metagenome (GOLD analysis project Ga0335077, IMG submission 207151) | Soil microbial communities from Loxahatchee National Wildlife Refuge, Florida, United States - Lox_Sample_3.1 | ecosystem: Environmental > Terrestrial > Soil > Wetlands | place: USA: Florida...
CGCAATGGTGTCCGCGATTGAGATTCTGCCGGGAATTCGCGGGCAGATTCGTCCCGTGCGTATTGTGGCGCGCGACGTCCCGTACTACTCGAACGACAGCCGCTGGTGGAGTCCGGATTTGTATTTTAAAGGCGGGCAGCTCAGCAGCAGCCAGGAATCCGCGCAGGGGACCGACGATCCGGAATTCTATGAATCGGAGCGCTGGGGGCATTTTTCCTACGCGATACCGGTTGCGCCGGGAAGGTACACAGTGACGCTGCACTTCATCGAGCACCACGCGGCCGAGACGTTCGACCGGGTGGCTGTGCCAGCGGCGGGCTCACTTGCGGCTTCTCAAGATCGCGTGTTCAACGTCTTTTGCAACGGCAGGACGGTACTCTCGAATCTGAATATTGTGGATGAGGTGGGCGAGAATCGTCCGCTAGTACGGCGGATCAAGGGCCTGGAGCCGAACGCGCAAGGCAAGCTGCTGCTGGAGTTCGTCCCGGTAACAAGGTATGCGACGGTGACGGCGATCGAGGTGGTGGCGGAATAAGAATTATGTAGGGACAGCCGCCGATTTTGAGCCTGTCCTGAGCAAGCAAAGCGCGTCGAAGGGGCTGGTCCTGCCGGGCGACGCTCGGCAGCGGCGGAGCTACGACAGAATTCCCATCCTCTTCCCTACTTTCTTCAACACCTCCAGCGCCTGATCTAACTCCTCCTTCGTGTGAGTCGCTGTCATGATGGTGCGGATGCGAGCCTTGCCTTCGGGCACGGTCGGAAACGCGATGCCAGTGCCGAGCACACCTTCTTTGAACAGTTCGCGGGAGAAGTCCATCGTCAGTTTGCCGTCGCCGATGATAATGGGTGTGATCGGGGTCTCGCTCGCGGGCGTCGTTTTGCCGCCGATGTCAAAGCCCAGCAGGCCGAGTTCTTTCTTCCAGAAGCGCGTATTCTCCCAGAGTTTTTCCATACGCTCCGGTTCGTTTTCGAGGACCTCGAACGCCGCGATGCACGTAGCTGCCACCGACGGCGGATGCGAAGTCGAGAATAAAAACGGCCGCGCGCGATGATAGAGAAAGTCGATGAGATCGCGGGTGCCGCAGACGTATCCGCCGAGCGCGCCGATCGCTTTCGATAACGTTCCGACCTGGATGTCCACGCGGCCGTGCATTTTGAAGTGATCGATGGTGCCACGTCCGTTGCGTCCGAGGACGCCGGAGGCGTGGGCATCGTCGACCATCATGATCGCGCCGTATTTTTCGGCAAGATCGCAGAGCGCGGGCAGCGGGCCGATATCGCCGTCCATGGAGAAGACGCCGTCGGTGATCAGCAGCTTCTTGCCTGGCTCATTTTTCACGCTGGCGAGTTGCTCTTCGGCGTGCGCCATGTCTTTGTGGCGGAAGACGAGAATCTTGGCTTTGGAGAGCCGTGCGCCATCGATGATCGACGCATGATTCAGCGCGTCGGAAATGATGAAGTCGTCTTTGCCCAGCACGGCCGAAACAGTTCCGGCGTTAGCCGCAAAGCCGGACTGGAAGACGACGCATGCTTCTACATTCTTGAAGCGCGCAATCTTCTCTTCCAATTCCATATGGATCTTCATGGTGCCGGCGATGGTGCGCACGGCACCGGATCCCACGCCGTACTTGCGCGTGGCTTCAAGAGCCGCCTCGCGCAGCAAGGGATGCGTCGTGAGCCCGAGATAATTGTTCGACGCGAGATTGATGACTTTCTTGCCGTCGAAGGTGCAGACGGGCGCCTGTTCGTCCTCGAGAACGCGCAGCTTGAAGTGCGTGCCCTTGGCCTTGAGTTCATTGATCTGATCGGTCAGGTAGGAGAGCGGGTTGGTGCGGGTTGCAGTGGTCATGAAAATCCTCGGAACTTCTTTTCCGCAGACGAACGCGGATTAGCAACAAGAAACTAAAACCTTGTCATCCTGAGGAGGGCGAGAGCCCTCCGAGGGACCGTACGAAGTTGAACATCAAACACGCGGTCAAAAGGGTCTTTCGATTCTGCCTGCAACTGGCACGTCCTCATTTACGTTCGAAATAGTCGCCGCCGACGTACGATCCCTCACGCCGGGCTTCGCCGCCGTTCAGGACGACAAGGCACGAGTTACCGTACTCCATTCGGGTACACCAGAATCTTGCTGGCCTCGCCGGTTTTCAGGCGCTCCATGGCTTTGCCGAAATCCTTCATTGAGATGCGGTCTGTGATCACCGGGTGCAGGTCGAGCTTGCCGGCTTTGAGCAGCGCGGTCATCTGATACCACGTCTGGTACATGCGGCGTCCGTTAATGCCCTGAATCGTGATGCCCTTGAAGATGATGTCTTCGGAAAAATTCACCGAGATGGGTTTCGAGGTCAGGCCGAGCAGGGAGATGCGTCCGCCACGGCGAACGATATCGAAGGCGGTTCGAATCGAATCGGGATGCCCGGCCATTTCGAGCACGACGTCGACGCCGAGGCCGCCGGTCTTCTCCATCACGATGGATTCGACATCTTCTTTCGCCGGGTTCAGCACGTAGTCGGCCTTCATTTCGCGGGCCACGCGCGCGCGATGTTCGTTGACTTCGATCGCGAAAACCGAGGTCGCGCCCACCGCTCGGGCCACGGCAATGGAAAACAGACCGATCGGCCCACAACCGGTGATGGCGACGGTCTTCGCGGCGATCTCGCCCGCGAGCACGGTGTGCACGGCGTTCCCGAGAGGATCGAGAATCGAGGCGTACTCCTGCGGAATCGCCGGATCGAGCTTCCAGATATTTGATTCGGGGATGACCACGTACTCGGCAAAGGCGCCGTTCGCGTCCACGCCAATGATCTTCACGTTCTGGCAGATGTGCGCTTCGCCAGTGCGGCACTGCAGGCACTTGCCACAGGCAACATGCATCTCGGCGGAGACGAAGTCGCCTTCCTTTACGCTGGTCACCTCATCGCCGAAGGCAACGACCTCGCCGCAGAATTCGTGTCCGGGAATCAGCGGCGGGTGAATACGATTCTGCGCCCAGCGGTCCCAGTTGTAAATGTGAAGGTCGGTGCCGCAGATGGACGCAACTTTGACCTTGACCAGGACATCAGTGCGCCCGTAGGCGGGAATCTTGACCTCGCGAACTTCGGCGCCGGGCGCGGCGTCAGGCTTGACGACCGCCAGCATTGTGCCCTCTTTTGCAGCCACAGCCATGATCGCCACCTATGAATTCAATACGAAAATTAGCCTCAATCCAAAACGTATGATTCTAGCACCGTAACTGCAGGCGCCGCCGACCGAGCGGTTTGTTCCTGAGCCTCCCGTTCGGCCGGTCCATCATCGTCGAAGATTTGCAAAAACACAAAGTTGAGATACCCCTTCTGAGCGACGGGGGCATCGAAGTCTGGTCCAAGGAGATACCCATCGCGTGACGGCTCGAATGTTTCGCATCATGATGATTTTTGCGACTCTCTCGCTTCCCCTTCGTGCGGCCAACGTCCCCCTCCGCTACAAAGAGGGTCTCACCCACGGTTTCCTCGTGCTCAGCACGCTTGATGGGAACCCGATTGCGGTCGGCGATCTCGAGGAAGTGGTTCGCGGCAGACGGGTGACCAATCACCTGGTCTATCACTTCAAAGACGGTTCCGTGCAGGACGAGACAACTGTCTTCTCCCAGGGACGCTCGTTCCGGCTGATCACGTATCGCCTGATTCAAAAGGGTCCGAGCTTTCCGCATCCGAGCGATCTTTCCATCGCGACCTCAAGCGGGCAGGTCACGGTGCGTTATAGCGACGACAAAGGGAATGAAAAGGTCGATACCGAGCGAATGAAGCTGCCAACCGACCTGGCCAACGGAATGGTGCTCACGCTGCTGAAGAATCTCGGGTCAAACCCCGGGCCATTCGAACTTCCGATTGTGATCTCCACACCCAAGCCCCGGCTGGTGAAACTGCAAATCAGTTCTCAGGGAACAGAGCCGTTTGCGCTTGTGGGTGCGAAACGCGAGGCCGCCCGTTACGTGATAAAGGTCGACATCGGGGGAGTCACCGGCGTGCTGGCTTCGCTGTTCGGAAAGCAGCCGCCGGATGCGCATTTGTGGATCATCGGAGGAGATGCCCCCACGTTCGTGAAGTCGGAAACGCTGTCGTATCCCGGCGGGCCGGTGTGGCGCACGGAATTGGTATCGCCAGTCTGGCCGAAGACTGAGAGCCCCGAAAAAAAGAGCGGATACACTGAGAAGCACTGAGGGCGGGGAAGCCCGATTCTAAAGAGCGCCATTACTTAAGTCCCGTCTATGAATCTCTCGACAATCTGAAGGGCTTGGTTCTGCACGGACGGGTCATCTCCAAATCCGTTGAGCCAGGTTACACCCGGTTCTTTGCGAAACCACGTCATTTGCCGCTTGGCGTAGTTGCGATGCGCCTGCTTCGCCGCCGCGAGCGCCTGCTCGCGCGAAAGCTCTCCGCGCAGAAATTGTGCGGCTTGTTTGTATGCCAGAGAGTTCATGGGGCGTGCGGAACCCCCATACTTGTGCAGCAATCGTTCTGTTTCGTCAACCAAGCCACTTTTGAACATTCGTTCTGCACGCTGGTTGATGCGGTCGTAGAGCAGCGCGCGTTCTGGATCGAGCCCGATCCGCAGAACGCGGAAACCTTGCAGCGGATCGCGTCCCTGCTGCCATAGCTCTGACATTTTCTGGCGTGAAGCCAGGCACACTTCGATGGCGCGAATCAGTTTGGGAGCGTCGTTTGGATGGATTTTGGTCGCAGCTGCCCGATCCATCCGCGAGAGAATTTTGTGGAGATATCCCGATCCGCGCGCCTGCGCCCGGTCGCGCAGCCGCTCGCGCAACTCCTCCGATCGTTGCGGACCCGGAAACAATCCTTCCAGTAACCCGCGCAGATACAGCCCCGTGCCGCCAACCACAATCGGCAAACGATCCCGCGCCCGGATTTCGGCAAGAACTTCTCTGGCCTGACGCGCATACTCGCCCGCAGTGACGTCCTCATTTGGATCGACGTAATCGAACAGGTGATGAGGGATCTGCGCGCGTTCGGCGAGGGAAGGCTTTGCGGTACCGACGTCGAATTCGCGGTACATCGCGACCGAGTCGCAGTTGACGATCTCGCCGTCGAGCTTGAAGCCGAGCGCGAGAGACAGCGCCGTTTTGCCGCTGCCCGTCGGACCGAGAATGGCGATCAGCGGACTCTGTGCCGAACTCTGGTGCTCCGGCTTGGGGTTCAGCGCCAGCTCCACTGCATCTGGTGCCAGTAGCGCACCAGCGTTAGCACCAGTAGCAGCAACGCGACCAGCAACAGGCCCGTCGTCTCCGACGCGTAGACGGCATGCCGGTGGCGCTTGTCAGCAGAATCGTTCCGGATTTCTGGGGGAGACACGCGCATATTGTAGCGCTGCTGCGGATGCTACACTACGGCGTTGTCAATGGCATTGCCGCCGAACAACAATCAACACGTCGCTCGCTTTGGGGTCTTTGAACTCGATCTCGTCGCTGGCGAACTGCGCAAGAATGGCGTTAAGTTGCGCCTGCAGGGGCAGCCATTCCAGGTTTTGGCCCTTCTTCTGGAGCGCGCCGGTGAGGTGGTGACACGGGAAGAGTTGCAGAAGACGCTGTGGCCTTCGGATACTTTCGTCGATTTCGATCACAGCCTGAACACGGCGATCAATAAGGTGCGCGAAGCACTGGGAGATTCCGCTTCTTCGCCGCGCTATGTCGAGACGCTGGCCCGCCGCGGATACCGCTTCATTGCGCCTTTGCGGAACGAAGCTTCCGAGGGCGAGGGAAGCGACGGGGGCAAGAGTGCCGGCGCCGCAACCGCCCTGCACCCACTTGCTGCTCGTGATTCTCCGGCTCCAACCGTGCTGCATCCCGAGCTCGAAGTTCCCATCCCGCGTCGTGGCGTGACTCGCGGACTCTTCGCCCTCATTGAAGTCATGTATCTGTGTTTCTACGTTGCCGCGCTGTTCCGGATTCACGCGATCCAGAACCTTGCGGATTCGTTTCTACCCTTATGGGCTGCTACTGCCCTCGCTGGCTCTGTGCTGGTGACCGCCGGGGTGGGAATTCCACTGCGTTTCTACCTGATATCTGGAGTCGCCTTCGATCATCAGCGTCTCGGTGAGAAATTCCGGCAGCTGTTTCCGTTCGTCCTGGCGCTGGACCAGCTGTGGGCGATCGCGCCATTTCTCCTGATGCAGAAAATCGGCTTGGGACTGGCCTTTGCCGCCAGCGCGGCGTTGCTCTATCTGCCATTCTCCGAGCGCACATTGATCCGGATGGCATATATGGAAAGGCGGTAGCGGCCGAGCTGGCCGCCCGGCATGACCGCGACAGGAATTTTCCTGGAACTTCCCTCACCTACGCTCCGTACCAACGTCTAACAGGCGGCGTGTGTGTGTCCGCCGGAGGATCTATGAAAACAGCTCTGATGACGCTCGCGATTCTGATGCTGGCCACCTTGACTGCACAACCCGCTCACGCCGACGAATGGTCCAAGACCTACACTGTGACCGGAAAGCCCGACCTGCGCATTGAGACTTCGGACGCGAACATTCGCGTAACCACGTGGGATCAGCGGACGATCGAGGCCAGGATCACAACCAGCCGTTACAAGATCGGCGACGGCGGGATTACCGTGGAAGAGCGGCAGAGCGGCAATTCTGTGGAAATCGACGTGCACTATCCGCACCATGAGTTCGGCATCGGATGGGGCAATCACCGCGTCGATGTCATGATTCAGATGCCCCGAGAAGGCAACGTCAATCTGCACACCGGAGATGGCAAGATCGAGATCGCCGGATTGAAAGGGCAAATGGATGTCCGCAGCGGCGATGGCGCGGAGGAACTCAATGACCTTGACGGCAAGCTGCACGCCACCACCGGCGACGGGCACATTCAAGCGAACGGCCGTTTTGACGAACTCGACGTCAAGACCGGCGATGGCGGCGTTGACGTGCGCGCGGTCGGCGGCTCAACCCTGGTCGCCAATTGGCATCTGGAAACCGGCGATGGCAGCGTCTCGCTCGAGCTTCCCCCCAATCTCTCGGCCGACGTGGATCTTCACACCGGCGACGGACATATCGACCTCGACATGCCGATCACGACCGAGGGCAAGATTCGCACCAACGAAATTCGCGGCAAACTGAATGGTGGCGGCAGCCTGCTGACCATCCGCACCGGAGATGGCTCGATTCACCTGAGGAAAGGCACGGGAGCAGGCGTCTAAGAGGTGCGGTGGTTTTCTCAGCCGCCTGCGGATCACGATCCGCATTCCCTACTGGCCGCAACGCGGTCAATAGTTCGCTCTCGCGAGGGCTAAACTCGTCGCCTTCGCCCCAGCCGATCGCCGTATCGACAACTCGTTCGCAATCAGCGGCATCACAATTCGGCACGCGCGAGCAAGTGTGCCGGAAATCGTAGGTCGTGGATCGCAAGAGGGCTGTGCTTGCTCGGAGCGCGTTCGAATCTATGCGCCTTTCAGCCCTCGCCCTCTGTTTGTTCCACGCAGCGTTCCTCTTCGCGCAGCTCGCGCCCCAGGCTCCGCAGGCCGCCTATGCGGGACAGAATGTCAGCGCGATCTCCCTGATTGCGAATCCTCATCGAAATCTGCAGTCGCTCATTGCTGTGGTTACTCAGAAAGCCGGAGAGCCCTACTCGGAGCAGAAAATACAGGAGAGCGCGGCTGCGTTGCAGAAGGCGGGGAATTTTCAGAAGGTGCGGGTCAGCGTAGAGCCGGAAATTGCGGGCCTGCGAATCAATTTCCTGCTGGAGCCGGCCTACTATCTGGGCATCCTGGAGTTTCCGGGCGCTACCAAAAAGTTCTCATACACGCGCCTGCAGCAAGTGGTCGACTTTCCCGACGAAGATCCGTACGACCCCTCGCGCATTCCGGTGGCCACGCATCAGCTCATCAACTTTCTGCACCACAGCGGGTATTTCCAGGCGCAGGTGCGGGCAGAATCGAAGATCGATGACGAACAGCAGTTGGTCAACATTACCTTTGCCGTCGAGATGGGCAAGCAGGCACGCATCTCTGACGTGAAGGTTGAGGGCGCGGATCAGCCGCAAGACGCCCGTCTGTTGCGCGCTGCGAGGTCGTTGCGAGCCCGGCTCACCGGTGGGCTGTTGAAGCCAGGAAAGCCGTATGCTCCGGCGCGAATCAAGGAAGCGATGACGTTGATGAAGCGTTCGCTCACCAAGGAGCACCGGCTGGCGGGGCGTATCAAGGAGAATCCGCCGCAATACGACGCCAGCACCAACCGCGTCGAGGTTTCATTCAAAGTAGAGATTGGCCCGGTGATCACTGTGAGGACAGTGGGCGCGCGCTTGACAGTCATTCCGTTCCTTGCCGGACGCGAGATGCGAAAACTGATTCCGATTTACTCGGAGGGAACTATCGACCGCGATCTGGTGGAAGAGGGCGAGCGAAATCTCACTGACTATTTTCAAAAGAAAGGCTATTACGACGCGAAGGTCACGACTGACTTCGAGAAAAAACCGGACGAGGTCACGGTCGTGTACAAAATCGACCGCGGCCGGAAGCACAAAGTAAGGCGCATCATTTTTCACGGCAACTACAACGTGGCGACGAAGGAACTACTGGATCAGATTGCGGTGAAGAAGGCGCATCTATGGACGCACGGCGCCATCAGCCAGAAGCTCCTGAAGCAAAGCAAAGACAACATAGAGGCGGTCTATCACGATCGCGGATACGAGGAAGTCAAAGTGACGCCGCAGGCGGTCGATCGCGAACCACTCGTGGACGCGGTGTTCGATATTCAGGAGGGCCCCCAGACGCTGGTCGACGATACTGACGTGACTGGCAATCAGCATATCCCGTACGAACAGCTCACCGCGCCCAAGGGATACGAATTGCGTGCCGGTGTCCCTTTTTCGCCGCGCAAGCTGGCCGACGATCGCAATCGGATCGAGGCGACGTACCTGAATCGCGGTTTTCTCAATGTCGAGGTCAAGACGACGGTCGACCTTCTCCTGAGCGACAGTCATCGCGTCTACGTGACCTATGCGGTGACCGAACATCAGTTGGTGCGGGTGAGTCAGGTGGTTCAGTTGGGTGAGCAGGTAACGCGTCCGTCTTTAATCGCCAAAACAACGCAGATTCCTGCGGAAAGCCCGATGCGCCGCGCGCAACTGCTGACGGCAGAAAGCAAATTGTATGATCTGGGGATTTTCGACTGGTCCAGTGTCGGGCCACGCAAACCGATCACCGATCAGAGCGATGAGATGGCGCTGGTCAAAGTGCACGAGGCGAAGCGCAACGATCTGACTTATGGCTTTGGCTTTGAGATATCGCATCGCGGCGGAAATATCCCGACCGGCACGGTCGCCCTTCCCGGCGGGGGCGGATCGATCGGACTCAATGGATATCAAATCGCGCCCAGCCAATCGACCTTTGCTAGCCCTCGCGGGTTGATCGAGTACACGCGACGGAATATGCGCGGCCTGGCCGAAACCTGGACCGCTTCGCTGCTTTTAGCGCGGCTCGATCAAAGAGCGCAGACTACCTACACCCAGCCCCACTTCATTGGATCACAATGGCAATCCCTGGCCAGCTTCTCGCTGGAGCGAAACAGCGAGAACCCACTATTTACAGCGGCACTCGGAGACGCATCCTTCCAGGTAGAGCGCCTGCTGAGCCGCAAGACGAACACGCGCCTGCAGCTCCGTTACGACTACAACAAGACGGACTTGTCGCACATTCTGGTTCCGGAACTCGTGCTCGATCAGGATCGCAGCGTACGGCTCTCGACGGTTTCAGGCACGCTGATTCGCGACACGCGAGACAAGCCGCTGGACGCGCATAAAGGATTGTTCTCGACCATCGACCTGGGGATCACGCCGACGGCGTTCGGGTCGAGCGCGAATTTCGCGAAGCTATTCACGCAGTACGCGTTCTATAAGCCGATCTCGTCGGTGGTGTTTGCAAACAGCATCCGCCTGGGCTTCGCGAAATCATTCTCCAATAGCTTCGTGCCGACGAGTCAACTGTTCTTTTCCGGCGGCGGAACGTCGCTGCGCGGATTTCCGATTGACGAGGCGGGGCCGCAGCGGCTGGTGCCCTTCTGCAATGTTCTGCAGGGACAATCGGGCTGCGTGAACATCACGGTGCCGGTCGGGGGACGGCAACTGTTCATCCTGAACTCCGAGGTGAGATTTCCCTTGTACCTGATGAAAGCACTGGGGGGCGTCGTGTTTTATGACGGCGGCAACGTGTATAGCGCGATCAATCTGCCAAGCTTCTTCCATGGCTACACGAATACGGTTGGAATCGGATTGCGTTATGCGACGCCGATTGGCCCGGTGCGGTTCGATATTGGACGCAATATGAATCCGGTGGCCGGAATCAATCCGCTGCAGTACTACATCACCATCGGGCAGGCTTTTTGATATGAAGTGGAAACGAATAGTGGGATGGACCGTAGCAGGATTCTTCATCCTGCTTGTGGTTGCAGTCGTGAACGGATACCTGTACCTGCGGACCAGCAGCTTCCGGCATTTCGCGCTGCGCAAGATCGAACAAGAGGCGGACCTCGCGACCGGTGCGAAGACTCAGATCGGCAACCTGGATTTCAAGCTCTCCACGCTGACTGCGCATCTGTACAACATCACTCTGCATGGCACCGAAGACCCCGCCGCGCCTCCGCTACTGCACTCCGACAAACTGACGGTCAGTGTGAAAGTCGTGTCGGCGCTGCATCATCAGGTTTCGCTGAGCGAGCTACTCATCGATCATCCAGTGGTGCATGTTCAGCTTGATCGTCAGGGCAAGAACAACCTCCCGACGCCTCCTCCCAGCAAGAGCAGCAGCAACACCAGCGTGTTCGATCTGGCGATTGGCCACGCGCAAATCACCAACGGCGAAATCTATTACAACGATCGCAAGACGCCGATGGAAGCTGATCTTTACGATCTAGGGACGGACATCCTCTTTGATTCTGCGGCCAAGCAGTATAACGGAACTGTTTCCTACGATCGCGGACACTTGAAATATGCAAAGTATGCGCCGCTTCCGCACGATTTGAATTTGAAGTTCAGTGCGAATCCGGACCGGGCCGAACTCAGCTCGCTGGTATTGAGGGTCGGACAGTCCCAGATCACGGTTCATGGTCAGCTGATGAATTATTCGAATCCCAGCGCGGATGCGGATTACCGGATCCAGATCCATATGCAGGATTTTGCAGCGATGTCTCCGTCGGCTCGACCGGCAGGAGACGTGTCATTGACTGGCAAGCTGCACTATCAGGCGGCTGAGAATGAGCCGCTGCTGCGAAATGTTTCGCTTGATGGCGATGTGGCCAGCGAAGTCCTCAGCGCAGTCTCCTCCGGAAAACACGTCGAATTGCGAAAGGTGCAGGGGTCGTATCGGCTGGCGGACGGAAATCTCGAACTTAAGAACGTGAGGCTGGAATCCTTCGGCGGCCGGCTCACGGCGAAT
>Ga0335077_10010760_pt1 | contig 11426 bp, 9 predicted proteins | sample Lox_Sample_31_FD_207151 | JGI IMG/M metagenome (GOLD analysis project Ga0335077, IMG submission 207151) | Soil microbial communities from Loxahatchee National Wildlife Refuge, Florida, United States - Lox_Sample_3.1 | ecosystem: Environmental > Terrestrial > Soil > Wetlands | place: USA: Florida...
AACGGCCGCCGGTGTGAACTCTGGAATGCGGCCTGCGATTTCGCCGTCAATGGCTTGTTGCAGTCCAGTTGTCGGGAGGAGGGGTCACTCAGAGGGATCGCCGCCATGCCCTTCATCACCAATCTTAAGACCGGTCGTCCTGAGCGCATCGGGCTCTGGGACGAGCGGTTCGCCAACTGGACCGCGGAAAACATCTTCGACGAGCTCGAAAGGAACGATGCGGACCCGGGTGCCAACTGGGACCAGATGCTGGAGCCGTCCTCCGACCAGAAAACCGCCAATGTGGAGGCACGCGCGCGCGCGGCTGTCGCCAAGTCCTTAATCCGGGCACGCGAGTACCGGCAGCAGCATGGTCGCGGGGACCAGCCGGGAAACTGGGAACGACTGGCAGAAGCGGGGTTGCATCCGACCGTGCCGTGGCAAGACAGGTTGCGCCGGCAGATCCTGACTTGGGGGTTCGATACCGTCTCGTGGAGCCGACCTAGTCCGAAGTATCGTCCGCATGGCTTTTACCTGCCCAGGCACCGCGGCTACCAGCTCCCCGACATATTATTCGCGTTCGATACGTCCGGGAGTGTTTCAGACCGGTTCTTGGGGCAGATGCTGGCGGAGTTGAACGGACTGCTGGCGCTGGCACGCAACTCCGTGATCCGGGTGGTTTGCTGTGACGCTGAGGTCCAGGTCGTCGGCGACTTTAACGCTGGCCGGCACCTCGACCCGCAGCAGCACAAGCTCCGGGGTGGCGGGGGGACAGATTTTCGGCCGGTCTTCGACTATGCTCATCGCGAGAAGCGCTTCCGCCAGGTAATTTACCTCACCGACACCATGGGAATCTATCCCGAGCCAGTTCCGCAGAACCTCAACACGCTCTGGCTTGTCCCGCAGAATATGGCGGACCAACCACCGTTCGGAGAGGTCATCCCTCTGCCGTTTTCCATCCACCAAGGCTAGATTATGAATAACTGCACCCCCCCAACCTGCACCGTAAAAACCGTCCGCCAGGGGCCCTGGTTCCTCCTGAGCCTGGAGGTGAAGATTCCCCGCGGCCTTCCGATGAAAGACCACGCTGATTTCTGTTTCGATCGCCAATTCGCCGGATTGTCGCCGCGTGGTATACCGCTGAGCGTCAAGGGAAGCACGAGCCCAGCCGAAGTTGGGACCATCCCGCTCGTCCCTGAGAAACCCCAAGGCTGGCAAGCACTCCCGCATTTTGCCGATGCCGGCCTGCTGGTGCTCACCCCCAGCCCTCGCTTTGCCTTCTTCGGGATCAACGACGCTGGCTGGGGGGAGCGCTGCACTTCCCTATGCATCCATCCTGACGACCTCGCAACGAACGTTGTGGTTCCCGACCAAAAGTCTCAACCCCAACCCAGCGATCTTCGTATTGATAAACTCACTTCAGATCTCGTCAACCTCCTCGCTCGGCACGACCAGCGACTCAAGGTTGTCCTCTTTGGCAATTACACCTACTTGCGCATGCCGACCTCGCTTCGGCTGAATAGGACCGACTGGGCTGCCTTGAAACGCCATCTCTTCACAAGGCATAGCTTCGGGACATTCCTGGAGACAACGGAAATCGGCAAAATCGAGGGTTGCTTTAAGCTCCCCGGTCACTCGATGGACGAGGTAAAGGCAAGGTGGGGTGTCGGTGAGGACATGCCGTGCGTCTACGATGGAAAGCACTTGTGCTTCCATTCCCTGCACGTGCTCCAAGGAGACAAGTTGGGCCTGTTGCATCCCAATGCGGAAATGCTCGAAGGCCGTCATCTCGACCTTGCGCGGTCCGGCGGCCGCTACGCGGATCCCATGAGAAGAATACTGGATCTTTCCCACAATGAGTACGCGCTTTCCCTGAGCCAGGCACTGGATGCAGGCATCGTTCCACCCAATGGCATCCTTCACGTCGATCCTTCTATCGAGACGATTCGTCTCCCTGCCGACAGTCTCCGGATCGGTGATTTCAAGGGACCGGTGATACGGCAGGGCGCAGATTGGGAGGAGCCGAATCTATTCTGCCCGCATCATTTGATGGCTCAATTTCTGCTCCCGGCCCGCCAAGCGGTTCGGATGTACACCATCCCTGACAATATAAAACCTTTCAGGGTCCGGACACAGAACGCTTCAGATGGAGACCCAGCCGGTAAGTACTACCTGCTGACGGACCTCCAGACCCTGGCTCCGCGCGATCTCAAGCACGAACTTGCCGAGCGGCGTGCGCGCCACAAGCGCTTGGTTGATCGCCATGGCAGCGCGCTGCCCGACGGCCACGAGAGACTGACGGATGAGCAGATTGAGGTTTACTTCGAGATCCAGGATTTGGTCCAGGCGGGGGAGATCGTTCAGGCTGAACAGCATCCGCTGATGCCCAGTAGCTTCCGAGCGAGGACCATGCTGGATTGGATCCAGAAGGAGGCGCCGCACCTGGTTAAGACGTGCCCCGTCACTAAGCAGATTTACGTCTGCCGGCTGGAAGGCTTCGAGGATCTCGTAGCCCTCCCGGGATTCTGGCATGCCGTCGAGTCGGCCGTGGGGGAAGGCGCCTGGCTTCGGCGGTTGGTCACCTGCCCGAAGGTGCAGGCCGCCGCGTTGATCAGCGCAATCTAGACGCTTGCCGGGCAAGAGAGCGAAGCCTCGCGGTGTTCCGCCAGTGTATGGAGTCAGGCGACCTGAGCAATGACAACGGCCGGAATCTTGATCCGCGAACCTTCCTAAACAGATTGCTGCTGTTCGGGCTTTTCGCCCCCGCTCCCGGGCGTAAACGAACTTTGATATTCGGCTAACGTCAGGCTTCGAGACGGACAACCAAGGGCCTCCAAGTGGAGCCAAGGATGGCGCCGCATAAAGAGCCCAATTTTATTAGGGTTTTCTGGTCGACGAACACGGCGCCGTAAACGGATTTGTGCCGGGAGCGTCTTTGGCGAAGAAATTCACCGGAGACGAACAAAGATCCCGTTCTTACGTGTAGTTAGTTCAATCGCGCTCTCGTTTGCGCACCCGAAGAAAAGGTCGGGTGGGGTATGAAAGTGTAGAGTTTGAACCGCTCACCGTGCGGTCGTGTGTTGCCCGCCCCGGCACCTTTTCCACACGGCCCCGGTGGGCGGCTCTGCTTTTAGTAGGCCGCTTATGGGATTTGTGGAAACGCTGGACTTCGAAGAATCGCGGGCAGCAGCACATTTGCTAGACGACCAGCACTTTGCCGAGGCGCTCGCTCGACGCGCGCTAGTTGACGCCGCGGCTGACCGCCTCACCCGTGACGACCCGTTCGGCACGATGAACGAGCCGACCGAGGAGGCAGTCGAGCAGAGCCTGGAACTACCCCCTGCGCTATGAGCTCGAAGGCATCCAATGTTATCCCAGCCCAGCTGCCGTCCGACATGCTCGCGGCAGCTCAGTTTTACCGTGACGAGTTCCACTGGGCCGTTCACCCGCTTCGAGCTCCAGATGACCAAAACGTGTCCGAGAAGGCGCGGGGCAAGGCGCCGATTCTGCCCGGGTGGCGACGGTGGCGTGTGGACAACGTTACCGACAAAATCCTAGATCAGTATTTCAGCAACGGCCGGCGCCTCAACCTGGGTGTGGTGGTCAGGCAGCCCTGGGTCATCGTGGACTTGGACTCCCATCAGGACGGCGGACAGAGTGCTGCCGCATTTGTCAGTTCACGCCCAGAGCTCGCAAAAGTACCGCGCGAGCGGAGCGCCAGTGGTTGTCACCTCCACTTCCGCTGCCTGGACCTGCCATTGTTTGCGAAAAAGAACGCGCCGAACGCCAAAGCGACAGCGAACGTTTCGGCCGAACTCTACCATGACGGCCAGAACATCGTTGTTGCGCCCTCCGTACACGCGAGCGGTCATGTTTATCGCTGGGAGGTCGCGGGTGAGATTCCAGAAATTGGATGGGCGGATCTGAAACGGATATTCGGATTTGCAGACCCGGTGGACGAGCCGGCGGTGCGGGGTCGCAAGCCGAAAGCCAAGGCCTGGTGGACCAAATTCAAAGGACAACTCAACACGCTGAATATCGTCTCGCTAGCGAAGGCGTTGGGCATTTACGGCGAGCCGATTGACGTGGATGAGAACAAACACTCGGTACGCTGCCCCTGGCACGATGAGCATTCCGAAAAAGCCAAAGCTTGGAAGCCCTCGGATTCCTCAGCCTGCATATGGGAAGCGAAGGGCGACCAACTTCCGAGCTTCAAATGCTTACATTCCGGCGTAAGTAATCACGCCGAGACCAAGCACATCGAACACTTGCTGGAATGGGCAGAGGGGCGTAAGCCCGGCATCGTTGATGAGTTCTGCGCAGAGAAACGCGTTTACATCGAGGGCGCAACCACCAGAGATGGGCGGCCGCAAGTCGTGCAGTTTGGCTTAGGCAAGGAGTTAAGTGCTTTTGCCACCGAGATCGGTGGCATCGTGGCGCCAAAGCATGAGTTTTTCGTTCGCGGGAATGCCGTCGTGGTCGTGCGCCGTCAGCGTTTGTCCGAAACGGTGGAATTTTTGGCCTTCCATGAGGTCACAGCAGTTGAGTTGTGCAGTGAAATTGAGAAGTATATCGAGGTTGGACGGCTCTTTAAGGACGAGTCCGGAGCAATGGTGTTCATGCCCTGTTCGCTAAATCGCGAACAGGCGGCTACGCTTCTTGCAGCGAGTCAGTTCAGGGACCAGTTACCGCTCATCACCCGGATTCTGGATGTGCCTACTCCTCTTCTCGATGCCAACAACTTACTCGTGTGGCCCAAGCGCGGATTCGATCAGCGGTTTGGGACCTACACTGACCCTAGCGCCCCCAGAATCCGTGAGGTGACACTGAATGAGGCCAAGGATTGGCTCGGTAAAGCCCTCTCTGGATTTTGCATCGTGGATGCGCAGAGCCGGGTCCACGCTCTCTCCCGTATGATCACAGCGTTTTGCAGGGGGATCACCGGGTGGAGTGCTCGCGTTCCACTTTTTGTGTTTCGGGCCAACCAACCCCGTGTTGGAAAGGACTACTGTGCAAGCTGCACCACAGTGTTGTTCGAAGGGCACCCTTACGAAGATGCGCCGTTAGAATCAAGGAACGAAGCCGAAAACAAGAAGCGAATCACCAGCGCCCTTACCGCCGGCCGGCGCTTTATGCATTTTGCCAATTGTGTCGGGCTTATTGGGTCGGAAAATCTGATGCACGCGGTGACGGACAAGGTCTGGGGTGACCGTCGTCTCGGAAGCAATAACGCGGATGCAGATCTGAAGCTGCCGAACGAAATCATCTTCTCGTTATCCGGGAACGTTGGCATCAGCTTTAAGGAGGATTTCATCGGTCGCTGCCGGTTTATCGAATTGGCTTACGGTGAGGAACCAAACAACCGCCGGTTCGACATCCCCGACCTGCATGGGTGGATTCTCACAAACCGTGGCGAGTTGTTGTCAGCCCTCGCTGCCCTCGTTCGCCACTGGAACGCAGCAGGCCGCCCTTCGGGTCGGACCCCCTTCGCCTCGTTCCCGGAGTGGGCGCGTGTGGTGGGTGGCATCATGACGGCCGCGGGGTTGGGAGATCCCTGCCTGCCACATTTGGAGGCGGCCCAAGTCGGCGGGGACAAATTGGTCGACGGCATGCGCACGTTGTTTGGGCTTTGCTACAAGGAGTTCCCGGAGCAATGGGTCAAGAAACCGCAAATTTATGGGTTACTCGAGAAGGACCCAGACGCGGGGTTATTCGACTGGTGGGGTGAACCGGTCGAGCGTAGCTTCCAGATCAAGCTGGGCAATGAGCTGAGGAAATACGCCGCTTACGGGGGCCGTTCGCTCGATGGGATATGGCTTGTCATGGACGAAGCCGACAAGTCCCGCCCGCGCTTCAAGTTTACGCGTCAACCTGGCGGCTCAACACCAGCAAAGAACGAGGCGCCCGGGCCAATTGAGAGTGTCGCCTGCGCGTCGCCCGGCCGTCCGAGCGATGCGAATGGTGCAAATGATGCAAATGTTTCCGAACCGGAGGCGGCCCAGGAACCGAAATTGGTGGGTGAGCGTATTACTGAATTATCGCTCCCACACCTCGGTGGGTCAGAAAACATCCCCACCATCTCCACCATTTGCAAAGCGGCCGCCTGCGTCACCGACCCAAGCGCCTTGGGCAATATCGCCCGGGCCATAACAGCCTCACCCAGCGCGGTCGCATTGGACGTGGAAACCTATGGGGAGGCGCTAAACCCGTTCAAGGGCGGAGTCCGGCTCCTCAGCTTGGGTGTGCCAGGCCAGGCGCCATGGCTCTTGGACTTGCGGGCCCTGGGCTACGATGTGGGCCCGCTTGCCCGAGTCCTGGCACAAAAAGAGGTCATCGCCCACAACCTCAAGTTCGATGCCCTATGGTTGCGGGTGAAGTGCGGACTACGACTGTCGAGGGTCTTTTGTACCCTGACCGCCAGCCGCCTGCTGACTGCCGGGACCGACACACCGAACGATCTGGGCGCATGTTTAGAGCGCCACCTCTCGGTCCGCCTTCCTAAGGACCAGGGCGGGAGCAATTGGGCAAGCACAGTGCTCACCGCCGAGCAGTTGGCATACGCGGCTCACGATGTTCTCCATCTACATGCCTTGCGTGACGCGCTTCAGGGCGAACTGAAGGCCGCCAATCTGCAGCGCGTCGCCGAAGTGGAAATGGCCCTGCTCCCGGCCGTCGTGGACATGGAGTTTGAGGGCGTGCCCTTCGACCGGCATCAGGCGGAGCAGTTGCTTCAGGAATGTCAGGCCAGGCAGACCGAGCTGGCTGAGGAACTGCGCGACTCTGTGGGTCATGACGTGAACCCGAATAGCACACCCCAAATCAGAGCGGCACTCCAGGCAGCCGGGGTTGAGGTCAGAGATACGGCCGAACAGACTTTGGCCGCTTGTGCTCATCCCCTAGCCAAGAAGATTCTCCTCCATCGCGCCGCAAGCTCCCCGGTCAAACAGATCAATACACTACTTAAAGCGATATCTGCCGACGGCCGAATTCACGGTTCATTTAACCCCACAGGAACCGATACCGGCCGGTTCAGCAGCCAGAAACCGAATTTGCAGAACATTGGCCGCGGTAAACTGCGTGGCTGCATCGCCGCGTCAAGCGGCGAGGCGCTCGTGGTGGGGGATTATTCGCAGGTCGAGTTGCGTATTGCTGCCGACCAAGCTGGGGAAGAAGAGATGTTGGACGCGTTTCATCGCGGTGAGGACCTCCACGTCAAAACCGCCAGTGCCGTCTTGAGCAAACCGGCGGGAGAAATGACGAAGGAAGACCGGCAGTTGGCCAAAGCCGTCAACTTCGGGTTACTCTATGGACAGTATCCCAAGGGCTTGGTCGCTTACGCCCGGACCAGTTATGGGGTGAGCCTGACCCTTGATGAGGCCGAACGAATCCGGTCGAAGTTTTTCGACGCGTATCCGCGTCTCAAGAAATGGCACGAGCGCGCCTGGCACCAGGCCAAGGGTGGTGCAAGTGAAGTGCGAACCGCTCTTGGCCGGCGCCGTCTTCTGCCTCCAAGCTCGGATTGGGAACGGTTTACCGCGCTCGTGAATACTCCGGTGCAGGGAGGTGCGGCGGATGGGTTGAAGTTGGCCATGATTGAACTCGCTCACAGGCTTCCTGCCCTCGCCCGCATGATCATTACCGCCCATGACGAAATTGTGGTGCGGTGTCCTATGGAGTTGGCAAACCAGGTTCAAGAGATGATGCGCCTGGTCATGACGGAGGCAATGGCAAGCCTGTTCTCGCGCACCCAGATCGAAGTAGAGGTTAAGGTCTGCAGCAATTGGGGAGAGAAGTAGAAAGAAACCGCACCACGATGGCTGAGCATATGAATACAGTCGCGATCGATCCTGAACGGGCTCGCCGCGAAGATCCGCGGCTAAACGAAAAAGAGATCTGCAAAGAATTTGCTCGCGAGAAAGCAATGTGACCGCGTCGTTAGGGAGATGCCGTAGATCGGCCGTCCTTGTCGTCGGCCGCAGCATCGAAGACGCCAAATTCATGCCTGTTTACGATTCGGTGCTGCCCGAGCACTGGTCCGCACGGGCGCAAGTTTACACGGGCCTGAGCGAGGGACCTTCAAGGCCGTTTCCAGTGGGTGATTACATCCACTAGTATGGCATCGTTGGCGCTCGTCTCCATCGTACGACCCCAGTGGAAAACCGGGTGTGCCACCAACCACCGGATCTGTGGAAGTGCTTACAGCCCAGCCACGGCGAAAGGGCTGAAACGGCGACAGCCAAAGCAGCTGCGGGGAGCCCTGTCCTCTACGTAATGCTTGCCACCAATCGATTCCGTTTACAGACGGGCGCTCAGTAGTTAGTTCTATATGCGATCCGAGACACCATACCTGCTTTCGCGCCGCTGTTGCGGCGGCTCCAGCCGCGCGCACCGCAGAAATCGCGAGGCAACCCAGGCGGAACCTGCAGCCGACGGAGTCCCGGCCGGCGCCACAGTAAACGTCCGGCTCAGCGTGACTGTACGCGTTGTGCCGATGGCGCAGAGCAATGTGACCGAGCTGGAGCGCATCTTCATGCCGCACCAGCAACTGGCGGCCGACCTGCCAACGCCGCAAGTCTGAACCGCTCTGTTTTTCCTGTTCTTAGGGGTGTGACGGCGAAATGCCGCCTAAATCAAAACGTAATGAAAGTATGAAAAGACGCTTGGATAAACGAACAGGGTCCAGCCCCAATATCACATCACTTAACCCACCGGACAGCCTAAAAGTGACTCCACCGCCCACAACGGCTTCCGCATCCAACGAACCTGCCGGTCAGCCTGCACTCCGCGGTGAGGCCTTTGAAAGGCCAAAGAGTGGAGCATTCCAGGCGGCCGCGGAGATCGCACAGTGGGTCTTCGCCACAGTCAGGAAAATGGATGCACCGTCGGATCCTGCGCAAGCCGTTGACCACGGCGCGGCCTTTGAATCGGCTTGCGTGCTGGTCGCGTCCAGCGTCCTCGGTAGTGACGAGCATGAAATCGCGAAAGTCTTAGCGTACGATCCAAAGCAGGTGAGGGAGTGGGCCAATAACCTGCGCACCAATTGTCTGTGGCTGAGCGATGGGCAGGTGCTTATCGATCATTGGTTTGATGAAACGAGCGGCGTGGTCGGTTTCATGCTCGATACGTTAGTAGCCCAGGGATTGGTTAAGCGCTCGATGGACCCCGCCCAAGGCGCGGTTTACAACACGGTTCCGGGACGTCATTTGTTGGAGACGAACTGAAGGCTCACAGCAAGCAATGGATGCGGCCGCAATCAACTGGAAGGTGCGGCAAGACAAGGAACGGAGCTCGTCGGAGATGGCCGGCGCTGGAGCGCATTCAGGCTGGCGGCCCGCTTTGAATACCCAAGAGCTATCCTGGCCCCGGAAAGCAGACTTTTCGATTCACGCGACAGGTGAACGCGCAGCGACGAGACCTGGCTGTTCGCGGCTTAGTCCCGATGCGCCAGCAGTCCATTATTTCGTGCGGCGCGCGCCTTCGCTTCCGATTTCCTCTCTCGCACACCTGCCTTCAATTTACCCAGGGCGACAGCGTTGGCGTTCTTGACGATGCTGACGTCGTTGGCATTCACAATTCCCCAAGACCATTTCTCATCGTCTGCACAAGCGGCCGTGCCCGTTAGCCAGGAAGTCCAGATCAGCTGCCCTCTCAGGACGCCATAGCAGTAAGTCAATCGACCATCCGGCAAAAGGATCTTCCTACCGCGCCACATTCGCGTGCCTCTAACGTACCCGGTCCAGCGTTTTTTCACCTTGCGCGGTAGCCGGGCAAGTTCACACGCCGCCTGCCGGATCTTCTCCGCCTGCTCTTTATTCGGTGCAGGCGCAGCGACGGGATTTGTGGGAACCGGGACGAAGGTATGGACCAGCGGATCCAATGGGACTTCCGGAGCGCTTTTGGCTTGAACAGTTGACGAGCTTGGCGTTGCGGGTGCGGCATATTGTGGGAAAGCCTTGGTTATGGATGACTTGCCGAACATGTTGTCGTTTCGGCGAGGTTCTGAAGCAGGCCTGGCGGTAAGCGTACTGCCGGCCCGTGATCGCCGCCGCCGGTTTACAGTATGCCGTGGAAGATTGTGAACCGAGATGCTCCTTCGGGTGTACCGGAAGACCAGACCCGCCTTAATCAGCCGGCGGAGCCGTCCCCACAGTTCCAACCTGATTTGACGAGCCTCAGCGCGATCCTTCGGGTGTTGCTCAGCGGCGACCTCGTTTAACAGTGGCCAGACCAACGTCCCATACTGGCCGTGGCGCCGAAGTGTATCAACTAGCTCTAAGTCCAACTGTTCGAGTCTTGGCGGCGGTGCCTTTTGGGGCACTGCCACAGGGGGGCGCCAGGCATTTGGTGGGGCGATTATCACACTGATCATCGCAGTAAATACCTCAGTCGCGCAGAAGGTGAGTGAGCCGGCCATGCACGCTTCTTCTGCGTTATGGTCCTGAAAACTACCGGCAGTGCAGCACTAGGCGATCCTGCGAGTGAGTTTTAGCGCCCTCCCGGACAATTCGTCTCCAGCGCAGGACTGGGCTTTATCCGCGTTACGGGTCCGTTGCGCCCGGGCGACCACCGGCATGATCCGAAATCCCGCAACAGGCCCGCAACACCCTGATTCGCAGTTCGTTCGGTGTCGTAACGGATCGGCGTCGTAACGGATCGGGAAATCTGAATCGCTTAGGTCAACCACAAGACTCCGCGATTCGTCACAGGCAAAGCAGCACCCCCACATTCAGCCATACAGCGCAGCAAAACTCGTCCGCCGCCATCCTCCACGTCCTCGAAGCTTGGGCACTTCTTCCCCATCGCAAAGTCCGCCTCAGTCGCTAGAGGCACAGAATATTCTGAAGATGTCGCCGGCGTTTCTGGTGACGAGCGCCCCCGCCGCTGGATCGCCCTTCAAAGCCGAAGGCTTTGGGGGAAAAACGTTTTACCCTCCAATACCGCCAACAGACCGGAGTTTGAGGGCGTGCCGCCTGCGGAGGCCAAAGCGGCCTTGGAGAAGCTGCGCCGCGCGGGTTTGATTACTATTGAGCGGGGTTCTCGTCCCCCGCTCTGCGCTGGGGTTGGTGAGGGCGGTGAGGCCGTGCTGGTTTTCCGTCCGACGGCAAAGGCGTTGATCCCGCTGCTGAAAGCTCACGATGAGCAAGCCAGCCTGGACTAGGCCGGATATCCCTGCCATTTCCAAAACTTCAGTCTCCCGTGCTCAAACCTGCGTTCTTACCGATGGCACTAGATCCGAGATCGAAGCCGTAAACGAAAACATGAAAGACGAACATATGACAAAGAAATTTGTGAAATCTCACAAATCAAACCAGCCGTGGGGTCCTTTGGAATTCCGCAAGGTGGATCCCGCGGTATCATGCCCCTTCCTCAATTTTCTGCGTGGCTGGCATGCGCGGCCTAAAGCTGAACGTAGTGCCGAAGAGGACTGCGCGCTACTCCTCCTGGCC
>Ga0335077_10010761_pt1 | contig 11425 bp, 9 predicted proteins | sample Lox_Sample_31_FD_207151 | JGI IMG/M metagenome (GOLD analysis project Ga0335077, IMG submission 207151) | Soil microbial communities from Loxahatchee National Wildlife Refuge, Florida, United States - Lox_Sample_3.1 | ecosystem: Environmental > Terrestrial > Soil > Wetlands | place: USA: Florida...
GCTTTTCTCTGCAGCGATCTGGCCAGCGGCATCACGGGAGAAGTCGTGTACGTCGACGGGGGCTTCAATACCACCGCCTTCCCCGCGCTCGAGTAGGGATTCGACCGTAGACTTGGGCTTCTCCATGATGTGCGCGCCGCTGCGGTCGAGCCGAGTCAGCCGGCTTTTTCGATCTTCTTTTCGTCGACCTTGACGTCGGCCCTCTGCTTGAGATCGGACACACGCGCCGCCAGCGCTTCCTGTCCCGCGATCGGATTCAGCTGTTTCGCCAGGGCCGTCCGCTGCTCCGGATCGATCGCCTCCGTGTCGATCACCTTGCTGACGCGGTAGAGCACGAAGCGTCCGTCTCCGATCTCCACGCCGGCGTAGGCCGGCAGCTTGGATGCATCGGCGCGGAACACGGCCCGGGCCGCTTCCGGCTGCAGTCCCTCGGGCCGCTGACGCGACACCGTCTGGGAAGCGGACCAGCGAACGCCGGCATCCTCACCCTTGCGCAGTCTGTCGAGCAGCGCCTCGCCTTCTTTTCTCGCCAGCTCGGCGGCTTTCTGCTGCGTCAGGGCTTGAACGATCGCGCCCTGAACCTCGTCGAACGGGCGCAGCTTCGAGGGCTCGTGCGCAACCACGCGCGCGGAGATCAACATATTGGGAGCGATCTCCACCGCTTCGGTGTTCTGCTTCTTGTTGAGCACGTTGTCCGAGAACACCGCGCGCAGGAACTTCTCGTTCTCCAGCAGCGGCGGTTCCGCGCCTCGGCGCGTCACCCAGCCGCTCGATTGCAGCGTCAGCTTGAATTTGTCGACCACCGCCTGCAGGCTGTCGGGCTGATCGTAGACCAGGTTGCTGAACTCGTCGGCGTCTTGCGCAAACGCGCGCCCGGCGCGAGCCTTCCTGAGCTCGTCTTCGAGCTTGGCCTTGATCGACTCGAGCTGCGGGACTTCAGAGGGCTTGATGGCGTCCAGCTTGATGATGTGATACCCGAACTGGGTCTGAACCGGACCGACGATATCGCCGACCTTCATGCTGAACACGGCATCGTCGAACGGCTTGACCATCTTGCCGCGCGCGAAGAAGCCCAGGTCGCCGCCTTCCGCGGCCGAGCCGGGATCCTCTGAGCTCTTCTTCGCCAGCTCGGCGAAGCCCTTGGGTGACTTCTTGGCCGCGGCAAGAAGGCTCTCCGCCTTTTCTTTCGCCTTGGCCTGCTGCTCGGGCGTCGCGCCCGCCGCAACCGCGACCAGGATATGACTGGCACGCCGCTCCTCGGGCTTACCCAGCTGCTCGACACGCGAGTCGTAGTAGTCCTGCAGTTCCTTCGCGGTCACGGAGACACTCTTCTCGACCGCCGCCAGAGACAGGATGACGTACTCGAGCTTGACCTTCTCGGGCAGCTCGAACTGCTGTTTGCGGCTCTCGTAGTAGGCCTTCGCCTCCTCTGGCGCGATCTTGACTCTTGCGGTGAACTGAGACGGATCCAGCACGAACTGGCTGACCTCGCGTTTCTGCTGCCCCAGGCGGTAGAGACGATCGACCACGGTGCGGGGGACAAACGCCGTCGCGCTGAAAGCGTCACGGCTGCGGCCGACGATGAGATCCTTGCGCAGGTCCGCCTCGAACCTTCCTTCGTTCAGCCCCTGCGCGCCGAGCAGCTCCCGGTACCGCTGCGGGGAGAACTTGCCGTTTCCATCCTTGAACGCGGGGATGCCGCCGATGACCGATTGCAACTCCGCGTTGGGCACGGTCATCCCCGACTTGAGCGCTGCGCTATACAGGACGCGCTCGTCGATCAGCTGGTTCAGCACCGCGCGGCGTATCTCCGGGCTGTCGAGCATCGACGGATCGACCTTACCGCCGAGCATCTGCCGCACCTGGTCCTCGCGCCGGCGCAAAGCCTGGCCGAACTCCTGCTGGCTGATGCGCGTGCCCGCCACGCGCGCAACCTGGTCCGCGGGGTCGGTACCGCGAAAGTAGTAGTCGACTCCGAACAAAGCGAACGGGGGCACGATCAGTACCGCCAGAATGATCTGGAGCAGGCGCTTATGCTTCTGGATGAACTCGAACATGGCTCAACTGTGGCGGCCGCAACTGTTTGGAATCAGCCGGCAAACAAAAAAGGCGAACCGAAGTTCGCCTTTGGGGATCTGGCGGAGTGGACGGGACTCGAACCCGCGACCCCCGGCGTGACAGGCCGGTATTCTAACCAACTGAACTACCACTCCTCACAACTGCAGCTTTCCCGCATCGGAGGTTCGACCGGCGAGGCGTCCACAGCCCGCGATAATCCCCTGGCGGTCTTCTGGTCCGGTTGGTGGGTGCTGAGAGGTTCGAACTCCCGACATTCGCCTTGTAAGGGCGACGCTCTACCAACTGAGCTAAGCACCCTCGAACGTCCCGGGCACCGCTCTCTGCCCGCAGACGATATTCGTCACGCGGAGCTCGAAGCGCGCACGACCCTCACAGGCCCCCAGATGTCTGCCGGTGAGCGCCCCATCGTCGAGCCCTCACCTGCCTGCCGGACTGTCCGGAAAGCCGGTTAGTTTACCGAATCCTTGAGCGCTTTTCCAGCGCGGAACTTCGGGACCTTGGCCGCCCTGATCTTGATGGCGGCGCCGGTTCGGGGATTGCGCCCGCTGCGAGCGGCGCGTTTGCCGACGTAGAAGGTCCCGAACCCGACCAGCGTGACCAACTGCCCCTTCTTGAGCGAAGCTTTTATCGCCACTACCGCGCCGTCGAGCGCGCGGCCGGCTGCGGCCTTGGAGATGTCGGCTGACTTGGCGATCGCATCGATGAGTTCTTGCTTGTTCACGTCCATCCCCTTTCGTCGTTGTTGGCTGAGGTGCTCGCTGACAGAACGCTGCTGTCGGATCACAGACGGATCACAGACTTGCCTGAAGGTGTCGGACCTCCCAGACGTTGCATTGCGCAGAGCCGCGCTCGGACCAATCGAAGACTCGATCGCGGATCCGAAACGCCACATTACGCAAGTTTTATAGCAAGCGCAAAAAGCCCGTGTCAAGCGCTTTCGCAGCCGCTTCGGACCGGTGAACGCGCAGCCGCCTACTCCGTTGGCATTGGAGCGCCGCGCCGCGCGTCAGTGCTTGACCGCGATCACCGCTTCTTGGGTTGGGACCGGAGCCAGGGGGACGCCCTCCGGCTTGGCCGGGAGCGGCTCCGGATGCCGCTCCAGAGCGAGCTCCAGCACCTGATCTATCCACTTGACGGGATGGATATCGAGGCGGTTCTTGATGTTGTCCGGGATCTCCGCGAGGTCCTTCACGTTCTCTTCGGGGATCAAGACCATCTTGATCCCGCCGCGATGGGCCGCCAGCAGTTTCTCCTTCAGGCCACCGATGGGCAGCACTTCTCCGCGCAGCGTGATCTCGCCCGTCATCGCGACGTCCCCGCGCACGGGGATGCCCGTCAGGACCGACACCATCGCCGTGCAGATGCCGATGCCCGCACTGGGCCCGTCTTTGGGTGTGGCGCCCTCGGGCAGGTGAATGTGGATGTCGTTCTTTTGATAGAACTCCTCGGGAATGCCGAGCTTCTGTGAGCGGCTGCGCACCACCGTGAGCGCGGCTTGGATCGACTCCTGCATCACCTCGCCCAGCTTGCCGGTGGTCACCATCTTGCCCTTTCCCGGCATCACTGCGCTCTCGATCGTGAGAAGCTCGCCGCCGACCTCGGTCCACGCCAAGCCCGTCACCTGCCCGATCTGATTGTTCTTCTCCGCGATGCCGAAGCTGTAGCGCCGCACCCCGAGATAGTTCGACAGATTCTTGGCGCTCACGGAGGTTTTTGCGTCGCGCTTTTTCAGCACCAAGGACTTGACCACCTTGCGGCAGATCTTGGAAATCTCGCGCTCGAGCGCGCGCACGCCGGCCTCTCGGGTGTAGTAGCGGACGATGTCGCGGATCGCACTCTCCGAAACGTTTATCTCGATCTGCTTGAGTCCGTGGTTCTTCAGCTGCTTCGGCATCAGATAGCGCATGGCGATGTTGACTTTCTCGTCTTCGGTGTAGCCGGACAGCCGAATCACCTCCATGCGGTCGAGCAGCGGCGCGGGGATATTCATGGTGTTGGCGGTAGCCACGAACATCACATCCGACAGGTCGTATTCCACTTCCACGTAGTGGTCGGTGAAGGAGTGATTCTGCTCGGGGTCGAGCACCTCCAGCAGCGCAGAGGACGGGTCGCCCCGGAAGTCCATCCCCATCTTGTCCACTTCGTCGAGCAGGAACAGCGGGTTGCGCACGCCGACCTTGGTCATGTTCTGCAGGATCTTGCCCGGCATCGAGCCGATGTACGTGCGGCGATGGCCGCGGATCTCAGCCTCATCGCGCACCCCGCCCAGAGACATGCGCACAAACTTGCGGTTGGTCGCGCGCGCGACGGACTGGCCCAGCGATGTCTTGCCCACCCCGGGGGGTCCAACGAGGCACAGGATCGGCGCCTTGACCTTATCCACGCGTTGCTGCACCGCGAGATATTCGACGATGCGCTCCTTCACCTTCTCCAAGCCGTAGTGGTCCTCTTCGAGGATGGTCTCGGCCCGCGCGAGGTCGGAGCTGATCTTGCTCTTCTTCTTCCACGGCAAGCCGACCAGTGTCTCGATGTAGTTGCGGACCACCGTGGCCTCGGCCGACATGGGGGACATCAGGCGCAGCTTCTTCAGCTCGGCTTCGGCCTTCTGGCGCGCCTCCTTGGGCATGTGCGCGGACTTGATGCGCTTCTCCATCTCGTCCAGATCGGCGCCCTCCTCCATGTCGCCCAACTCTTTCTGGATGGCCTTGACCTGCTCGTTGAGGTAGTACTCGCGCTGGCTCTTCTCCATCTGCTTCTTGACGCGCCCGCGAATGCGCTTCTCGACCTGCAGGATATCGAGCTCGGTTTCCATGAGCGCGAGCAGATGCTCGAGGCGCTTGCGCACGTCGAACATCTCCAGCACCTCCTGCTTCTGCTCCAGCTTGAGCGGCAGATGCGCGGCGATGGTGTCTGCGAGTCGGCCGGGCTCGTCGATCCCGGCCAGCGAGGTGAGGATCTCCGGGGGAATCTTCTTGTTCAGCTTCACGTACTGGTCGAACTGGGAGATCATGGCCCGGCGCATCGCCTCCAGCTCCGTGCTCTCCTCGGCCTCGGGCGGGACAGCCCGCGCCTCTGCCGTGTAGTGACTCTTGAGGTCGGCGATCGCGTCGATGCGGGCGCGTTGCACGCCCTCGACCAGCACCTTCACGGTGCCGTCGGGCAGCTTCAGCATCTGAAGAATGTTGGCCACCGTGCCGGTGCTGTACATGTCCTCCGCGGAGGGCTCGTCCTTGGCGGCAGACTTCTGGGCGACCAGCAGGATGCTTTTCCCCGCTTCCATCGCGGTCTCCAGCGCCTTGATGGACTTCGGACGCCCGACAAACAGCGGGATCACCATATGCGGGAAGACCACCACATCCCGCAACGGGAGCAGTGGGAGGGTGAGTATGTCGGCCCCGGGTTCGATGTCAGTCATGTGTTGTCACCTGAGTATGAGCGCGCACGATCGTAGGTGGGGCAGCCGCAAGCGTATTGCAAGCCGCAGAGCAAGTTCATGATACGCCACGCGTTCCTGGCTCGTCGCGCCCCGCGACGGGCACAGGGTAGCGTCGAGTTACTGGGCCGAACCCGCCACCTTGGGCTGGTCCGAGTAGATCAGGAGAGGCTTGACGTCCCCGGTGATCGAGCCTTCGTCGATCACCGCCTTCCTCACGTTGCTCAACGAGGGAAGGTCGAACATGGTGTCCAGCAGAGCGTGCTCCAGAATGGAGCGCAAGCCGCGGGCCCCGGTGCGTCGCGCCAAAGCCTTGGTGGCGACCGCCTGGAGCGCCTCGGGCCGCACCTCCAGTTCCACACCCTCCATGGAAAACATCTTCTGATACTGCTTGAGCAACGCGTTCTTGGGTTCCGTAAGAATTTGGATCAGCGCCGCTTCGTCTAGTTCATCCAACGTGGCCACTACAGGCAGCCGCCCCACGAATTCCGGGATGAGTCCGTACTTGATGAGGTCTTCCGGCTCGACTTCCTTCAGCACGACGCCGATGTCCTTGCGGTTGTCCTTGCTGCGCACTTCGGCGCCGAAGCCGATACCGCCCTTTTCCGACCGCGCGCGAATGATACGGTCCAGGCCGTCGAACGCCCCACCGCAGACGAACAAGATGTTGGTGGTATCCACCTGGACGAACTCCTGATTCGGATGCTTGCGCCCGCCCTGCGGTGGAACTGAGGCCACCGTCCCTTCGATCAGCTTGAGCAGCGCCTGCTGCACGCCCTCGCCCGACACGTCGCGCGTGATGGACGGGTTGTCCGACTTGCGCGAGATCTTGTCGATCTCGTCGATGTAAACGATGCCGCGCTGCGCTTTTTCGACGTCGTAATCGCATTTCTGCAGCAGCTTCTGGATGATGTTCTCGACGTCCTCGCCTACGTAGCCGGCCTCGGTCAGGGTGGTGGCATCGGCCATCACGAACGGCACGTTCAGCAGCCGCGCCAGCGTCTGAGCCAGCAGGGTCTTGCCCGATCCAGTGGGCCCGATCAAGAGTATATTGCTCTTGGCCAGCTCGATATCGTCCTTCTTGCCCAGGTTCTTGAGCCGTTTGTAATGGTTGTAGACGGCGACCGAAAGGATCTTCTTGGCCTGCTCCTGGCCAATGACGTACTGGTCCAAGATGGAGCGGATCTCGTGCGGCACCGGCAGATCAGACTTGGCGCCGCGATTGCCTTGCTCACCCTGACTTTCCTCGCGGATGATGTCGTTGCACAGCTCGATGCATTCGTCGCAGATGAACACCGAGGGGCCGGCAATGAGCTTGCGCACTTCGTGCTGGCTCTTGCCGCAGAAGGAGCAGTAGAGCAGTTTCTCTGAACCCGGCTTGTCTGACATAGTGGGGTGGGCCTAAGAACTCGAGGATTGCGGATCGCGCAGGGCGTACGGCGGATAGAGCCGGGGTCCGGCCAGCTTCACGCCGCAACCTCGGTTCGGCTGACCAGCACCTTGTCTACCAGGCCGTACTTGGTGGCTTCCTCGGCGCCGAAGAAATTGTCGCGCTCGGTGTCGCGCTCGATGGTCTTGATGTCCTGGCCGGTGTGTCGCGCCAGGATCTCGTTGAGCCTCTGACGCAGGTACAAGATCTCCTTGGCGTGGATCTCGATATCGGTGGCCTGGCCCTGGAACCCGCCCATGGGCTGGTGGATCATGACCCGCGAGTTGGGCAGCGCGTAGCGTTTGCCCTTGGTACCCGCGGCGAGCAGCAGCGCGCCCATACTGGCCGCCTGGCCCACGCACAGCGTGCTCACATCGGGCTTGATGAACTGGATGGTGTCGTAGATGGCCAACCCCGCTGATACCGAGCCGCCCGGCGAGTTGATGTAGAACGATACGTCCTTCTCCGGGTTCTCGGACTCGAGAAAGAGCAGTTGGGCGACGATCAGATTGGCCGACATCTCGTTGACCACGCCAACCAAGAACACCACGCGTTCCTTGAGCAGGCGCGAGTAGATGTCGTAGGCGCGCTCGCCACGGCCGCTCTGCTCGATCACCATCGGAATGAGCCCCAGGCCGCGGGGCTCCAACTCTTCGCGGCGCTCGTGAGCGTTGCGTTCCCACTTCATTTTGAGCTTCCCATGAGGTCGTCGAACTCGACTGCCTTGTCCACGCCGTTCACCCGCGACAGCGCCCACTGGACCACATTGTCCTCCAACACCAGCGACTCCACCTCGCGCAGTCGGTCCGGCGACTGATAGTACCAGCGCACCACCTCCTCGGGCCTCTCATAGCTTTGCGCGTAGTCCTGGATCACCGCCTTGACCTGATCGGGCTTGGCCTGCAGACCATTTTGCCTCACCACCTCCGCTACGATAAGGCCCAGTGTCACACGCCTGCGCGCCTCGGGTTCGAACGCCTCGCGCGGCATCGGGATCTCCTCAACCTTCAGGCCCTTCGCGGCCAAGTCCTTCTGCATGCCGGTCTGCAGGCGCTCGATCTCCAGCTCGACGAGCGACTTCGGCAGCTCAAGCCTGGCGTTATCCAACAACGCCTTCATCACCTGGTCCTTGACCCGCGCCTGCGCTCGGCGCCGCACTTCGCGTTCTAAATTGGCCTGGACGTCGGCGCGCATCTTCGCGAGGTCGCCATCGCGGATGCCGAGCTGCCTGGCGAACTCGCCGTCCACATCGGGAAGCACCGGCTCTTCCACTTTTTTCACAGTCAGCTCGAATTGCGCGCGCTTTCCGGCCAGCTCTTTGCCATGATAGTCCTCCGGGAAAGTCAGTTCAAATGCCCTGCTCTCCCCGGCCGTCAATCCCTCCACCTGCTTCTCGAAGTCGGCCAGCAGTCGCCCCTCGCCCAAGATGGTCGCGTGGTCGGCACCGCTGCCACCCTCGAACTCCACTCCGCCCTGCGTGCCCCGATAATCAACGGTCACACGGTCACCCGTCTGTGCACCGCGTTCGACCGCCCGATAGGTAACACGCTGCTTGCGAAGGACTTCGACAGTCTTGTCGACTTCGACATCGCCCACCACCAAGGTAGGACGCTCGATGACGACGTTGTCCAGAGCGGTAAGCTGGATTTCGGGGTAGACCTCGAAGGTCGCGCTGAACTCAAAGTTGTCGGCGGCCTCGGAGGGTTTCGCCTCGAAGCGCGGGTAACCGGCCACGCGCAGGTTCTGCTGTTTGATCGCCTCCCCGAAGGTCTTTTGCAAGGCGTCACCCAGCACCTCCTGCCGCACCTGGCCGCCGTACTGTTGCTGCACCAGACGCAACGGCACCTTCCCCGGCCGAAAGCCATGCATGCGGATATTGCGCGCCAGGCGCACGAGGCGATTTTGCACCTCGCCGTCGATCTCCTGGGCAGGCAACGAAACGTTGAGTCTGCGCTCCAGCGCGCTGACTTTTTCTATGGTCGCCTGCATGGTCTCACGTCCCTCGAGTCGGCGCTGGTGCGAAAGGAGAGACTCGAACTCTCACGCCTGTCGGCGCCAGAACCTAAATCTGGTGCGTCTACCAATTCCGCCACTTTCGCCATGATCGCATTTTATAATAAGCGTGCTGCCGGCTTCCACTCGACGACCGCGGTGCCGACAGCTCTACGGCTAGCGACCGGGTCCGGCGCAGGCCGGCAACGCCTCGCAAGCCGACTCTGCCTGAGGCTGGCTCCACCGATGACGCCGGACGAATATTGTCAACACAAGGCGGCGGTAAGCGGCTCAAGCCTGTACTACAGCGTGCTTTTCTTGCCTCCTGACCAGCGCCGTGCCGTAACCGCCCTGTACGCCTTGTGCCGAGAGCTGGCCGACGCCGTGCGCGAAGCCGCAGATCCGGGAGTGGCACGCGCCAAGCTGGCCTACTGGCGCGCAGAGCTGCACTCGGCCTTCGCCGGCAGCCCCCAGCACCCGGTGACCCGCGCCCTGGGGCCGGTGGTCCGTGCATACGCGATGGCAGAGTCGGACCTGATGCAGATCATCGACGGAATCCAGATGGATCTCGAGTACAACCGCTACCCGGACTTCGCCACCCTGGAGGTGTATTGCCACAGGGTCGCCGGGGTGGTCGGGCTGCTGTCGGCGAGGATCTTCGGGTATACCGACGCGGCCACTCTCGATTATGCCCGCACACTGGGCCTCGCGTTGCGGCTGACCGACATCATCCGCGATGTGGGCGAGGATGCGCGCCACAACCGCATCTACCTCCCGCTCGACGAGCTGGCGCGGTTCGGCCTTACCAGCGAGGACATCATCGAGCGGCGCGAGGATGAGCGCTTTGAACGAGCCATGGCATTTCAGATCGCGCGCGCGCACAGCTGCCACGACCGCGCCCTGGGTCTGCTGCCCCACGCGGACCGCCGCGCGCAGCGGGCCGGCCTGGTCCTCGCCGCGATCTCTCGCACGCTGTTGGAAGAGATCGCCCGCCTGCGCGGGTTCACGCTGAGGCAGCGCGTGGCCCTGACACCGGTGCGCAAGCTGTGGATCGCGTGGAGAACCTGGGTCACGGCGTGAATGCAGTCAATGGCCTTGATCTCGGTCTTGCGCTAACGCAATCCTCCTCATGATCGATCTGAAACGATACAAGCCCAGCTCAGATCTGCTCGCACGCCGTGTGGTCCTCATCACCGGCGCTGGCAGGGGAATCGGACGCGTAGCGGCGCTCACGCTCGCAGCGCACGGTGCGACCGTCATCCTGCACGGTCGCGATGTGGCGAAGCTCGAATCCGTTTACGACCAGATCGAAGCCGCGGGTGGTCCGCAGCCGACCATCCTGCCCCTCGATCTTGCGACCGCGCGCGATCGCGATTTCGAGAACACGGCGCTCGCCATCGAGTCGCAGCTCAAGCGTCTCGACGGCATCCTGCACAACGCAGCGCGTCTCGCCGATCCTGGGCCGCTCGACAATCAGACCCTGGACGAGTGGCTCCTGCTGCTGCGCGTGAACCTGGCGGCACCGTTCGCGCTGACGCGCGCCTGCGGCCATCTGCTGCGCGCCTCGTCCGACGCTTCCGTTGTCTTCACCTCCGAGACGCACGCACTCGAGCCGGCCGCGTATTGGGGCGGCTTCGCGGTGGCCAAGAGCGGACTGACGGCGCTGGTCAAGATCCAAGCGCAAGAGTGGGAGGGCTGGGCCAATCTGCGCGTCAACCTCCTGGTCCCGGGGCCGGTGGACTCGCCCCAGCGGCGCCAGACGCATCCGGGCGAGGCGAGCGCCAGCCGTCCGCGCCCCGAGGCGCTGATGCCCGCGTACCTCTACCTGATCGGACCGGACAGCCGAGGCGTGACCGGTCAGGCCATCTACTGCTGAAGGCGCTGCCGCAGCCATTGCGGCAGCGGCCGCGCCTTCCCGTCAGCCAGATCGATCCATACCATGACGGCCTCGCCGGTGGCGTACACGCGCTCCGGCTGCTTCGCGTCGCTGATCGCGCTGCTCAACGCGAAGCTGCTGTTGCGCGGCTGGCCGGCGTACAGCGAGACCGCGAGGTCGGCCGGGTACACGATGGGAATGCGAAAGCGGCAGCTCACGCTGCCCAGAATGGGGCCTTCTTTGCGCTGCGCGTAATCGACGCCCAGCCCATCGAACCACGAGATCCGCGCCTGTTCCAAGCAGCGGAAGTAGACGGTGTTGTTCATGTGCCCGAGCGCATCCATGTCTGCCCAGCGCATCTTCATATGCTCCACGTGGACCAACCTGCCCGGCAGCTGCATCGCGTCGTCGCCCTCGCCTGGAACGTTTATCATGGCGCGTTGACTGAAGCCGGCGCGATTTTAGCAGGGCCCGCGCCGGAGCCAGGGGAACGACGAGTCGAGCGCGGGGGTCCGAGTTGGCTGTGCGTGATTTCATGGAGTATGACGCGGTGGTTGTCGGCGCCGGACCCTCGGGCCTGTCGGCGGCCATCCGTCTCAAGCAGCTCGCGGCCGAG
>Ga0335077_10010762_pt1 | contig 11425 bp, 9 predicted proteins | sample Lox_Sample_31_FD_207151 | JGI IMG/M metagenome (GOLD analysis project Ga0335077, IMG submission 207151) | Soil microbial communities from Loxahatchee National Wildlife Refuge, Florida, United States - Lox_Sample_3.1 | ecosystem: Environmental > Terrestrial > Soil > Wetlands | place: USA: Florida...
CCAAGGACTGGTGGGGACGGACGGTGTTGTAGACGCGCTCCCATTGGCGCAACTCGCGATTGAGCTTATTCATTTCCAGGGAGCAAGCGGTGACCTGGTAAAACTCTTCGGTGTGGGTGCGATTGGCGCGCTCGACGGCGCCGTTGAGTTTGGGAGAGCGCGGGGGCAGCACGAACAGATGCAGTCCGCGTTGCTGGCAGGCCTGCTCGAACTCAGCCGCGAACTCCGAGCCGCCATCCACCTGCAGGGCACGAACCGGAAACGGCATGCGGTGCAACAGAGTTTCCAAGAACTGGCTGGCGGCAAAAGCGGTGGCACGATAGTGGGCCTGGATTACGTCCCAGCGCGAGACCACATCGCGGGCGGTGAACTGTTTAAACACCACCCCGGGCAGGGGACGCACGTCCAGAGTGTCGACCTCGACCAGGTCGCCGGGGCGGGAAACCGCGTACTGCTTGGGTTTCCGGATGGCAAAGGGTCGAGGCCTGAGCGGGCGCCGCGATCCCGGCACAGCTCGCCGTGGCGGCTCCAGCAACTGGCCGCTGCGTTTCAGCCGAGTGAGAATGCGGCCCACCATGGAGGTAGAAAGCGTGAGCTTCTGTTGCTGCAGCAGCACCGCCAGCTTGTCCTTGCCCCAGCGGGGAAACTGCAACCGCAACGTCAAAACCTTCCTTTCTAAGAGAAAAGACCAAGTGGGCCGACGCGGTTGATGGGGACGATGACTGCGCTCTTCCAGAGTCGTCAAATCCAGTGGCTCATAGCGCTTGAGCCAACGGTAGAAGGTCTGACGCGAAATCCCGAAATGACGGCAGGTGAGGGCCACGTTCTGGGTGCGGCGGTGAAAATCCATCCAGGCCAGACGGACTTGTGCTGCCCGGCTCAACTCCACTCCGGTGGTCGCTAAGCGCCCCGACCGGGGCGCTTTCCCGCTCTTTGGTTGCATGCTGACACTCTACTGAAGAGTGTCACTAATCATTCTGGACGAGAACAGCCAGCAAGTCCTGTTGATTCGCAGAGACGCAGTTCCTATGACCTCAGGTGGTGGCCAGTTTCTTCTCCCGGCGCCAGTAGCCGACCAGGCTGAACAAACCGCCAAGCACTGCGAGCGCCAGCAGGGTCCACAGTGCCGGGGCGTAATACCGGGCAAGGAATTTCACGATATGGCGGCCGTAAATTGCGCCCAGCGCGGCTACGATAGTGAAGCGTACCGCACGGCCCAGCGCGAGCGCGCTCAGGAATTTCCGCGGTGAGTACTGCAAAGCCCCGGCGGCCAGAAGGAACGGCACAATCGGAACCGGCGGAGGCAGTACGGCGGGCAGAGCCACGGCCAAGAATCCCCAACGCTCGAAATCCGCATAGACTTTGCTGGCAGATTTCTTGGAGAGCCTTCGCTCCAGTGCTTCTTTCCCGCCACGGCGCGCCAGGCTGTAGGTTACGTAGCCTCCGAGGACGGCGCCTGCTGTGGCCATGACGGCGTAATACCACCACAATCGACGCTCGTGCGCCGCCAGCAATATGGTAACCACGTCCATGCTGCCGGGGAGAGGAATGATGGAGTTGTCGGCTAATCCAAGCACGACCAAGCCAGGTCCCCCAAGATGGCGGACCCAGCGCCAAAACTGCGCAACCACAACGGCCAGTTGGATCCCTGCCATCATCTAATGGTTAGAGTCTTGCGGGCGGTGAGAAGTTGTGAGCGGCGAGTCTTGGTTACGCTCCGGGCACCGGCCGTTACAAATCGTTACACCCAGCGAAGCACGTGTACGTTTCTGCCTGCGCCGGCGACTCCGGAGGTCCTTTGATTTTCCTGACTCAGAAGCTGAGAATTTTTCCGTCCGCCGGGAAGGAAGCGCTACGGCACACCGTTTGGGAAGAAGACAGTAAACCCCCGAACAGCCCATAGCGAATTTTCAATAACTTACAGCTACGAAGCCCGTCCGCTTCGAAAATCGCTTTCGAACCTCCACCAGGATGCCATTTCCCCGCGTTTGCAGGCCCGTACAGCGAAGATCCCGCCTCGAGTGACCATCAGCATAGGCGCACCCGGCAAGTCCTTTGATATCAATATGTCTTGAGAAGCAATCCTCGGCATTTTCAGATATTATCTTTTAGCTATACTGAAGAGGGACGTGTGCAAACCTGACCGGCACGATGGTTGCGCCGCATTCTTCACGGCGATGAAAGTGGATCAGCGCGAACCGGCCCGTTGAGACGCCGGCACCACCGCTGCCTCTAGAAAATGCAGGTCCGGCGCGGCAGGCAATGCCCCGATCTCAGCCGCGTAGCGGTAGAACAGCCGCAGACCATCCAGGCACTCTGGATCAAGATGATAGTAAATGTTCTCCGCAAGATAGCTGCGCGCGGCCGCTTCGCTGATTCCCAGGCGAGGCGCCCAATCGTGCGCAATCTGCGCCACGCTGGCCGGAACCAGGCCGTGGTCCCTGGATTCCTGAAAAGCTGCGGCGACGTCGAGCCTGGGGTCGGCGTGCGCGAGCGCATCGTTGCGCACCGCCCAGAAGGCAAACACGAAGGGCTTGCCGGTGAGACGGATCCATTCCTCCGCCAGATCGTATGTCACGTACCGGGAACGGTCCACCTGCAGGGCGGGATCGCCGATGAGCAATCCGGCATCATGCTGCTGCAGCATGTGCTCAATGTCCGGCGGCATGGAGTCGAAAGTCCTGCCTCCGCCCCACCATCTGGCGAAGAGCACCCGGAGCAGGGCGGCCGAGGTCAGCGACGAACTGTCCAGCGCAACCGTGCGAATCCGATCCAGAGGAACCTTAGTTACCAACAGGATGGACCGCACTGATCGCCGCGACGCAATCGCCACTCCTGGAATCACCGAGAGACCGGGAATGCTGGCATAGGCAGCGGCAGGAATGATGCCGATATCGACTTTCGCTGCCTGCAGGTCCCTCGCGCACTGCGAAGGCACGGTGTAGGAGATATCGAATTGGGAGTCCGCCGGGCCGTGCTCGAAATCCCATAGCAGAGGCGCGGTGTTGAGGTAGGAAATGGCGGAAATCCGCAGGCGCCTCATATCTCGAGGGTAATTTAAACATTGGGTTGTGTCATCTGACCTTGACAGTGGTTTTTGGGCGTGTTTAGAGTCCGCCGATACACGGCGGGTGTTTAATCGCCGGGCCGGGAACGGATTTGCATGAAAACCGTTCTCCGTTCCTGCTTGCCAGTTCACTGTGGGAGGTTCATGTGTCTGAAGTTGCCGTGGTTCAAGTGAAATCGGAGACTCATGTGGTGGAGTGGTTGGCGCTGGTGCTGACGCCGGGTTTGGGACCGACGAAAGCGCGAAAGCTGGTGGAATTTTTTGGCGGCGTCGAAAGCGTGTTCCGAGCTTCGCTGACTGAACTGGAAGCCACCGGGCTGCAGGCTATCTCAGCCCAGGCGCTGGGTACCGGCAAATCGCTCGAACTCGCTCAGGCGGAACTCGCGCGCTCGCTCGCAGGCGAGGTGCACGTGGTCACGCTTGACGATCCGGCCTACCCAGCGCAGCTTAAGCAGATCTATGACCCGCCGATAGTGCTGTATGTGCGCGGCAACGTGGATGCTCTGGCGCAACCGGGAATTGCGGTGGTGGGGACGCGGCATCCGACACCCTACGGACTTGGCATGGCGGAGCGCTTGGCCTGCGACCTGGCGGGACACGGGCTGGCAATTTTCAGCGGGCTGGCACGCGGCGTCGACGGCGCGGCGCATCGTGGAGCAATTGCTGCGAAGGGAAAGACTGTGGCTGTGTTCGGCACAGGCGCGGATGTGGTTTATCCCAAGGAAAACACCCGATTAGTGGACCAGATGCTGGCGCTGGGAGGGGCGGCGGTGAGCGAATTTCCCTTGGGCACCTTCGCCGCGCCGCAGAACTTTCCGATTCGTAACCGCATTATCAGCGGAATTTCCATCGGCGTGCTGGTGGTGGAGGCGGCCGAGTACAGCGGCACGCGCATCACCTCGCGCTGCGCGCTGGAGCAGAACCGTGAGGTGTTTGCCGTCCCCGGCAACGTCACCAACAAAAACTCCTGGGGACCGAACACGCTCATTAAGCAGGGCGCCAAGCTGGTTGCGACCTGGGAAGACGTATGGGAGGAACTCCCTGAGCCAGTTAGACTTACACTCGCCCCAGCGGGCGGCGCTGAATCGTCAGCGGGGGAAACTGCATCCTTATTTAAAGAATCCGACCTGCCTCCCCACGAAAAGAAGATCTACGCACTGCTGAAGGCAGACGAAGCCACGCACATTGATGAACTGGTGGAGCGGCTGGAGCCGGAGCTGTCGTCCTCTGAGATTTTCGCGGCGCTGTTCGAGCTGGAGCTGGCGGGGAAGGTGAGGCAGTTGCCGGGGAAGAATTTTGTGAAGAGCTTCTAGCAAAGGGCTTTCAGCTGTCGGCTCTCAGCTCTCAGCTCGTGCGTATGCAGAGTTTTCGAAATTTGCGCGTTTGGGAGAAGGCTCACATCCTGACCCTGGATGTATATCGGTCAAGTCGTGCGTTTCCACGAGAAGAGCTTTACGGGCTAACCAGTCAGATGCGCCGATCGTCGGCTTCAATCGGAGCAAATATTGCCGAGAGCTGCTGCCGGAAAGGCGATTGCGATATGGGCCGATTTCTCCAGATGGCAATGGGATCTGCCAGCGAACTCGAATATCAGGTATTGCTGGCGCACGATCTCGACATGCTGGAGACTCCGGACTATCAGCGTCTTTCGAGTCAAGTGATAGAAGTGAAGCGGATGTTGGCATCACTAATCAACAAGCTGAGAGCTGACAGCTGAAAGCACCCGAGCGGAACTTGTTGATTCAATCCCATTCATGCTAGCTTCGGACAACGAAGGATCAACCCTGAGGGCACATTGGCAAAAGGCTTAGTCATTGTCGAATCGCCGGCGAAGGCGAAAACCATCCAGAAATATTTGGGCAAGGGCTACACGGTGGAGGCTTCGCTGGGCCACGTGAAAGACCTGCCCAAGAGCACGCTGGGTGTGGATACCGATAACGATTTTGAGACGGAATACATCGTCATTCCCGGCAAAGAGAAGGTTTTGGTCAAGCTGAAGAAGCTGGCGCAGTCGGCAGATTCCATTTTTCTGGCGCCTGATCCTGATCGCGAAGGCGAGGCCATCGCCGCGCATCTGGCTGAGGAACTGGGCGACGGCGGCAAGAAAAAGAAGAAGAAGAAGAAAGAAGCGGAAGAAGAACGCATCCGCCGTGTGACCTTCAACGAAATCACCAAGCGGGCAGTGCAGGAGGCCTTCGAACATCCCCGCAATATCGACCAGAACCTGGTGGACGCGCAGCAGGCGCGGCGCGTTCTGGACCGGCTCGTGGGATACCAGGTTTCTCCACTGCTTTGGGACAAGGTGCGTCGCGGGCTGTCGGCGGGACGTGTGCAGACAGTCGCGTTGCGTTTGATTGTCGAGCGCGAGCGTGAAATCAAGGCGTTCGAGAAAAAGGAATATTGGACGATTGACGCTCACCTGGCGGCTTCCAAGCCTCCGGCGTTTGATGCGCGTTTCCTGGGCAAGAGCGAAGAGAAGATCGAGGTCACCACGGGTGAGGAAGCGGAGAAAATCCGCGCCGCGCTGGAGAAGGCCGAGTGGCTGGTTCGTACCGTCGAGAAGAAAGAGCGGCGGCGCAATGCGGCTCCTCCGTTTACCACCAGCAAGCTGCAGCAGGATGCCTCGCGCAAGCTGCGCTTCAGCGTGAAGCGCACCATGATGATCGCGCAGCGGCTGTATGAAGGCGTGGAACTGGGCGAAGAAGGATCGGTCGGCCTCATTACCTACATGCGAACCGATTCCACCCGGGTCGCTCCTGAGGCCATCAACGAGGTGCGCGGCTACATCGGCAGCGAATACGGGCCCACCTACGTTCCGGAGCAGCCGAACACTTACAAAGAAAAGAAGGAAGCACAGGGAGCGCACGAGGCGATTCGGCCCACTTCGGCCCTGCGCCATCCCGAGCAGATCAAACAATATTTGAAGGAAGACGAGTACAAGGTCTACAAGCTGATCTGGCAGCGCTTCGTGGCTTCACAGATCACGCCGGCGGTGTTTGACCAGACTACCGTGGATATTGACGCCAAATCTGGCGCGGAGACGTTCTGGTTCCGTGTGACCGGTTCAGTGCTGAAGTTCGACGGCTTCCTCAAGGTTTACGAAGAGTCCAAGGAAGGCAAAGACGAAGAAGACGAGGAACTGAAGCACAAGCTGCCGCCGCTCGAAGCCGGACAGAAGCTGACCCTGCGCGAACTGAAACCAGAGCAGCACTTCACCGAGCCGCCGCCGCGTTACAACGAAGCCTCGCTGGTGAAAGAGCTGGAAGAACGCGGCATTGGCCGGCCTTCGACTTACGCCGCGATTCTTACCACCATCCAGGAGCGGCAGTACGTACAGAAGCTGGGCGGAAAGTTCATTCCTACCGAGATCGGCCTGGTGGTGACGGATCTCCTGGTGGAAAATTTCCCCGATATTTTCGATGTGCAGTATACGGCACGCCTGGAAGAGGAACTCGACGAGATCGAGGAAGGCAAAGAAACCTGGACCGGTGCGCTGGCCGAGTTCTACAAGAAGTTCGAGAAAGACCTCAAGTATGCCTCCAAGCACATGGAGAACATCAAGCGGATGGAGAAGCCGACCGCCGAGAAGTGCGAACGGTGCGGCTCACCGCTGGTGATCAAGTGGGGCAAGCACGGGTCTTTCTACGCGTGCAGTTCGTACGATAAGGACGATCCCAACAGCTGCACCTTTACCAAGGAGAACCCCATCAACCTGCCGGACCTGGATTCCGCCGACATCCAGGAGACCACGCAGGAAGAGTATTGCGAGAATTGCGGCCGGGTGATGGTGCTGAAGCGTGGACGGTTCGGGCAGTTCATGGCCTGCACCGGATATCCGGATTGCAAGACCACGCGCCGGCTTGACCAGGGCAAGCGCGTGCCTGATATCCCGCTGGATGAGCTGTGTCCCAAGTGCGGGCGCAATCTGATGATCCGCCATGGCCGCTATGGGGAGTTCACCACCTGCAGCGGCTATCCGGACTGCAAATACGTCAAGCAGAACTACATCGGGGTGAAGTGCCCGCTGTGCAAAGACGGCGACCTGGTGGAGAAGCGGGCGCGCAAAGGGAACACGTTCTATGGCTGCGGGAACTATCCCAAGTGCAAGTTCACTTCCGCGCACAAGCCGATTGCGGAGACGTGCCCGAGCTGTGGCAGCGAGTACCTGGTGGAGAAGAATTTGAAGGCGGGGCCGGTGATTGCATGTCCGAACAAGGAGTGCGATTATGAGCGGGCGGTGCCGGGACAGCCTTCGCCGGAGATGGCCGCCGGGACTGCTCCGGTGTGAACCGCTTCCCGCTCTCAGCTTTTGGCGCTGCGCTCATTTTGCGACCGGGTGAGGAATTTGTCGGGTGAATCGCTCAGATCGCAGCAGGTCTGAGAGTTCAAAACTCAAACGATGGAGGAGCCTCTCGATGGCGAAGAAGCCTACAGCTGGAGATGCTGAGCTGATTCTTCGTTTGTATGACTTGCGGCGCGAATCTGAAATGCGCAAGGCGCGGGCGTGGTGGGCATCGTCGTTCTGGCCGCAGAGCGCGGACGACATCATCAAGGCGATCAATACTCCCGGACCGGAGAGCGCATGGCTGCGACAGGTTGGGGGTTACTGGGACCTGGCCGCGTCACTGGTGCTGCGCGGCGCCTTGAATGAAGATCTGTTCTTTGACACCGGCGGCGAACTCTGGTTCAGCCTGGCGAAGATCTATCCGTTCCTCAAGGACTACCGGCAAAAGTCGAATTCCCCGGAAGCGTTCATGCACGCGGAGAAGCTGGCCACGCGCAGCAAGCAGGGACGGGAGCGCCTGCAGCGCATGCTGAAGCTGCAGGAAACGCGGCGCAAGGCCGTGGCTGAGCTGGAACGCTAGTTTACGAGATATATTCCTTGATATAAGGATCGGTGCAGCGCGCCAATTCATGCGCGTCTCCGTCGAAAATCACTTTTCCTTCCCGCAGGATAAGAAAGGTCATGGGCACCTCGGCGCGCGAGCCTGGGGGCAGGTGGCGCATGTGATTCGAACTGCGATCGAAGTAGTGCGTCGCCATGGTAAAGGCGTCCTGCAGACGGTGCGAAACCAGGAGGGAACTGGTCTTGTACACGTCGCGCTGTTTCACGATCAGTTCGACAATGGTGGTAGAAGTGATCGGGTCCAGGCCTCCGGTGGGCGAGTCGTAGAGGAGAATTTCGGGCTGGGTGATAATGGCGCGGGCAATGGCCACACGCCGCCGCATTCCGCCGGAGAGCTGCGCGGGGAACATATCCAGGGTGTGCTCCAGTTCCACGAAACTCAAGGCCTCGCGCACACGGCGCTCCATCTCCTCCTCTGAACTGGCGCCCTCCTCGACCAAAGGAAACTCCACATTTTCGCGGACGGTGAGGGAGTCGAACAGCGCGCTTTCCTGGAAGACCATGCCGATCTTGCGGCGCAGAGCGAACAGATCTCCTTCCTTCATGCGGGTCACGTTCTCCCCGAACACATAAATGTCTCCGGCATCGGGCCTCATCAGGCCCAGCACAAGTTTCAGCATGGTGCTCTTGCCGGCTCCGGCGATGCCAAAAATGGCTTTGGTTTCTCCGTGCTCCAGGCGAAACGACACCCCCTTGAGCACGATGTTGTCCTCGAAAGCCAGGGCGACATTGTCGAACACGATGGGTTGCTTTGCCGGGACTTGGCCTCCGGCCAGGTTGTGTTCCAGGGGTTGGGTCGGTGAGGACATGCTTGCGTCAGGATCCCAGCAGGATCATCAGCAGGCGAGTCACAAAAACGTCGACCGCGATGATCAGAATCATGGCGGCCACCACGGCTTCGGTGGTCGAGCGCCCCACGCCCTGCGTTCCGCCTTTGGTGGAGAGTCCGTAGTAACAACCCACGGTTGCGACGATGAAACCGAAGACCACCGGCTTGGCCAATCCCATGAAGACGTCGGAAAACACCAGAATCTGCCAGGCATTGCTCCAATATTCGTGGGCGTCGAGACCGAGCAGCATGCTGGCCACCACACTGCCGCCGATCAGCCCAAGGAAATCACCGAGGATGGTGAGGAAGAACAGCATGACGATGGTGGAGAGCACGCGCGGGGTCACCAGCTTCTTCATGGGGTCGGTGCCCAGGGCGCGCATGGCGTCAATCTGTTCGGTGACGATCATGGAGCCGAGTTCGCTGGCCATGCCGGAGGAGTTCCGCCCGGCGACGACCAGTCCAGCGAGAACCGGGCCCAGCTCCCGCACGATGCCGATGGACACCAGCTGGCCGATTACGGTAAGCGCCCCGAAACGTCCGAGGGTGGTGGCGCTATTGAGGGCAAGTGCGGCGCCGGTGAAGAAACAGGCCGCCAGCACGATCGGCAGGGAACCGAAGCCGATCAAATCGGCCTGCTGCAGAGTATCGGCCATGTAAAACGGCCGGCGAAAGATGTTGCCGAGCGATTGAACGCAGAGCAGGAAGTAGTCCTGCGAGGACTTTACCTTCCCTTTGGCCCATTCGGCGGGAGAAATAAGCTCCACGCCGCTGAGGAAATCTCCCGATGCCATGCTGCCTGCCTCTTTCTGACGGAACTATAGCAGATGGGCGGCGGAGCCAGGCAAAGAGCGTGATGAGTTCGACTATGCAGGCGCGTGCATCCTCGCGCGTGCGGAGAATTCAGCTGGACCTTGCTGAGTTATTCAGGTGAAGGGCAGGCGCAGCGCGCGGGGACGCGCGCGTCCACATTACTTGCCCGAGATGACAAAGTTCACAACCGTCGTCCCGTTGGGTGAAACGGCCGCATCCTTCTCCCAGGTCCTGGGTTCGCTGAAGACCGGGCGCTGCACCCTGCGCTCGGTGAGAACGTCGAAGGCGGCTTCGTTGCGGACAATGTCCCAGCCTTCGTGCCAGGCTACCAATTGGTACGTCCCTGGTGGCACGCCTGTGATCTCGAATTTTCCGCTTACATCGGTGACCGCGTAGTACGGGTGTGGCACCACCATCATTTCGGCGTTCATCCAGGTGTGTCCGCCGTTGCACTTCAGGTTGACTAGGCCCGGTGTCTGCATGTTGCGCGAAATGACCTGGTTGGGAAAAGGAAATGGCAAATTGTAGGTCGCCGCGCCGTCCATGTGCACGGTGTGCAGCACCGCGTCCGAGCTCTTCATCTGCAGCGTGTCATTAGCCGGGACCAGGAGAATGTGGGGTTCGTAGCGGCAATGCTTCTGGTCCAGGAAGCGCCGGGTCTGCGGCAGGTCAAAGGCTTTTCCGCTCGACATGTTCTTCAGGTAGACCACCGTGTTGGCGACTCCGCCGTCGTCTCCGACGACGATGCGGCCCAGATCGCGCGTCTTTGCTCCTTCCGGATCACAAATCTGCGGGTCTTTATTGATGGTCATGCTGACGGGATGGGGCATGGGGCCGGACCATTTCACGGTCCCTGTGATCGTCCCTCCGTTGTTCACCGCGACCGTCTGGTAGCCGCTTTGAGCGGCAATCGGCAGAACCGCAAGAAGATAAAGGGGAAAGAAAGTAAGAATTGAGCGTGATGACATGAGCGCACCGCTATCCCTTGAACGTGTTTTGAAAATCGTATGAGAGCCCTCTAATGTCCGCAAATAACCAAAGAGCTAGCAGTTAAGTAACCCTTACAAAACTTTACAATCCTTGACCGACTTTTTACCCCCTTCCCATCTACGGCGGTGTTTGAATGAGAGCAGTTCTAATCAGCAAGCAGGAGTAGGTTATATGTCCAAAGTCAGGATCACTCTGATTCTGTTGCTATTCGCCGTCGCCGCCTGGGCGCAGGAACCTGCCGCTGGACCACCCATGGAGCAAGGCCAGCAGGGCGGTATGGGACATGAACATGGCCCCGGACGCCGGGGGCCGGGCGTGGCCGGAACGATCACTGCGATCAACGCTGATTCCATCGTCATCAAGACCATGGATGGCAAGACCGCCCAGGTGAAAATCGACGATAAGACGCAATTTCGAAAAGAACGCCAAAGTGCCAAGCTCGCGGACTTCAAGGCCGGCGATGAAGTTTTCGTGCGCGGACAGCAGGCCAGTGACGGGAGCTGGCAGGCTGAAGTGGTCGCGGCCCGTCCTGCTGGCGGTTTCGGCGGTGGCATGCGCGAAGGCATGGGCAAGCAGTTCATTGCCGGCGAAGTTAAAGCGGTTAACGGTACGCAGTTGACCATAGCCCGCCCGGATGGGGTTACGCAGACGATCTCGGTGGATGAAAACACCTCTTTCCGCAAGCAGAATGAGAGCATCACGCTGGCGGATATCAAACCCGGAGACCACGTGTTCGGCCGTGGAGAACTCAAGAACGATGTGTTCGTGCCCTCGGTTCTGAACGTGGGTGAGCCCCGCATGATGGGAGGACCACAGGGTC
>Ga0335077_10010763_pt1 | contig 11425 bp, 8 predicted proteins | sample Lox_Sample_31_FD_207151 | JGI IMG/M metagenome (GOLD analysis project Ga0335077, IMG submission 207151) | Soil microbial communities from Loxahatchee National Wildlife Refuge, Florida, United States - Lox_Sample_3.1 | ecosystem: Environmental > Terrestrial > Soil > Wetlands | place: USA: Florida...
TTCCTCAACGATCTTCTCCGGCTTCGAACTGTTCGAGTCCAGGTTAGTCATTACGATCACCGTGAAGCGCTCATCGAGATATCGCGCGATGCTCATCGTAAACCCTTGCCACGCTCCATCATGCGCCACGACGCGCCGCCCCTGTCCCCTTGAGACGCCCCAGCCAAATCCATACGGGACCGTCTTTTTGTTGTTCAGCTTCGTTGGCGACCACATCAGTTCGTAGCTGGATGGCTTCAGGAATTTTCTCCCGTCCAGTGCCGCATCCCATTTCGCTAGGTCGAGTACATTCGTATACAGCGCCCCGTCTGCCGTCGTGTTCAGGGTCGGCGAGACCCATTCCTGGTTCTTCAGTTCCCCGTTCACCAGGCGATAGCCGCTGCTTCGGCGCGGCACGATGTCCGCCTCGCTGATGATCCGCGTCGCGCTCATTCCCAGGGGGCGGAAGATCCGTTCCTGCAGAAAATCTCCGTAGAATTTGCCCGTCACCCGATGGATGACAATCCCCAGCAAAACATACCCGGTATTGCTGTAACTCCACTTCTCCCCCGGTGCGAAATCCATGGGCATCTTTGCGAACGCCTGCACCAGTTCCTCTTCCGTGTAATCCTTTCGGAAGTTGATCACGCCCTTGCTCATGTTTTCTTCCTCGCCGCCGTAGTCAGAGATTCCCGAGGTATGTGTCAGCAGGTTGCGGATGCTGACGTCTTTCCACGTCGCCGGAGATTCCGGGACATACTGCGCCAGTTTGTCCTCCAGTCGAATTTTTCCTCCTTCCACCAGCATCATCACTCCCATCGCTGTGAATTGCTTCCCTACCGAGCCAGTCTGAAAAACCGTCTCCGGCGTCACCCGCACATCCAGCTCCACGTTCGCCAATCCATAGCCCGTCGCCTTCACCATTTTCCCGTTCCGGCAGACTGCCAGGCTCACGCCGGGGATCTTCTGCGCTTTCCTTTGCGCCTCCACGGCAGCATCGACCTTCTCCGAAACACTCTCTTGGGCCTTGCACCCCGCCGCGCCCAGCAGGAGAACCATTGCCAAGACTCGTCTCAGCTTCACCTGTCGCCCCTCCGGAAAAATCAAAGTCCGCAGCAGTCTGCGATCGGCAAGAGGAATCGGCCTGTCCCCATTCTTCCTATAACCTCACGCTTCGCACAGACATACGCCAACGAAGAAGTTGTCAGTAAGGAATCGGGCGTGATCATTTGCGCAAAGGACTACTCATATCTCAGCGCCACCAGAGGATCCACCCGCATCGCCTTTCGTGCCGGAATGTAACAAGCCGCCAGTGCGACCACCGTCAGCAGTACGGTAACGCCCACAAAGGTCAGCGGATCCGTTGCGCTCACCCCAAACAGCAAACTTCGCATCAGCCGCGTCAATCCCAGCGCGGCAATCATGCCTAACGCCAGCCCCGCTCCCGCCAGCTTTGCTCCTTGCCCCAACACCAGCCGAAGCACGTCGTTTTCGTTTGCTCCCAGCGCCATGCGAATCCCGATTTCCGGCGTGCGTTGCGCGAAGGCGAACGCCATAACACTGTAAATGCCCGCCGCCAGCACCAGCGCCACCCCCGCAAAGAGTCCCACCAGCAACAGGTTGATTTTTTGCGAGGCGATCGAATCGGAGACCAGCTTGTTCAATATAACCAGCGCGCCCACCGGCTGGTCCTTGTCGATAGCTTGCACTTCGCTCTTCAACGCCGTCCCCACGTCACTCGGATCGCGCTGCGTTCGCACCACTACGTTCCACCAACTCGTGGGGTCTTGCGGCAGGGGAAGGTACATGACCGGCTTCACCTCTTCCGCCAGGCCTGCCTCTTTCACGTCTCCCACCACTCCCACGATCTCCCGCCATGCAGTCTGTCCCCCGACTTTGAACCGTTTGCCCACCGCGCTCTGCTCCGGCCAGTACTTCTGCGCCGCCGTCTCATTGATGACCGCGACCGGCGGGCTCGTGGGCGTATCGCTGTCTTGAATCGTACGCCCCGCCTGCAACGGGATGTCCATCGTCGCAAAGTACCCAGGTGTAACGATCCGGTGGTGCGCCCGCGTCGGTTCGTTCGGGCTTGGTGCGCGGTTTTCGATCGTAATTCGCGTTCGACTGTCTTCCCCGCTCATGGGAAGGATGTCGATGCCGCCAGCGGATTCCACCCCGGGCATGCTGGCCACGCGGCTCATCAATTCTTCAAAGAACGCGACTCGCCTTTGTGGATCCGCGTGCCGCTGGCTATTCAGAAATACCGGTAACGCCATCACCCTGTCTCCATGGAATCCCGGCGTTACCGCGCGCAGTTCAAAAAACGTGCGCAACAGCAGACTGGCGCCGATCAGCAGCACCGTGGAAAGCATCACTTCGCTTATCAGCAGTGCCGCGCGCAGCCGGTGGCTGCTTCCAAATAGCCGCGAGAATGTTCCCTCGCCCTTCAACGCGGTGACCACATCCAACTGGGATGACGTTAGGGCCGGCATCAGTCCCGTCAGTAGGCTGCTCCCGAGTGAGACCACCGCCAGGAAAGCCACCACCGCGCCGTTTAGCCGGAACTCCGGCACCGGTGCCTCCCACCCCCCTTGCCGTAGCAAATCCGCCAGCCCGCTGATTCCCCACACGGTCGGCATGCAACCTGCCGTGCCTGCTAGCGCTGCGATCAGCAGGCTTTCCACCAGCATCTGACGCACCAGCCGCCAGCGGCTCGCGCCCACGGCCTGCCGCAACGCAATTTCTCTCTGTCTGCGAATGCCTCTCGCGAGAAAAAGATTGGCAATATTCGCGCACGCAATCAGCAGCACGAATCCCACTGCCAGGCCAACCACATTCAGCGCAGGACGGATGTCCCGGACGAGTTCCTCTCTCAGTGGCAACACGCTCGCTCCGTGTCCCCGGTTCACCCCGGGATTCTGCTTTTCCAGGCGCCCCGCGATTCCGACCATTTCCGCTTGTGCTTGCAAAAGGCTGACTCCGGGTTTCAGCCGCGCGAACACGTTCAAAAAGTGCGAGCCTCGGATCACGGCAAATTCTCCGCCGATCGTCAGCGGCATCCACAATTCGACCTTGTTATACGGAAAGCGAAAATCCTCTGGCAGCACCCCGATAACTGTCGCGGACTTGCCATTCACGCGGATGGCCTGGCCCACAATTTGCGGATCCCCTCCAAATCGGCTCTGCCACAGTCCATAGCTCAGCACCGCCGCGAAATTGCTTCCCGGCTGCTCCTCGCTCGGCTCGAAGAATCTCCCCAGCGCTGGATGCACACCCAGCACGTCAAAAAACTCTGCGCCAACCGTGGCCCCCGGCACTCGCAAAGGCTCTGCGCCGCCCGTCAAGTCCGCAGGCGTGTAGCTCAACGCCGCCATACTCGAAAAGTTTTGGCTTTGCTTTTGCCAGTCCAGGTAGTCGGCGGGCGAAACAGGGTTGGTCAATTCATTCTCGTGGACACGCTTCTCCCAGATCATTACGACTCTTTCGGGATGCGGATAAGGCGGCTGCCGCAGCAGGATGCCTTCTACCAGCGAAAAGATGGTCGCGTTCCCGCCGATCCCCAGGGCTAGTGTGAATACTGCCATTGCCGCAAATCCCGGCGATTTCCTCAGCACACGCAATGCATAACTTAGGTCCTTTCCAAGATCCTGGTACCAGTTCATCTTTCGCGTGTCGCGGCACTCTTCCTTAGCCTGCTCCACCCCTCCGAACTCTCGCGTCGCGGCCTCGCGGGCTTCCTCCGCGCTCAGCCCTTTCGCAAGGTACTCTTCCGTCTTTCGCTCCACGTGATACCCGAGTTCCTCGGCGAGCTCTTGCTCGACGGCTTTCTGCCGGAACAGCGACCGCAATCGCAGCGGCACCGTATAAATCCAATGCTCGGGTCGCATCGCCCCTCCTTCAGCTTCCTCTCCCGCTCAGGCCTCTTTGATCCGTACGACTTGTGAGATCGCCGCGGACAACCGGTTCCAGTTGTCCGCCTCTTTTTCGAGCTGTTTCCCTCCTCTTCGCGTCAGTGAGTAATATTTTGCTCTGCGGTTGTTTTCGCTCGCTCGCCACTCGGCGGTGATCCAACCTTCTTGCTCCAGTTTGTGCAGCGCGGGGTAAAGCGATCCGTCGCTGACCTGTAGAATGTCGCCGGAAACCTGCTTCAACCGCACGCTGATGGCGAAACCGTTCAGCGGTTCCAACGCCACGATCTTCAGCAGCAGTAGGTCCAACGTCCCTTGCACCAGATCGGCCGGCTTACTCATCCGCTCACCTCGGTTACCGAGCTAATGTACGCCTGCCCCCTCGGTAAGCAAGGGGAAAAGCTCTGCCACTTACAGCGGCAGCCCGCGCAACCGAACGGGCCTCCCCCCAGGCGCTCTCTTCGTTTCATACAACCCCCGCCAATGCGCTACACTGATATAGTGAATGCTGAATCGCCTTCTAGAATGAGCATGACCGTGTTACCGACGACAAAATTTTTTCGCTTCTTTGTCCGTCTGATCCTCGCGTCCGCGATTGTCGCGGCTTCTGCTTCCCTTATGCTGGCCCAGGACCCGGGCCCGCTCCCCACTCCTCCCGCTTCCCGCACGCAGGCTCCGCCGCCGCATCCCCCGGCGTCGACAGCGGCGCCGCAGAGTCAGACTTATCACACCTCGCCGCCTCCCCAGGCCATTCACTCTCCCGGCGACAATCCCATCACCAACGATCCTCCCTCCATGCCGGTCGACGGCATCATCAAGCGTTTCGCCGAGCGCGAGGCCGAATTCAAGATGGAGCGCGACAACTATACCTACAGCCAAACCTACGCCATCCAGACTCTCGATGATGACAATCGCCCCGATGGCGAATACCGCATGTCCAGCGACATCATTTTTACCCCCGAAGGCAAGCGCTTCGAAAAGGTCACCTTTGCTCCACCAAACACGCTCCAGCGCATCATTCTCAGCCAACAGGACCTCGACGATGTCCGCAACGTCCAGCCCTTCGTGCTGACCACCACCGAGCTCCCGAAATACAAAGTGACTTATGTCGGCCGCCAGCAGGTCGACGAACTTTCCACGTACGTTTTCGACGTCGCCCCCAAAGTTATTGAAAAAAACCAGCGCTACTTTCAGGGCCGTGTCTGGGTCGACGATAAGGACCTCCAGATTGTCATGACCGACGGCAAGGCCGTCCCGGACATCATCACCAAGAACAATGAAAATGTCTTCCCGCGCTTTCGCACCTACCGCCAGAATATCGAACAAGGCTTCTGGTTCCCGGTTTATACGCGCGCGGACGACTATCTCCACTTTCGCTCCGGCGACGTGCACATCCGCATGACCATCCGCTACTCCAACTACAAGCGTTACGGCAGCACCGTCAAGATCGGTACTCCCGTCGAGGTCAAGAAATAGCGGAATGGCTCGCCTGTACTTTTTACCAGTTGCGCCTTTCGAACTTTGGGAGGAGGTTAGACGCCACTTCCTGGACAGTTGAAGGCAAACTGTTGAGGACTGGTCGTTTGCTCAGGGTGTAATCGTCGATGGAATCCGCTTTTGTCCCCACGAGGTTCCAGACCCATGCCCCTCCGGGTTGGGTCTGTCTGCTTCTCCGGCTGGTCACGGCTGCCGTCCTTGCTTTGGGCGGCTCCTTTCTCTGTGCATCGCCTGCCGTGGCGAATTGCGAATCCATTTCCGCTGGTAAGTCGTTTTGGATTCGCTTGCTGGACCCTGTCGCGTCTTACAGCTCGAAGCCGGGCACCGCTGTCCGCGCGGTTCTGATTCAATCACCGGAGTGTGGTGCCACTCCCGTGTTCCCCGCGGGCATTGAAGTCGATGGCCAGGTCGTCTCCGTCCGCAAAGTCGGTCTCGGATTTGTTCACGATACCGCTTCTCTCGAGATTCAGTTCGATCAAATAGTCACCTCCGGCGGCTCCATCCTTCCCATTTCCGCGCAGGTCGTCGAAATCGATAACGCTCGCGAAACCGCTCACCATGGTGTCATTCGCGGTATCCGCGCCACGGACACTCCCCAGGGCCGCATCACCAGCGGCCTGATCCATATGCCCACTTACAATCCCTACGGCGACATGGGCCTGATTGTCTACCGCGCGTTCAGCGTGCTCCCCGAGCCGGAAATCTATCTTCCGCCGGGCACTGACCTTCGTCTTCGCCTCAATGCTCCTCTTTACGTCGCCGATCAGCCGGAACTTCCCCACGCCTCCTTCGGCCTCGACGAATACGAACGCGGCGACATCGAACTGCTTCTACAGAACGGGGGCTACCGCACAACCACGCGCTTCGGCAAAGACGCGGATCTCGTCAATCTTCTTTTTGTCGGCTCTCAGGAGCAGCTTCAAGCTGCTTTCGCCGCCGCCGGCTGGATGCCGGGTGACCCCAATTCGTCTCACGCTTTCCTGAAGGAGTTTTCGGCCTTTCTGACCTTTACCAATTATTCGACCATGCCCATCTCTCATCAGTTTCTGAACGGCCAGCCCCAGGAGTTCACTTGGCAGAAAAGTCTGAACAGCTACGGCAGGCGCGAGCATCTCCGCGTCTGGAGCGAAACCCACACCGTCCTTGGCGAGCAGGCCTGGCTCAGCGCCTATACCCGCGAAACCGGCGCCGCACTTTCCGTCCGATACCACAAGTTCATTCACCACATCGATCGCAATCTCGACGAGGGCGTGAACATGCTCGTTCGCGACCTCACCCTTTCGGGCTGCGTGGATTCCGTGCGCTTGATGCCCCGCCCCGAGGTTCCTCAGCAGATGTTTAACGCTACGGGCGACGAGATGCGCACCGACGGCACGCTCACCGTCGTCCATCTCAAGGACTGCAGTCGCCCGTCCGTCATCTACTCACGTTCCAATCCCCTGATTCCCGTTCGTCCGCGATCGAAGTTCGCCCGCTATTTCCGCAGCCAAGTGCTTCTATACAAGAGCGACGTCGTCCGCGGGAACATTCTTTATGGCGCCTTTGACCTTTGTCGCATGTCTTTCCGGTCGTTCCGTCACCGCCACGGCGCCGGCTCTGATGATGACGACAGCCTTCCCATGGCTCCCGTCTCCCCGGAAACCCTGTTCCCTCACATCACCATCGACGGCCTGACCATCACCCCGTAACGTCCTTCCGAGTGCGGCGGCTTGCCGCCGCCGCTGCACTGTAATTCTTCACGCTCCGGCCTCCTTCGCAGTCTCCCCCCTGGAACTTTTCCGCCACCCTTCTCGTATCCTTCACCAAAGGAGCTTCCCTATGAATTATCATTCCCGGGGTTTCCGTGGCCTCGCCGCCGCACTGGCCCTGTCTGCTTGTGCCTCTTTCCCTGCCGTCACTCTGGCGCAGACCACTTCCAAAACCGACCAGTGGATCCATGTTCGCGTTGAAAACAAGGAAGATAAGGGCGAAACTGTTCGCGTCAACGTCCCCATCGATATGGCCGTAAAGGTCCTCCCCGCCATCCATAAGGACTGCCTCCAAGACGGCAAGGTTCGCATCGACAATGCCCACATGAACGACGTCGATGTTCGCGCCATCCTGGATGCCGTCCGGACCGCCAAGGACGGTGAATATGTCACGGTTCAGAGCAATGAGAATGACGTCCGCGTCGCCAAGAATGCCGGCTATTTGTACATCCATGTCACGGACAAGGAGCACCGCGCAAAGGCCGCGAAGCACACTCAGGACAAGGAAGACGCCACCAAGCCCGGCCCTGCCCGAGAATCCAGGGTGGAAATCAAGGTCCCGATGAAGGTCGTCGACGCCCTGTTCTCCGCGGGAAAGGATGAACTAGACATCGTCGCTGCTCTTCATGCTCTCTCCTCCAGCGGCGACACCGAACTGGTAAGTGTGAAGGATGACCAGAACACCGTCCGCGTCTGGATCGATTCGAAGAACGTATCCGATTGACTGGCGCTTTGCGAGGTTGTGTCTGTCGCACTTTGCCCGGCGCATTCTTACTGAAGGTATGGGAGGCAACAAATGCTGCTCATCGCAAAGGCCGCTCTCGGCGTAGGCGTCACTCTTGCCCTTTCCTCCGCCTACGTGTTCCGCGAAGGGGTGATCCGCGTCGACGTCGATGAAGCTCGTCCGGGCGGTTCCCATGTCCACTTCTGGGTGCCCGCCACCACTGTGTCCGTCGTCCTGCACCTGGCGCCACGCCGTCATCTCGAGCACGCTGCCGCCCAGGCTCGCCCGTATCTGCCTGTCCTCCGCGAAGTCGCCAAGGAACTTCAGAAATATCCCAATGCCGAACTCGTCGACGTTCGTGACGCCTCACAACGCGTCCGCATCTCGGTTCGCGAGGGAAAACTCTACCTCGACGAAGTGTCAAACACGGAGAAGGTGCACGTCTGCGTCCCCGCGGCCACCCTCGCCGACGTCGCGGATCGCCTCGAAGACGTCGCCCCCGGTGTATGACCAACATTGGCGCGGCCGCTCCGGCCCGTGCACTCTTCCACTCCCTTATTTCTATTCCTACTTCTCCGCCGGAAAATACACCTCATCCTGAATCTCGTCTTTCCTCCACCCCGCCCGCAGCAATATTCCTCGCCCGTTCTCGACCATGTTCGGGTGCCCGCAAAGGTACGCCGTCGTGTCCTCCGGTTTCAGGTTCCACACGTCCGTCAACTTCCGTATTAGATCGTCGACTCGCCCGTTTTCCCCGTTCCAAGACGGGTCCTCCCAAGGCCGGCTCACCGTTGGCACATACTTGAGCCAGGATGTTTCCGCCGCGATCTTTTCCAATTCGTCGCGATAGCCAAACTCTCGCGGGCGGCTCGCCCCCTGGACGCAAAACAGCCGATGTTCCCCCGGCATGGCTTCTCCGCCTTTTCTCCAGTCTGCGTATACCGTCCGGATATAACTGACGTACGGCGCCACACCCGTCACGGTTGCCAGCAACAGATGATTCTTCCTCCCGCTCCTCAGATCGAGTGTGAACCGTCCCTTGGCGAACCTCCGCAGTAACAATGGTGCACCCTTATCCATGGCGTACAACAGCGGCGTCAACGCTCCGTTCGGCACTCGCTCCACGAAAAACTCCAGCATCCTCTCGTACGGCGAGGAACAAAGCGAATACGCGCGCTCAATCCTCTTCCCGCGGACCTCCACGCCTAAAGTGGCGTATTGTCCCGCAAGATAGGAGAGCGGCTCGCCCGCTTCCACATGCAAGATAAACAAATCCTCCGCCACCTCACGCCGGTCAACGATCCTCGCTGGTATATACCTGTCCGTGGTCATCGCTCCACCGTTTTTGCCTTTTAAGTTTCCCCCGCCAAACGATTCGGGCGAAAATCTCCTCACTTCCCGTCCATTTTGAATGCCCTATTCTATCGGCCCCCCTGCTTCCAGCGCTCGCCGCTGGCCCAGGCCCAGCCGCAGCTTGACGCCTCTCTGGTCATTGACATATCGTCGCGTGCAAACTCCCGGCCCAACATCCCTGATTTCTGACGGGAGCGACCATGAAGCTGCTATCTCAGACTTGCCTTTTGTCGATTGCGATTCTCTCATGGAGTCCGGCGCCTCGTGCGCAAATCAAGCCCACCGGCGAGCCCGTGCCCGAAGACAGTGCGGTCTTTACTTCCTTCAAGCTTCTCGAAACCCAGCCTGCTTATCGGATGACCATCAAAATGGAGTCAAGCGATCCTCGCATGGCAAAGTTGGCCGCCCAAGGCATGGGCATGGGTCCATCGGAGACCCTGGTGAAGGGCGGTGTACACCAGGCCAGCATGCATATGAAGCTTCCCGCCTTCGACATCGAAGGCGCCGTCGACGATTGGGAGATTCGTGCTGTCGTTCAAAATGGCCGCGGCGCCCGCCTGATCACCTCGCCCGCCGTTCCCCGCCTCCAGCGCCTCAATGAACAATACCTCGCGATGGAAATGGCCATGTTGGAAAAGCAAGCCGCAACCGCCATGGCCCGCGCTGCCGCCCAGGGCCCGTTCGGCGCCATCCAAGCCGCAATGATCGGTGCGGAGACAGCCGCCTTCAGCGCCATGGCCGCGGCCGAAGTGAAAAAAGCGAATGAATTTTTCGGATGGAAGTGCATGGATAAGCTGGGGAGCACCCAAAATGCCGACCGCAAGACCAATCCTCTCACCGACCTCCGCGCACTGGGCGATCAGGACCTGAACGGGACAACTGTCGCCGCCTATGAGTTTTACGTCCGGGACGCTAATCGTGTACAGGGACCCGTGAAATTCTTCGTCAACAAGTCCACTGGACTGCCGCTCCGCCTCGACCTGACCGATCCCCAGGGTCGCGGCAGCATACACATGGACTATTCCTACGAAAAAATCGCCGACATCGAAATACCGGGGTGTCTTGCGAAGGCGCAGTGAACTTCCTGCCACTGCAATCGAGGGCTGCACCAATTATTCGTACGCCAGGGCCTCTACTGGATCGTAACTCGATGCCCGCACCGCCGGCATGGTCGCGCCGAGCGCCGCCCCCAGCAGCGCCAGGCCGATCGAGCCGACCACCCATCCGGGCGTCAGCAAAATCGACAGCGACGGATTCGTCACCTTCAGGATTGCCTGCGTGAGAAAGGTGATCCCAATTCCCACAAGGCTTCCCATGACAGTCAGTGCCGCCGTTTCTCCCAGCAGCATTTTCACCACGTCCAGCCGCGTAAACCCCAGTGCTTTTAGGATGCCAATCTCGCGCGTTCTCTCCATCACCATCGTGTGCATGTTCATCAGCACAACCAGGAAGCTAATGACGATTCCCAGCCCTACCATTGTCTTGATAAACGGCTTCAGTTCCGGCAAGTTCGACGAGCTCATCAGCGTCACATACTCGGACATCGACCTGACGCGGTTCTGCGGGTCCAGCTTCAAGATTTCCGCCCGCGTACCCTCGGTGTCTCCCCTGCTGCGCACATAGAACATCGAAACTCGTTTCTCCGCTCCTACAAGTTCTTGCCCGGTCTTCAAGGGAACAAAGAACCGCGCTCCCTTTCCATGCGCTACGATCCCGCTGATCCGGAAGGAATGATTCACCAAGGTCACCGTGTCCCCTACCTTTAAGTGCCGCGTCTGCGCGACAATGTCGTCCGCCATCGCGTCGTCCGGCTCCCCCAGCGGCTTTCCGCTCCGGAAAATGAATCCGTGGCTCAGCGCATTGAACCGCTTGTAGTCGATGCCGTAGATGATCATCAGCGTCTTCGGGTCGCTGACAATCAAGGTCGGGGCCACTTCATCCACGCCCGGCAATTTCTCGATCTGGTCGCCCAGCGATTCCTGCATCACAGCGCTCGAGAACGCAAAGAAAATGGACGAGTTCGGCGGTTGCACGAGGATGTCCGCGCCGACGCCTTCCACCCGCTTTCCCCACTCGGAAATGACTCCCGACGTGAGTCCCACAATCATCAGAACCAGCACGACTTGAATCGCAATGGCCAGGATCGTCAGCACGCAACGCAACGGACGTGAGGCGAGGTTGCCCCAAAACATCTGAATCAGGGAAAAAGGTCCACT
>Ga0335077_10010764_pt1 | contig 11425 bp, 8 predicted proteins | sample Lox_Sample_31_FD_207151 | JGI IMG/M metagenome (GOLD analysis project Ga0335077, IMG submission 207151) | Soil microbial communities from Loxahatchee National Wildlife Refuge, Florida, United States - Lox_Sample_3.1 | ecosystem: Environmental > Terrestrial > Soil > Wetlands | place: USA: Florida...
GCGCTCCTAAAGGGCCTCGCGCACAAAACGCTTGTGCAGCATGCGGTAAAGCGGTGCTGGGTGATCATGGCGCATGCCCATGGCAATGCGATCCTGGAGTTCCTCGAGCACGATCGCGGTGATGCCCGGCATGTCGAGCCGGCGCGCTTCGGTGATGGGCAGCCAGACGAGTTCGACCAGTTCGGAATCGGGTCCCACAAAGCCGTCGACGCGCTGCGCAACCGCCATAACGTCTGCGGCAAAGAAGCGGCTGTCGAACCGCAGCGGTCGTTTCGGCGGTGTGATGGCGCGTGCAATGAAGTGAATGGCGCTCAGGTCGGGGACGATGCCGGCCCGCGCGAATGCCTCCCACTCGGCCGAAGGCGCGCTGATTGTTTTTGATGCCTGGACACCAAGCATCATCCCGGTTTCCTCGTAGGTTTCGCGGATCGCGGCAAGCGCGAAGCCCGCCGCTTTGGCGGCGCTCGGCCGTCGCACCCGGCGCATCAGGCGTGCGATGTCCTGCTTATGCAAAGGCGCGGCCGTTTTCATGCGCCGATCGGCCTTTTCGGCGCGCCCGCCGGGAAATACGAATTTTCCGGGCATGAAGCGGTGGCGTTCGTGACGGCGACCGAGCAGCACCTTTGGCACCGGCTCGGCGCGGTCGATCAGGATCAACGTCGCCGAATCCCGGGGCTTGAGATTGGGGAAGGATTGATCGCGGATCGTCCGGGTCAATCGTTCGGTCCGATCGGCCGCGACGCCGCTTTCGACTGCCGGATCCCCATCCATGCTGCTTCCGTCCTTATCGCCGGCCATGCTGTCGGCGGCCACGGGCGTATTTCGGCTGCCGGCGCGGCACCTGTCTAGCCGTCTGCGCGGCAGCCGCTGCATGGCGCACAAGCTTGAAACGCAAGGCACCGGCAACGGGCGCGGCCTCGACGAGCTCCACGGTCACCGGATCGCCGAGCCGGTAGGTTGCGGTATGGCCGACGAAAGCGCGGCTCTTTTCGTCAAAGCGGAAATACTCATCGCCAATATGGCGCGCCGGGATGAAGCCGTCGGCACCGGTCTCGTCAAGCTCGACAAACAGACCCGCTCGCGTGACACCGGAAATGTGGCCATCGAACGATGCGCCCACGCGATCGGCGAGGAAGTGCGCGATCAATCGGTCCGCTGTCTCGCGCTCGGCTTTCATGGCGCGCCGCTCGGTCGCCGAGATATTGGCGGCGACCTCGGCAAGTGCGCGCGCGTCGATGTCTTCGGCGAGGCCTTCGCCACCGAGCCGATGCGCACGAATGAGCGCGCGATGCACGACGAGGTCGGCGTAACGGCGGATCGGTGACGTGAAGTGGGCATAGCGGCGCAGGTTGAGACCGAAATGGCCGAAATTTTCCGGCGAATACTCGGCCTGCGCCTGCGATCGCAGCACCACCTCGTTGACCAGCCGCTCGATCTCGCGGCCCCTTACGCGCGAGAGGATACCGTTGAAGGCTTCCGGACGCAGCGCCCCGCCTTTGGGAAGTGAAATATCGAGGGTCGCCAAGAATTCCCGTAGCGCATTGAGCTTTTCCTGGGTCGGCTCGTCATGCACCCGATAGATCAGCGCGGTGCGCGCCCGCTCGCAGCTCTCCGCAGCGGCGACGTTTGCGAGAATCATGAACTCTTCGATCAGGCGGTGCGATTCAAGCCGCTGCGGAACGATGACGCGATCGACGGTCCCGTCGGATTTGAGCACGATCTTGCGTTCGGGGATTTCCAGATCGAGGGGCTGGCGCTGCTCGCGGGCACGACACAGCGCACGGTAAGCAGCATAGAGCGGATCGAGAATCCCCTCCACGAGAGTTTCGGTGACCTCGTCGGCTCGTCCCGATACCGCGAACTGCGCCTGCTCGTAATGCAGCTTGGCAACCGAGCGGATCATGACTCGATGGAAAGTGTGCGTCCGCTTGCGGCCGTCGGCGCCGACCGTCATGCGGACCGCAAGCGCGGGGCGATCCTCGTGCGGTCGCAGCGAACATAATTCATTGGAAATCCGTTCCGGCAACATCGGAACGACGCGATCGGGAAAATAAACCGAGTTGCCACGTCGCGTCGCCTCGCGATCGAGTGCCGAATTGGGCCGCACATAGTGGGCGACGTCGGCGATCGCCACAGTAACGATGTGTCCGCCATTGTTACGCGGATCGCGATCGGCCACCGCGTGAACCGCGTCATCGTGATCCTTGGCGTCAGGTGGATCGATGGTGACGAAGGGCAGGTCGCGCCAGTCCTCGCGTCCGGCAAGACCGGCTTCACGCGCCGCATCGGCCTCATCGAGCGCGGCGCGCGGAAATATATGGGGGATATCATGGGCGTGGATGGCGATCAGGCTGATGGCCCGCTCGTTCTTGATCGAGCCAAGCCGCTCCACAACCGAGCCGGTTGGAAGGCCGGAGCGGCCGCGGCGGACGACCTCCACCGCTACCAGCTCGCCGTCGATGGCACCGTCGCTGCGATCGGCAGGAATCGTGAGCTCGCGGCCGAGCTGCTTTTTGTCGATCGGTACCAGCCGGCCACTGCCGTCGGGTAGCCCGCGAAAAATGCCAAGCATGCGATGTTTGGCACGATCGATGAGTTTTACGACGCGCCCACTCGTCTCGCTGCCGCCGTCCTGGCTGATCCGGATCAAGGCGCGGTCGCCGACTCCCGCAACTTCACCAGGACGCGCGCGGCGTGGCGTGATGACGTGAATTGTGGGTGGTGCGCCATGCACCTCTTCGTCCCACTCGGTCGGTCGCGCCAGCAGCTCGCCATCGCTATCGCGGCCGGTCACGTCGGCGAGCACAACCGAAGGCAGCGTCGCCGCATGGTGCAGGCGCTTGCGGCGGCGATCGATCTCGCCGTCATCGGCGAGTTCACGCAGCATGCGGTTGAGGGCAGCGCGATCGGCATTTTTGGCGCCGAAGGCTCGCGCGAGCTCCCGCGCGCCGACCTTACCGCTGCGCTCGCGGATAAAGGCAAGAAGCTCCTCGCGCGTGGGAAGGGAGCTACGTGTCATAGGCCGCTCATCGGCCTTGTCCTCGGCCTGGGGCCCGCCGTGCCGGACTATTCGGCAGCTTGGGTCGTCTTGCGCGGCGATTTCCCGGATGAAGAGGCCTTGGCCGGTCGCGCCGCCGGCCGTTTGCCCGAAGCCTTGATGTGACGCGTCGTTCCCGGCGAGGGTCGCTTGCTCTTGCGGGGGCGAGCATGAGGGGCCGGAGCGCCACGCGCCGCACGTGCGTCGATCAGCGCGACGGCGTCTTCCAGCGTCACGGTCTCGGCCGTCTTGTCGGCCGGCAGCGTCGCATTGACACCGTTGTGACTCACGTAAGGACCGTAGCGACCCTTTTTTGCCACCACCGGACCGCCCTTGGTCGGGTGATCGCCAAGGGCGCGACCGGGGTCGGCGCCGAAGCGGCGGCCGCTTGCAGGCTTAGCGCGCTTTTCCGCAATGAGCGCGACCGCGCGGTTGAGACCGATGGTGAAAACGTCGTCGGCGTCCTCGAGATTGGCGTAGGTCTTGCCGTGCTGCACATAGGGTCCGAAGCGACCGATACCGGCGCGGATAGGTTCGCCGTCTTCGGGATGGCGTCCGACTTCACGCGGCAGCGACAGCAAGGCGAGCGCACGCGGTAGATCGATGTCGTCAGGCGAGGTGCCTTTCGGCAGGCCGGCGCGCTTCGGTTTCTCGCCGCCTTTCTCGGTCTCGCCGAGTTGCAAATAGGGGCCGAAGCGGCCGGTGCGCAAGCTGACAGGAAGGCCCGTCGTCGGGTCATCGCCGAGCTTGCGATTGCTGTTCTCGCCGCCTTCGCCGGCCGACAACGGTCGCGTATAACGGCAATCGGGATAATTCGAGCAGCCGATGAAGGCGCCGAACTTCGAAAGTTTGAGCGACAGCCGGCCGTTGCCGCAGGTCGGGCACTGTCGCGGATCGCTGCCGTCTTCGCGCGGCGGGAACAGGTGCGGTGCAAGCAGCGCGTCGAGTGCGTCGATCACCTCGGAGATTTTCAGGTCCTTGGTCTCATCGATCGCGCCGATGAAATCGCGCCAGAAGTCGCGCAACACGTCGCGCCACGCCACCTCGTTATTGGAAATAAGATCGAGTTGCTCCTCGAGCCCGGCGGTGAAATCGTATTCGACATATTTGGAGAAGAAGCTCTCCAAAAAGGCCACCACGATGCGGCCGCGGTCCTCGGGATAGAGCCGGCGCTTGTCGAGCCGAACGTATTTGCGGTCCTTGAGAACCTGCAGGATCGACGCATAGGTCGAAGGCCGGCCGATGCCGAGTTCCTCGAGGCGCTTGACCAGTGAAGCTTCGGAATAGCGCGGCGGCGGTTCGGTGAAATGCTGCTCCGCGACGATCGAGCGTTTCGTCAGCCGCTCGCCCGCGCTCATGTGCGGCAGCCGGCGCGACTCCTCGTCTTCGGGGTCTTCGTCGTGGCCTTCTTGGTAGAGCGTGAGGAAGCCGTCGAATTTCACCACGGTTCCGGTGGCGCGCAGCTCGAGGAGCCGGGCCGCGACCTTCGCCGCAATATCAACGGTCGTACGCTCGAGTTCGGCCGATTCCATCTGACTAGCCACGGTGCGCAGCCAGATAAGCGCGTAAAGCTTGGCCTGGTCGGCATCGAGGAAGCCGCGGGTCTCACGCGGCCGGCACGCGAGATCAGTCGGACGAATGGCTTCGTGCGCTTCCTGAGCGTTCTTGGCTTTGGTCTCATAGCGCCGCGGCGACTGCGGCACGTACTTTGCTCCGTAGTCGGTTTCGATGACGCGGCGGACGGCGCTCACCGCTTCATCGGCAATCTGCACGCCGTCGGTCCGCATATAGGTGATGAGACCGACCGTCTCGCCACCGACATCGATGCCCTCATAAAGTCGCTGCGCCACGCGCATCGTATGTGCCGGCGCAAAGCCGAGCTTGCGGCTTGCCTCCTGCTGTAATGTCGATGTCGTGAACGGCGGCTGCGGATGTCGCTTGACTGGCTTGGCCTCAACGCCGATCACCGAGAAGGCAGCCGTTTCGAGCGCCTTCTTGAACGCTTCGGCTTCCGCGCCCGAACCGATGTCGAGCCGCTGCAGCTTCTTGCCATCGGCACCGACAAGCCGCGCTTCGAAGGTTTCATCGCGCGGCGTCGCCAGCGTCGCGATCAGCGACCAATACTCCTTGCGGACGAATTTCTCGATCTCGAGTTCGCGATCGCAGACGAGCCGCAATGCTACCGACTGTACGCGACCGGCCGAGCGGGCACCTGGCAGCTTGCGCCACAGCACCGGGGAAAGCGTGAAGCCGACCAGGTAATCGAGGGCGCGCCGTGCCAGATACGCATCGACCAGTGCCTGGTCGATCGCCCGCGGCTGCTTCATCGCATCGGTCACGGCCTGCTTGGTGATGGCGTTGAACACGACGCGCTCGACCGGCTGTTTGCCCAGCGCTTTCTTGTCCTTGAGCACCTGCAGAACGTGCCAGGAGATCGCTTCACCCTCGCGGTCCGGGTCGGTGGCGAGGATCAGCTTGTCGGCATCCTTGGCAGCACGGGCGATGTCATTGAGACGCTTCTGCGCCTTGGGGTCGACCTCCCAGAGCATCCGGAAATTGGCGTCGGGATCGACGGAGCCGGTCTTCGCCGGCAGGTCGCGGACGTGACCGAACGAGGCCATGACTTCGTAGTTGCGGCCCAGATACTTATTGATGGTTTTCGCCTTGGCGGGCGATTCTACCAGTACGAGATGCATGGAAGCCTTTGATTCTATGCTATTTTCAGGCTTTAGGCGAAAATTGCCGAGGTTCAGGTCGCCGGGAACATGGGTAATGCATCCTCGCCTGTCAAATCGTTACCGGCAAAAATGTCCAACACGGTGACGGCCCCGTGCCGGTAGATCCGCGAATTTCGGGCGACTGAAGGATACCCGTAAAAGTTGTGTAATTGTCATAACTATCGAATTAGGATAGACCCAATTCCGGACCGTCGGCTTACACAACGGTTCTGCGGCGCTGGAGCCAGACCACGCCAACGCCGCCGACAGGTTTCAAGTTCGAGACGCAATACCGAAATGCAGGACGACGCCAGGATCGGTACCGCCGCTAGCCCGGAAACAGCAGCTCTTTACATCGCTGCGATGGTGGATGAGCTGGCGCAACTCGCCAAAGATAATGGCCTCGATCCGCTCGCGTTCATTCTCGAAATGGCGCGCATGGAGGCCGACGAAGTTATCAAGTCACACGCGCAATAATCGCTGCCAGTCGCGGCGGCGTCAGCGCACGTTAATCCCCAAGCGCTCGAAGAGACTAAGGTTCGGACGGCCGTCGGGGATCATCCCGAACTTGCGCTGCAAGTCGCGAACGTTGTCGCGAAGATCGAAATCGAAGTGCCCGTCGAAGTCTTTGATCTGATAACCGAGCACCGCGAGCTTGTGCTGCAAGGCGATGCGTTGATCGCGCGAAGGCTGGAAGTCGTTGGTCGGCCATGTCGCGTGGATTTGGCCGGCACCGTGAATACGGTCGGCGAGATCGGCTACGGCGAGCGCGTAGGCATCTGAATTATTGTACGCCTTGAGGACGATGAAATTCTGCGTCACCAGAAAGGCCGGGCCGCTGGCGCCGCTCGGAAAAAACAGGATGGCATCGCCCTGTGCCGGCAGCAGTCCACCATCGGCGCGGGCAAGACCCTGCGCCAGCCAGCCGCGAAAACTGTTGCGGCTCGATCGGTAGTCGAAGCCGGGCGGCAAGGTCACCTCGAAGCCCCACGGCAAACCGGGTTGCCAACCGTGTTTCTGCAGGTAATTGCCCATGGATGCGAGGACGTCGGGTACGCTCGTCCAGATATCCGCCCGGCCGTCGCCATCAAAATCGACGGCGTATTTGAGATAGCTCGACGGCATGAATTGGGTTTGACCCATCGCGCCGGCCCACGAACCAAGAAATTGTTGCCGCCGAATGTGACTGCCCTGCAAGATCTTCATGGCGCTGAGCAACTCGTCGTGAAAATACGGCGGCTGAAATCGCGCATAGGCCAATGTCGCGATCGAGCGGAACACATCCCAGCGGTCGGCACCGTCGCCGAACGATGATTCAATGCCCCAGATGCTGATCAGGATCGCGCCATCGACGCCGAACTTTTGCAGCACTGCCTGCAACGTGTCGCTCCACTGTGCGGCCTTGCGTTGGCCGATTGCGACCCGCGACGTCGACACCATGCTGCCGACATAGGCGCCGAACGGCTTGCCGTATTCGGGCTGATGCTGCATCGCTCCGATCACGCGGGCGTCGGGTGTTACACCGGCAAGCGCGAGATCGAAATTGGCGCGGGTGATGCCTTGTGCCTGTGCGTCGGTCCACAGCGCGGCGATGAAGGCGTCAAAGGATTCGGCGACGGCGTCGTGCGCCGCCACGCTCGCCATCACCAAAACGAACGCCGGCAGCGCGCGACATAGTGCCGTCATCAATACGTTCAACCGCACGCGCATTGCATCTCGCACCTACAGGAGCGACACCAAGCCGCCGCCATGCCGTTCGAGCCGGCCGGCAATTTCGAGTTCGAGCAGCACCATGCGTACGATGCGCGGCGAAGTGTGGGAGAGCCGCACCAGATCGTCGATCAGGACCGGTGCCGGGCCGAGCAGAGAAAGAATCCGGCTGCGCTCATCGGGCGCCGGATCGGCACCCGGCAGCGCTTCCTCGGCTTCCGGCTCAGGCTCTTGCGCCGGCTGATTCATGCCGATGATCGGTTGCAATACGGCAACGATGTCGCCCGTCTCCGTAACCGGGGTCGCGCCTTGCTTGATCAAGCCGTTGGTGCCTTCCGCACGCGGGTCGAGCGGAGAGCCCGGTACCGCGAACACTTCGCGCCCCTGTTCAAGCGCCAAGCGTGCGGTGATCAGCGATCCCGAGCGTTTGGCAGCCTCGACGATGACGACGCCGAGCGAGAGCCCGGAAATCAACCGATTGCGTCGCGGGAAGTCGCGCGCCCGCGGTTCCCAGCCGAGCGGCATTTCGCTCAACGCAATGCCATGCGGCAGGATTTCGTCGAGCAGGTCGACATGCTCAGGCGGGTAGATGCGGTCATGACCGCCGGCCAAGACCGCCACTGTGCCTGTTCCGAGGCTCGCGCGGTGCGCTGCCGCGTCGATGCCGCGCGCGAGGCCGGAGACCGTCGCAAAGCCATTTTCGCTGAGGCCGTGGGCGATGCGCTGCGTCATCTTGAGACCGGCGGCGGAGGCATTGCGGGACCCGACGATCGCCACCATCGGCAACGCCAGCGCCGCGCGGTTGCCGCGCAATGCGATGAGAGGCGGAGCATCGTCGATGACCTGCAGCCGTCTCGGATAATCCAGTTCGCCGATGGCGACGAATGTGACGCCCAGACGTCGCGCGGCGGCGATTTCGCCTTCGGCCTTCGCGCGCGTGCAGATCATCGGTGTCGTGCCGCTGCCGCCCCGGCGCGCCAGTTCCGGAAGCGCTTCCAGGGCGGCACGTGCGCCGCCGAAATGATTGACGAGAGTGCGAAAGGTTCGCGGACCGACATTCTGGCTGCGGATCAGACGCAACCAATCGATGCGCTGCTCGTCGTTGAGACGGACCCCCTGCGTCTTCTCGTTCACTTCGCCCCCGCGGCCGCATGCGCCGATCGATCGGGCATAGCATAATCTACCCGCTGCCGATCCGGCCTTCCGTACCGCCGACGAGCCGCGAGATATTGGCGCGGTGCATGAACCACAGTAGCACCGTCAGTAACAGGAACAATTGCGCTTCTTTTGCATCGCCGTTCCAGGCGAGTGCCATGGGGGAGACGATGCTCGCTATAAGTGCGGCGAGCGACGAGTAGCGGGTTGCGGCAGCGACCGCGATCCACATCACGCAGAACGCTGCCAGCGCAAGCCACAGCTTGAAGCCGAGCAGCAGTCCGATATAGGTCGCAACGCCTTTGCCGCCTTTGAAGCCGAGCCAGATCGGAAACAGGTGGCCGAGAAAAGCTGTTGCCGCCGCCCAGTAGGCCGCATCGCGACCCAAGAGCGCTTCGACGATCAGCACCGCAGCCGTACCCTTGAGCATGTCGCCAGCGAGCGTTGCGGCGGCAAGGCCTTTGCGACCGGTGCGCAAGACATTGGTCGCGCCGATATTGCCGGAACCGACGGCGCGCAAATCGGGTGCACCGGCAAGCCGCGTCAAGATGATGCCGAATGGGATCGAGCCGCACAGGTAACCCAGCACGGCCGCCGCGATATGGTCGGCAAAGTTGGGCAAGCTCATCCCTTGCAGCATGTCACCTCAATATCCCGCATCGATGAAGCGTTCGCGACCAGCTTCCGAAGCATGGGGTTGGATGATCAAGCTCAGATCGCGCGGGCCTTCTTGCCGTTTTCGCGCAGGACGAACCCGGCCGCCGTCGCTTCGGCCTCGGTGCGATAGATGATGAGATGCTTGCGGCGCTCGTCGGTCGCATGCGCGAGCATCGCCAAGCCCGGCGCGAAGGTCTTTCGCGCCGTATCGGCGACGACGAAGTGGCTGTCTTCGTCGATATCCTTCTCGCAGTAGACGCAGCGTAATTTACAGCGCTGTGGCGTGTCCTCCTCGATCACATAGAACTTGTTTGCGGCATATTGGCGTTCGGACGGATCGCCGGTGATGCAATTCGGATTGTCGCATTGCAGGCCGGCGCCGATCGGCTGCGAGTAAATCGAATGGTCAGGTTTGGCGAAACCACCGTCGAATTGGCGCAGCGAGTTGTTCTTGTTGAGATGAAGCATCAAAGAGATCAGCGCCATGCGGATCGGGACGCCATAGGCGGCCTGCTGGAAATAGATGGCGCGCCGATCGCTGTCGAAAGAAGCGTCAAGCTCGTTGACGCGCGGTAGCGGATGCATGACGCTTGCGTCGGCGAATTTGGCTTCGCCGAGGAACTTGGCGTCGATTTTAGGGTACGGGCGTTCTTTCTCGTTCCAACGCTCCTTCTGAAATCGCGTGACGTAAACCGCATCGATCTTCTTCTGCACCAGCAGTCTGTAATCCACTTCCGGATCGGGAATGAGCGAGAGCTGATGCGGTTGGTCGGCGGTAACGTAGAGTGCATCGATCGATCCACCTGCTGCCTGGCCAGGATCCTTGGACACCATGCGACAATGGAATTCCTCGCGAAGCCTGCGGTCGACATGAGCTGGCAGCTCCATGCCGGGTGCGGGCAGTGGATCGATGGTGGCGCCAAACCGCGCCAGCGCATAGACGAAGGAGTGAATCGTGCGGCTGCCTTTGAGGTCGCCGGCGATAGCGACCTTCATATTTTTCAGGCTTTTCTTTTTTGAGCGCAGCGTAAACAGATCGCAAAGCGTTTGTGTCGGATGCTCGTGGCTACCGTCGCCGCCATTAATCACCGGAACCTGCGAATATTCGGCGGCAAGGCGCGCAGCGCCGTCGCGCGGATGGCGGATCACCACGATATCAGCATAATTACTGATGACGCGAATGGTGTCGGCAAGGCTTTCGCCTTTTGCCGCGGAACTGACGGCGGGGTCTGCGCTGGTGATGTTGGCGCCACCAAGCCGCAGCATGGCGCTTTCGAAGGAAAGCCGTGTGCGGGTCGAGGGCTCGTAAAATAGGCTCGCCAGGATCGATTTGGACGCCAGATCCGTGCTGTGGCCGATCCGATAAGGGATATTGCGGTCGGCGAGATGTTGTAAAAACCCCTGGGCGACCTCGAAGATCGACTCGATCTCCTTATTGCTGAGGTCGTTGATCGAAATGATGTGACGCGTCAGCGGCAGGGTTTTCGTCATTAAAGCGCTGCTATAGGCCTAATTCGAGCGGTCCGGCAAGTCCCGCTTTGGGCGGGATCGCGTTTCGTGCACCGGAAAGAGCGCAGCCACGTGTTACGATCAGGCGCAGCCCAAGGGCCAACGCCATGACCAGCCGCTCGCGGTTCGATACACATGAGGTCTTCAACCAGTCGCCGCCCTACGACAACGTCGATCTGTTCACGAGCGACCTGCCGCTACAGGCGGCGGTTTCGGCAAATGGCGCAGCCCGCGAGGCAAATGAGCTGGCGGATTTCGGCGGGCAATGGGGCGGCGCCGAAATGTTCGCCGCGGCTCGCGAGGCCAATGCCGACACGCCGGCACTTTCGAGCTTCGACGCCAAGGGCTTTCGCCGCGATACGGTCGAGTTCCATCCGGCCTACCATCTCTTCATGGCGCGCAGCATCGCTGCCGGCTTGCACGCCTCGACCTGGACTGCTGCCGGGAGCCGCGCCGCCGCACCGGCCGAAGTCGCGCGTGCCGCGCGCTTCTACATGGCGGCGCAGGTCGAGACTGGACACCTTTGTCCGCTGACGATGACCCGCGCGGCCATTGCCGCGCTTGCCACGGCGCCTGCGCTACTCGCCCAGCTCGCGCCGAAGATCGTGACGCTCAGCTATGATCCTCGGTTCCGGCCGTG
>Ga0335077_10010765_pt1 | contig 11424 bp, 9 predicted proteins | sample Lox_Sample_31_FD_207151 | JGI IMG/M metagenome (GOLD analysis project Ga0335077, IMG submission 207151) | Soil microbial communities from Loxahatchee National Wildlife Refuge, Florida, United States - Lox_Sample_3.1 | ecosystem: Environmental > Terrestrial > Soil > Wetlands | place: USA: Florida...
CTGGAAATTCTTCGAGGCGGAGCCCTGGGAGGCCGCGCTCGCCGACTTCGCGAGGAGCGGCCGTCCGATCCTCGGCACCTGCGCCGGCGCGATCGTGCTCGCGCGCGAGGTGACGAACCCGAGCCAGAAGGGGCTCGGGCTCCTCGACATTTCCGTCGAGCGCAACGCGTACGGCCGGCAGGTGGATTCTTTCGTGGGCTCCGTCGAGGCGCCGTCGCTCGGGGGGACGATTCCGGCCGTCTTCATCCGCGCGCCGCGCATCCGGCGCGTCGGGCCGGGCGTCGAAGTCGTCGCGACCCGCGCGGGGGAGCCGGTCCTCGTCCGGCAGGGCAACGTGTGGGCCGCGACGTTTCACCCGGAGCTGACGGAGGATTCCCGCGTGCACGCGTTCGTCTTCGAGCCGGCGGCCGCGGCGGCGGGAGCGCGGGCGTGAGCGGCCTCGTCCGCGTCGAGCGGCGCGAAGGCGTCGCCGTTCTCACCCTCGATCGCCCGCGTGCGAACGCTTTTTCGCCGGAGCTCGTCCGGGACCTCTCGGCGGCGATCGCTGCGAGCACGAACGCCGGAGCGGTCCTCCTGACCTCCTCTTCGCCCGGGATGTTCTCGGCCGGCTGGGACCTGACGCATCTCGTCGGGCTGGATCGCGGCGCGTTCGACGCGTTCGTGACCTCCTACTGCGATCTCGTGCGCCACATCTTCTCTTTCGAGCGCCCGGTCGTGGCGGCGCTCCCCGGGCATGCCATCGCCGGAGGCCTCATCATCGCCGCGGCGGCGGACGAACGCATCGCCGCGGCGGGAAAAGGGGAGCTCGGCCTCTCGGAGGTCCTGCTCGGCGTGTCGGTGCCGGCGTGCCTTCTCGAGATCTTCCGCCACGCCGTCGGTCCGCGGGCCATGGAGCGGCTCGCGGCGACGGGGGAGAACGTCTCCGTCGAGGCCGCGCACGACATGGGTCTCGTGGACCGCGTCGTGCCGGCCGAGGCGCTCGCGGAGGAAGCGTTCGCGCGTGCGCTCTTCCTCGCCGGCCGGCCCGCGGCGGCGCACGCGTCGATCAAGTCGCGCAGCCGCGCGGCCGCGCTCGCCCGCTTCGACCAGGCGCGGGGCGGCGATCCGTTCGCGACCCTCTGGTTCTCCGACGACGCGCAGTCCCGTATCCGCGCGCTCGTCGCGCGGCTCACGAAGAAGGGCTGACGGGCCTCTTGGGAGAGCCCGAGCTCGAGCCGCTCCCGCTCGACGACATCCTCGAGGCCCTGGATCTCCCGCGCGCGGCGCCGGGCGTGGGGCTCCTCGAGCGCCTCTTCGTCCGATTCAACGCGCGGGTCCCGTTCGAGACCGCGTCGAAGATCCTGCGCGACGGCGAGCCGCTCGACGCCGCGGACAAGCCGCGCCGGCCCGCGCTCTTCTGGCGCGAGCATCTGGAGTCCGGCACGGGAGGGACCTGCTTCGCGCGCGTCGCGGCCTTCGACGCGATGCTCGGGGCGCTCGGATTCCGAAGCCGCAAGATCGTCGGCCGCGTGGTTCAGGACTTCGACCACGCGGCTCTCGCCGTCGAGACCGACTCCGGCCCGGTCCTGTGCGACGTGGGCTTCCCGCTGCCGGCGCTCCTGCCGGTGCGCGCGGGGGAGGTCGAGACGCCGCTCGGCCCGGTGCGGGTCGCGCCGACGGCCCGCGGTCTGGCGCTGGACCTCGGCGGCGTGCCCGAGGGACCCCAGCGCATCGAGCTCCTTCTCGCGGAGGTTCCCGAGCCCGAATACGCACGCCTCTGGCGCGCGACCTTCCGGCCCGGCTCGAAATTCCTGGCGGAGGTCGGGCTGCGGCGCGACCTCGAGAATCGCGTCCTCCGTTTCGCGCGCGGCCGCCTCCACGTCGACGACGCGCACGCGCGTCTCTCGGTTCCGCTGCCGGTCCCGCGCGCCCCGCGTCTGCAGGAGCTCTTCGGAGTCGATCGGTCGCTTCTCGAGCAGGCCTTCGCGCGCGTCGGCGATCCCGGGCCCGAAAGCGGCGACGCCGCGCTCACGGCGTATCTCGAGATCTCGGCGTCACCCGAAGACGCGTTCTCGGCGATCGAGACGCCGGCGGGATACCGGCGTTTGCTCGCGGGCGTGGCCGAGCCCGTCGCGGAGGAGGCGCTGCCCGACGGCTTTCTGCTGCGGCTGCGTCCTCCCGGGCCGCCGGGCGCCTCGGACGCCGCCGCCGCCGCGCTCGAGGACCGGGTCGCCGTGGATCGCGAGCGGCTGTGCCTCGACATCGAGCGGACGTCGGGAGCGGCGCGATCGTCCTCCTTCTACCGGGCGGAGCGGCGGGACGGGCGCTCGTATCTGTTGCGCGGCGCGAGGTTCCCGGGGACGCGCGACGATCTCCTGCGCAACGATTCTCTGAGGGGACGGCTCGCCGGAGGCCTCGCCGTCGACCTGCTCGCCTGGTCGCGGCTTTTCTAGAGCCGGATCGTCTTCTCGCCCTCGAGCAGCTTCAATCGCGGCTCGGCGAGGGCCCGGATCTCGCGTCGGATGCGCGGCAGCGAGAACGGTTTCACGTGGTAGAGGTACACGGGCACGCGCTGCGGAAGCTTCGGCAGCTCCTGGGAGACGAGCCGAGGCGTCAGGTGCTGCGAGTCCGCGGCCAGCCGTTCCTCGCCGTCGGAGAAGGAGCACTCGAGGAAAATCGCCTGGACGTTCGGCGCCCGGCGCGCCGCGACCCAGAGCCGCTCCGTCGGTCCCGTGTCCCCCGAGAAAACCGCGGCGGACGTCCCCGTCGAGATGACGTAGCCGAACGTCGGCACGACGTGGTTGACGGCGTAGGGCGTGACCTCGAGCCCGCCCGCGCGCAGCGTGCGGCCCTCTTCGAGCGCGCGGTACCGGATCGTCGGCCGCTTGACCGAGGGGAATCGCGTGAAGTCGGGCCAGGTCGCGTCGTTGAACACGTGCCGCCGGACGGCCTCGAGCACCGGCTCGGGCGCGAGGATCTCGAGAGACACGCCCGCGCGCCCGTGGATGTTCGCCGCGAGAAACGGGAGCGAAGCAATGTGGTCGAAGTGTGCGTGCGTCAGGAAGACGCGACGCAGCCGGCGCTGGGCCGGCAGCGGCAGGGCCTCGGTCAGGGCGCCGGCGTCGAGCGCCGCCTCGCTGCCGATCAGAAACGAGGTGAGGCGGCAGCCGGGGGCCGAGCCGCCGAAGGGGCCGAGGACCCGCACCGACAGAGACCGCTCGCGGGGCACGCGAGGAGCGATTCTAGTCCGGCGCCGGGCTCAGAACGTGTAGCCGATGTACCAGGACGTCTTGAACCCCGTGAGATTGGTCTTCAGGTTGGTCTGCCGAGCGAAATCGAAGTGCACGGGCAGGCCCAGAAGCGTCACGTCGATGCCGCCGCCGTAGGCGGCCTGGGCGTCCTCCAGCTGGTTCAGGTCCGAATTCCAGAGTTGGAAGCTGCCGCCCTTGGACTTGGCGCCGGCGATGTCGAAGAAAATGTGGCCGCGGATGTCGCCGAACGCGAGGAACGGCAGCGCGATGAGGTCGATCAGGGGGAAGCGGAACTCGAAGTTGCCGTACGCGCACGAGTTGCCGAAGATCGCCGCGTAGTCGACGCCGCGGTACGTGTCGAGGCCGCCGAAGGCGCAGATGTCGGGGATGTTCCCGGTCGATTTGAACCCGACCGCACGGAACGCGAAGAGCATGCGTTTGCTGATCGGGAGGTACTCCCGCAGATCGATCGTGGCGCTCTGCGTCAGCGTCGAGCCGATCGATGACCCGGGCGGCAGCGACTGGTTCTTCTGGAAGTCCGGGGCGTACGAGTACGTCAGCATGAATCGATAGCCGGCGCGCGGGCCCCATTGCTGGTACTCGACGGTATCTCCGATGAGAGAAAGGTCGAGCTGGGGATAGGTGTTCTTGACCTGCGCGAATCCAAAGACCGGGCTTCCATCCGGGAACTCTTGTCCCGTCAGGTAGTTATAGCCCACGTCGCGCGAGATGACGCTGATCCCGCCCTGCGTCCGGAAGTACCGGGAGAGCGGATAGGTCGTCATCAACGAGCCGCCCGTGTAACGGGCCGCCTGCTTCACGCGCTCGACCGTGGGCTGGCCGCCGAGCTCGCCGACGCCGAGGTAGTACGTGCGCTCGTCGAAAGCCCGGACTCCCCACTGGAGTCTCCGCGAGATGTTCCAGTAGGAGAAGTCGAAGACCGTGTAGCTCGAGAGCGACTCGATGATCGCGTAGAAGCGGCGGTCGCCCAGGTTGTCGCCGAAGATCAGCACCGTATCGGAGTAGAACGTCTGGTCGGTGTTGACGCCCGCAAGGACCTGCGCGTTCTCGAGGTACAGCTTGCGCGACGGCTTTGCCGTGACCTTTTCCGGATCGATCGAGACCTCGATGGCCGGCTGGTACGGCGCGACCACCGTCGGCGTCGCCGGCGTGATCTCGGGCGCGAGCTCCGGCAGCTTCTTGACGGGCTTCTTCGGGTCCGCGATGTAGAGCTGGAAGCGGCCCTTGTAGTAGGCGGTGAAGACGAGCTTCTCGGCGTTGTCCTTCCCGATGAAGGCCGTCGGCCCGAAGCAGCCGCCGACGACGTTGGTGTGGAGGAACGTCTCGCCCGTCTCGAGATTCTGCGAGTAGATGTTGTAGATGCCCTCGTCGCGGTCGGAGGTGAAGTAGAGACGGCGGCCGTCCGGGGAAAGCGAAGCGTCCTCGTCGTTCCCGTCGCCGTAGGTGACCTCCTCGCGCGTATCCGGAGAGGCGATCTGGATCCGGTAGATCTTCGACTTCTCGCCGCGGAGTAGTAGATCCACTTGCCGTCGGGCGAGAAGACGGGGCCGAAGTCGAAGGACTCGTCGTCCGTGAGGTTCGTGATCGAGCGGGTCGAGAGGTCGTAGAGGTAGATGTCGGCCCTCCCGCCCTTCATTCCGTGGAAGGCGATCTTCGAGCCGTCGGGAGAGAAAGCCGGCGAAAGCTCCTGATCCACGTCCGGCATCTCGATGCGCTCGACGATGTCTCCGTTCAGGGCATCGAGGAGCAGCAGATCGCGGCCCCGCTCGCGCCGGGCGAAGACCGCGATGCGGTTGCCGTCGTTCGAAACCGCGAGATCGGCGCCCTGCTGCGGACCGGTCGTCACCCACTGGGAGACCAGGTACTCGTAGGACGTCTTCCGGCCCTTCGTCAGGTTCTTGAAGAGCTTGCGTTCGCGCGTCGACATGACGACGACGTCGGCGTCCTCGTGGTACGTCGAGATCGCCGCGACGAAGTCGCCGGAGGGGTAGGCCCGCGGCGAGAGCTCGGCCGAGGGCGTGTCCTCGATCTTGAACCGCTCGCCGAAGTCGATCGGCTCGCCCTTCTCGGTCAGGATCTTCAGATACTTTCCGCGAAGATAGCGCCGGAACTTGATGTCGAAGTCTTCGCCGGTCTCGTTGAACGTCCGCTTGACGGCACGCTCGACGCTCGGTCCGATCTGGTTGCGATACTCGAACAGGAAGTCGCGCACCGCGTCCTTGCCCCACTCGGCGGTGATGAAGTCGAAGACCGCGTGGCCGAATCGATAGGCGAAGAAGCCGTAGATCCCGCGCCGCGTGATCTCGGGGACGCGGTCCGAGAGCACGGCGTCGCGCAGGACCATCCGGTCCTTGTTGTCTTCGTCGTTTCCGAAGTACGAGGCCATGCCTTCCATGAACCACTGCGGCGCGTTGGTGGTCATCGCGCGGATGTAGTTGCCGTTGAACAGGATCTCGAACTGGAAGACGTGCGTGAGCTCGTGGGCGATGAGCTTCTGCAGCTTCTCGTCGGGCAGGTCCACGGGCAGCACCATCCGGTTGCGCGTCGGCAGCGCGAAGGCGCCGACGCCCTCCGAGATGAAGTTCAAATCGGTGTTCGTCTGCTCGAAATCCGAGTGGTCGGCGTAGTAGATGAGGTTGATGGATTTCGGAATCTGGAAGTTGAGCTGCCGCGAAATGTCGTCGTAGGCGCTCTCGGCGAACGAGGCCACCTTCTGCAGGGACGCGGCTTCCCGGTCGTAATAGAAGATCGTGAAGTGGGTGGACTTGTAGGTCTTCCAGTCGAAGCGGTCGTAGACGATCTTGTTCTCGCCGAAGGAGTACTCCGGGTTGTCGAGGAAGACCTGAGCCCCGGCCGGGGCGGCCAGCACGGTCACAGCGAGCGCCAGGACGATTCGCCTCATGCTAGGTCCGCCTCCTTCCGATCGGTCAGCTGCTGAAGAGATACCGGTCCGCTTCCCGCTCGCGCGCGACGAAGAGATTCAGGATCTGGTTTTCGAGCGAGAAAAGATTCTCGAAGAGTCCCTGCAGCTCGTCGGAACGGTTGGCCGATCCGGTCTGACGAAAGTCCTTGAACTCGTCCTGGAGCAGCTTTTCTCCCGAGTGCCCGTCGAAGACCATGAACACGATGTCGAACAGGAAGCCGCTCTGCTCGACGTACACCTGCCGGTAGTAAGTCTGGCCGTTGATCGGGGAGACGTACTCTTCGGTCTTGTAGCCCGAGCGGTCCTCGACGCGGAACTCGAGACTTCCGGAGACGAGGACTTCGCCGCCGGTCGTCGTGCCGAGCGCGCGCCAGAACTCGACCGAGCGGCCGAGCTCGGTCAGGTTCTGGGTCGGGAGCTTGAGGTCCGCCGGCGCCTCGACGACCTCGAGCTTGGTCTTCTTCTCGATCTGTCGCTTCAGGAAGCGGTGGAACTCTCCCTGGATGTCGACGTTCGCCAGCCGCTTGTCGCGGACCTTGTCGGCTTCCGTGACAATCAGGAAGGGGGCGAGCACCACCTTCTCGTTGCCCCGGAGGGGGAGGCGCGGTTTGAGGGGGAGCCTCAGGCGAACCTGCTGGACCGAGGAGCAGCCCGCGGCGGCCGCGAGCAGCAGGACCGCCGTCCAGGCGAGGCCGCGACGCGCCGCGGCCTCAGGACGCACCGGCCGCCTTCCCCGTCGTCCGGGTGTAGGAAGTGTAGAACTCCGCGAAGCGCGCGTAGTTGCGGCGGATGTAACTGTCGTGCGGATCGAGCTCGAGGGCCTTTTTGTACTCCTCGAGCGCCCGCGCGAACTCTCCCGTCGCCTCGAGGGCGACCGCGAGGTTGTTGTGGGCGCGCGCGTTCTTCGGGTCGGCCGCGATGACTTTTTCGAAGCGGAACGCCGCCTCCCGCCAGAGGCCGTCGCGCGCGACCTTCGTGCCGAACGCGATCTGATCGCCGGAGGCCGTCGAGCTCGAAGAGCAGCCGGCGCCGGCCGAGGCGACGGCGGCGACGAGGGCCAGGGCGACGGCGTGCTTGTTCAATCTTGCTCCAGCGGTGCGCATTATAGGAAAGCCGGCGCCCCTTCCGATTGTTCCCGGCGAACCGACAGCGCGTCGCGCGGCCGCCCCTGCGGTCGGAGGGGTTAAGGTAAGGGACGGATGAAAAGCGCCCTGGGGCGGCGGGCAGCCCTCGGATGGTCGCGCGAGAGGGACCTGACGCCGCAGCGGCTCTGGCCTCTCCTCCGGGAGGCGGGCGGGGTCGAGGGGCTCCTGTCCCGGCCCGAGGCGGAGGTCGCGCAACGCCTGGGCTCCGCCGCGCGAGCGCGCGCCGTTCTCCGCGCCGCCGACGATGCCCGCACGGATCGCTGGGCGGCCGAGGTCGAGCGCGCCGGGATCCGCCTTCTGACGCCGTTCGACGACGACGGCTATCCCCCGCTTCTGGCCGAGATCGCCGACCCTCCGTTCGCGCTCTTCGCGCGCGGCATTCTCGACCGGCTCTCCGGGCCCGCCGTCGCCGTCGTCGGGTCGCGCAACGCGACGCACTACGGCCGCGACGTGGCCGCGAGCCTCGCGCGCGGGCTGTCCTCGGTCGGCATCGCGGTGGTCTCGGGCCTCGCGCGCGGGGTCGACGGGGCGGCGCACGAGGCGGCGCTCGAGGGTCCGGGAGGCACGATCGCGGTGCTCGGGTGCGGCCTCGACGTGGACTATCCGCGCGAGAACGCGCGGCTCAAGGAGGTCATCTCGCGGCGCGGCGTCCTCCTCTCGGAGTTCGCACCGGGCGAGGAGCCGCGGCCGCAGAACTTTCCGATCCGCAACCGCATCATCGCGGGGCTCTCGTCGGGCGTCGTCGTCGTCGAAGCCTCGCGCCGCTCGGGATCGCTCATCACGGCGCGGCTCGCGGCCGATTTCGGGCGGGACGTGTTCGCGGTGCCGGGCAGCGTCTTCTCCGAGACGTCCGCCGGCACGCACGAGCTGCTCCGCGACGGCGCGATCCTCTGCCGGGGCGTCGAGGACGTCTTCGTCGAGCTCTTCCCGATGCTCGGCGCGCCCGCGCCGGCGCCTCTCTCCGCCGCCGTGCAGCCGCCCGAGGATCTCGGGCCGGAGGCGCGCAAGATCTTCGAAGCGCTGCGGACCGAGCCCGAGGCCTCCGCGGAGGAGCTCGTCACGCGGCTCGAGATGCCGGCCGCCGTCGTGCTCGCGGCGCTCTTCGAGCTCGAGGGCGCGGGGCTCGCCTCCGAGTCGGATGGCCGCTATCGGCTGCGGCGTTGAGGCGACGGACAAGATGCTTTGACCTCAAGCAGATGGGGCGCGGGAATGGCCACGTGTTACGGGTTGGTGAGGCGAGGCGAGTTTGCGCTTTCCTTCCCGTTGTGGCAGGTTCCACCGCCCCGATGACCGCCCGCGACGCCGCGCCACGCCCTCGAACGAATTCGCATGAGTGACTCTCGCCGCAACCTCGTGATCGTCGAGTCGCCCGCCAAGGCGAAGACGCTCGAGAAGTTTCTCGGGCGCGACTTCCGCGTGCTCGCGTCCTACGGGCACGTGCGCGACCTGCCGAAGAAGGGTCTCGGCGTCGATCGCAGCAACGACTACGAGCCGACCTACGAGGTCCTCAAGGGCAAGGAGAAAACGCTCAACGAGCTCAAGAAGGCGGCCAAGGGCGCCGCCGCGGTCTACCTCGCCGCCGACCCGGACCGCGAGGGCGAGGCGATCTCGTGGCACCTGCAGGAGACGCTGAAGCCGGGCACGAAAGGCACGCCCTTCCGCCGCGTCCGCTTCAACGAGATCACCAAGAACGCCGTACTGGCCGCGATGAAGGAAGCCGGGCAGATCGACTCGCGCCTCGTGGATGCGCAGCAGGCCCGCCGCATCATCGATCGGCTCGTCGGCTACGAGGTCTCGGATCTGCTCTGGAAGAAGATCTGGCGCGGGCTCTCGGCCGGGCGAGTCCAGACCGTCGCCCTGCGGATCATCTGCGAACGCGAGCGCCAGATCGAGGCATTCCGGCCGGTCGAGTACTGGACGCTCGACGCGGATCTCGAGGCGTCGGCGCCGCCGTCCTTCACGGGGCGACTTTCCTCCTTCGAAGGCGAAAGGCTCAAGTTCGACGGCGAAGATCCCCGTCTCGACTCGGAGGCGAAAACCGAGCGCGTGCGGCGCGCCGTCGAGAAGGCCCTCTGGCGCGTGGCGAAGGTCGACACGTCGGAGCGCCGCAAGACGCCTCCGCCGCCCTTCATCACGTCGCAGCTCCAGCAGGCCGCGGCCAGCCGGTTCTCCTTCGCCGTGCGCCGCACCATGCAGATCGCGCAGCGGCTCTACGAGGGGCGCGACATCCCGGGACGCGGCACGGTCGGCCTCATCACCTACATGCGCACCGATTCGACCCGCGTCTCCGCCGAGGCGCTGACGGCGGTGCGCGAGCTCATCGGAGCGCGCTACGGCGCCGAGTCGCTGCCCGACTCGGCGCGGTTCTTCAAGAGCAAGCGCGACACGCAGGACGCGCACGAGGCGATCCGCCCGACCTACCTCGACCTGCCGCCCGAAGCGGTCGAACCGCATGTCGCGCCGGAGGAGGCGAAGCTCTACCGCCTCATCTGGCAGCGCTTCGTGGCCTCGCAGATGAACCCCGCCGTCTACGACACCGTCTCGGCCGAGATCGAGGCGGGGCCGGCCGTTTATCGCGCGTCCGGCTCGACGCTGAAGTTCGCCGGTTACCTCGCGGCTTATGGCGTCGAGGTCGGGGAGGACGAAGACGACGCGGCGTCGCCCGAGGGCGCGGCGAAGCTGCCGCCGCTGAAGGAAGGCGAGACGCTGAAGCTCCTCGCGCTCAAGCCCGAGCGCAAGCAGACGCAGCCGCCGCCCCGTTTCAACGAGGCGTCGCTCGTGAAGTTTCTCGAGGAGAACGGCATCGGCCGCCCCTCGACGTACGCGGAGATCCTGCGCAAGCTCGAGCAGCGCGAGTACGTCCACAAGAAGGACCGGCGCTTCATCCCGACGGCGCTCGGCCGCACGGTGCTCGAGCTCCTGATCCCGTATTTCGACGACTTCTTCGAAACGGGATACACGGCGCGCATGGAGGAGGCGCTCGACGAAGTGGAGGAGGGCAAGCTCTCCTGGACCAAGGCGCTCTCGCGGTTCGACAAGACGTTCACGAGTGACCGCAATCGCGCGCTGCGCGACATGGTGTCGTCGAAGGCGGGGATCCCGCTCGGCGAAGCGCGCAGGATCCTGTCCTTCCCGGTTGTGCCCGAGACACCGGAGAAGTGCCCGCGCTGCGGCAAGAAGCTCAAGCTCCGCATGGGCAAGAACGGACTTTTCGTCGCGTGCAGCGGATACCCGGCCTGCACGTTCACCGAAAACATCCCGGATCCCGAGGAGGACGTCGTCGATCTGTCGGAGCTCGAGAAGACGACCTGCGACGAGTGCGGCTCGCCCATGAAGGCTCGCCAGAGCCGGGCCGGCGGGACGTTCCTCGGGTGCTCGGCTTACCCGAAGTGCCGCAACGTCATCAACGTCCACATCGCCGGCGGAAAGGCCGAGGCGAAGCCGGACGAGCCGACGGGGGAGATGTGCCCGCAGTCGGGCCATCCGCTCGTGCGGCGCTACGGGCGATACGGTGCGTACGTCGCGTGCAGCGGCTATCCCGACTGCCGGTACAAACCGCCCAAGCCCGTCAAGGACACCGGGGTCGCGTGTCCGAAGGACGGCGGCGTCATCGCCGAGCGCCGTGGGCGCTTCCGCCCCTTCTACGGGTGTGTGAACTATCCGCGCTGCGACTTCACGCTGTCGGCGCGGCCGATCCCGGAGAAATGCCCCCAGTGCGGCAGCCCGTATCTTCTGCTGCGCGAGCGCAAGTCCGGCAACGCGTTCGCCTGCGACAAGGGCGACTGCGGCTTCGAGAAGCCCGCGGGCGAGATCCCCGAGATGAAGGAAGTCCTCCTCGCGGCGCCGGCGGCCGAGACGCGGCCGGCGCGGGCGTCGAAGAGGAAGGCGAAGGCGAACGAAGACTCGGCCGAGGTCGCCCCCGCGGCCCGCAAGCGAATAAAGTCCGCGCGCCGCGCCGCGAAGTAACCGAGCGAAGCGAGGCGCGTCGCGGGAGCCGGAACGAGCGAGGGAATCCGGCGAGCGGTCGAGCTCCTTTGAGCGAGCCGCGAGCCGGTGTCGCCGCCGTCCGGGAGAACTTGATGTTCCAGATGTCGAGCGGCGGCGA
>Ga0335077_10010766_pt1 | contig 11424 bp, 12 predicted proteins | sample Lox_Sample_31_FD_207151 | JGI IMG/M metagenome (GOLD analysis project Ga0335077, IMG submission 207151) | Soil microbial communities from Loxahatchee National Wildlife Refuge, Florida, United States - Lox_Sample_3.1 | ecosystem: Environmental > Terrestrial > Soil > Wetlands | place: USA...
AATGCGCTGGCGGTCGGACTGGCTTGATATTGGTTGTAAAGCGTTTGCAGCAGGTTCAGGTCTTTGCTGGCTTCGGCTGAGATGTTCTGGATGGCCTGGGCCTCCGATGCGCTCAATTGCTGGCCGGATTGCAATGTGGTGACTAGCGATCCGATATTTAGCGCCATTTGTAGCAGCACCGGCAGATCGGCCAGAGCTACACTGATCCATTGTGCGGTGCACCCAGTGGCCAGCAGCGAAATTGCCAGCAGCACTGCGAGTACGGCTTTCGGTCTAGAATTACTCTTCATGGTTTTTCTCCTTCGGTTCGGTTGTTGGGTTCGGGGTTGACTGACAACGGTTTGCGATGAAATCACTCGATGAATATCTGCGCGACGCCGAGCAGGCCCACGGACACCTGTGTGCCGGTCAGGTTCTGGGCGTGCGCCTGGCCATGCTCGGGCTGACAAAACTCGGCATCGACGACCCCCGTGGCAAGGACCGCAAGCGTCTGGTTACTTTTGTGGAAATCGACCGTTGCGCCACCGATGCTGTCGCCGTGGTCACCGGCTGCCGTCTCGGCAAGCGTGCTTTAAAGTTCCGCGACTGGGGCAAAGTGGCCGCTACGTTTGTGGACGTCACCACCGGCAAGGCCGTGCGCATTGCGGCCAAAGAATCGTCCAAGACCCTTGCGCGGCAGATGCATCCCGAAATTGAAAACAAAAATAGCCAGCAGATGCTGGCTTATCGCGAAATCTCCGACGACGATCTGTTCACCACGCAGTGGGTGAAGGTCGCGCTACCCCCGGAAGAGTTTCCCGGTTACAAAGGTGATCGAGTTGTGTGCGATGTGTGCGGCGAAGGCATCAACTTCCGCCGCGAAGTGCGCCGTGAAGGCAAAGTTTTGTGCCGGAGCTGTGCCGGAGAGCAGTACTATCAGCCGGTGTAGCGACGCTCAACTTTGTTCGAATGCATGCCCCACTCGCAAGATCGTCGCTTCGTCAAAATGTTTCCCCAGAATCTGCAGCCCGATGGGTAGCTTCTCTTTCGTTTCCCCGCAGGGGATTGAAACTCCGCAAATTCCTGCCAGGTTTGCGGTCACGGTAAAAATATCCGCCAGGTACATGGCCAACGGATCGTCGACTTTTTCTCCCAGCTTAAATGCGGCGGTTGGGCTGGTCGGAGTCACGATGGCGTCCACCTGCTTAAACGCCCACGCAAAATCTTGCGCCAGCAGCGCGCGCACTTTCTGTGCCTTGAGATAGTAGGCGTCATAATATCCGGCACTCAGTGCGTAAGTCCCGAGCATGATGCGGCGCTTGACCTCGGCGCCGAATCCCTGATCGCGGCTGCGCCGGTACATCTCTGAAAGGCTGCGGGCGTCGCCGGCCCGAAAGCCGTAGCGAACTCCATCAAAGCGCGCCAGATTCGAGGAAGCCTCGGCCGTCGCGACGATGTAATAAGTCGGAATCGCGTACTTGGTGTGCGGCAACGAAATGGGAACAATCTCGCAGCCCGACTTTGCCAGCTTCTGGATCGCCGCCTCCGCTGCCTTTCGAACTTCGGCGTCCAGCCCTTCTGCGAAATACTCTTTCGGCACACCCAGCTTCACAGCGCGCGCCGGTTTCTCCAGTTCGGCTACGTAATCGGGGACCGGCGCATCGGCGGAAGTTGAGTCCATCGGGTCGCGTCCGGCAATCGTGCGCAGTACCAGGGCCGCATCGTTCACGGTCTTGGTCAGCGGCCCGATGCGATCCAGCGACGAAGCGAACGCAATCAATCCATAACGCGACACGCGGCCGTAGGTCGGCATCAAACCCACCACGCCGCAAAACGACGCCGGCTGGCGAATCGAGCCTCCAGTGTCTGATCCCAGCGTGGCCACGGCCATGTTCGCCGCTACAGCCGCCGCGGATCCTCCCGAAGAGCCGCCTGGAACCCGGCCCAGGTCTCGCGGATTACGCACCGGACGCCAAGCCGAATTCTCATTGGACGAGCCCATGGCGAATTCGTCGCAGTTCAGCTTGCCCAGAACCACCGCTCCCGCTGCTTCCATGCGCGCGACCGCTGTGCAGTCGTAGGGTGGAACATAGTTCCCCAAGATCTTCGAGCCGGCGGTGGTGCGCACGCCGCGCGTCGCCATGACGTCCTTGATCGCGACCGGGACGCCGCCGAGCGGTGGCAGCTCTTCGCCCTTTGCGGCGAGGGCGTCAATCTCGGCCGCTCTGGCCAGGGCGCGCTCCTTCGAGAGCGTCAGGTAAGCGCCGATCAGCGGATCCTGCTTGTCGATTCGTTGATAGAAATCTTCGGCCAGTGCCGTCGCTGTTGTGCGTTGCTCCTGGACTGCGGCGCGGGTGGCATCGATGGTGAGTGATGGGGAATCCATCGAAGAAGTGTCGCTATCTTTCGATCACCTTGGGCACGCGAAAAAATGTCCCGTCGGAGTCAGGAGCATTCGCCAGCGCAACCTCATGGGGCAACGATTTCCTTAGCCCTTCGCGAATATCGTCGCGGAGCGTTGCGTCGCCAGTCAGATTTGCCATCACCGCCATCGGTCGCACGTTGGATGTATCCAGTTCATTCAGGCGATCGACGTAGTCGAGGATCGAATTCAAGTCGCGGAGAAACCGAACCCGCTCTTCTCCTGTCAGCTCCACATGAGCCAGATCGGCCACGTACGTAACGTCCTTCTCGTCAATCTTCATCGCTGGATCTCAGGCACTACAAATTCGATTCGGCGAACGCTGCTCCCAGTGTAACGATTAAGGACCGCCAGGTATTGCGGGGCGAGAGACTGCAATTCCGCTCGCCAGCCCGAATCCGGCACTTCCACCCGCAGAATTCCGTCAGCGAAATCCAGCGCAGACGTTCGTGTCGCCACCTTTTGACCACAAGCGATGGGCCAGGCCAGTACCGGGCCTGTTCCCGCAGGCGCACGCCGCAGACTCGCGGCCACGATCTTCTCAATTCCCAAGCCTGCTTGTTCCATGGAAAGACGCTGAAGTGCAGATGGTACCTGATTCTCTGCCGGCTGGATTTTTCTGGCCTTCTATTTTTAGGATAGCAGTTTCGGAAGGCAAGTGAGACATGCTCCGCAAGAATATATTTTCCGTCGACTCAGTAAGATACCGGGATTTGTTCAAGAAGGGGGGCTTGACAAGAATTTCCGCGACCGCGGGAATTTTCGGCGCCATGCAACGCTTTTTCCCAGTTCGGAACCAGTTCTTCCTATTTCGGTACGGGAAACTCCTGGGCCACGAATTGCAGCGCCTGCTCGCGGTTCAGCAAGCGGCCTTCAAGTTGCCCATCCTCGACTGCGGAAAGCATCTCCTTGAAGCGAGGTCCGGGCTCGTGCCCCGCCGCGATCAGATCATCGCCCGTCACCAGCGGCGCTGGGCGAATCGCTTCCGGAGGCAGAGCCGCCATTTTTTCCCGCGTGAAGTCGTAGGTGGCCAAATCGCCGTGACTGGCCTGACAATCCAGACGATGCAATTCCAGATGCTCCTGGAAGTGCGGCATGCGCACAAACTTCTTGAAGGTCGATTCGCTCATGCGCATGGCATGGGCAAAGCGCATGTGATTGTCCACCAGCGCGAGAACCTGATTAGTGTCATCGGTCGAAAAGCGGAGACGCTGGCAGATCTCTTCCGCCATTTTGACTCCCACATCCACATGCCCATCGAAGCGGATGCGCTCCGGCACCACTCGAAACGTCGGGGGTTTGCCCACATCGTGCAGCAACGCGCCCCACGCCAGGGTCATTGAACAGGGATGCGGTAATTTCTCCAGCAGAAGCAGTGTGTGCACGAAGACATCGCCCTCGGGATGAAATTGCGGCGGCTGCTTCACCCCCTTCATCGCTTCGATCTCCGGCAGAAGCTCATGCAGCAGTCCGGCGTTGTCCAGCAGCAGGAAGGCCTCGCGAGCGTGCCCTTCCATTAGCATCCGAGTCAGCTCGTTTCGCACTCTCTCTCGCGATACCTGGTGGATTTGTGGGGCGTGCGTGCGGATCGCTGCGAACGTAGCCGTGTCGACTTTGTAGCCAAAGCGAGCGGCAAAGCGAATTGCCCGCAATAGACGCAATTTGTCTTCGCTAAAGCGGCGACTGGGTTCTCCAATAGTCCGAATGATCCCCGCTTTCAGGTCTTCGTTTCCGCCAACGTAATCAAGAACGCAATCGTGCAGCGGGCCCTCCGCCAGCGGGTCGAGCAGCAAGCCATTGATGGTGAAGTCGCGCCTGACGACATCTTCGCGCGGATCTTTGCTGAAGCGGACCTCATCGGGATGCCGGCCGTCGGAGTAGCCAATGTCAGAGCGGAAAGTCGCGACCTCGACCACGTACGCGTGGGGAGAGATGTAGCCGGTCGCATCTCGATCGGGCATGCATGCAGCGTCCATTCGTGGCGTGGGCACCGGTACCAGGACAACACCAAACTGAGCTCCGACCGCGTAGGTGACAGGAAAAATGCTCATCACCTGATCCGGAGTAGCGTCCGTAGTTACGTCGTAATCGGCGGGCTCGCGGCCCAGGAGCAGATCGCGCACACATCCTCCGACGAGGTATGCTTTGTGCCCGCGCTCGCGCAAGGTGCGGACGATCGAGGTGGCGAAGTCTTTCTGCATCCAGCGGCGACCCTGCAACTCTACTAATATAAGCCTATGCCCGAAGCCTACATCCTCGGCATTGAGAGCTCCTGCGATGAGACCGCAGCCGCGGTGGTGCGCTCGGGCGAGGAGATTGTCTCCAACGTCGTGTTCTCGCAGATCGTCACCCATCAACCCTACGGAGGCGTGGTCCCGGAACTGGCATCACGCGAGCATCTGCGTGCCATCGTGCCGGTGGTTCGCAAAGCTCTGGCCGATGCCGGCCAAACCTTACACTCGATCGATGCTCTGGCTGTCACTCAGGGGCCCGGACTCGCCGGAGCCTTGCTCGTCGGCATCAGCTATGCCAAAGCGCTGGCCTTCGCATTGGACAAACCGCTGATTGCGGTAAATCACCTGGAGGGCCATATTCACGCGGTTCTGCTGGAAGAGCGGCGGAAGGGAAACCACACGCTGGAGTTCCCGGTGTTGGCGTTGGTGGTCTCGGGAGGCCACACCCATCTTTATCTGGCACGGCAAGACGAGCGCAGCTGGTCCTATCAGAACATCGGCCATACCCGCGACGACGCCGCCGGCGAAGCCTTCGACAAAGTCGCTAAGCTACTAGCTCTGGGATATCCCGGCGGTCCCATGATCGAGAAGGTTTCCGCTCACGGAGACCCGAACGCCGTCAGCTTTCCGCCAGCGCAGCTTAAGCATCGCGACCGCAACGACCGTGGTAGCAGCCAAGACCCGGATCAGCCCCGTTTTGACTTTTCCTACAGTGGCATCAAGACGGCCGTCCTGCGCTACGTGGAAACGCACGATTTGCAGAAGTCGATCGACGTGCGGCGACAAGCCACGCTTGCAATCGCCCAACCCATGGCTGCAAACTACTTGCCACTCTGCGACCAAGAGACGCTCGATCTGGTGGCTTCTTTTCAGCGGGCCATGGTGGAGGATCTGGTGGGAAAAACTCTAGCCGCGGCGCGTGCCTGCAATGCTGCGACTCTATTCGTAACTGGAGGCGTGGCCGCCAATAAGCATCTGCGGCAACGCTTCGAGAGGGACGCGGCCATGGAAGGTCTGCGCGTGTATTTCCCCTCCCGGCCGCTGGCCACCGATAACGCCGCAATGATCGCCGCCGCGGCTTATCCCCGGTTCGTCGCCCAGGATTTTGCAGCCATGGATTTCTCGGCGGAAGCGGGAATGGCGCTCAGGTGAAGCAGCCGTCTAGCAGCCCGCGGTTTTCCGCTTTGCGACTTTGGCTCCCAACAGGGCCTCCAGGGCCTTGGCCAGCTGGGCTTCGATGTCGATGTCCTTGAAGATGGCGAAGTCGGCGCGCCTTTCCACGTTCTCAAAACCGCTCTGGCGCCCGGCCACAATAACAATCGGGATGTTCTTGGTGGAAGCCTGGCTCCGGAGAGCCGTAATCAGCTCGCTGCCGTCCATTTTCGGCATCTTCATGTCGGTTACGACAATATCAGGCGCAACTCGCTTGAGCACTTCCAGCGCCTCTTGCCCGTTGGTGGCGGACTCCACGGCAAATCCGCGCTCTTCAAGAAAGCGGCAGACGGTATGCCGGATGAGCATGGAGTCGTCTACGACCAAAGCCACTAGTGACATGAGATTTTCCGGCGCGGACCTGTTCCCAGACTGAACACTACCGATCTGTAAATATGCACCAAACACCGGAACAGGGGAAAGTTACCTCCGTCACCGGCTCATGCCGCCAGCCTTGAAGCTGGAGTTCAGAACTCGTTCTTCAGCTTGGTTTCTTCGATGTTCATGTCCTTGAATTCACTGGACTCGAAGATTTCTGCGCATTCCAAGCATTCGACGAACTCCGAGTCTTCATCGCGGGAAACAATCCGTACACGCGGATGCTTGCATTGAGCCATGCCGCTTCTCTGTCCGGGGGGTGGCGACGGCGGGATTGAAGTCATAAACCCGGTCTGTCTGGGTCGGCGTACGCTCTATGGGGCACAACGCCTGAATTGGCCGTATTTTTAGGCTTTGTGACCATCTTGTCAAGTCCATTTGAACAACTTGTTGCTTTCGAAACTCGCGACAAAAACCCTCCGCGGCTCCCACGAAGTCCACCCGTCCCTGGCCTAAGTCATAAAAAGACGACCAAAAAGATCGTAGTCTTCTAACCCGCTCGCTCCCATATAGTTACCATTAAATGTACGTTCTTGCGATTGCCTGCTCCGGCTTGCAATTCAGCCCGCTAATCCCTAGAATATAGATGTCCGACAGAAAAGGTCGTATTTAGGGTTCTGCATGCTGAAGCTGACTAAAAAGGCGGACTACGGCCTGATGGCGATGAAGCACTTGGCCGAGCACGCCCACGAGGGCGCATGCAGCGCCAAAGACGTTGCGGACGCCTACGGCATACCGCCAGAGGCCCTGGCGAAAATTCTGCAGAAGCTGGTCAAGGCCGGACTTCTGCACTCGCAGCAAGGAATGAACGGCGGTTATACGCTGGCGCGCGATGCCTCCAAGATCAGCGCCTTTGAGGTGATTCGCGCGATTGACGGTCCTCTGTTCATCACTTCCTGCGTGACGGTACGAGGGGAATGCGATCAGACTGACCGTTGCACCATCCGCGAGCCCTTGCGCCGCGTGAACCAGAGCCTGGAAGACGTGCTGCGGCGAATCACGATTTCGCACATGAAGGAAGAAGCTCCGGCCGATGAGACGCTGGAATCGAAGAAACCGGTTGACTTGGTAAGCATCACATAAACGCTGCGCCGCTTAGGGCAGCGGCTGAAGGTAGGAGAGCAATTATGAGCACGGATGTAAAGACTACCCCCCAGGTGGAACAGACTGCGCCCAACGGCATCAAGCTGCCCATCTACATGGACAACCACGCCACTACCCCGATGGATCCCCGGGTGCTGGAAGAGATGCTGCCCTACTTCATGGAGAAGTTCGGCAACGCCGCCAGTCGCAATCATTCTTTCGGCTGGGCGGCCGAGGAGGGCGTCGAGACGGCGCGCGAGCGGATTGCGAAGTTGATCGGCGCCACCACCAAAGAAATCATTTTCACTTCCGGCGCCACTGAAAGCGACAACCTTGCGATCAAGGGCGTGGCCGAGATGTACAAGGAGAAGGGCAACCATATCATCACCGCCGTCACCGAGCACAAGGCCGTGCTCGACACCTGCAAGCGGCTTGAGAAGTATGGTTTCCGCGTCACTTATCTGCCCGTGCAGAAGGACGGACTGGTTGACCTCGAAGATCTCAAGCGCGCCATGGATGAGAAGACCATCCTGGTGACGATCATGTTTGCGAACAACGAAATCGGTGTGCTGCAGCCTGTGGCCGAAATCGGCAAGCTTTGCCACGAGCGCGGCGTGATCTTCCATACTGACGCCACGCAAGCTATTGGCAAAGTTCCGGTGGATGTGAACAAGCTGAACATCGATCTGGCGTCGATTTCCGCGCACAAGATGTATGGACCCAAGGGGGTCGGCGCGTTGTATGTCCGGCGCAAGAACCCGCGGGTGCAGCTTTCCGCCCTTATTGATGGCGGCGGGCATGAGCGCGGCATGCGCTCGGGCACACTGAATGTACCGGGCATTGTGGGCTTGGGCAAAGCTTGTGCCATTGCCTCCGAGGAAATGCCGAAGGAGGCGTGCCACTTAGCCGGCTTACGCAACCGGCTGCGCCATCGCATCATGGACCGGCTCGACGAGTGCTACATCAATGGTTCGATGGAAAACCGGTTGCCGGGCAATCTCAACATCAGCTTCGCGTACGTGGAAGGCGAGTCGCTGTTGATGGGAATCAATGACATCGCAGTTTCCAGCGGCTCCGCCTGCACCTCAGCGACTCTGGAGCCATCTTACGTGCTGAAGGCGTTGGGCGCGGGCGACGATCTGGCGCACAGTTCCATCCGTTTCGGCATCGGACGCTTCAACACCGAGGCTGAGATCGACTACGTGGCCGACCGCGTGGTGGAGACGGTAACCCGGCTGCGCGAACTTTCTCCGCTGTACGAGATGGCGAAAGAAGGCATCGATTTGAAGTCGGTGAAGTGGGCGGCCGAATGATTGGGTGTAGAGACGTTGCTTGCAACGTCTGTCAGACTGACAAGCTTAAGGAGAGCAACAATCATGTCATACAGCGACAAGGTAATTGATCACTACAACAACCCGCGCAACGTCGGTTCCATGGACAAGAACAGCTCGGAAGTCGGAACTGGCCTGGTGGGAGCCCCGGAATGCGGCGACGTGATGAAGCTGCAGATCAAGGTGAACCCACAGACCAGCGTGATCGAAGACGCCAAGTTCAAAACTTTCGGCTGCGGCTCGGCCATTGCTTCTTCTTCGTTGGCCACCGAGTGGGTGAAAGGCAAGACGGTGGACGAAGCGCTGGCCATCAAGAACACCGAGATCGTCAAAGAGCTTTCGCTGCCGCCGGTGAAAATTCACTGCTCGGTATTGGCGGAAGACGCCATCCGCGCCGCCATTCACGACTGGAAGAAGAAGCAGGAAACAGCCAAGCCGGCGGCGGTGGCAGCGCAGTAGGCGGATGAACGTCTGGAAGGCGACATGAGCGCAACCACTACCACCGCCCCGCCGGCCAAAGGCATTCAGGTCACCGACAAGGCCCTGGCAAGAATTCGCTCGGCGATTGTCAAAGAGGGTATCTCGCCGGAGCAAGGCGGTCTCCGTCTGGGAGTGCAAGGCGGCGGATGCTCCGGTTTGAGCTACAACATCCGCTTTGACACGCAGCCGCGGGAACGCGACCGCATCTTCCAGTTCGACGACGTCAGAGTGTTTGTCGACCCGAAGTCCTTCATCTACCTGCACGGCATGACCCTGGACTATCAGGAAACGCTCATGCAGCAAGGCTTCGTGTTCGTGAATCCGAATTCGACGAAGTCATGCGGGTGCGGCACTTCATTTTCGGGATGAATGGCGCGCCGCGGATATTCTTGCCTCCGACGCTTCTCACCGCGGCACTCCTTCCGATGATTCCGGCCGTGCCGTAGGTGTGAGGCGTGGTGAAGACTTCTTATGAATGATCGATCCAATGCCGAGATGGTGGTCCTTTCGAACGGCGAGTCCACCTGCTGGTCGTGCGGCCAGATGCGGGCCGCGCATTTCTGTACATCCTGCGGGAGAGTGCAGCCTCCAGCCCCGGCGGATCACTTTGCGTTTTTTGGCCTGCCGCGAAAACTCAACCTGGATGTTGCCCGGCTGGAGCGCGATTTCTACGAATTGAGCCGCAAGCTCCATCCTGATCTCTACGGCACCGCCGACGCTCGTGAACAGGAATGGAGCCTGGAGCAGACCTCGAAATTGAATGACGCCTACCGGACTCTCAAGGATCCAATCGCGCGCACCCGGTATCTGCTGCGCCTGGAGGGCGTGGAATTCGAGGAACAATCGAAGGCAGCGACCGAAAAAGCCCGTTCCACCGGCGAGATGAAGAAACAGGTCGTGCCGCCGGATCTGTTGGAAGATGTCTTTGAGCTAAACATGCAACTCGAAGAGCTGCGCATGCAGAAGAAAAGCGGCGAGGATGATCCCGCGCTGGCCGTGGAAATTGTGAAGCACAAGCAGGCGCTTGAGAGCAAGGATGCGTCGCTACGGGAGGAGTTGAAGGGCTATTGGGATCAATGGGACCACACAGCCGAAAGCGATGACGCCGGCCGTGCCCGGGTCCGCGATAAGATGCTTGACCTGCTCAACCGCCGTAACTACATCAGGAATCTGGTAAGGGACGTGAATGAGGTGTTGGGGAATTGAGTTCTGATCGCATCGTCGGTATTGATCTTGGCACCACCAACTCCCTGGTGGCGTTCATGCAAGGGGAGAACCCTGTCGTCATTCCCGGCGATGACGGGTTAAACCTGGTGCCCTCTGTGGTCGCTTTGGATGAGGATGATCAGATTATCGTCGGTAACTCCGCCCGCAAATATCTGATCGAAACTCCCGAGCGCTCGGTCTATTCCATCAAACGGCTGATGGGGCGCGGGGTTGAAGACATTCACGAAGAACTTAGGCTGTTCCCCTTCCACCTCGCGGACGACCTACAGCCTGGAGAAGTTTTGCGCATCAAGCTCGGTCAAAAGACCTTCACTCCGCCTGAAATCTCGGCGTTTATTCTCCGTCAGCTCAAACGTAACGCCGAGCGCTTCTTCAACGCCCCGGTCACCAAGGCGGTCATTACGGTGCCTGCCTATTTCAATGATGCCCAGCGCCAGGCCACCAAAGACGCCGGCCGCATCGCCGGACTCGAGGTCCTGCGCCTGGTCAATGAACCGACTGCCGCATCCCTCGCCTACGGCCTGGACAAGAAGCAGAGCGGCATCGTTGCCGTGTACGACCTGGGCGGTGGCACCTTCGATATCTCCATTCTTAAACTGCATGATGGAATTTTCGAGGTCATTTCGACCAATGGCGACACTCACCTCGGCGGCGATGACATAGATAATGTTCTGATCCACATTGCGCTCGATGACGTCCGTGGCGACATGGGGATGGATCTATCGCGAAACGGCGAAGCCGTTGCCCGGATTCGTAAGGCTGTCATCGAGACCAAGATTGCCTTGTCCTCACAAGCCGTGGCCCGTCTGGATGTTGAACTGCCGCAGGGCCAGCGCTATCAGCGCGAAATCACGCGAGCACAATTCGAACAGTTAATTCAACCCATCATCGATCGCACGATCGCACCCTGCAAGCAAGCCCTCAAAGACGCGGGGCTTGCGCCCGGGCAGATTGATGAAGTCGTACTCGTCGGCGGTTCCACCCGTATTCCCAAGGTCCGCGCTCTGGTCGAGGAAATGTTCGAACGCACACCGCACACCGGCCTCAACCCTGACGAAGTCGTGGCTCTCGGCGCCGC
>Ga0335077_10010767_pt1 | contig 11424 bp, 9 predicted proteins | sample Lox_Sample_31_FD_207151 | JGI IMG/M metagenome (GOLD analysis project Ga0335077, IMG submission 207151) | Soil microbial communities from Loxahatchee National Wildlife Refuge, Florida, United States - Lox_Sample_3.1 | ecosystem: Environmental > Terrestrial > Soil > Wetlands | place: USA: Florida...
TGACGGTTCATTGACATCGATCTTCTGAAACCGGCGGACCAACGCACGGTCCTTTTCGAAATATTGCCGGTATTCCTTGTAGGTGGTCGAACCGATGCAGCGGATCGTACCTGATGCAAGAGCGGGCTTGAGCAGATTCGACGCATCCATCGCGCCGCCCGATGTCGCACCGGCGCCAATGACCGTGTGTATTTCGTCGATGAACATGATCGCGCCGGGATAGGCTTCGATCTCTTTGATGACCTGCTTGAGTCGCTCTTCAAAATCGCCGCGATAGCGCGTGCCCGCGAGTAGCGTGCCCATGTCGAGCGCGAACACCGTGGCCCCCTTAAGCACGTCCGGGACTTCACCATGAATGATGCGGCGCGCCAAGCCTTCCGCAATTGCGGTCTTGCCGACGCCGGCATCGCCGACGAACAGCGGATTGTTCTTCTGCCTGCGGCAAAGTACCTGGATCGTACGGTTGATCTCGGCATCACGGCCGATGAGTGGATCGATCTTGCCGTCTTTGGCCTTCTTGTTGAGATTAACGCAATAGGCTTCGAGCGCATCGCCCTTTTTCTTTGGCTCGTCGCCGCCTTTCGTATCGGTTTCTTCCTCGACGCCGCGCACCGGGCGCGACTCCGATAGACCCGGGCGTTTGGCAATGCCATGACTGATGTAGTTGACAGCGTCGTAACGCGTCATGTCCTGCTCTTGCAGGAAATAAGCGGCGTGGCTTTCGCGCTCGGCGAAGATCGCGACCAGAACATTCGCCCCTGTCACCTCTTCGCGCCCCGAGGATTGCACATGAATGACTGCGCGCTGGATCACACGTTGGAATCCGGCCGTCGGCTTGGAATCCTCAGCGCCATCTGTGATCAGATTTTCGAGTTCCGACTCAAGATAGGCGGTCAGGCTGCGCCGCAGCTTGTCCAGATCGACATTGCACGCGCGCATCACCGCCGAGGCGTCCTGATCGTCAATCAGAGCCAGCAGCAAATGTTCAAGCGTTGCATACTCGTGGTGCCGCTCATTGGCGATCGCAAGCGCTCGGTGGAGCGACTGTTCGAGGCTGCGGGAAAAAGTTGGCATCAAGCTTTCCAGTTCATTTGTATTGGACGCTCCCGACTCACTTCTTTTCCATCACGCACTGCAAAGGATGCTGATGTTTGCGCGCAAAGTCCATGACCTGCGTCACCTTGGTTTCCGCCACTTCGTATGTATAGACGCCGCATTCGCCGATCCCGTGATGATGCACATGCAACATAATTCTTGTGGCAGCTTCGTGGTCCTTGCCGAAGAAGCGCTCCAAAACGTGCACCACGAACTCCATCGGCGTGTAATCATCATTGAGAATGAGTACACGATACATGTTCGGACGCTTGGTCTGCGGTTTGGTCTTGGTTATGACCGCAGTACCAGGGCCGCCGGGCTCATTCCGGCGCTTGCGATCATCGTCTGCCATCGAACGCGCATCGCCGCGCGGCTGAGCCGCGCGCATCGGTCGGTTCTTTCTATCCGGGGACATCATAGTAAGCCGAGGCAGTACATTCCTGGAGGTTGCACCCTGGCCGCGCCGGCACGAGGCCAGCCGCCATCATAGAGATTCGGGCACGGCTATTCCAATTTGGCAATTCGCCTAAGGCTGCCCCGTTCCGGGACTAGGGGCAAATCTCCCCGATTTTGCGTGCTCGAACACAGATAATCATTGCTTAAACGATCGCAACGCGTTTCCGGGCAATATTGAGGCGAGTTTCCCCCAAATTCGCGCTGAAGCTCTCACGCTTTTTCAAGGGGGGTACCCGCATATGGAGGAACTCTGCTGGTAGGTAGTTTTCACAACATTGGGTGAAGCCGCATGTTAGCCCGTTTTCTGACAAACGCCCGGGGCGGTGTAGCCCCACTCATGGCGGTCGTCGCCGTCCCGGTTATGGCCGCGGTCGGCATGGCCGTCGATTACTCGCGCGTCAACGCCGACCGCACCGCGTTCCAGGTCGCCCTGGACGCCACAGCGCTGATGCTTTCAAAGGACGCAGCAACCGAATCGGTTGAATCGCTCCAGACGGAAGCCACAAACACTTTTAATTCACTGTACAACCGACCTGAAGTCACCAACGTCACTGTAACGCCCACCTACACTTCATCCGGTGGATCAAAGTTGACGCTGAACGGCACCGCCGTTGTCCATACGAATTTTCTCGGCGTCATCGGCATCAGTCAGGTCGACATCAGCGCAATGTCGGTCTCGACCTGGGGCAACACGCGGCTGCGCGTTGCGTTGGTGCTCGACAACACCGGCTCCATGGCAAGTGATGGCAAGATAGATGCGCTCAAGACTGCTTCGCATAACCTGCTAACCCAACTCCAGCAGGCGGCGGTCCATCCCGAAGATGTCTATGTCTCGATCGTTCCGTTCGTCAAAGACGTTAATGTTGGTCCGCAAAACTACAACCAAAGCTGGATACGCTGGGATTTGTGGGAAGAGGTCAACGGACATTGCAGCAGCACAAGGTATACAACCAAGACCACCTGTCAGTCGCACAGCAAGACCTGGACGCCCGCGGCCCACGATACCTGGAATGGCTGCGTGACCGACCGTGACCAGAACTTTGACACCACCAATGCTGCGCCGGTCTCTGGAGGCACTTTGTATGCGGCCGAGCAATATTCATCTTGTCCGGCATCATCGGTCTTGGGGCTCAGCAATGACTGGACCGCACTGAACGCCAGTATCGACACCATGACGCCGGCAGGTAACACCAACCAGGCGATCGGACTGCAGCTCGGCTGGCAAACCTTGACAGCCGCGCCCTACACCGTCCCTGCGATCGATTTAGACTACAAGTACCAGACGGTCATCATCTTGCTGACCGATGGTCTCAATACTCAGGACCGCTGGTATACAACCGCTTCATCGATCGATGCACGCCAACAGAAGACCTGCGACAACATCAAAGCCGCGGGGATCACCCTGTACACTGTGCAGGTCAATACTGGTGGCGATCCGACGTCGACGTTGTTGCAGAACTGTGCGAGTGACGCAGGCAAGTTCTTCCTGCTTACCTCGTCAGGGCAAATTGTCACCACCTTCGGTCAGATCGGCACTTCGCTCTCCAAGCTGCGCTTGGCGATGTAACAATCTTGCCGCGGCGTGTCGGTGTCCCGACAAAGCACGGGGCCGTGGACGCCGCGGCAAAACCTTCTCGCCGGCGTGTTTTCAACCAACGCACCAACCGTGTGTTAACGACGGCTCATAAGAATGTCTGGCATTTGCGCGATCTGCTGCAAACGTCGTTTACCAACGAAGCTACTGAAACAACACGAACAAAGACGAATGAGCGGCTCGAAGTCTTACCATCACTGCCGGATTAAGACCCTTCTTATATACCGGCCTTTTAGTACCGGGCCTTATCACGGCAGCCGGGTTCAACCTTTTATTCTCGGTGGCTCGCCATGATGATCGCCTGGAAGAAACTTTGCCGCACGCTATCCGCGTTTCGATCGGCTCGCGCCGGCAATGTCGCCATCACTTTTGCTTTCGCAACGCTGCCAATTCTCGGCTTTGTCGGAGCTGCGGTTGACTATAGCCGCGCCAATTCGGTCAAGGCTGCGATGCAGACTGCGCTCGATTCCACGGCTCTAATGCTGGCGAAGGAAGCAGCCACCGACACCTCCGATCAGTTGAAGGATAACGCGCTCAAGTACTTCACCTCGCTGTTCGTGCGTCCGGAAGCGAAGGACATTCAGGTCACCGTGAATTACACCACGGAGGGCGGATCCAGGATCTACGTCAATGCAACAGCATCGATGCCCGCCGATTTCACGAAGCTTATCGGCTACGATACGTTCAATCTGGTTGCCTCCTCCACCGCCAAATGGGGCACGAATCGGCTGCGCGTGGCACTTGTGCTCGACAATACCGGATCGATGGCCGACGCCGGTAAAATGGCGGCGTTACAAACTGCAACCCAAGGCCTGCTCAGTCAGCTCCAGGGTGCGGTGACGATTCCGGGCGACGTTTACGTATCGATTGTTCCGTTCGTGAAGGACGTGAATCTCGGCGCTTCGAACTGGAATTCAGATTGGATCTATTGGGGAAGTAGCACCCAGGACCCGAGCGAGACCGACAACACCTCGTGGGAAGCTGTCCACGGAACCTGCACAACCAATACCAACTATAATAATAACCGAAGCAACTGTCGCACGCGTGGCGGCTCCTGCAGCAACAATACCTACACCACACAGAGCAATTGCCTGTCCCACGGCGTTTGCAGCGTCGGCGGCAACACCACGCAAACGACGTGTAACTCTAATGGCACCTGCAGTGTCGCAGGCCAGAATACGCAAAGCGGTTGCACGTCCTCCGGCACCTGCAGCAACAACAGCTACAGCACACAGAGCACCTGCCAAAATGCAGGAACTTGCACGATATCGGGCAAAACTTCGCAAAGCAGCTGCCAAAGCGCCCATCACTGCTCGGTCGGTTCTTGGAGCACCCAAACTCAATGTCAAAGCCACGGCGGCAGCTGGATAGCTGGCGTCTGGACATCAACGCCCTTTACCTGGACGGCTGGCGTTTGGACCCCCGCCACCTTTACGGCCTACGTGTGGACGCCCGGCGTGTGGACGCCCTCGAACCACAACACATGGAATGGCTGCGTGATGGATCGTGGCTATCCGACCAGCCCCAGCACACTGGGCGGACTGAGCGGGCCGGACACGACGTACAATTTCGACACCACTGCCGACGCGCCGGATCCGGTCACGCCACGGTGGTCGTCGCTTTACGCGGCCGAGCAATACGGTTCCTGCCCGCAGGCCGTGAAGCCGCTGAGCTACGACTGGGCGGGCATGAATTCTCTTGTGAACGCCATGTCACCGGCCGGCAATACCAACCAGGCGATCGGATTGCAGGTTGGCTGGCTGTCACTGGTTGGCGGAGGGCCTTTCCCGGCGCCGCCAGCGTTCGACCCCCTATACCAATATACCCAGGTCATCATTCTGCTGACTGACGGCTTGAATACGCAAAATCGCTGGTACACTGACGAAAACTCGATAGACACGCGTCAGGCGCTGACCTGTGCCAACATCAAGGCAGCCAACATCACCTTGTACACGATTCAGGTCAACACGGGTGGTGATCCAACGTCGACCCTGCTGCAAAACTGCGCAAGCAGCTCAGACAAGTTTTACCTGCTGACATCGGCCGGTCAGATGACTGCGACATTCAATGAGATCGGCACCAACCTGACCAAGCTGCGCGTGGCTCAGTAACGGTCGGGCAGTATCGTTAAACAAAAAGCCCGGCTCGCGTGAGCCGGGCTTTGCATTTCAAAACGCTTACGCAACTGTACGCGATGAAAAACTAACGCGACTTACTTCGCCTTCGCCATCAAGGTTTCGAACGGCTTGTAGGTTTCCTTGGCCAGATCGGCGTAGAGTTCGCCAATCTTGGAGGCCTTGGCCACGAAACCTTCGTACGCGGTCTTGGCGTACTCGGTCTGCACCTCGACCGCCTTGTCGAGCGACTTGACGCCAAACATCTTCTCGAGCGCCGCGGTGCCTTCCTCGAACGCCTTCTTCGAATAATCCGCAACCTCTACCGCAATCGCCTGGGTACCCTTTGACAGCGCGCCCATGGCTTTCAGTGTTACGTCGACGTTGTCTTTGCTGACCTGCTGGAGGTCCTCGAAATTCTTGACCATGACATCCCTTCCCGGCCCGCAACGCGGCGCCAATGTACTGAATTCTCAACCCGGCCCTTGCCGGGAATGGAATCGCTTATACCGCACTGCACAATAAAGTCAAGCAAAATATTGCACTGCAAAAATTGCTTAAAAACCAGGGGATTGCCTTAAGAATTTGTAAACCGCGTTCTCCTACGGTCGTAAATTCTTGCACTGCCGAGACGCTACAATATGGCCACGATGCCGGCCTAGGGGATTGTCAGCGTAAACAAGGGGTTGGGAGAGCGAATGCTGCGTGGGGGAGTTTTTGGAGCGCCGTAGGCCTGACGGCCTTCGTTTCCGTCGCAGTCCTCAACGAAAATGCAGAGGCCCGACGAGGACACAGGGTCAAGTCCGACTCGGCCGAAAGTTATCAGCCCTCCTACGCCTCGATCGTCGTGGATGCCAATTCCGGGGCTGTCATGCAGGCGAGCAACGCCGACAGTCCGCGCCATCCGGCTTCTCTGACCAAGATAATGACCCTCTACCTGCTGTTCGAACGGCTTGAGCAGGGCAAGATCAAACTCACCAATGAGCTGCCTGTGTCGGCTTATGCCGCCAGGCAAGCTCCGTCGAAACTTGACCTCAAGCCGGGAGAGACGATCCGCGTCGAAACGGCAATCCGCGCCATTGTTACAAAATCGGCCAACGACGTCGCGGTGATTGTGGCCGAAGCACTCGGCGGCGATGAAGCGGGCTTTGCCAAGCTGATGACAGCAAAGGCGCGAGCGCTCGGCATGACGCAGACCGTGTACCGCAACGCTTCGGGCCTGCCGGACGACCAGCAGATCACAACCGCGCGCGATCAGTCCATCCTCGGCCGCGCCATTCAGGATCGGTTTCCGAATTATTATCAGTACTTCGCCACCCGGACTTTCGACTTCCGCGGTAAGTCGATCAGGAACCACAATCATTTGCTCGGAGTCGTTGACGGCGTCGATGGCATCAAGACCGGCTACATTCACGACTCCGGATTTAACATTGTTACATCAGTCCGACGCGCCAACCACCATCTTGTGGCGGTCGTATTTGGCGGCCGCACCGCCGACGCTCGCGATGCGCGGGTGCGAAGCCTGATCGACAACAACATCAATATCGCGTCGGTCAAGCGAACTGCGCCGCCCGTCAGGGAGGGATGGGACACGGCGGTTGCAGCGCGAAAGGATAGCAAGGACGATGACCGTACCGCTTCGGCGGCGCCCGTCCGTGTTGCGACAGCGGCAGCGCCGGCTACAGACGCTCCGGCACCCGGTTCAACGGAACCGATAAAGCCGAACGCAGTGAAAACTGTCGCTGTGCATCCGGGTACTGCGTACACGGCTTCACTGTCGCCCCTACCCTCGGATAGCCGGCAGCTCGCACCGGCGCCCGCGGCCGCCAGTGCGACGAACATCACCACGATCACCACGGTCAGAAGCGAGCCGGCGACGATTGCCGCCCTGCCATTTGCCGCCGTGCCATCACCGCCGGCCGTTTCACCGCCGGTCGCAAAACCGAGTACGCCGCCGGAAAAGGTTGCGTCTGGAGGAAATGCCCCGCCGCCGGCCGGGGCTGTCGAGTCCACCGCCAAAACGCACAGTGGCTGGATTATTCAAGTGGGAGCCTTGCCGGACGAAAAGGAAGCCAGGCAGCGCCTGGATTCAGCGCAGAGCAAGGCCAAGGACTTACTTGGGAAGGCCGACGCTTTCACGGAACGCCTTGAGAAGGGCGACAAGGTTCTCTATCGCGCGCGTTTCGCCGGACTGGAGAAAGATCAAGCGGAAGCCGCCTGCAAACATCTAAAACGCAGCGAAATTCCGTGCATGCTGCTGAAGAATTGACAAACAAAAACAATATCAGGGAAGCGCAAGGTCAGGAGCCGCTGATGGTGAGTTTTGTGGAGTACATCAGCGATGTCGGCGAAGAAGGATTTCCTTAGCCTCATTGATGCGGGCCGCGAGATACGTCGAGCCCCCTTGGTCGGGATGCAGTTTCTTCATCAGCGTGCGATGCGCGCGGCTGATGTCCTCGGCGCTCGCGCGGGACTGCAAGCCAAGGATCTCATAGGCCTCTTGTTCGGACATTTTCCCGCTGCTCGACGCGCGCCGCCCCGGCGCCGCATCCGCCTCCGCGTGCTCACTCCAGCGGGGATCCCGGCGGTCAAGATAAGCCACAAGTAGCGCCCGGCTTTCTTCGTCGACTTCACCAAGCATCGCGGCCAGTGCCGTGACATCCAGGCGTTCGAGTTCAGCGCCCTGGTGGCGACCCGCCAGAACGTGCCCACGCATCACGCCGCTATCGTGATCGAGCTCCATCTCGAAATAGGCTGACCGCACACGTGACGTTTGCCCCGAGCTTTTTTGCGTACGTGCGGAAAAGCCAGCGGGTCCAAACGGTACCCAGCCAAGCAACCCCAGCCCAAACGCGCCGAGCGGGATGGCGATGGGAAGTTCGCCACGCAATCCGAGAAAGACGGCAAATCCGAGCGAGAGCAACCCGCCGCCAATCTTCATTACGCGCGCAGCAACTTTCGGGTCAACTTTGGAAATGACACTGAGTGCCCATAAAACAAGCACCAGCACAACAACGCCGAAGATGAGAGCGGGCATGACTACTTCAATTGGGCTAGCAACTTTGCGGCGCCAGAAGAACGCTTGGCCGAAAGATCAGCGAGCGCTTTGATGCCGCCGGCGGCATAAGCTGCAACGGCGCGCAATAGTTCACGAAGCTGATGAGCCGATCCCGCGTCGAACCTGCAATAGGCCCCCCGTGACAAGCGCGCGATCTCGCGATAGGCGCTTTCCGCCACCGCGTCGTTGCCTTCCTGGAACATGAAGACAGGAACTCCAAGCAACCCTAACTCGCCGGCCGACTGACATAGACTATCGATCGGTTCTTCCATGGCATCGCCGACGAACACCAGGGCCTGCACCTTCTGACGGGCATATTCATGACGCGCATGACTTAGCACTTTGCCGATCTGAGTCTGGCCACCACGGCAGTCGATACGCGACATCAGTTCGGCAAGCCGCTCGCTCCCTGCGACCCAACCGGAAGCGCGGCATTCACTCAAGCCGCGGAAATAAACAAGCTGAATGTCGAGCCCGCCAATGCTCGACGCCTCGCGAAACATGTCTGCCTGCAGCATACAAGCCGTATCCCAGGTTGGCTGACGGCTCATGGTGGCGTCGAGCGCAAAAATAAGACGACCGCGCCCGCTTCGCGCTGTTGAAGGTCCGAGCGAGCGGACCTGTTCAATGAAGTTCTCAATCTCCGGCTTGGGTGAAACTGGTGCCGGGGTCTGTTGCGGGTCCTTGCTCATTGCAAAGATTCTACACCGAATCAATGGCAGCCGCGCGCCCTCTATGGCGCGCATTCATCAAATGGCGACATTCGACCCTGGATTCAAGTTCAGCGAGAGCTACGCGATAATGTCATGAACCTGCAGCGGTTGGTCCATGACTGAGTACCACTCCGCTCGGGCGGCGGCACGTCGTTTACCATTCTCGGAAAGGGGAAGGTTAAGCGCATTGAGCAGCGCGATCACTTCCTCTCGAGCGGTCACATGCGACAGATTCGGGCGAGTCCCGAGCGTTTCTTCGTCTAAATCATCGAGTGCAGTAAGTCCGCGCGGGAAGAATTCACGATACACAACACGCTCGGCAAAACCTTCGATGCTGCGGAAGCCCATGCGTTTTGACAATTCATTGATACCGTCTCCAACCAAACGCTTGTTGCGCGATGAAAGGCTGGAGAGACGATTGCGCACCACAACCCAATCCGTCAGTTGTCCGTCGACAAGCCGCCGCTGGCGCCGCGCTTCGCGGACCATCTCGGCATAATGACTTTCGCCTGTAACACCGAAATTGGTCGGATCGAGAGTGGCCAATACATCGAAATCAAGAAAACTGTCATTGAGCGGCGTCACCAGCGTGTCAGCCATCGAATGTGCGAGCCGCATCAGGTAAGTATCCGAGCCGGGCGTGTCGATCACCACCACATCATGAGTATGCTCGATCGCGCTGATCGCCGCCGAAAAGTTCGTGAACTCCTGGGTCTCGTTTGCTTCCAGAGAGTTGTTTTCCGCCCGCGCAATGCAATAGTGAGTGGGCAACTCGAGTGCAATGTGCGCACGTTCGGCCCAGGCGCGGCGGTTGTCGATATAGTGTGTAAAGCTTTGCTGGCGCGAATCGAGGTCGATGGTGGCGACACGTTGACCGGCTTTGAGCAGCGCAACCGCGATGTGCAACGCCGTGGTCGATTTTCCCGAGCCACCCTTCTCGTTGCCGAGCACGACCACGTGTGCCGATTGAGTTGTTTCCTGGATCGGTTGAATCAGCATCCGCCCCCCGCCGAACAATTCTCAAAATATTAGCTTGCGTTAGTCAAGTTAAACCCGATCTGACGGTGAATTAGCTTGGACGAATTCCACTTGCCTTGTAGGTCGTATTCCGGTTTTTCAACATGTCGTCGACAAGGCCACATTATGGCAAGCCACCTAAGAGTCGTACGGACACTCCCTTCGCTTCGGCGCGCCCTGGAGGCTTATCGCAAGCGGCACGAGCGCATTGCGCTTGTGCCGACAATGGGTGCGTTGCATCGCGGCCACATGGCGCTGGTGCGCGAGGCCCGCCGGCGCGCAAAACGCGTCGTGGTGTCGGTTTTCGTCAATCCCACACAATTTGCGCCGCATGAGGATTTTGCCAGCTATCCGCGCAGCTTTGCGACCGACGTCAAAGTTCTACGTGAGGCCAAGGTCGATCTGGTCTGGGCGCCATCTGTTGAAGTGATGTACCCGAACGGCTTTGCGACGCGCCTTGCACCGGAAGGTGCCGCCAAAGCCGGCCTTGAGGATGAGTTTCGCCCCCATTTCTTCGGCGGTGTAGCGACTGTGGTCGCGAAACTCTTTACGCAAGTCTCGCCTGATTTCGCGCTTTTCGGCCAAAAGGACTACCAGCAGCTGCGCGTGGTCAGCCAAATGGCCAAGGATCTCGATCTGCCGGTGAAGGTAGTGGGGATCCCGACCGTGCGGGAATCGGATGGTTTGGCGTTTTCCTCGCGCAATGCGTACCTGTCAGCGGCCGAACGGGCGGTGGCGCCGATGCTTCATCGGGTTCTCAGGGAATGCGCCATCCGCATAAAAAATGGCGAAAAGACTGATCATGTCCTCAACGTGGGACGGATCGAGATCGACGTTGCGGGTTTCATACTCGATTACCTTGAAGCCCGTCATGCCCTTACGCTCGCCCCGATTGCCTCGCCCAAAGATGGCCCGATCCGACTGCTCGTTGCCGCCAAGCTCGGGAAGACCCGTCTTATTGACAACATTGCGGTCTAAAGCAGCCCAAGTTGCTGCAATTCCCGACGCATGGCTTCCGGCATCCTAGCGGCGCCTGGCGCGGCGCGCGAGAGGTCGCGGGGCGCCTCGTTCGCTTGGAGATAACGCCAACCTTGAAACGCGCCGCGCGCTCGTGGCTCAACAAGCACCAGCTTACCGTCGAGGACGACCCGGCAGCGTCCGATGCCATCCTTATCGGTAAATGGGCGGACATCGAGAATGCGCTCGCGGCAGGTGATCTGCCCTCGAATCACCCAATAAAGGGAACCGCCGCTTATCAGCTCCTCGGCACGTTTGGGCACCATGCGGGTCGTGTGGATATGCTCGACTTTCTGCCCACGCCGTTTCTTCTCTTTCAGTTTCTGCTTAATCCAGTCCTCAAGGTCCGAGACCGAATCG
>Ga0335077_10010768_pt1 | contig 11424 bp, 7 predicted proteins | sample Lox_Sample_31_FD_207151 | JGI IMG/M metagenome (GOLD analysis project Ga0335077, IMG submission 207151) | Soil microbial communities from Loxahatchee National Wildlife Refuge, Florida, United States - Lox_Sample_3.1 | ecosystem: Environmental > Terrestrial > Soil > Wetlands | place: USA: Florida...
CCGAAGTAGCGCAATCAGGATTCCACCGATCAACCCGAACATCAGCACGTGGCGCTTCATAAGCTCCATGAGGATTCGTACCGGGATTATCGCACCCAAGGCGGTGCTGATCTACTGCTCACAGGGTGAGAGCATCGTTGTCCACCTTTGCTGGAGTGACGAGTAACTCGGGAGTTTGCAGAATCTGAACCTCGGAGTAGTTACTTCTTCTTTCCCTGTTGTACTAGCCTTCGCCGGTTGTGCCTTATGAACCACGATGATGGATCCTTTGCGGCAGCAGGTATCGACCATCCGGGCGCTATCGCAACGCGGAGGCTGGATGTCAACGCATCAAGAAGCGAGCTAGGAGTCCGCCAGCAGTGTCTTGCAAAGCATGGCCGAGCATCCCTGGCCGCAGGCTGTGACGCCAGTGGGCGAGCAGACCGAAACAGACTCCGTAGAACGAGATGATCGACATGAATCTCCAGCCCTGATATCCGTGGCTAAGGCCGAAGACAATGGCCTGAAGCACAATTCCAGCTACAAAGGAGTGACTAAGCGTGGAAAATTGCCGCTGGAGATATCCGCGAAAGATGACTTCCTCGCAGAAGCCGGCAGTCAGGGACACCAGGACCCAAAGAATCATTTCCGCCCGTGTTTGCGGCATCATGGCGCGCATGGTTTGCGGGGGAGTGGCTTTGAGTAAGTGGGTAAGCCCTTGCAAGACGACGCCGCCGAAGATGAGGATGAATGCTATGCCGATACCGAGGTCGCGCAGCAGGTAAATCGGGCGCGCCCAGCTACCACCGATGAGATCGGAAATGCCGATGCCCCGGCGCCTCAGTCCCCACCAGATGAAAGCCACGACCGACCACTCGAACGCGATAACAATTAGATATTTAGACGCACGGCCATGAGTGCGAGAAGTACTGGCCAAATCTACGTGGTGGGCGCCGAAAAAAGAAAGGCCAAGCATTACTAACAACACGATCGCGGTGTGCCACGCCGGCGCGATGCTGGGGTCTGAAGGTTCAATGGGGGGACCAGCCGATGGCGAGGCAGTTGAACTCATAATGGTGACCTTCCTTGAGGATTGATCTTACCCCTTTTCTGCGTTGCGCCCGCCACCGCAAGTCGGAAGTATCCGATGTAAGGCGTTGGTCTACCGTTCACCTTTGTTCTGTCAAGTCATCGCTTCGTCCAGCTTCGATTCGGGACCATTGCGAGAGAGGACGACCATCAATGGTCAGCTCACCCGCGTCATACGCTTGCGGCCAGCCGCTGGGTGAGTCCTCGTACTTCTCTTGTCGTCCGTACACCGTGAGGTCGAGCAGATGATAGCTATTATCCATCACTTCGACACCGCGGGAGGTCGTCCAGTAAGTCTCGAAGACTTTCGATCCGCTCCGCAGATAGCACACAAGATGCATTCGCCCCATCCGCCGTCCGGTCAGCAATGTTTCCAAGGATCCCAGCGCGGAATACCACGGCATCTGCCATCCCATGAAATCGCGATAGCGAACGCTTTCTTCATACGGCCCCTGGGCGAAAACAGCGAACGTGACGTCGCGGGCGTGGAAGTACGAAAGCTCACCCATGTGCGTCGACACCCATGTGCAACCCTGGCACTGATCCTCCGCCGGACGCCCTTTTTGCCACATGAAGTAGTAGGCAATGAGCTGCTGCCGTCCCTCAAAGCTATCCAGGAGGGTGATTGGTCCATTGGCTCCGATCAACTTTGTCAATGGATCCACCTCCACCATAGGCAAGCGGCGTCTCTCGGCGGCAATCGCGTCGCCCTCGTGCGTATGCTCCTTCTCGCGGGCGCGCAACCGATTCAGCTGCGCCTCAAATTCCTCTCGGCCTGCGACCGGCGGGAGCCCAGCGCCCTGAAGGGCCTGCGCAGCCGCCCGTCTGACCCTCTTCGATTCCATAACCATTCACGCCTCCTCGCCATCGTGACCGATGGCTCACCTGGAAATTGGTCGAGTTGCAGTCTCGTTGGATTAGACTTCCTCGGCATTTGTTGCCGACTACGGCAAATTGTGGTCATGTCGGATGCCCAAAAGCGGAGAATGAATTCGGCAAAATTGCGAAGCTCATGGACTCGGATTACAAAAACGTGAAAGTGATCTTGCGATACACGGAACTTCGGCCATATCCGGTCACCGATGCATGCGCTGAACGACGGGCGATGCTGTGAGGGGATCGTAGCCGACGTCATCGTTTCGAACCATTTCTCCGGGGACATCGAACCGCTTCGCATTCATTGACTTCGCCGATCTACCGCCATAAGATTTCACCCCAATGATCGGTCGGACCATATTGCACTATCGCATCGTTGAAAGGCTCGGTGGCGGCGGAATGGGAGTCGTCTACAAGGCCGAGGACACGCGACTGCACCGTTTTGTTGCGTTGAAGTTTCTTCCTGAAGAGGTATCCCGCGATCCGCAGGCCTTGACTCGGTTTGAGCGCGAAGCGCAGGCGGCCTCCGCGTTGAATCATCCGAATATCTGCACGATCTATGACATCGGCGAGCACGATGGCAAGGCTTTTATCGCCATGGAATTTCTCGACGGGCAGACGCTAAAGCACCTCATCACGAGCCGCGCCCTTGAAACTGACCAACTGCTCTCTCTCGGCATCGAAATCGCCGATGCCCTGGATGCAGCTCACGCCGAAGGTATCGTTCACCGCGACATCAAGCCAGCCAACATCTTTGTCACCAAGCGCGGACATGCGAAGATTCTTGACTTCGGTCTCGCCAAAGTCTCAGGTCAGGTGCGAGTCGGCGACGCCACTCAGGCGACCTTGGACGCGCAGCATCTGACAAGTCCGGGTGTTGCCCTGGGCACCGTCGCATATATGTCGCCCGAGCAGGCCAAAGGCAAGGAACTCGACGCACGCAGCGACCTGTTTTCCTTTGGGGCCGTCCTCTACGAAATGGCAACAGGCACGCTGCCCTTTCGCGGAGACACATCCGCCTTGATCTTTAACTCCATTCTTGAGAAGGCTCCGACGCCTCCGATTCGCCTGAACCCCGATATTCCCGCCGAGCTTGAACGCATCATCAATCGCGCCCTTGAGAAGGACCGCGAGTTGCGGTACCAGCACGCCTCCGACGTCCGCGCGGAACTGCAGCGGCTGAAGCGTGACACAACGTCAGGCAAGAGAGTCGCAGCTGAAGAGCCGCCTCCGTCGCAAGTGAATGCATCCGTCGCGGCCATCGCCGTTTCGCCGAGCGGGTCGGGGCAGTCTACCGCAGCACCGTCGTCTTCCGCCCGCGTGCCGGCAGTCGCCGGACCTGCGTCGTCGAGTCAGGTGTCGGCGGACCATGTTTCGGCCGCCGCTGCCGCCGGCACACATTCATCTGCTGCTGCCGCGACTGCCGTCGCACCGGCAAAGGGGTCCTCAAGAAAATGGTGGTTCGCCGCGGCCGGACTCGTGGTCGCCGCGCTCATCGTTGCCGGCGTGTACTACAGGCCTCGCGGCACGCAAAAGCTCACCGAAAAAGATCCCATCCTCGTTGCCGATTTCGTCAACACCACCGGCGACCCTGTTTTCGACGGCACGCTGAAACAGGCGCTGGCCGTGCAGCTTGAGCAATCTCCTTACCTTAACGTGGTGCCCGATCAAACCGTTCGCAAGGCGCTGCAATTCATGGGTCGCCCTGCCGACGAACGCGTCACGGGCGACGTGGCGCGGGAAATCTGCGAGCGCGAGCACATCAAGGCTCTGCTCAGCGGCTCGATTGCGGCGCTCGGCAGCCAGTACGTCGTGGCTCTTGATGTCACCAATTGCGCCACTGGAGATTCGCTCGCCCGCGAACAGGTGACGGCGGCCTCGAAAGAGGGCGTGCTGGCGGCGGTTGGTAAAGCGGCCTCGAGCATCCGGGGGAAGCTGGGCGAGTCGCTGGCGTCGGTTCAGAAGTTCGACACGCCCGTAACCGAGGCGACCACTTCTTCACTGGAAGCCTTGAAGGCCTACGCTGCGGCGGACGCCATGCGAAATGGCGGCGGAGAAACCGAGTCGCTCCCTTTGTTCCAGCACGCGGTTGAACTCGACCCTAACTTCGCCATGGCGCACGCGCGCATGTCCGCGATCTACTTCAATCTGGGAGAGGAAGATAACGCGGTGGCTGAAGCTAGGAAGGCGTTCGACCTGCGCGATCGCGTGAGCGAGAAAGAGCGGTTCTACATCGACGACCATTACTACACCACTGCTGGCGACATCGAGAAAGACAAGGAGGATCTGGAACTCGCGATCCGCACCTACCCAAACGATTCCAGCGCTTATGCCAACCTGGCGCTCATCAACAATCTTTTTTATGGACAGTACGAGAAGGCAATTCAGTTAGGCAGCGAATTTAGCCGCCTCGAACCGGGCGCTCCTTTCGGTTATGCGCACACCGCCCAACCGTACATGGCGCTGAACCGTCTCGAGGAAGCGCGGTCGACTTTACAGCGCGCCGTTGATGCCAAGGCCGATAACCTTTTTATTCACCAGACGATTTTTGACCTCGCGTTCCTGAACAAAGATGCCGATGGAATGCAGCGGGAGATGAAATGGGCCGAGGGCAAGCCTTCTGAGTATTTGCTGCTCGGTGAAGAAGCTGGTGCGGCCTTCGCCCGGGGACAAATCCAGAAGGCCGAGGACTTCCTGCGACGCTCCCTCCAGGACACTGACCATCTCGGATTCAAAGAAACCACAGCCGATACGAAAGCATTCTTTGCTTTTGAAGAAGCCACGGTCGGCAATGAGGGCAAGGCGCGCGAAATGGCCAATGAGAGTGCTGCGCTGGCACGTGCTCGCAGCAATCTGGTTCCCGCTTCGGAAGCGCTCGCCCTCGCCGGAGACTCCACCCATCCGCAATCGGCGATGGAGGAACTGGGCAAACGGTTCCCCTCTGACACTCTTCTCAAGAATGTCGGCACACCCGTGGTTTCCGCACTGGTTGACATTGATCGCAAGCGCCCGGATGAAGCCATCACCGCCTTGCAATCAGCGACGCCGTATGAGATGGGAAATGGACCCGCGATGCTGCCGGCGTATGTCCGCGGACTCGCCTTTCTTGAGGCCAGGCGGGGAGCCGAAGCCGCAGCTGAGTTTCAAAAAATCATCGATCACCGGGGAATCGATCCCATCGGCCTTGAGCATCCACTCGCGCATTTGGGATTGGGTCGCGCTTACGTGCTGACAGGCGACACAGCCAGGGCCAAGGCCGCATATCAGGATTTTCTTGCCCTCTGGAAAGACGCCGACGCCGACATTCCCATCCTGAAAGAAGCCAAAGCCGAGTACGCGAAGCTGCAATAGGCAGGCCGGCTCGGCCGCACTGAGCCATCGACGGTCGACCTGCCGCTTTCAACGCGGCGCTGTCTGTTGCGACGATTGCACTGCCTGCCACTGGTTATTGGACGATCGCGCAAGCGGGCCATCACGAGTGATTCGATGGTTTTGACGTTCGCGAGTCGAGGGCTTCAGTTCGACCGGTACTGACCTTTTCCGCGCCGTTTTCGCCCTCAACCCCGGCTTCTCCGCATGGGCCAGCTATAACGGCATGACCTGTCAGACCTACACGAGCACTGCCGCCTCCATGGCCAGTGCGGGATACGCGACTGCGTCACTTCAGCAATACCTGTCGAGCGACGGAACCCGTCGCTATCAGGTAACGCTTGTTAAATGGTGATCGCGGGCCCAGCGCAGGAAATCGGGCGACTCGTTGCATGTTGAGGAAACATCGAAAGCTCCAGGGGCCGTTTCTCCTGCTCGTGCGGAGCCGATACTCCTGTCCGCGCTTTACCTCACCGGGGGAAATGGCTCGCAACGCTCGGGTGACTAAACCGGTTTCGGCGAGTCTATCGTTGGGCCACCGATGCAAGACAACTCTGCCGTCGACGAAAACTCGTCATCCATCCCGGCGTCGATTCCAGCAGCAAATCCCATTTGTCAGCCAATTGCTGCTTACTGGCATACAATCCTCCTTCTCACGCTCCAGGCCCTCCTCGCCTATCGCGGCCAGCTTCGACTTCTGCACAGTCAGGGCATGACTCACCTTCAGCGCGTCGCCCTCTATGAACGCACCATAGTGATCGAGTGGAGCATTCTAGCTTTGGTCGTAGCCGGGGTCTGGTTGCACAAGGCTCCGTTATCCGCGGTGCTGGGACCCCAGTGGTCTTCGCTCCGCGGCCTGTTCTTCGACTTCGGCATCGGTTTCGCATTTCTTGTCGTGACGGTTCTGATCACGTCTTTGCTGGGACACGACAAGAACCGAGCGACGGTTAGCTTTCTGCCAAAGAACAAGGCCGAGTTCTTCTTCTGGATGGTCGTGGCGGTTAGTGCGGGCATTTGCGAGGAAGCTGTATTTCGCGGATATCTTCAGCGCCAGTTTATTGCAATCACGCGCAGTGCCGCCGCTGGTATTGTTCTTTCAGCGGTCGTGTTTGGTGCGGCCCACTTCTATCAGGGTCCGCGGCGGGCGCTGCAGATCGCAGTACTCGGCGCCCTCGCGGGCATTCTGGCTTATTGGCGCGGGAGCGTACGCCCTGGAATGATCGCGCATGTTTTTCAGGACGTCCTGGGAGGCTTGATTCACAACTAATAAGGCGGTGGCACATTTCATAGGAATCCCATCGGTCCGGAACAATTCGCTTTTGCTATCGATTCGATTTTGACACCGTCTACTTAGTTGAGATTTGGGACCAATCGCAAGCAGGCACGAGGGTACGAGGCCAATGATTACTCGAAGAAAGGCCGTTCGCCTGATGGGCTTGGCATCGGTTGGATCATGGTACGGGGCGGGCCTCAACTTTATACTTTCACCGGAGGCCCTCGCCACAAAACTCGATTCGACTCCCAAACTAGCGCCCGAAGCGCCAAATTCGCCGGAGAGGTTGGCCCGGATTCATGCGTTTCTGGAACGATCGGAGGGGTTGCAGAACAAGTTCGAGGCGCGCCAGCACGAGGGCGAATGGGTCATGCCCTACCGGTTGTTCCGCCCGGAAACACACAAAAAAGCGCCATTGGTGCTCTATCTACACGGGAGCGGCGGATTGGGCGACGATAATCTGAAACAGCTCAGCTTCGGCAACAGGTTCGGCACGAGAGTCTGGCTGCTGCCGGAGAATCAGAAGCGGTTTCCCTGTTACGTACTGGCTCCGCAGACCGACCGCGGATGGATCCGATATGATTTTTCGCAGCAGCCGGCAAAGGAACTTCCAGGTTTCGGAGACGGCGCGCGCTTGGCTATGGAAATCGTCGATGGGTTGCGTCATGAGTTTCCCATCGATGAGCGCCGTATCTATATCGCGGGAAATTCCATGGGAGGCGCGGGTGTGTGGAATCTATTGGAGCATCGGCCAAACATTTTCGCGGCAGCGGTGATCTGTTGTGGAGGCGAGTCTCCGGATGATGGCACGGGGTCCGTTACCACTCCTTTGTGGGATTTTCACGGAGATGCCGACGAGGTTGTTCCTGTGTCTTCCTCGCGTGACCGGATCGCAGCGAGAAGGAAAGCGGGCGGGCACCCGATCTATACCGAATACGCTGGCGTGGATCACGATGGCGCCAATAGGTTGGCTTTCACTGAACCTGAATTGCCAAAGTGGGTCTTTTCCAAACGCGAGTGAGGCGCGTCGAACGTTCTCGCCATTCTGTCAGTGCAGCTAACACGCGTTCCGGAGTGAATGGCAGCGTTCGCAGTCGTGCGCCGGTGGCATCGAAGATTGCATTACCGATCGCTGCCGGGGTGATCGTGATCGACAACTCGCCTGCCCCCATTGCACGCCCGTCTTTTGTATCTACGATAACTGTGTCAACAGACGGCATCTCGTAGTCAAGATACAAAGTTTTATAAGTGGCCCAATTGACGGATGTGATGCGCTTCTCGTCCCACGTGACTTCTTCTACCAGTGATCGGCTCATCCCTTGAAGAATTCCCCCTTCACTCTGGTTGCGCAAACCGTCGGGATTGGAAACAGGTCCGCAATCAATAGCCACAACAAAGCGCACCGGCCGAACCACTCCTGTATCAAGGTTCACTTCCACCTGCGCGATCAAAGCCGCGTAGCCATTGTCGCCTTCGTAATTCACGCAGGCGAGGCCGAGGCCGCTCACGGTACCCGTCTGGGTGTTCGATGCTATCTCGGCTGCTCGCGCCTGCCAACTCGCCGCCTGCGCAGCGGCTTTGAGAACTCCCGCAAGCCTTGGATCTTCGATGTGCTTCAGCCGGAAAGACAGCGGATCATCCTTGGCACGTTCGCACAACTCGTCCATGAAGCACTCGTTGGCGAACGTGTTCTGAATTCGCGCTGGCGAGCGCAACGGGCCAGTGAAAAATGGCGATCGAACGGTGTGCGTAAGCGAGCGTTCACTGCGAATCCTGCCTCCACCCTGGCACTCGCCGCCGACGCATCCCGCAAAATACGGAGGCACGGCATTGCTGTTGTTTCGCAGCTTTCCTTTGGGTGCGCTGGCGTGCTCGGGACTGAACGGCTCTGGCTCGTACCCCATCAGAAATCCGCTGATAACGTTCCCCGGACGATCGTAACCAGGTCGATTGCCGAGCGACGCAATCCAGTTCTCGCGGTCCCATGCAGCAATCGTGCCATCGGGGTCAAGCGCGGCACGGTGCTCCACGACACACGCCGCTCCGAGGTTCTCCCATTTCATCTCGTCCTCGCGCGAGAACTGGAGTCGGACCGGCTTACCTACTGCCTGCGACAGCACCGCGGCGTCAAACGAAGCTGCGTCCGCGCCGTTGAGCCCATAGCAGCCGGCACCGCGAGCGAAGATCACCCGCACGTTGTCGATGGAAAGTCCCAGGATCTTCGAGAGCACACTCCTGGTCGGATAAACGGATTGCGTGGCCGACCACACTGTCGCGTGGCTCGCGTTCACATCAGCCACGGCGCATGAAGACCCAATCGACCCATGCATCTGGTATGGGTAAGCGTAGCGCGCGCTCAACATTCCGCTCGCAACGGCCAGTTTCGCTCTAGCCGCTCCCGAGTCAACGCTCAAAGTGTCATGCGATGGCTGCCTCTCGAGATAGTCGAAGAAGTTGCTTTGTACCGGAAGTTCAGGACCAACATTCCACTGAACTGCTAACCGGCGCGCCGCCGTAATCGCCTGCTGTTGCGTTTCGGCAACCACTCCCACGAAATTCTTGCGCACCACCACTTTCACCAATCCGGAAATGCCGCTCACGGAACTCTCATCTACGCGGACGAGCGTCGCTCCCATGTTCGGCGGTCGAACCAGGCGTCCGTGTAGCATCCCGGGCACTCGAACGGACTGCACAAACTGAAAGCGGCCCGTCATCAACGCTGGCCGGTCCAGCGACGGGACGGGTTTGCCCAACACCTTCCATTCCGTTACCGGTTTGCGCTTTGCCTTCGGATTCAGTGGAATATGGAACTGCTTGTTGACAATCAACTCCTCATATTTCACCGAACGTCCCGACTTATTCGTGATAACGCCGTCCGCCGCGGTCAGTTGTTCGGCCGCTTCACCCAGCCTCGCTGAGGCCATGCTCATCAGCGCCTCTCGTGCCGTCGCCGCCGCAAGCGCAAGATTTTCATCATTGAAGTTGGCCGGCGTCGACTGGCTTCCTGACGTAGTTCCCTGGTCCGGCGTGTGGTCGGTATCGCATTGAATCAGCTTGACGCGGCTCATCGGCACGCAAAGCTCTTCCGCTACCAGTTGCGTTTGTGCTGTCAGGATGCCCTGCCCGAAATCGCATTTCCCTGTGTAGGCCGTGATGTTGCCGTCGGTATCTACGGCCAGCCAGGAATCGAGCTTGTCGGGATCAATATGAGAAGGATGAGTGCCGAACGGGCCCTGCGCGCTCACCCGTAGCAGCGTCAGCGATCCGGTGCCAAAGGCGACAACCAGCACTCCGCTCGTTCGTAAGAAGTCGCGGCGCGACGGCATCATGCCCTCTTTGCCTCGGCATACTTGAGAATGGCGCGCATCATGCGCAAGTGCGCGAAGCAGCGGCACATCACACCGCCCAGCGCATCGCGCAGCTCGCGTTCCGAGGCGTGCGGATTTGCGTCGAGCGCGACTTTTGCCGTCAGGATCACCCCGCTAAGACAATATCCACACTGCGCAGCGCCCTGTTCGATGAACGACTGCTGTAAAGGATGGGGATGCTCCGGCGTGCCGAGACCCTCGATCGTCGTTACTTCCCATTCTCCAACAGCACTCACCGGCATCACGCAGGAACGCACGACCTGGCCGTGGACAATCACACTACACGACCCACATTGGGCCATTCCACACCCGAATTTCGGCCCGTGCAGCCCAAGCTCGTCGTTCAGTACAAAGAGCAGCGGCGTCTCCGGATCAACCGCCACCGTACGTTGTTGGCCGTCCACTTTGAGCTGAATCTGTTTGAGCAAGTACTCGCCACCTCGAGACCAGGAAGATTGCCCGTCAGCTTAGCACGGATGACACTTAAGACCATGAGAAGCAGTCCTGGACACGAAAACAGAGCGCCGATAGAGCGCACATTTCAGAAGACTGAGTTGTACTCTTCAATCTTTCGTGATGTCGATTTATGCGGTCTCGTGAGGTCTTATCTCGTCCGATTGGGCAGAGTTTGGGCAGAGATTCATATGTGGAAATTGCCCGTCCTCCAGATAACCGTAACGAGAGTCTGAATGCCTCTCGCTCCGCCACGCAGTCTGGAGTGATCCGGGTTTGCGCCACTGGTATCGCCACTTCATCGAAGGCAAGCGTGTAAATTGCCTACTTTCGAACTTTGGGGAGAGGTTAGGCGGTGTTTCCAAAGGACGGTAATCGCAAAGGCTGGAGCCGTTACAAAAATCTTGCCTAAACCTCGCATCGCAGGTTTTGCGAGTTTCCATTGGACGGAGGTTAAAAAGCAATAAGAAGGATGGGTCGAAATTCATCCAACGGCTGGTCGTCAAGCAGAAGAGTAGAGGGAAATAGACTCCAGGCCCCAATGGCTATCCGGTGAAACTTTTGGCGATTCAGGCAAAACGCTCCGTGGGATCGAGCCTTCCCGAGTCAGTCCTGCAATCCGAAGGCTCGGCCCCGATTTGTCGGGCACAACACCGCGGAATAGAATTGCATTCAATCGGGGTTCGGTTCTAACTCACAATCTGGAGGGAAGCCATGGCTACCCATGCAATGCAGCTAGACGAGACCAAACTAAACGCGTTTATGGAGAGAGCTGTCGGTGACATGGGGGCAGCACTGCATGCGGCGCTGATTGTAATCGGTGACAAGTTGGGGTTTTACAAAACAATGGCCGGGGCGGGGTGGATGACCTCGGGTGAATTGGCAGAAAAGACAAAGACGGCCGAGCGGTACGTGCGTGAGTGGCTGAATGCGAATGCGGCGAGCGGATATGTCCATTACGATGCGGCAACAAAACGATACGAGCTGCCGGTGGAGCAGGCGTTTGCCTTGACCTCC
>Ga0335077_10010769_pt1 | contig 11423 bp, 10 predicted proteins | sample Lox_Sample_31_FD_207151 | JGI IMG/M metagenome (GOLD analysis project Ga0335077, IMG submission 207151) | Soil microbial communities from Loxahatchee National Wildlife Refuge, Florida, United States - Lox_Sample_3.1 | ecosystem: Environmental > Terrestrial > Soil > Wetlands | place: USA...
CTATACGCTGCGCGACCTGTTTGCGAAGGGCTACAAGCCGTCGTCCATCCGCTACCTGCTGGCCTCGGTGCCTTACCGGCGGCAACTCAACTTCACGATGGACGGCCTGCAGCAGGCGGCCAGCTCAGTGGACCGCCTGCGGAATTTTGCAGCGCGGCTGAAGGCGGAGAAATTCGCGCCGGGCGAGACGGCGGCCATGGCGGCGCGCGCCGCGGAAGCCGTGGCCCAGTTCGAGGCCGGCCTGGCCGACGATCTGAACACGGCCCAGGCTCTCGCCGCCATCTTCGACCTGGTGCGCGACGCCAATACAGCCATGGACCGGGCCGAATTCCGCGCGGGAGACGCCGCGCCGCTGCTGGCGGCGCTCGGGAAATTCGACCGCATCTTCGCCGTGCTCGAGGATCAGGACGCGGCGCGGCTTCGCGCGCTGGGCTACGCGGCGGCGGGTGCCGATTTTCCCGACGCGGACGTCGAGAAACTGATCGTGGAACGCCAGGCGGCGCGCGCCCGCAGGGACTTTACTGCTTCGGACCGCATCCGGCGGGAACTGCTGGATCGTGGTATCCTGTTGGAAGACACACGCGATGGCGGTGTCCGCTGGAAACGCAAATGAACCTGCCGATTCACACTCCGAAACCCAGCGCGGCTCGTCCCAACCTGTTTGGCGTCGATTTATAAGTTCTCTTCGTAGGCGTTCCTCCCGGCCTGTCAACCCGTCCGTCTGCCGGACATTGCTCCCGCCCCCAACGCGGGACGGGACCGAGAGAAAACGGAGAGAGCCATGCTGGACGTAAAAACCGAATCGAAACTGGAAACCGCGAAGGTACCGCACCTGGTCACGCCCCTGCCCGGCCCGGAGGCAAAGCGCATCCTGAGCCTGGACCAGAAATACGTTTCCCCGTCGTACACGCGGGATTATCCGCTGGTCGCCAGGACGGGCCGCGGCGCCATGGTGGAAGACGTGGACGGCAATGTGTTCCTGGATTTCGCGGCGGGCATCGCCGTGTGCTCCACGGGACATTGTCATCCGGAAGTGGTGGCGGCCATCCACAAGCAGGCCGCGGAATTGATCCACATGTCGGGCACGGATTTCTATTACGCCCGCATGGTGGAACTGGCGGAGAAGCTGGCCACCATCGCGCCGGGCTCGGAGCCGAAGCGCGTCCACTTCGGCAATTCCGGCACGGAAGCGGTCGAAGCGGCCATCAAACTCGCGAAGTACCACACCAAGCGGGACAAGTTAATCGCCTTCCGCGGTTCGTTCCACGGGCGCACCATGGGCTCCCTCTCGCTGACCGCCAGCCGCGCGGTGCAGCGCAAGGGCTTCGGAACTCTGCTCGCCGGCGTCTTCCACATGCCGTATCCGAACGCCTACCACGGGACCTACGGCGGATTGCCGGAAAACGCCACGGCGGACTGCCTGGGCTATCTGGAAAATGAATTGTTCCGCCGGATGGTGGACCCGGAAGAAGTCGCCGCCATTTTCATCGAGCCAATCCAGGGCGAGGGCGGATACGTGCCCGCGCCGGTGGACTTCCTGCAGGGACTCCAGCGCATTTGCCGGAAATACGGAATCCTGCTGGTGGCCGATGAGGTGCAGTGCGGCATGGGGCGCACCGGAAAATTCTGGGCCTCGGAGCACGCGGGCATCGAGCCGGACATCATCTGCACGGCGAAGGGAATCGCGTCGGGCATGCCCCTCAGCGCGATCATTGCCAAGGCCAGCGTGATGGACTGGACCCCGGGCGCTCACGGTTCGACCTTCGGCGGGAACCCGGTGTGCATCGCGGCGTCGCTGGCCACCATCCGGCTGCTGGAGACGAAGTACATTGCCAACGCGGCGCGCATGGGCGACTACATCCTGCAGCGCACGGCGGATTGGAAGCAGCGGTTCCGCACGGTCGGCGATATCCGCGGCCGCGGGCTCATGATCGGCATCGAATTCGTCCGCGACAAGAAGACCAAAGAAAAAGCCGTGGAGATGCGAAACGAAATCGTCAACCGCGCGTTCCAGAAGGGCCTGGTGGTTCTGGGCGCCGGCGAAAACACTCTGCGGATTTCTCCCCCGCTGCTGATTGACCAGGAGCAGACGGACTTCGCGTTCGACACGCTGGAATCCATCATCGCCACACTCGAAAAGAACTGACGGCTTCGCCGGCCGCAGCCCGGCCCCCGCGCCGGCCAGGCACTCGCGACGGGATACGCGCGAATGGATGCCTCCGGGAGCTTCGGCGCGCCTCCTTTCCCGCGCAATGCCCTTCCGGCCGCCGGATTCGAGCAGGGTGGCATTCCACCGGGACTCGCGCTATCGTCTCGTCCCGCGAGCGCCTTTCCATCATGATTTCCCGGTTCATGTTTGCCATCGTAAACTTTGCGGCGCGGAAAGGGCTCTACGACGCGCCGGAGGGCGAAGAGCCGCGTACGGCCGCGGAGCGGAGGCCGGAGATTCGCCGGCGGACCGGCGTTCGCGGGGAGACGTACGCGTATTGGTACCTGCGGCGGCAGGGCTACAAATTGATTGCGCGCAACTACCGCGCGCCGGGCGTGAAGGGAGAGATTGACCTGGTGGGCTACGACGGCCAGGTGCTGGCCTTCGTGGAAGTGAAAACGCGCCGGATGGAGAAGGAGGACGACACCCTCCCGGAGGCGAACGTCACCTTCGGAAAACAGCAGGCCATGGCGCGCATGGCGCGAAAGTTTTTGAGCGAATGGAGATTGAAGGACGTCGCGTGGCGCATCGATCTGCTGGCCATTGAAAACCGGCCCCTCCACCCGCCGGTGGTGCGGCTGCATAAGAACGCCCTGCCGCAATCCGGGCCCAGGAGAAAAATGCAGTGACCAGCGATGATCCGCGGCCGCTGCTCTACTTTTTTCGGGTGTACGTGGTCTCCTGGAAGGTACTGGGTTTGCCGTCGGCGCCGGTCATGGAAAACGTCATCACCAAGTGATCGTCGTCCTGCTGGCGGACTCGTACGTTCAGAGTGAACTTCTGCCCGCGCTCGGATTCCGATTCGCCCGAGTAATCCACCACCGTCCCGCCATCGGTGCTCCTGCCTTTGAGCATGAGAATTGCCGGCGAAGTGGTGCCGGTAAATGCCGCTTCATACTCGCCCGTGATGGTGTTGTAGCCGAACAGCCGCGTGCCCGTGATGGGCCGGCCGAACACCACGTCGCGGTATTCCTCGAGAAGAAAATGGCCGCCGTCGATGGCGGTGATCTTTGCGGTGCCCGTGAAGGGCTCGCTCGCGCCGCCGGGCTGGCCGACGAACCGGATGGTGCGGGTCCATTCTCCGGTGCGTTTGGCCAGGAACTGGTGGGGTGTCTCGTCCTTCGCCGGCTGGGGATGCTCGCTCGCGCCGTGCTGCAGGGCGCCGGGTTGCGGCTGGGCGAGCGTGGCGAACGCGAGCAGGAACGCCGCGGCCATCGCTGCGGGCCACCATCGGCTGACGGGGATGCCATTCATCTGCGCCTCCTGGGATCCATCCATCCCGCCGAAGTATAGCCGATACCGGAGGCGGCGCCCCGAGCGTGGACGCCCGCCGGGCGGGAACCGATAACCGCGCGGGCGGAAACGCATTCCACTACGGCCGCCCCCGCGGCTCTTCTGCGGGGGCGTGCGTCGTGATAAGTTAATGCCGCCAGGGGAGTCTGGGTGCAATTCAAATTGAAGTGGACGCCGCCACTGCGAGGCCGCATTGCCTGAGCTTCGCAAAGACATCATCACCGGCCGATGGGTCATCATCTCCACGGACCGGGCCCACCGTCCCACCGATTTTGTCCGTCAAAGCGTGGAAATCCGCGGCGTGGCGAATTGCCCCTTCTGTCCCGGGGGAGAGGCGAAAACGCCGCCGGAAGTGCTGGCCTACGGCCGCAACGGAAGCCCGCCGAACAGCGCCGGCTGGAGCGTCCGCGTGGTGCCGAACAAATTCCCGGCTCTGGGAATCGAGGGCACTCTCGACCGGCAGGGCGAGGGCATCTTCGACAAGATGAACGGTATCGGCGCCCACGAAGTGATCATCGAAACGCCCAGCCACCAGCAGACCCTGGCGGGAATGGACGAGCGCTCCGTCGAAGAGGTCCTCTGGGCGTATCGCGACCGCATCCTGGACCTCAAGCGCGACCGCCGGTTCCGCTACATCCTGATCTTCAAGAATCACGGCGAGGCGGCGGGCTCCACCATCGAACACACCCATTCCCAGCTCATCGCTCTGCCCATCGTCCCGAAGCGCGTGCGCGAGGAAGTGGACAACTCGAAGAAATATTACGGCGAAAAGGAACGCTGCATCTTCTGCGACATCCTGCGCCAGGAACGCGAATCGGGAGGGCGGGTGATCGCGGAGAACGACGACTGCATCAGCCTCTCGCCCTACGCCCCGCGCTTTCCGTTCGAGACCTGGGTGCTGCCCAAGCGGCACGGCTCGGCCTTCGAGGAAGCCCAGCCCGCGCTCTTCAAGAGCTGCGCGGCGCTCCTGCGCGACGTGCTGCGCCGGCTCGACGTGGTGCTGGAGCGCCCGGCCTACAACTACGTCATCCACACCTCGCCGGTGGGAGAAGAGGTCAACGATCACTACCACTGGCACATCGAGATGATGCCGCGGCTCACCAAGGTGGCGGGTTTCGAGTGGGGGACGGATTTCTACCTGAATCCCACGCCTCCGGAAGAGGCCGCCCGGTTCCTCCGCGAGGCCTCCGTCGCCGTCTCCTGACTCCCTGCCGCCGGAAACAGCCGCGCCTCCGCCTGCGTATTCCTTTCATGCCGCGCGCGGCCGCCGGGATGGAAAAACTCCAGTGGTGGTGCTAGTGTGCGAGCCCGGCCGGCGGAATTCGGAGGGAGCGGACCATGAAAGCTGGGCGGAAAGTTTCGATCATTCTGATCATCGTCGTGGTGCTGGCGGTGACCATCTATCTGGCCCGCAGCGGGCGCATCCCCGCCGGATCCGTGCTGCTCATCGATCTGAGCGGCCCGGTGGAGGAGCAGAAGCCCACCGGGTTCCTGGCCGCTCTGTTCGGCAACGACATCCTCGTGCTCCACAACGTGCTGGATGCCATTGACGCCGCGAAAACGGATCCGCGCGTCACCGGGGTGGTGATGAAGATTTATAACCCGGAAGCGCGCTGGGGCAAACTCCAGGAAATCCGGCAACACCTCGTGGATTTCCGGGCGAGCGGCAAGCCCAGCCTCTGCCTGCTGGGCGGCGACTTCAACCCCAATCGCGACTATTTTGTGGCCACGGGATGCCAGCAGATCTGGCTGGTTCCCACGGCTCCCTTGGGCGTCACCGGGCTGATGACCCAGTCCACCTTCTACCGGGGGGTCTTCGACAAACTGAAGATCGTGCCGGAGTTCTACCACATCGCCGAATACAAGACCGCTGCCAACCAATACATGGAGAAGAAATACACGCCGGCGCACAAGGAAATGGCGGAATCCCTCATGCAGAGCACCTACGGCCAGTACCTGGACGGGATCGCCCAGGGCCGTAAGGTGGACCGCGCGAAGGTGGAGGCCCTGGTGGCCGCGGGTCCCCTGACGGCGCACGAGGCGCTGGACGGCAAGCTGGTGGACAAACTCGGGTATTTCGACGAGGTGCAGAAATTTTTCCGCGAGCGGTCCGGCGGCTGGCGCCCGGTAGGTCTGGACCGCTACGTCAAACAACTGCGCAACGAGGGCGAATACAAAATCGCCGTGGTCACCGCCACGGGCGAGATCATCGTGGGGGATTCGCAGTGGACCCCCAGCACCGGGTTCATCATGGGGTCCGACAGCGTCTCGTCGGACCTCCGCCAGGCCCGCCTGGACGATTCGATTAAAGCCATCGTCTTCCGCGTGGACTCCCCGGGCGGATCGGCCGTGGCCAGCGACATCATCGGGCGCGAGGTGGAGCTCGCGGCGAAATCGAAACCCGTGGTGGTCTCCATGTCCGACGTAGCCGGCTCGGGCGGCTACTGGATCGCCATGTCGGGAACAAAGATCGTGGCCGATGGCGATACGCTCACCGGTTCGATCGGCGTGGTGCTGGGCAAGCTCAACATCTCGGGCCTCTACCAGATGGTCGGGCTCTCCACAGACCAGGTGCAGACCAGCGACAACGCCACCATCTTCTCCGACCAGCAGAACTTTACGCCCGCACAGAGCCAGAAGGTGCAGGCCATGATGCGTTCCCTCTACGACGACTTCTGCAAGGGCGTGGCCACCGGCCGGCATATGAAGGTGGAACGCGTGAATGAGATCGGACGGGGGCGCGTGTGGACCGGAGCCCAGGGTAAGGAAAATGGCCTGGTGGACGAACTGGGCGGCCTGACGCGGGCCATTGCACTGGCCCGCGGACTCAGCGGAATCCCCGCCGGGGCAAAGGTGCAGTTGATTTACTTTCCGCGTGAGAAATCGTTCCTGGAAAACCTGCTGTCCCCGGAAGAAAAGGCCTCCGGTGCGGAGATCCTGACGCATCTCCACACCCTGGCCGCGCGCCTCTCGGCCACTATGGAGCTGCGCATGCCCTTCGACGTGGACATCCGCTAGAACTAGGAAACTCCGGGTGAAGGCTGGGGGCATTCACCGGAGCTCGGGGGGCTGGGAAGGGCTGGGCAGCCCTTACCGCGGGCAGGAAACTCGAGACCGTCAAACTCAGCTACAGGATCCGGCGGCCGCAGAAGCGGCATCCCCAGGCAGTTTGGAAATCCACGGTTCCATCGCTGTGCAGCAGCGCCCGCCGCAGCAGGACGTGCATCTCCTGCCCGCAGCATTTGGGACATTTCGGTTCTTCCCGCGTCGCTTTCGGCGGCGCGGCGGCCTGGGGTCTGACGGCATGTGTTGCATGCATCCGATCGACCTCCCTCTACAGGCCCGGGCGGGGTCCAGCCTGACTCACCCACCATACCGCCGCCCCACTGCGCGAACAATGAATCGAAGGGTTCAATCCGCTGGTACTCCGCGGGTGGACGGAAGTACTACGGCGGAGGAAGCGGTGTACTGGTACCCTCTGAGTGTTCAATAGTCGGCATGCGGGGACAATCTGCTTGCTGGGCCTTTTTCGGGCTTCTTATAATCCCTTAGCGCGCCGGTCGGCTTCCCTTCCGCCCCGGCCGCGGATTCGAGTTCCCCACAAAGACGGATGCGCCGCCCAGGACTCACTACGCGTTTTCTCGCCGTCTCCGGAGGGGTCATCGCCGGAGTCTTTGTGCTGGCCGCCGTGCTCGCCCGGCAGGCCGGCGACGCCGCGGTGCGCGCGCCGGACATGCAGCAGCTCATCTGGATCTGCGCGGTCGGTATTTCGGTGCTGGTGCTGGTGGCGAGCTTGGTGCAGGCCGGCCTGGTGCTGCCCCGCCTGCGCCGCATTCTACGGGGCATGGAAGAGGTGCGCGGAGGGGGCTACCCCCGGTTGCTCGCCGAAGGCCAAGACGAACTCGCCGAGACGGTACGCGGCTTCAACGAGACGGTGGACACCCTGCGCTCCCGCGACGAGAAGCTGCGCGCCTGGGCCGGCCATCGCGAAAACGAGCTGGTCAAGCTGACCCACGAGCTGGACCAGGAGCGCGAGCGCCTGGATACCGTGCTCTCCGCCATTGGCGACGGCGTGATCGTGCTCGACAGCGACAACAAGGTCCTCATGGCCAACCGCCGCGTCAGTGAGATTTTCGGGGTGCCCGTCGAGCAGCTCCAGGGCTGCGACCTGGTCACCCTGATCGAGCAGGTGCGCCACCGGCTGCTCCGTCCCGACCTCGTCGAGAAAAAAGTCAACGAGCTCAAGCAGGCTCCCAACCTGGTCGACGAAGTCACCCTGGAGCTCGACGATCCCGGTCATCAGGCCATCCGGCTCTATTCCGTTCCGGTGCGCGGAACCGACGGAAACATCATCGGCCGGATCGCCACCTCGCTGGACCTGGGCCGCGAGCGGGAAATCGAGCGCATGAAGACGGAATTCCTCTCCACGATTTCTCACGAGCTGCGCACCCCGCTCACGTCCATCAAAGGGTCGCTCGGCCTCGTGTTGGGCGGCGCTGCCGGCACATTCTCCGCAGACGCGCGCGAACTGCTGGACATCGCCCGCTCGAACACGGACCGGCTCGTGCGCATCATCAACCAGATTCTGGACATGATGCTGCTCGAGCGGGGACAGGCGCTCATCCGGCCCGTTCCCATGCCGCTCGATGCCTGTGTGGAACGCGCCCTCCGCGCCGTGGCCGCTCCCGCGCAGGCCGGGGGCGTGTCGCTGCGCCTGCAGATTCCCGCCGACCTGCCGCACGTACTCGGTGATTCACGGCGCCTGGAGCAGGTGCTGGTCTGCCTGCTTTCCAACGCCATCAAATATTCCGCGCGCGGGCAGGAGGTGGTGGTGGCCGCGCGCGCGGAGGGCGAATCGGCCCACGTCTCCGTCCAGGACTCCGGCTGCGGCATGAGCCCGGAATTCCTGGAGCGCCTGTTCAGCAAATTCGAGCACGCTGAAACCTCGCTGACCCGGCCGGACCAGGGTATGGGCCTGGGACTGGCCATCTCCCGCCACATTGTGCAGGCGCACGGCGGGCGCATCTGGGCCGAGAGCAGGGAAGGGGCGGGGAGCACATTCCATTTCACCCTCCCGCTCAGCATTTCGCCCACGCTCGCGCCTGAGCCGCTTCGTTCCGCCATCCTGGAGGCCTCCAGCGCCCCGCGCCTCGTGCTCGTGATTGACAACGATGAGGATGTGACCCGCATCCTTTCCTATATCTTCGAAACCCAGGGGCACCAGGTGATTTGCGCGCATTCGGGCAACGAGGCGCTGGAGCTGGCGCGGAGGCACCGCCCCGACCTCATCACCCTCGACCTCAATCTCCCCGACCTCGACGGATTCGAAGTCCTGCGCCTTCTCCGCGCGGCCGATGAGTCCCGCCATATTCCCGTGATTTGCATTTCCGTGCGCCCGGACGTGCGCTTGGCTCTGGCCCTGGGCGCGGATTTCTGTATGGAGAAGCCCCTGGATATCGACCGGCTGCGGGAACTTTCCGGCCGGGCGCTGGCCACGGTGCGGTGAAGGAGCGGCAGGTGAAGTTGACGCGCGTGTTGGTGGTCGAAGACGATGCCGATATCCAGAAGGTCGTGCGCATGAGCCTGAAGATGCGCGGGGTGGGTGAAATCGTCGTGGTCGACAGCGGATCCGAATGCATCGAGCGGCTCGCACGCTTCACTCCCGATGTGATCCTGCTGGACGTGATGATGCCCCATCTGGACGGCTACGAAACCTGCCGGCGCATCAAGCAGGATCCCGCCACCTGCGACATCCCCGTCGTCTTCCTCACCGCGCGCGCCCAGAAGGCCGACCGCGAGAGAGGCATGAAGCTCGGCGCTCTGGGATATGTCATCAAGCCCTTCGACCCCATGACCCTGCACGACCAGATCCTGGCCCTGTTTCCCGGTGCGGCCGGCGGAAAGGGAGAAAAGGGGGCGGGCGGGAAACCATGACGTTGGAGCGGCACATCCTCGATTCGCTCAGCTCGGGCCTGCTCGTGCTCGACGGCGAAAACCGCGTGTCGTTCATCAACCGCACGCTGGCCGAGATGCTTCACCTCTCGCCCGAGCAATGGGTGGGACGGAACGCCGAGGAGCTCCTCCTGGTGATGATGCGCTTCGCCCAGCCGCTCGCCGCGCCCCGCTTCGACTGGCCCGAAGCGTTCGGCTCGCGGGAAATCGAATGGCGCGACGCGGAAACCCTGCGCTACTTCCGCGAGGATTCCGCGGCGCTCCAGCCGGAAGCGGCCGGGGCCGGGCGCGTGCTGGCCTACCACGACGTCAGCCACGAGAAGGCCGTGGACCGCATGAAATCGGAATTTATTTCCGTGGCCTCGCACGAACTGCGCACCCCGATGACCTCCATCAAAGGATCGGTGGACCTGATTCTTTCCGGCTTCGCCGGCGAGACCAGTCCGGAGATGCAGGAACTGCTGGAAATCGCTCAAAAGAGCTGCGACCGCCTCGTCCGCCTGGTGAACGACATCCTGGACCTCTCCAAAATCGAGGCGGGCCAGTTGAAGCTGAACCTCGAACGCCTGGACGTGACGGAAATCGCCGTGCGCGCCGTGTGCGCCGTCAAGCCCCTGGCCGACAAATCCGACGTGCGCCTGCGCGTGGACCGGCCGGCCCCGCTGCCCATGGTGGAAGCGGATCCGGACCGCATCGAGCAGGCCATCACCAATCTGCTCTCCAATGCTGTCAAGTTTTCGCCCCCCAAAGGCGATGTGGTCGTCGAGCTCACTGCGGACGACCACTGGGTACAGTGCGCCGTCCGGGATCAGGGCGTGGGCATCGCGGAGAAGGATTTGCACCGCATCTTCGGCAAATTCCAGCAGCTCTCGGAAGGGCGGCGGCGCGGCGGAACGGGGCTGGGTCTGGCTATCACGCGCGGTCTGATTGACGAGCACCGCGGCTCCATCTGGGTGGAAAGCCGCGTGGGCCTGGGCACCCGGTTCGTCTTCCGGCTGCCCATCGGCTCGCGGCCCTCTCCCGGTGCCGCGGAGCTCACCGGCAAGGCGGTCAAGCCCTAGCCGGTCCTGCGCCCGGCAGCCGAGCGAGGCAAGGCCATGCAGAAGAAAATTTTCTGGACGCTGTTTACCATTCTGGGGCTCATCGCGGATGTCTCGCTGCCCCTCTGGTGGGCCGTCCTGGCTACGATTCCCGCCGGCGTGCTCAGCTGGTGGGTGGCCTACCGCAGCGACTGGTTCTAGGGCGGGAGGCTCCCGCCGGGGCCGCATCCGCCGGCGGTCCCTCCGAAATTCGCTCCAGTCGGATCAGCTGAGCTTCTTCAGTAATTCCATCCAGCGCGCCCAGGCTTCTTCGCGGGCTTTCTTGTTGCCTTCGCTGGCATCCGGCGCTTCTCCGGCGCGCATAAAGCCGTGGCCGGCGCCGTCGTAGGTCACTTCCTTGTAGGTTTTCCCCAGCTTCTTCATATCCGCAACCGTTTGCGGAACGGTCGCTCCGATGCGGGAATCGTTGCCGGCGTAGAAACCATAAACGGGCGCGGTGATCTGTTTCATCCCGTCCTTCTGCGGCGGCGGGCCGTAGAACACGAAGGCCGCGGTGAGGTCGGGACGGTTCGTGGCGAAGTGGAAGGACTGGCCCCCGCCCCAGCAGAATCCCGCCACAAATAGCTTGCCGTTCCACGCCGGAATCTTTTTCGCGTAGTTCGCGGCCGCGTTCAGGTCGGAAGTCACCTGGTTCGCATCGAGGTGGCTCACCGCCTCCACGGCCTTGTCGCCGGCAAACGAGTCCGTGCGTCCGCCATCCGGGCCCATGCCGGAGAGCAAATCGGGCTCGACGGCGATGTAGCCTTCGGCGGCAAGCTCGTCGGCCAGCAGCGCGGACCAGTCCGTGAAACCGAAAATCTCGTGGATCACGATCACCACCGGCCGCTTCTTCTTCGTCTCCGGATAGACCACCATGGTCTGCAGCGAAC
>Ga0335077_10010770_pt1 | contig 11423 bp, 12 predicted proteins | sample Lox_Sample_31_FD_207151 | JGI IMG/M metagenome (GOLD analysis project Ga0335077, IMG submission 207151) | Soil microbial communities from Loxahatchee National Wildlife Refuge, Florida, United States - Lox_Sample_3.1 | ecosystem: Environmental > Terrestrial > Soil > Wetlands | place: USA...
GACATGAGGGCCTCCCTGGGTGTCGGTGCAGATGTGGTAATCCACACCGAACCCGGAAGGCCCTCCTCACTTCAAGATCATCCGTGGCGTGTCGCGTCACCAACGTCCGTGGTCAGAACACCTAGGACTCAGCTTCTCCAGCTGACGCCAGTGCTCACCCGCCAGCGGGCTCAGCGACCATCCTCGCCGCACTCTACGGACGAGGACCATCGATCCCTATTAGCTGCTGTCGCCCGAACTGAAGAACGTGGCGAAGCTGCCCGCGACCGCGGTGATGACGAAGATGGCCCACGCCTCGAGGCCGACGTCGACAATCTTGCCGGCCGGCGTAAGCGGGTTGGTCATACTCGACGACACAGTGAACAGCTGCACGGAGCAGAAGAAGGCCGCATCGCCGAGTCCGTGGATGTCGCCGCCTTTCTGACCGCTCTCAGATATCCAGATGAGCACGGTTCCGACGGCGAAGATCACAATCGAGAGTCCGAGTGCAAGCATCAGGCGCGCGAACAGTCGCCGGTGCCTTTCCCCGACATCGAGGAGCCTCGACAGTTCTTCTCGGATCACTGCGGAGTCTCCTGTCCGTTCTCCGGGTACCGCCCGGTGGCGTGCTAAGCCCGTCGGGGCCTGTTCACGGGGCAGGCGGGCTCGGGAGGCGGGCCCTGGCCCACTCCTGCATCTCGGTGAACGTCGCCTGGATGCCGGGTGCAGCAGGGTCGGCGGCCAGCCGGCTGACGGCCTGCATCTGCTCGACCATCGAGTTAATGACCGGCGGGTCGGTGATCTGCCGGAGCGCCGGCCACTCGTCGGCCTCCTCGGCCGCGGCGTGGGCGGTGACGCTGGCCGCCAGGTGCCCGAAGGTGGCGTCGAACTGGTCGGAGTCGACCTTCACCAGTTCCAGCGCGCGGATGGTCTGGCCGGCTGTTTGCTCTTCGGCTATGCGATCGTTGGCGGCGCGGTCGTGCGCGCCGAGCTGGCGCAGGGCCAGCGGATGGATGGCCTGCTGCTCGGCGGTCTCATGCAGCGCGAGGGTGAGCCGCAGGGTGTGAAAGGCGGCTGCCCGCCGGTCTCCGGTTTGCTGCCGGACGGCCTCGAGCAGTGTCTTGACGTGCTCGTGCTGCGGCGCGATGACGGCAATGACGTCGTCGGCCGCGGGCGGCGCAGGCCGGGCCGGCAGGCGGGCCGGGCGTGGCCGCGGCCCGCGCGGGCCGCCGTCGCTTCCGGGCATCGGCCCCGTCTGCGCAGCGGCTGCGCAGCGCCCATCCGGGCCTTGCGGCGTGCCCGCATCAGCCGTGCGGCCACCGAGGCGGAGGGCGGCGAGCAAGCGGTCTCGCCATCTGGTCATGCCTGCCCAGCTACCCCGCCGCCGCCGGCGCAACCGCATGGATGCCGCCCAAGTGCACGGACCGGGGCGAGTATTCGCCGGGACGCGGAAAATCGATGGCAGCCCCGGCTGCTCTGCTGCGACGATGCGCCGGTGGTGCAACCACCCTGGCGATCCGATCGCCTACGCCTCAACCGCGGAAGCAGAGCGACTGGCCCATGAAGAACTACCCCCTGCTCGGGGTGCGCGTCAGCACGCCGACACTGGAGTTGCGCGGCGCCACCGACGAGCTCCTGGATCAGCTCGCGGACGTCGTGCGCGCCGGCCAGACCCGCGCCGACCCAGCGCCGTACGACGACCCGATTTCGTTCTACGAGGCCGATCCTGACCTGCGGGTCGCCAGGTGGCTCCGGGCCATCTGGCGCCGGCGCGGCACGGTCGAGCCTGATTCCTGGCGGCTCTACTTCGTGGTCATGGTCGACGGCCGGCCAGTCGGGGAGCAGACGCTGACCGGAGTGAATTTCTCCGCTCTCGGAACGGTCACCACCTTCTCGTGGCTGTCTGCCGATGAGCGCGGCCGCGGGCTCGGGCACGAGATGCGGGCTGCGATTCTGCACCTGGCGTTCGACGGCCTCGGTGCGAGGGAAGCGGCCAGCGACGCCTTCGTCGACAACCACGCCTCCAACGCGATCTCGCAGGCCCTCGGATACGAGCCCAACGGGTCGGACTGGGCGACGCGGCAGGGCGAGCCTGGCCTGCTCAACCGGTGGCGACTCAGCAGAGACACCTGGGAACGGCGGCGCCGAGACGACATCCAGCTGCACAACATCGAGGCCTGTCACGCCCTCCTGCCGTTGCCCTGACTTGATCAAGCGACGGAGGTGCGGCCACCCGGCCCCGCGCCGGCTGTCAGTATCGCCTGCTAAGCACGAGAGTCGCCAGCGGGCCGCGCCCTGCAGGTCATGAAACCGGGTGGCGCAGTTTCGGAATGGCCCGTTATGCGGGCTATGGTGTCAGGCGGCAGCCGGTCGGCGTGGCGGAGGTCGGGTAATGAGGGTGCTGATCGTGGCCGTCGGATCACGCGGCGACGTTGCGCCGTGCGCCGGGCTGGGCCAGGCGCTGGCCGCTGCGGGCCACCGCGTTACGGTCGCCGCTTACGGGGTGTACTCGGAGCTGGTCACGGCGAGCGGGCTCGGGTTCCGGGCGCTTCCGGGTGACCCGCGCCTGCTGGAGGCCGCGCAGTGGGAGCGCGGAAGTACCGGCCCGCTGGGAACTGCCAGGCTCGTGCGGCTGGCCGCGGGCCATATGCGGGAACTGCACTCCGGGATACTGGCGGCGGCACGGCAGGATGCCGATGTCCTGCTGCTTCAGGGCGTCAGCGCCATCGGCGGCTTTCACATCGCCAAGGGCCTGGGCTTGCCCAGCATGGGACTTGGGCTGCAGCCGATCTACCCGACCCGCGATTTCCCGCCATCGACGGTAACGGCACGGTCCTTCGGCGCGCTCGGCAACCTCGCGGCCGGCCGGGCGCTTGTCGCGCTGGGCTCGCCTGTCCTCGCGGGGCCGGTGAAGGAACTGCGGGCCGAGCTCGGGCTGCCGCGGCTCGGCACCTGGCAGGCGGTGTTCGGGCAGCAGGCCGCTGAGCGCTGGCCGGCCTTTCATGGTTTCAGCCCGGCAGTCGTCCCGAGGCCAGCGGACTGGCGCGAGGGCCTGGAGGTCAGCGGCTACTGGTGGCCGCCCCGCCAGCCAGACTGGCAGCCGCCCGCCGACCTGGACCAGTTCCTGGCTGATGGGCCGCCGCCGGTGTTCGTCGGTTTTGGCAGCATGCGCACAGCCGACCCGGCACGCCTCAGCGAGGCTATTGCCGCGGCCGGGAAGCAGGCAGCCGTGCGCCTGGTGATCCAGACCGGACAGGCGGGCCTGGGACAGGCGAGTCACCTCCCCGGCGACTCGGTGCTGATCGGCGACGTCCCGCACGACTGGCTCTTCCCGCAGATGGCGGCGGTCGTTCACCATGCAGGCGCAGGCACCACGGCGGCGGGCCTGCGTGCCGGTGTCCCGGCAGTGGCCGTGCCGAAGATCGGCGATCAGCCGTTCTGGGCGGCCCGGCTGACCGCGCTCGGCGCTGCACCGCGGCCCGTCCCCTTCAAGCACCTATCGGCTGCGGCGCTGGCCACGGCCATCCTCGAAGTGATCACGCGCCCGTCCTACCGCGCGCAGGCACAGGCACTCGCCCGCCGCCTCGCCCGCGAGGACGGCACCCGGCCGGTAATCGAGGCCGTATCCCGGATCCGGCGGCAGAACACCGGACCGCCGAGCTGACCGGTCGGCGCCGTGCCGTGGGTTCCGGGGGAGGCCCGTCGTCGTCCCCGGTTGCCTCCGGCCGGAATAGACTCCGGCCAGCGGCAGGTGTCGGTTCGGTCGTCACGAGGCGTGGAAGGAGATCACCGTGACACGCCCTGCGCAGGTGCTGTTCATCCAGGGCGGCGGCGCGGGCGCCCATTCGTGTCAACAGGCCAGGGCCCGCCACCCCCTGGTAGAGCCTGCATCGCCTGCACAGCGCACCGGCGTGCATGCACGGGGCGGCAGGACGGGGCGGCAGGAGCAGGCTGTCGCATTGCCTGCCGGGCGGGCCTGGCTGTGCGGTTGAGGAGGTCCGGCAGCTGATGACCATCTCGGTCGCTGCAAGTGCTGACGCAGGGCTGGTGCTGGGTCAGGCCGGCGAGCTGCTGGCCGGTGACCCGGTGGGTCATAACGTGGTCGGCACCAAGCTGGCGGACGCCATTTGCTATGCCGAGCCCGGCCGGTACTGGATCGGGCTGCTTGACGGGGTGTCGGCCGGAGTTGCGGTGCAGCAGCCGGCAGATGCGCCGCTGGCCCTGGCGCCGATGCCCGCGGAGCTCGTCGCGGCGATCGCCGGTGCGGCTGACGCCGCCGGCGTCACGGTGCCCGGCGTTGCCGGTCCCGCCAGCGCCGCTGCGCGCTTCGCCGAGGTGTGGGCGGGACTGCGCAAGATCGCTGCGGCGGCGGTGGCGGAGGAGCGCCTCTACGAGGTCCGGGACCTGCGGTTCCCCGGTGGCCGCGTGGCCGGCGCGCTGCGCCGTGCGGCCGAGGCTGACCGGGAGCTCCTGCTGTCGTGGCTGCCCGGGTTCGAGGCCGGGGCCGGCTGGGCCGGGTCCAATCCGGCGGCGGTCTTCGTCACGCGGCGGCTGGCGGCAGGGGACGTCTGGATCTGGGATGACGACGGCCCGGTGTCGATGGCCGCGCGCACCAGTCCCGTGGCCGGGGTGTCGCGGATCCAGGCCGTCAACACGCCACCGGAACTGCGGCGGCGCGGCTATGCCAGCGCGAGCGTCGCGGCGCTGTCCGCCAGCGTGCTCGCGCAGGGCTTGCGTTGCGTGCTCAGCGCCAACGCTGACAACATAGCCGCGACCTCGGTTTACCAGCGGCTCGGGTACCAGGCCGTCAGCGACGTGCGCCGCTACCAGCTCGGTTAGCGGCCGCCGCAGTTGTCGGGCACAACGGCGCGATCTAGCATCTGGGTCTGGCATATAGCCCGACCGAGGTTCAGATGGGGTTCCTGTCACGTGGGTTGCGTCGGCCTGGGCGCCGTCGTTCTCGTCCTGCTGCCCGCCGGGCGGCGACGCGAGGCAGCAGTTCCAAGGGCGGCAGCGGCGGCAGCCGCCGCAGCGGCGGCAGCCGCCGCACCAGCTACTTGCGCGCCGCGCTGGATCGGCTGGCTCGCTCGCTGACCAGGAACAGCCGGAGCGTCGATGGGAAGAAGCTCGTGGCCGTGTATCACCACGGAACGTGCACTGTGAACCATAGGTCCAGGAAAGCGGCGTCGAGGTGCCGGAGAACGTACTAGTCAGGTAACCGCGCCACATGCCGGGCACCAGCCCTGGACAGCGCGCCACAGCAGGCACCGATAATAGGAGCCATGCCTGCTGACGAGTCACCGCGAGCGACGTGTGTCTTCTGCGAGATTGTGCGCGGCCAGGAACCGGCCAGCGTGGTCTACTCCGATGCCGCGGTCATCGCCTTCATGGACCTGCACCCGATCAATGCCGGCCACCTGCTGGTAGTGCCACGGGCGCACGCCGCGCTCCTGGCTAACCTGGACGAGCGGCTCGGTGCGGCGATGTTCGCCGTGGGGCAGCGGCTGGCGGGAGCGATCCGGCGCTCAGGGCTGCCGTGCCAGGGGGTCAACCTCTTTGTCGCCGACGGCGAGGTCGCCGGGCAGGAGGTTATGCATACCCACCTGCACGTGCTGCCGAGGATTCCGGGTGACGGGTTCCGGATCGAGCGCGGGTCGGCAGTCACCGGCCGGGCCGAGCTTGACGACGCAGCTGCCCTGGTCCGGGGCGGCCTGGATCGGGCCGGCTAACCGGGTGCCGCAGGTTCACCCCGGGTCGGCAGCTGCGGACGTTCCCAGGAAGTTCTGACGGTACCCCGGTCAAGCCGGACCGCGGCGCGGCAAGCGGGGGCGGGGCCATGGTCAGCTGTCGGGTGGCGAGCAGTGCCGAAGGTGCAGGCGCTCGGGCAGGTCATGCAGCGAGGTCAGGCGCCGGCAGGCGGGAACTGGGTGGTGCCCGGCCGGGTCGATCAGGAAGGCGGTCATGCCGGCCGAAGCGGGGCCGGCGTAGTCGGCAGCGTAGGTGTCGCCTGCGAAGATCGCGGCTTGCGCGGTAGTGCCGAGACGGCGCAGGGCCTCGGCGTAGATGACAGGGTGCGGTTTGCGCTTGCCTGTCTCCACTGACGTCACGACCACGTCGAAATGCTGCGCGATGCCCATGGCCGATAGGTGCCGGGGCACCAGGTCAGCCTGGTGTGTGTTGGTGACCACGGCGAGCCGGAAGTGATCCGCCAGCACGCCCACGGTCTCGTCGATGCCGGGCGGGTAGGTGACGGTGGTGTTCCACTCCGCGAGGTAGGTATCGACGAAGGCGGTCCGTTCAGCCAGGCTCGGTTCTCGGCGCAGGATCCGGGTCAGGAAGGCCGCGGCCAGCTCGTCCATCGAGAACTCGCTGTCGTCTGCGGCGCTGCGCTCGTCGAACCGAGCCGACTCGGCCGTCCATGCCGCCAGGAATCCCTGGTAGCCGATCGCCGCGCCCATCGAGCCGGCCAGCGCATGCGAGGCGTGATAGCCCTGCTCGGTACGGCTCGGCGAGTATCCCACCAGCGTGCCGAAGAAATCCAGGAGTACATGGGTGACTTCCTGCATGGTCATCAGCCGGCCTTGGACGCTATGAGCAGGAACCGGTGCCCTCTGACCATGACCGGCCAGGCGCCGGCGTCCTGATGCAGGGCGCGCAGGCTGTCCCGGTGCTGGCTGAGGCTGTACGCCGGGATTGACCAGCTCACGGCCTTCAGGTAGTAGACGACGGCCGCGATGTCGTCGAAGTAAATGCGCTGATCGGCTCTGGCGGCTTCTTCGATCGTCAGTCCGGCGTCGGTGACCTGCCGTTCGGCCAGCCCGATCCAGGTGTCCGGCTCCTGCGGTATCTCGATGCCAAGCATCCGGGCCAGGTCGTCGTGGCCGCGGTAATCGACCTGCTGGGTCACGAAGGTGCCGCCCGGCGCGAGAACGCGGCCCACCTCGGCAGCGAGGAATGACTCGTGCCGGTTGCATATCAGGTCAAGCGACCCGTCGCGGAACGGCAGGCGGCCGCCGTCGTTAACGCCGTCCTGGTCCATGTTGTCGCGGGCACCCTCGTTCTGGATCACGGGGATGCCCAGCGGCAGCAGGCGCCGTCCGGCCACCGGCACGTTGGGCGGCCATGACTCGGTCGCCACGGTCCGCTTCGCCCGAGCCGGGAGCCGGGACAGCACTTCGCCGCCGCCGGTGCCCATGTCCAGCATCGCCCGGGCACCGCCGGCCAGGGCCGCTACCCGGGCGCCGTAATCCCACGCCAGCGGCTCGCTCCTCGAGCGCCGGTCCAGCCAGGAGAGGTCCCAGCCGGAGAACGGCGCGGTCATCGCCTCGGTCACCAGCTCGTCGAAGTCCGCCACCCGAGCCAGCCTGCCAGGACGGCGCCCGCGAGCGCTACGCCGAATGCCCCTGATGATCCACCGGCCGCCGGCCCAAGGAAGCTGGACCGCGTCGACGCGCGCCCTGCCGGCTAGCCCGTTGCGGGCGCTCGGCTGGCGCGAGGGCTCCGCACGTAAGTAACGGTCATCGGGTTATTCAGGGCGATGATGACATGCTCGGAGATCGGCGGGCTCGGCGCGCTGTAGCGGACGCCGGGCGCCGGGTCGTTGCCGGGGCCTCCTGGGTTGTACAGAGGCTTGTAGCGGCCCGTCGACGGGATCTCGACGGTGGTGATCCGCCGGGCCGCAGCCTCGCTGCCGTCCAGGACGATATCGATGTAGTTGTTCCGGACCTCGGTGTAGCAGGCGTCGTAGCTGGCCTGCTTCCTGCCGAGGTTCGCGAGGCCGACGACCCGCAGCGGCTTGCCGTCGATGTAGTAGGTCTTGCCGGCCCGGGTGAGCGCGACCTTCCGTCCCGATGAGGTGACCGCGATGACGCGGAAGTACTGGTCATAGTCGGTCGGCAGCAGCGGGGTGACGCCGTTGGGAGTCATACCGCCCGACGTGTACATCCGGAGCCGGAACCTTGCCTGGCTGCCGTACAGGCTTATCCCGTCGTTGGGCAGGTTCTGGCGGAAGATCCGGGGACCCGTGTTGCCCACGGCCGACATCTTGCTGAGCTTCGCGGCCACGAGCGTGGGACCGCCCCGCCGGGCCGGGCGGACATCGGGATCGGTGTAGGGCGAGCCCGGGGTCTTGACCGAGAACCCGACCGCGCTGACGATCCGCCGGCCCGGCCCGACCAGCTCCAGGGCTGACGAGCCATGGACCACCCGGACCGAGGTTGGGTAGATCGCGCCCCGCCGGTCCGGCGGAAGCCGGTTACCGAAATGCCCGAACAAGACCGCCACCGATCGCTCGTTGTACTCGAAGTTCGGCCAGATCGACGTGACCTGCGGTGTGACGGACGTTCCGTTGCTGAGCCTGACCTTGAAGTCGTCTGCGTCCAGGGTGCTCGGCAGGATCGGCCAGCTAAATTCGACCGGCAGCCCGTCGGAGTAGTAGACGTCCTCGCCGTAATAGCTCCGCACCCCCGAAGGCGTCGATGCCGAGGTATAGCTGGACAGCGGCGGCGTCTGCCCGCTGGCACAGTGGACGTTGTTCCACGTGCCGCCGGCCAGGACCGTGAGGGTCTTGCTCAGCGCCACGTCACTGGTGCTGAGGTTCGGTACGCCGACGATGCTCGTGAAGCCCAGTCCGGCAGCCATCATCTCGGGCTTCCGCGCCCAGATGTCAGCATTGATGATGACATCCTGGCGCAGGATCTGATAGCTCAGCGGGGTCTTTCCGCTGCTCTGCTCCGGCGCAGCCAGGCTGGCGCTCGCCGGCCCGGCTGATACGGCCAGGGCTAGCAGCGCCAGCGCGCGGGCCGGAACAGAGATCATCATGTCGGCGAGGTCTATCAGAAACTTGGCACCCGTGTGACCCGACATGCCGACGCAAGGTGAACTGTTAGTTACTGACAGTGATGTAGACGCTCAGTGAACGGCTTCGCCCGGCCCGAGCACCGGCCGTCCGTCGCGGTGCGTAGACGCGCTCATCTCCTACCGCGCGTCGGGGCGTCCGGCCAGCGCGCTGCTGTGGGAAGGCACTCCGGGCCCGGTCGGGATGGCGGGATGGCGGGATGGCGGGATGGCGGGATGGCGGGATTCAAACCCGCGGCGCCTGCTCCCCAAATCGGCCCGGAATGGCCGCGGAGCGTCGGCCGGGCCTCGCCAAGTAGGGCATCTATCCGCGGTACTGCTGGCTGCGGCCTGATGGGGCTCGTCGTCCGTGTTCGTTGGCTCCCACATTGGCTGGGCGGATTGGCTCCGCCGAGGAGCTGCGGCAGCATCGGTATCCGGCGCGGAAGCAGGCTTCAGCGTCGGACGCGGTCGACGCGGCTGATGGTGATGACATCGGGCTCGATTATGTAAACGATGCGGTAGTTGCCGACATGCAGGCGGTGATAGCCGCCCGCGTGGCAGGCACGGAATCCTCAGCAAGTGCCGCGACCGCAGTGCTGATCGCCCGCATGCCGGGCTGATCGGCCATGAAATGCCGGGTGGATGCCAGCGCCGAAGGGGACCATTCGACTCTCACGGCTCGGTGAGCAGCTGAGCCTTCGCATCGTCGTGTGAGACCGCGCCGGGCCGTCCTGCTGCTACCCACTCACGGTGCTCCGCCAGCGTGGTCTCGATTTCCGCGGACTCGATAACCTCTGCCGGAGCCAGGCGCTCAACCGTCTGCATGCGGCGCAGGTCGACGAGCGGGACGATGGCCGGCGCCTGGCCGCCAAGGTGGATCACCTGGTATGCCGCGCCGTCATCGGTCCCGGCTGGCGGCGCCGTCATGCCAGCCACCATAGCGTTACCCGCTGACAGGAGTACTCATGATGCTCCTCCGTGTCCTTACGCCGCCGCGGGCGGTCGGCGGCCGCTATTCGCGGCGCGTTCCGACGTTTGCAGCGCCCTGATGCTGATCGCCGCGACAGGTCCGTCTGCGACAGGTCCGTCGCGGTTGCCGATAGCCCCGCCTTGCGCTCATGCACGAAGAGCGATATTGGCTCGATGCGTGGATCCTGCAAGCGGTATGCCAAAGCGTCACTGATCGGCCCGCGTTGATGTAGGTGCGGACTCGGTCAGGATCGAGGTAACGGTCTCGGGCACCCTTAGCTCCGCCCTTCGCAGGCAGGCTGTCGCAGGTGAGGATACTGCGCTCGATCGCAGTGCGCGTATCAGCATGGCAAGCCGCAGTGAGCGCTCCTTATCGGCGAGCGTCCAACATGCTGCCAGCACCACTATGAAGACTATGGCTATCGCAGCCACAGCGACCAGACTGTCAGGCCTCGAGAGAACTACCGCTATAGTTCCGGCGATGCCCGACGTCGCCAGCAATACGCCACGTACAGCTCTCATGGCTCACCCCCAGCCAAACGGCGTCGCCATAGCGCTGCGCGAACGCTAGCGGCCCTGATCAAAACACGTGAGGCATAAGCCAGTTGCTCTCGGTGACTGGCACCGACCTCAGCGATCTCCCACAACTCGCCCGAATACTCCTCGGAGTAACGGGCACGCAGGTCTGCTGGCGCCATCTCAGCTGCGACAGCTACGAGGCGAACGGCCGTTCGTCCGGCAGTCGCCGTCGAACTCGAATCAAGCGGCGAATCAAGGCCTGCAGCTACTCGCTGAGTTCTTGCAACTACCTCCACCAAGTTGCTCTGCACAGCTGCGACGATCAGCTGTGGGCTCACCGGGTGGCCGCCGTCGAAAGCGAGGGTTTCAGCGACGGCCAGCGCACGCGCACTTCCGGTTATGCGCAAAGCCTGGAGTGCGCGAGCCATCTGCTGCTGGGTGCGCTCATTGTCGACTGCTTGCACAAGGGACTTAGCCTGGCCGCGGACGTGCGCCACCTTATGGGCCAGTGCCAATGCCATCTGGCGATGGGTCCTGTCCTGCGCGTAATCGCGTGAGAGCGCCAGCGCCTGGCCATGCGCCGTGCCCAGGATCTGCACGAGTTCGAATGCTCGAGATCGGGCGCGCTCATAGCCGGCGTCGGTGTCGACGGCGAGAGCGTTTGGCCGGTCGAATTCGTCTACGATATTCAGGGCATGCGCGGACGCGTCCACGACCGCTTCAGCGATGCGCATGCGCTCGCGCGCGAGCTCTTTGCTGATCCTCGCCGCGATTGCGTCGCTGGTCATGCTAGATACCAGCCATCCCTGGACGGAGCATACTAACGTTGACGGCTGATGCGCGCGCCCGCTCGAGAGCTGCCCGAGCAAGCTCAGCGCCATCGGAGGTGAGCGCGTAGTAACGCCTTCTGGGCCGGCCTTGCTCGTGCGGGCTTACGTCCTCCCACCGCGACTCCAGCCAGCCGATGCTCTCCAGCCGCGCCAAGATCGGGTGAATCGTGCCGCTCGGCAAGCCAGCTTCGGCACAGATCTGCAGTCCATACATCTCGCGTGTAGGTTCTGCGAGCAATGTCCGCAGTACCAATTGAGTGGGAAGGGTCATGCGCGGGCTAGACGGCG
>Ga0335077_10010771_pt1 | contig 11423 bp, 5 predicted proteins | sample Lox_Sample_31_FD_207151 | JGI IMG/M metagenome (GOLD analysis project Ga0335077, IMG submission 207151) | Soil microbial communities from Loxahatchee National Wildlife Refuge, Florida, United States - Lox_Sample_3.1 | ecosystem: Environmental > Terrestrial > Soil > Wetlands | place: USA: Florida...
CGGCAGCAAGATTATCGCTCGCTATGTCCGGGAATGACACGAGGGACACAGACCGCTGAAGCTGGTACCATAACTGGTTTGCCGGCGAAGGCTCGATCCGGGGCCAGCGGCGGCGTCTTTGATTGTTATGGCAAATCGTCCTCTGACATTGCTGGCCACAGCGGCCGCCGCCGGCTTGGTTGCGCTTACGATCGCCTGCTCGCGCAAGGGAGCGCAAAATCCGCAGGCGGGTGGCGGATTTCCGGCCATGCCGGTGAAGGTGATGGAAGCCAAGGCGGTTCCCGTGAATGATTCGTCGGACTACGTGGCGACGTTGAAGTCACGCGATTCGGCCGTGATCATGCCGCAGGTGGAAGGTCAGATCACGCAAATTTTTGTGCACTCCGGCGATCGCGTTGCCGGCGGAAGCGCATTGATGGAGATCGATCCGCTGAAGCAGCAGGCCACGGTGAGGAGCCAGGAGAGCGCGCGTGCCGCGCAGCAGGCCCAATTGAATTGGGCAAAGCAGCAATATCAGCGCGCCGAGGGGTTGGCGGCAGCGGGGGTGGTCAGCAAGCAGGACCTGGACCAGGCGAAATCGACCATGGACGCGGCACAGGCGCAGATGGATGCGCTCGATGCGAATGTGCGCGAACAGGAAGTGCAGTTGCACTATTACAAGGTCGTGGCGCCGCGAGAGGGAATTGTTGGAGATATCCCGGTACGCGTGGGCGACCGGGTAACCACCACGACGCAGCTCACGACCGTCGATCAGCCGGGAAGTCTCGAAGCCTACGTTTACGTGCCGGTGGAGCGGTCGTCGCAGCTGAAAATGGGATTGCCGGTGCAGGTGCTGGATAGTAATGGAAAAGTTCTGGCGGACACACGAATCAGCTTCATCTCTCCGCAGGTCGACAACACGACGCAGACTGTATTGGTGAAGGCGCACATCGCGAATGGAAACGATGCGCTGCGGCAGTCGCAGTTTATCCGCGCCAGGATTGTGTGGGGGACGCATCAGAGCCCCGAGGTTCCGATTCTCGCTGTATCGCGGCTGGCCGGACAATACTTCGCGTTCGTTGCCGAGCCACAGAAGGGCGGTTTCGTGGCGAAGCAGAAGCCGCTGACGATCGGACAAACCGTGGGCAACGATTTCGAGGTCAGGGACGGCATCAAGCCGGGGGATAAGGTCATTATCTCTGGCACGCAGTTTCTGATGGACGGCGCGCCGGTGGTGCCGATGAGCTAGCTAGTCCTGAGTCTTGAGTCCCGAGTCCTGAGCAGGTTTGCATCGGGCCCAAGTTTCTTAAGTAAGCACTTGGCACTTAGCCATTCGGGCCGATGAAAATACTTCTTGGCTAATTGCCAATTGCTAACTGCTAATTGCTGATCTTTCATGTTCTCAAGTTTCTTCGTACGTCGTCCGGTGTTTGCTTCGGTTTGCGCGCTGCTGATTGTGCTGGCAGGCGCAGCCGTCATTCCTAGTCTTCCCATTGCGCAATTTCCGAATCTTGCTCCGCCGCAGGTGGGCGTCAGCAGTTTCTATATCGGGGCGAGCGCACAGACTGTGGAGAGCGCAGTCACCATCCCACTTGAACAGCAGATCAACGGCGCAGAGGGGATGAAGTACATCAGCTCGACCAGCGGGAATGACGGGTCGAGCAGCATTCTGGTGACGTTTGACATCACGCGTGATCCGGACCTAGCGACGGTCGACATCCAGAACCGAGTCAACACGGCGCTGGGACGTTTGCCCGGACCTGTGAAATCCGTGGGCATCACGACGCAGAAGAGCTCACAGAATTTCGTCTTCGGCGCGGCGGTCATCTCGGATAACGACCAGTACTCCACGCTGTTCATGAGCAACTACCTGGACGTGTACGTGAGGGATGCGCTGAAACGTATCCCCGGAGTTGCAGACGTCCTGATTTTTGGCGAACGCAAATATTCCATGCGACTCTGGCTCGATCCCGTGCGGATGGCGGGACGCGGGTTGACGGCCCCTGACGTGGTGAACGCGCTCTCGGAACAGAACGTGGAAGTTGCCGCCGGGCAGGTGGGACAACCACCGGCCATGCCGGGACAGCAGTATCAGGTCAGCGTGCGCGCCATCGGCCGTCTGAGCGAACCGGCACAGTTCGACGACATCATTCTCAAAACCAATAGCGACGGCACGCTGGTGCGCCTGAAAGACGTGGGACACTCCGAACTCGGCGCGGAGAATTACGTGGCCGATCTGAAGTTCAACGGACAGGAAGCGGTTGGAATCGGAGTGACGCAACTTTCGACGGCAAACGCGATCGAGGTGGATCGCCGGGCGATTGCCGAATTGGATCGCTTGTCGAAGAGCTTTCCGCCGGGAATGCACTACAAGCTGGCATTCGATACCACCGAAGCGGTCAGCGAATCCATCCGCGACGTGCTGTTCACGGTCGGCCTGGCCATCTTCCTGGTCATCCTCGTGATCTTCGTTTTTCTCGGCGACTGGAGAACGACGATGATCCACTTCATCGCGACTCCGGTTTCGCTGATCGGCACATTCGCATTCGTAAAGCTGCTAGGATTTTCGATCAACACCCTGACCCTGTTCGGCATTACGCTCGCCACCGGCCTGGTCGTGGACGACGCAATCGTCGTGATTGAGAATATCGAGCGCCACATTGCCGGCGGCGAGCACGATTCAAGGAAAGCGGCGACGGCAGCGACGAGCGAAATTACCAGCGCCGTGATCGCCACATCGCTGGTGCTGGTGGCAGTGTTTGTGCCGGTTGCATTCTTCCCGGGAACGACCGGCATTCTATTCCGACAGTTCGCGCTGACGATCGCATTTTCCATCGCCATCTCGGCCTTTAACGCGCTGACCCTGGCGCCGGCTCTGGCGGCGATTTTTCTGTCTGGACCTCACGGACAGAAGTGGTGGTGGATACGAAAGTTTAATGATGGCGTGGCGCTGCTCACGCGGGGATATCAGGCGCTTTTGCATCGACTCCTGGATTACAAGTTCGCGATGGTGGTTCTGTTTTTCGCCGGGCTTGGTTTGACATACTTCGTGTTTACACGCGTGCCCACTGGTTTTGTACCGGACGAAGACCAGGGATATCTCATCGTGGTGATGCAGGCGCCTGCGGGAGCGTCGCTGCAGTACACCGAGTCGATCGGGCAGCAGGTCACGCAGATCGTAACCCGGCAACCGGAAGTGGAGAGCGTGTTTTCGGTGGCGGGATTCAGCTTCTCGGGGGCCGCGGCGAACCAAGGACTGATGTTCGTCTCGCTGAAACCGTACTCTCAACGCAAAGGCGCGCCACACGGAGCGCAAGCGGTTTTGAATCGAATCCGGCCGCAATTGTTCATGGTTTCCGGAGCGATCGTGTTTCCCACGTTGCCGCCGGTGATTCAGGGAGAGGGCGCGTTTGGCGGATTTCAGTTTGTAGTGCAGGATCAGGCTGCGCATCGCTTGGACGAACTCGCAGCCGCCACTCAGGGACTTATCGCACAGGCATCCCAAAGGAAAGACCTGGTCCGGTTGTACACACCGTTCACGGCCAACGATCCTCAGTACGTAGTGACGATTGACCGTGAGAAGGCGAAGAGCCTGCACGTGCCGCTCTCCCAGATCACCGATACGCTCGGGGTCTACATGGGATCGGCCTATGTAAACGATTTCACTTTCAACAATCGTTCGTACCGCGTGTACGTGCAGGCGGACAAACAATTCCGCGCCACGGCAAAGGACATGAAAGAGTTTTACGTGCGTTCCGACACGGGCGCGATGGTACCGCTGGAAAACCTGATCGATAGCTCGCAGACGACGACGCCACAAGTCATCAGCCACTACAACCTGTTTCGCTCGGCGGAAATCGACGGCTCGGCGGCGCCGGGATACAGCTCGGGACAGGCGATCGCGGCCATGGAGGATCTGGCTAGGAAACTTCCCCAGGGTTTTTCGTACAGTTGGACAGGACTGTCGCTCGAAGAATTGCAGGCAGGCGGAACATCGCTGATGCTATTTGGACTGGGAACGCTGGTGGTGTATTTGACGCTTTCGGCACAGTACGAGAGCTATGTGCTGCCCTTCATTGTGTTGCTGGCCGTGCCGATGGCGTTGCTGGGGGCGCTCGGTGGACAGTGGTTGCGCGGCCTGCAGAATGATGTTTATTGCCAGGTGGGGCTGGTGATGCTAGTGGGGTTGGCCAGCAAGAACGCCATCCTGATCGTCGAGTTCGCTGAGCAGTTGCGCGAGCGTGGCGTGCCGCTGATCGAATCGGCGGTGCAGGCGGCGACGATCCGGCTGCGGCCGATCCTGATGACGTCGCTGGCATTCATTTTGGGCGTCGTGCCACTCGTGTTTGCCACCGGCGCGGGCGAGAATGGACGTCATTCGGTGGGAACGACAGTGTTCGGCGGAATGATCATGTCGACCGTGCTGAATCTGTTTTTCATTCCCGTGCTGTATTTGATTATTGAGGGATGGAGAGAGCACGGGCGAGGAGTAACGCATAGATAAGCTTAAGTTTTCGGTAATCGCTCACTGTGTACCTGACTGACGGCGACTGGGTGGACCAAACTTCAGATTCTTCCACGACTCAACCCTCACGTTCCTCATTGAGCCGGGAGTGTCTTTTTCCAGAGGACAAACAGTGAAATCCCCGTAGAGCGCCTTCTCGTTCTCGATAACACGCAGTTTCTCTTGCAGCGGCTCACTGCCTCTGACTGGACGAAGTAGGCGATGCGTCCCGATTACCCAGATCTCCTCTTGACCGTCCGCAGTGTAGACCGCATATCTTCCGTGCACAGTGAAACACGGGAATTGCCCTTCGGCGATAGGAGGCTTCTGAGAGTCTTGCCGCGTCGCCGTTAGCAGTGAGGCCACAAAAAGAAACGTGAATGCGAGCGCGAAGCGGGAGAGCATAATCAATCGAAATCGTATCACTCCGCGCGTCAGTAGCGAGAGGCCCCCGGGCGGCTAAAGCCGACTCCTTGTTTAGCGTCGTCGATCGGCACGACTGAAGTCGTGCCCTTCCCGGTTTGTGTGGGCCCGGTGATTCCCTCGAAACTCTCATCATGGGTCCCACCCTGTCTCGCGAAGAACGCGAGACAAGGGTGGGGCAACCGCTCTGGATGGCGTTTAATTTTCCGTGCTGATCTTCTCTCCGCGTTTCAGCGTGCGGTCGAAGAAGTCCGCGGTCGCGCCGTAGGTCCGAACCCAGCTCTTCCACATCAGGAAGCCGTGGATTTCATCGGGCAGCACGATCTGCTCGAAGCCGACGTGGTGCGCGCGCAGACGCTGCACCAGATCGACCGTTTGCGTGAAGGGCACGTTGCGGTCATCGTCGCCGTGAATCAGCAGCACGGGAGACTTCCAGGTGTCGATGGAAGAATTCGGAGAAGAATCCCAGGCGAGTTTGATGGCGGCGTCGGTATCGGGCGGCCGCAGCGTCAGATTGCCGAAGTAAGGACGCTCGGTGAGAAACACGCTCCAGTCGTGTACACCGTGGAAGTCGACGCCGGCTTTGAACAAATCTGAATTGCGCGCCAGACCCATGGCGGTGAGGAATCCGCCGTAGGAGCCGCCCCACAATCCGATTTTGTCGGCGTCGACATCTGGCAACGATTGCAGATAGCGGCCGGCGGCAACAACATCTTTATATTCGGCAGCACCGCGCCAGATGGTGTTTGGCGGCTCGCGGAAGGCTCGGCCATACATTGTACCGAGACGGTAATTGACCGACAGGACGGCGTATCCGCGGCTGGCCAGATACTGATTCTCGGCATATGCGTTGTGGTAGTAGTCCATGTAATGGAAGCCGAGCATCATCTGCCGGATGGGCCCGCCGTGCATGAAGACCAGGCCAGGAACTTTTCCGCTGGCGTTGCGCGGGAGAAAAAGTTGGCCATGAAGTGTGAAACCGTCGTCGCTGTGAAAGATCACCTGTTTGGGAGTGACGAGCGTCGAGGAAGGAAAATCGGCGGGAAGAGCCTGCTTCGCGAGCATCTCGCGGCCTTGCGAAGTGATGAGATAAGGCAAGGCGGGAGAAGTTGCCGACGATCCGAGGCAGAGGACGTTCTTGCCATCACTGGTTTCGATGGGGGACCACTCGATGGTTTCGCCGTGAGTAAGCGCCTGGGGAGTTCCGCCGATAATGGCTACGCGCCACAAGTGTCGGCGATCGACGTCCTCCTGATTCGAAGAGTAGAGGATCGACTTCTTGTCTTTACTGAGCGTGACGTCTTCGACGTCGAAGTCGCCAGGAGTGAGCAGCACCGCCGAGCCGCCGGCGGTCGAGATGGAATAAAGATGATTGCGACCGTCCTGCTCGGAAGAAAAAACGACTCGGCCATCGGCGGCGTACTGCAGTGATGCATCTTCGTAAAGCTCCGGCAGGGAGTCGTCGGGCTTTTCGCCGCTGCGCCAGAGAAGATGACCGGTGCCGGTCTGCGGGTCGGCGATCCATAAGGACCACGGCCTTGGCCGCACGGGAATGAGCGGCCGACGAATTTCTTCTCCCGCGGTCCGAACGAAGACAATTGACTTTCCATCCGGCGACCAGCGCGGCAGCGAGTCGCGATCGACGCTGGGTGCGAGATATCGGATCGCATCGCGATTGGATTCGTAGACTGCGATGAAGCTGTGGCCGTCGCGCTCGCTGGTGAAGGCGATCTGTTTGCCGTCGGGCGACCAGCGAGGATCGACGGCGGCTCCGCGCACCGAAGCCAGTTCTTTCGCCTGCTGCTTGCCGCCAACGCTGGCCAGCCAGAGTTTCTTTTTCGCCGACCAGACGACGAGTTTTCCGTCGGGTGAAATCTGCAAATCTTCACAGCCTTCGTCGGGACATCCCATATCGCCGAGCAGGCGCGGGGCGGCGTGCGAATCCACATCGACCCCAAAGACCTGTTGCTTTGCGCCTTTGATGGAGCTGTCAGGATTCGCGCTCTCCTGCGAGTCGTTGAGTTCGCTGCCCAACGCGTAGACGACGGTCTTTCCGTCCGGAGTCAGGCGGAGGCTGGCGATAGGCTGGCCGTCATCTTGCGTGTAGTGCGTGAGCTGGCGCGCGGTACGGGCGAAGTCAGGACCATCAGACACCCAGACGTTGCGCACTCCTTTCTCGTCGAAGACCCACGCCACACGATTGGCGTGCTCGGCCGCGATGAGTTGGTTCGGGAAAGGAGAGCCCATAACCTGCTCAAGAGTGAAGGACGATTGCGCTCGAGAAAGAATGGACGCGGCGAAGATCAGAGTGAGGGCGAAGCAGACTTTGGCGTTGCGCATAGGCCGCTATGGTACGGAACGGTGGGAGTTTCTGACAAATGTCCGACAGAAAAATCGCTGGGACGCCAGCCAGAAAGTAGAGATCCCACCCTGTCTCGCACAGAACGCGAGACAAGGGTGGGGCAACCTGCATGGGTGGGCTACCGCTAGTGCGTGATCCAGTCGAGAGCGTAGATTTCTTCGGTGCCAGTGTTGCGGAGCAGGAGAGGAGAATCGTCCGGGGCGATGCCGAGCCAAACATTGTAAAAGCCCGCCTGGCGGAAGTTTTTCAAATCGGCGACACGTTCGAGTTTGTGGTCGCTGATTCGCACGCGCATCACGGAGGGCTCATTCTCTTCGTGCAGGAAATAGACATAGTCGGAGTTCTTCGACCAGGTGGGAAAAGCCATGCTGATGCTGGAAAGTTCGTGCCACTGCTGTGTGCGAAGATCAAGGAGCTTCCCCTCATTCGCAATCGAATTCATGGCAAAGATGTAGCGGCCATCGGGCGACCAGCGTGCCGAGTAGAGGCCAGTTGATCCGGGCACCGTCGAAACCTGGTGCGTGCTCATATCCAGAATACGAACAGCGCTACTGGAAAGCGCCGGTCCGTTGCCGAAGAGAATCTTGTTTCCGTCGGGAGACCATTCCGCGTCGTAGTGGTTCTCAGGATCGTCGGGGAGGAGCTCGGTAGGAGTTCCACCATCCGCCGAGACTAAATACATCCTGGCTTTCTTTCCAGCCGGCAATCCGTAAAACACGATCTGCTTGTCATCCGGAGACCAGCTCGAAAGCAGTGCCATCACTGGCGGGTAACTGAGTTGAATACACTGACTCCCGTCAGCTCTGCACTTCCACAGGGTCTCCTCGGGATACTTTGTATAAGCGACCCACTGGCCATCCTTGGAGAATTTCACGTTGTCGGCAGAGATTCCGCCAAGGAAAGGGACGAACTGTCCGGACTTGGCATCGTAGCGCGTCAATTCTCCTCGCCCGAGGCCACCGACAACGAACAGTTTTTTCCCGTCTTTGCCAGGAAGTGGGTCTGCGAATGTCATTGGCCCCGAGGTCAACTGAACCGGCATCGAGTCGGCTTTTCCAAACCAGCCGCTCTTTTCCGCCCACGCCCAGATGTTGCCTTGAGACTCGAACACGAAATACTTCCCGTCAGGAGTGAATCTGCCGCAGCATTCGGTCGCAGGAGTGTGCCAGCCCGGGAACAAGAGGTGCAGGTTGGTCCCATTCGATGCAAGTTCCCAGAGAGCGCCTTGGCCATTTGCCCTGCCGGCCATGCGAAAGCGAATCACTGAACCGTTTGGCGACCAGGCAAGGTCAAGAGCCGCATCCGGCAAAGTGATGAGTTTGCGCGGGTCACCACCGTCGCTGTTTGCCAGGAAAAGGTCATTGCCGTTGGCATAGACGATCGTTCGGCCATCGGGAGAAAAAGCCGCGGACTGGGCATCGATGTCCCCTAATTTTCTCGGAGACCCGCCCAGAACGGGCATAGACCAGAGCGCGCCATGAAATGCCGTCTGCCCCTTTTCGTCGGCGACCAGCAGAGTTGCGCCGTCCGGAGAAACATCCATCGGGTCCATGGTCGGGAAAGGCACGGAAACCCGAGCGACCTCGCCGCCGATGGTGGAGACTTGGCTCACGACGTGTCCTTCGGAAGCCAACTCGCCGAGAAAGAGTCGCGCCCCGTCTGTTCCGACCAAGAATTTTGGGATTCCGTCATGGGTGACGGGAATGTAACCGGAAATGCTCGGGGGCGGCAGCGGTCGGGACTGGACATATAAAAGAACAGCAAGGCCGAGGACAACGACGATGCCGCCCACGAGTGCCCACCGTTTTGAGATGGGACGACGCGCGGCCGAACTGGAGCCGCTTGCCGAAGTTGCTGCCGGATGAGCTTCGGAACGGGAAGCTACACTCACGGCCGATCGTCCGGAATCGGTATCGCGCTTCAGGCGCTGCAAGTCGGCGCGCATCTCGGCGGCGCTCTGATAGCGAAGATTACGATCCTTCTCAAGCGCCTTACTGATGATGTCTTCCAGTTTGGGTGGAGCTGAGGGATTGAAGCGGGCAACCGGAGCCGGAGTCGAATCGAGAATCGCTTTGAAGATTACACCGGAACTCTCGCCATTAAACGGCAGCATGCCGGTCGACATCTCATAGAGCACCGCGCCAAAGGAGAACAGGTCGGTGCGGGCGTCCAGATCTTTGGCGCGGACCTGCTCGGGCGACATGTAGGACACGGTGCCGAGAGTGGCGCCGGGACTGGTGAGTTGCTGTTCGTCAATGGTCCGTGTCTGAGTATTCTGCGCGCTTGAAGAGTGTGCGGTGGGGGCAACCTTAGCCAATCCGAAATCAAGAACCTTGGCGTGGCCCCGGTCGGTCACAAAAATGTTCGTGGGCTTGATGTCGCGATGGACGATTCCCTTAGCGTGCGCAGCGTCGAGTGCATCGGCGATCTCGATGGCGAGTGGAAAAAGAAGTTCGAGATCAAGCGCACGCCCGCCGATGCGGTGCTTCAGCGTGACGCCGTCGAGAAACTCCATCGCGATGAAAGTCAGACCGTTGTCTTCCCCAATGTCATGAATCGTGCAAATGTTGGGATGGTTCAGCGCAGAGGCAGCCTGTGCCTCACGCTGAAAGCGGCTCAGGGCCTGGGAATCGCGAGCGACTTCGTCAGGAAGAAATTTCAGAGCGACGAAGCGATGCAGTCGGGTGTCTTCGGCTTTATAGACCACCCCCATGCCGCCGCCGCCGAGTTTTTCCAAAATACGGTAATGCGAAATGGTCTGACCGATCATGGAGGGCGGGCCTGATTAAAGGGGACGCCCAATCTTACGGAGAGTAAGCATGCCCGTCAATGAATGCGCGCACCTTCCCCACTCAAGCCAGAGGCGGGCTTGAGTAAGCCATCCATCTTTTCTCTTCTACTGATCCGCGATCGCCGTGTCCTCCGCGGCATAGTCCAAGGGTGCGAGAAAGGGGAAGGGCGGAGGATTATCCTTCTCCCAAGCGATCGTCCGGCGAATTGCTTCATCCGTGGCGATGGGTTCCCGATATCCCAATTCTTCTCGTATGCGGGCTGAACTGGCCTCCCAGTGTTGGGCAGCGTTGCCGGGACGGATCAGGTGAGGCGGTGTGCGTTCGGCCGGCAACGTTACGAATCTTCCTTTCCAATTCATCGCGTCGGCAATTTTCCTGGCCCAATCCAGTTCGCTGAAGGCGGGCTGCTCGGCAACATTGTAGATTCGGCCGATTGCGCGATCGTCTGTGGCGGCGAGCACTATGGCTGCGGCGACGTTTTCAACGTAACCGCGGGGCGTCCGCCATTGCGCGATCGTTTCGGCGAAGATGATGTGCGGCCGTTTGTCTAAGATGCGCTTCACGACCGGATAGAAGCGATGGAGCGGATCGCCGGGACCGTAGATCATTGGCAGACGCACGACGGTGCCGGGAAGATCGCCATCATTCATCGCGACGCGTTCGGCGGGAATCTTATCGTAGTCGTCGGTGGCCCAGGAAAAAATCTGTCGTAGGCCGCGCAATTGGTCGGGGGGATAAGGATGCAGATTGCGGCGTAGCTCGGAATCTTCGGTGAGCGGGATGGGCTGCAATGGTCCGGCTTCTGTGCCGAGCGAAATTCCGACCGCGCGATAGACATCCATGCTGCTCAACATCACGACGCGCCGGGCGAGGCCGCGGAACGCTTTCATCAATTCTTCCGCTTGTGGGCCGGAGCTGACGACGAAGTCGATGACGACATCGGGGGCGAAGCGCTGAAGTTCCGGTGCGCTGGCCTGGAGATTGTTGCGGTCGCCGCAGATTTCTTCTGCGTCGGCGGGGGCAGGCGCGCTGCCACGATGAAAAACAGCGAGAGAATGCCCTTGCCCGCGGAGGGCGGAGGCGACGAATCGTCCGATGAAGCCGTTGCCGCCGATGAGAAGAATGCGCATTTCAAATCCCCAGTCAAAAATCGCACAGAACGCAATTTTAGAATGGGGCACCCGCGAATGAAAATCATAGTAAAGTCGTGGGAGCCGCGGAATCGGGCCGGCGTGAGGGAGGATTCGTGATTATTCGTATATTAGGGTTCGTTTTCATTCTTACTTTCGGAATTGCGGGAGCTCTCGCGCAGAACGTGGTGCACTACACGACTACGAGCGCGAACGTGAAGAATCTGTTTGCG
>Ga0335077_10010772_pt1 | contig 11422 bp, 11 predicted proteins | sample Lox_Sample_31_FD_207151 | JGI IMG/M metagenome (GOLD analysis project Ga0335077, IMG submission 207151) | Soil microbial communities from Loxahatchee National Wildlife Refuge, Florida, United States - Lox_Sample_3.1 | ecosystem: Environmental > Terrestrial > Soil > Wetlands | place: USA...
GCGTACAGGAAGCGTGCTCGCGCTCCTCGCGCTGCTCCTCATCGTCTCGACGCCGGGCTTCAGCCACGCTTCGGGCTGGCACGTCGGGTCGCGCCGTGCGGAGGCTTGTCCGGGCGTCGCAGTGAGCCGCTGCGTGCAGGCGGAGGCGTGGGCCTCGACGGTGCGCTACCGCGACTGCCCGGACTGCGTCCCTCCGCATCGCACGCTCGCGCGCGTACCGCCGGGCGGCATCGTGATCCAGCTTACGGACGCACGCGAGCGGCCGCCGTACGGACGGCGCGGAAGCTGGCCGCCGGAACTCCGTGCCTCCGACGTGATTCGAGGCCCGTTCGAGGGCGCGCCTGCGCGCATCAGCATGATCGAGCGGGTGGTGAGGAGCGGCAACGGCGTCGAGCACTTCCTGGACGTCTGGTTCGGACGCGCCCGTCCGACCGCGCGGCAGCTCGCACGTGCGAACGCCGAGCTGCGAACCGTGCGATAGCTAGTCCGGCGGGCGCCGCAGCCGCTTCGTCTCGCCGCGGCGCTTCTTCTCCTGCAGCCGGCGCTCGCGCGCCGCGGCCGACGGCTTCGTCGCGACGCGCTTCCGCTCGACGCGAAGCGCCTCGCGCAGCTGGCCGACGAGCCGCTCGAGCGCGAGCTCCCGGTTGCGCGTGCGGCTCCGCTCGTCCTGCGCGACCGCGCGCAGCACCGGTCCGGCCCGCGCCGTCACGCGCCGCTTCTGCGCCTCGCTCAGCGCGGCCGACGCCTCGACGTCGAAGACCGCGACGACGCGCGTCTCCGACTTCTGCGCATGCTGCCCGCCGGGGCCGCTCGACCGTGAGACCTGGAGCTCGACCTCCGCCAGCGGCAGCACGACCGACCGCGTGACCCGAATAGACTCGGCGTCCATGGCCGCGATTCTGCTCGACGTCGACGGCGTCCTGCACGTCTCCGGCGAGCCGATCCCGGGAGCGGCCGACGCCGTCAGGCGACTGCGGGCCGGCGGGCACCGGCTCCGCTTCGTCACGAACTCGACCACGCGGTCGAAGGCGCAGCTCGCGACCGCCTTGCAGGAGGCGGGGATCGAGCTCGACGCAGCGGAGATCCAGACGACCGCCGACGCCGCCGTCGAGGCGCTGCGCGGACGGCGCGTGCTCGCGCTCGTCATGCACGCCCTCGTCGGCGATCTCGAGGGGATCGACCTCGTCGGCGAGGTCGCGGACGCCGTCCTGCTCGGCGGGGCGGACGAGACTCCCGAGACGAACCTCGTCTTCTCGTACATGAACCTCGCCCGCGCGTTCGCGGAGCTCGAGCTCGGGGCCGAGCTCTACTGCCTGCACCGGAACCGCTGGTGGCAGACGAAGCGCGGGCCGCTCCTCGACTCCGGCTGCTACGTCGCGGGGCTCGAGTACGCGGCGGAGACCGAGGCGACCGTCCTGGGCAAGCCGAGCACGGCGTACTTCGACGCCGCGTGCCGCGCGCTCGACGCAGAGCCGGGGCTGACGTGGATGGTCGGCGACGATCTCGAGTCGGACATCGTCGGCGCGCACGGGCTCGGCATGCGCACCGTGCTCGTGCGGACGGGCAAGTTCCGGCCGGACGCGGTCGAGGCCTCGAGGGTGCGGCCCGACGGGATCGTCTCCTCGATCGCGCACCTGCCCGAGTGGCTCGAGGAACACCTGTGAGCGTCTCGGTCGGAACCGACCTGATCGAGATCGAGCGGATCCGGCGCACGCTCGACCGCTACGAGCGCTTCCGCGAGCGCTGCTTCACCGAGGCGGAGCGCGCGTACTGCGACTCCCGGCCGAACCCGGCCGAGAGCTACGCCGGCCGCTTCGCGGGCAAGGAGGCGGTGGGGAAGGCTCTCGGCTTCGGCGTCGCGCGTGCGTTCGCGTGGCAGGAGATCGAGATCGCCGGCCGGCCGAAGCCCGCCGTGCGGCTCTCCGGCCGCCTCGCCGCGCGCGCCGCCGCGCTCGGCGTGACGGTCGACCTCTCGATGACGCACTCGCGCGACCTCGCGCAGGCGGTGGCGGTCGCTTCCGATGGATGAGCCGCTCTACACGGCGGAGGAGATGCGCGCCGCCGAAGCGGGGCACGACGTCGAGGCGATGATGCAGCGCGCGGGCGAGGCGACGGCCGGGGCGCTCATGCGCCGCTTCCCGGACGCCCGCCGGATCGCCCTCCACGCGGGCGGCGGCGCGAACGGCGGCGACGGGCGGATCGCCGCCGACGTCCTCCGCGCGCAGGGCCGCGAGCTCGTCGACGACCGGCCGGACGCGGTGATCGACGCACTGCTCGGCACCGGTCTGAGCGGAGCGCCGCGCGAGGAGACGGCTCGGGTGATCGAGCAGATCAACGGAGCAGGGGTTCCCGTCCTCGCGATCGACATCCCGTCCGGTGTGAACGCTTCCACCGGCGAGATCGCGGGTGCGGCGGTGCGGGCGGACGTGACGGTGACGATGCACGGCCGCAAGGTCGGCCTCGCGGTCGCTCCCGGCCGCTTCCACGCGGGCGAGGTCGAGGTGGCGGACATCGGGCTCGAGCCCGCCGAGACCGAGCACCGGCTGGTGACGGCGGCGATCCTCGGCGAGGTGCCGCGCCGCTCGGCGCGCGACAACAAGTACACGGCCGGCCACGTCCTCGTCGTGGGCGGCTCGCGCGGGATGACGGGAGCGGCGGCGCTCGCATCGCGGGCCGCGCTCCGCGCCGACGCCGGCTACGTCACGATCGCCGCGCCGGAGGAGTCCCTGCCCGTGCTCGAGACGCTCGTCCTCGAAGCGGTGAAGCGGCCGCTCGAGCAGGTCTTCGAGGCCGCCGGGCGGGCGAGCGCGCTCGCGGTCGGCCCGGGTCTCGGTCGCGACGACGCGGCGAGGCAGCTCGTCCGCCGGCTGCTCGCGGAGGTCGACGTGCCGGCGGTGGTCGACGCCGATGCCCTCTTCGAGCTCGAGCCGGGGACGTGGCCGGCGCCGCGCGTCCTCACGCCGCACGAGGGAGAGCTCGGCCGGCTGCTCGGACGCGACTCGAAGGAGATCGCCGCGCACCGGCTCGCCTCCGTTCGCGACGCGGCCGAGCGGTTCGGCTGCGTCGTCGTGCTCAAGGGCGAGGACTCGCTCGTGGCGGCGCCGGGGAAGGGCGTGCTCGTGTGCGCGCTCGGCTTGCCTTCGCTTGCGACCGCGGGCACCGGCGACGTCCTCACCGGGATCGCGTCCGCCTTTCTCGCGAAGCGGATGGAGCCGCAGCGCGCCGCCGCTGCCGCCTGCGCGGCGCAGCAGCTCGCTTCCCGCGCGGCCCGGCAACGCTACGGCCTCGTCGCGAGCGACGTCGTCGAGGCGCTGCCCGAGGCGCTCGCGCGAGACTAGGGACGTGCACCGGAGCGAGATCACGATCGACCTCGGCGCCGTGCGGGCGAACGCGGGCCACCTGCTCGCCGCGCTCGACGGCGCGGAGCTCTGGGCGGTCGTCAAGGCGAACGGCTACGGGCACGGCGCGAGCGACGTCGCGGGCGCCGCGCTCGGGGCCGGGTCGACCGCGCTCTGCGTCGCGACCGTGCCGGAAGGACTCGAGCTGCGCGAGGAGCATCCGACCGCGCGGATCATCGTGATGAGCCCGCCGGGGAGCAGCCGCGAGGTTGCGCACGCGCGCGACGCTGGGCTCGAGCTCGTCGTCTCGAGCGGCGAGATCCCCGAAGGCGTCCGCGTGCATCTCAAGCTCGACACGGGGATGGGAAGGTGGGGGCTCTCGGAGCTTCCGCTGCCCCCGGTCGAGGTCGTCGGGCTGATGAGTCACCTCGCCACCGCCGACAGCGACTCCGCGTTCGCGGAGTGGCAGATCGAGCGCTTCCGCGAGGCGACGCGCGCGTACTCGCACCTCACCCGGCACATCGCGAACAGCGCCGCCGCGCTCCGCTATCCGAGCGCGCACTTCGACGCGGCGCGCTGCGGCATCGCGCTCTACGGCATCTCGCCCTTCGGCACCGATCCCGTGGAGGACGGGCTCCAGCCCGTGCTCGGCTGGACGAGCCACCTCGCGCAGGTGCGACTGCTCGAGGCCGGCTTCAGCACGGGCTACGGGCGGCGCTTCGTCGCCGAGCGGCCGACGTGGATCGGGATCGTGCCGGTCGGCTACGCCGACGGCTTCCGGCGCGACCTGACCGGCACCGAGGTGCGCGTCGCGGGCGAGCTGCGCACCGTCGTCGGCACCGTCTCCATGGACGCCGTGGCCGTCGAGCTCGACCGCGAGCTCCCGGTCGGGACGCCGGTGACGCTGATCGGGCACGGCGTGCTCGTCGAGCGTCACGCCGAGGTCGCAGGGACGATCGGCTACGAGCTCGTCTGCGGGATCAACAGCGATCCGGCGAGGACGCGTCGCGTTGTCCTCGCCTGACAGGTTCGCCCGGCACGCCGACCGCATCGCCGCGCGGCAGGATGCACGCGCGGCCCGTCTCGCCGAGCAGGTGCGGGAGTTCGTGGCGCCCCACGGCGACGAGCGGGCGCTCGACGTCGGCACCGGCGCCGGTGCGCTCGCCCTCGCCCTCGCGCCGCTCGTGCGCGAGATCGTCGGAGTCGATCCCGTGCCCGAGCTCCTGGCGCACGCCCGCGAGCGCGCCAGGGGGCAGCCGCACGTCTCGTTCCTCAGGGGGGACGGGACGGCGCTTCCCTTTGCGGACGGCTCGTTCGACCTCGCCGCTACGGCACGGACGCTTCACCATGTCGAACGGCCCGAGGCACTCCTGGGCGAGCTCGTCCGCGTGACGCGCCCGGGCGGCCGTGTGCTCGTCGTCGATCACCTCGCGCCGTCCGACCCCGACCGGGCGGATGCGCTCCACGCGTTCGAGCGGGCCCGCGACCCGTCGCACACGCGCCTGCTCGGCGACGCCGAGCTCCGGGCGCTCTTCGTCGCGGCAGGGCTCGAGCTCGTCCGCGCGCGCCGCGAGGAGGAGTCTCGCCAGCTCGACGAGTACCTGGACCTCGCGGGCTGCGAAGGGGATGCGCGCACCCGGGTCGAAGCTCTCGCGGCTGCCGCCGGCGCGGACCGCACGACCGTCGGCTGGTACCTCCTCGAGCGAGGCTAGAGGGCGCCGCTTTCGTCGAGGTTCGCGAACGCCTCGCGCAGCTGCTGGCGTTCCGCGGCGAGCGCGGTGAACGACTTCAAGAGCCGCCGCTCCCCCTCGGGCGTCAACCGCAGGTGCGCGACGCGCGCGTCCTTCTGCGACTGCTCGCGCGAGATCAGGCCCGCGTCCTCCGCACGTCGCACGAGCTCGGTGACGGTGCTCTGGGCGAGCTGCAGCCGCTCCGCCAGCTCGGTCACGGTGGACTGCTCGCCGCCGCCGGGCGCGCCCTTGATCATCATCAGGAGGATGTGACGCTGCGGCGTGAGGCCCGACTGCCGGGCCACCCGCTCGCTGCGCCGCAGGAAACGCCGGAGCGCGGCGCGGAACTCGGCCGCGGCCATCACGTCCTCGGTGGTCGGGGCCGCCGGTTCGCTCACGATTGAGCGATTTTAGACCGGTCTACGACGTAATGACAGTGCCCGCGCGAAAACGTTCGGGACGAGCGTCTGCAGCACTCCCGCCGGCGCGTAGTAGCGGGGCACTGTCGTCTCGCCGCGACCGTGCTCGAGCGACGCGAGCACGTGCCGGGCGACGTCCTCGGGCCCGAGCACGAGCCGTTGCGCCGGAGCCGGCAGGGACGACTGGGGAAAGCCCTCGGTCTCGGCGAAGCCGGGCTTCACGGTGTGGACGCGGATGCCCTCCCGGCGCAACTCGGCCGCCGTCGCACGAGAGAAGGCGAGCTGGGCGTGCTTCGAAGCGGCGTAGGGGCCGCTCGGAGGGAACGCGACCACGCCGGCCACCGAGACGACGTTGACGACGTCGGACGGGGCGGCTGCGCGCAGCCCGGGCAGGAACGCCCGCAGGCACCACACGCCGCCGAGGTAGTTGACGCGGACGACGTCCTCGATCCGTTGCGGATCGCCGTCGAGGAAGCCGGTCCGGCCCGGGATGCCGGCGTTGTTGACGAGCAGCCGGATCTTCGGATGCCGCTCGAGGACGCGCGCCGCGACCTCGTCGACGGCCGCACGATCCGAGACGTCACAGGGCTCGGCCTCGCCGCCGATCTCCCGCGCCAGCTCGTCGAGCCGGTCGCGGCGCCGGGCGAGGAGCACGCAGCGGAAGCCGCGAGCGGCCAGGCGGCGGGCGATCTCGGCGCCGATTCCCGAGGACGCGCCTGTGATGACAGCGACCTGCGGCTCGCCCGCGCTCATCCGCACACGCGGACCTCGAGCGTGCTCGAGACGACGTGGCCGTTCTTCGCGACGGCGACCGCCCGCAGCGAGTGGCGGCCCTTCTTCCCCTTCCGCCAGCCGCCTCTGACGAGCCAGAGCCCACTGCCCTCCTTGTGGCCGTCCGCGAGCCGGCGTCCGTCGAGCGCGAAGCGCACCTTCCTCACCCCCGCAGGTGCCGCGGCGGACACGAGCAGCGGAGCGCCCTTCACGACGCAGGCGTTCCGTGCCGGCGTCAGCCAGTCGACGACCGGCTCCTTGACGACCTGCACCCTGAAGGACCGGGCGCGCGTGTTCGGCAGCAGCGAGGTTCCGGGAGTGTCGATGTTCTTCGCCTCCTCGAAATCCGACGACGAGACCGCGATGCGCAGCTTCCCGCGCTTGAGCGCCGGGGCGGCCTTCGGCAGCGGGAAGAGCGCGATTCCCGACAGCGGGTCGTAGTACGCGGCCCCGATGAGCGCGCCCCGGTAGCCGAGCACGAGGGAGTACGGGTCGACGCCGGACTGGCTGTCGAGCGTCCGCACCACGAGCAGCGGGCGCCCGGCGACGACGCGTGTCGTGAGCAGACGCAGCGTCGGCGGCGTGACGTCGTTCACCCACGCGCGCATGACGTAGGTGCCGGCGAGGCTCTTCCCCGTGTACGGGTCGGTGTCCGCGTCGACGGACACGTAGAAGCGCTGGACGCTGGGGAACGAGACGCCGGCGCTCGAGATCGGCAGGCCGAAGTCGTAGGTGAGGTCGTTGACGTCGGTGGGCGTGCCCGCGTAGCCCTGGACGGTGCTCTCGTCGAGCGAGCCGAGGAACCAGTCGTCGGCCTGCGCCTTCGGGCCCTGCAGCACCATCGACACGCCCGCGTTCGCGACCGGGCGGTTGAGGAGCAGCGAGTAGACGTGCTCGTCTCCCGTCTCGTCCATCCGCGGCGTGTCGGGCGCGTTGCCGAAGGGCCCTGTCGGAAAGCGGTAGGTCGTCACGCGGTCCGTCCCCTTGCGGGTGTCTCCGAGCACCCATTTGCCGGGGACGAGCGGCTTCACCTTCGCGCTCGCGAGCGCCGGCCGGTCGACGTAGAAGAAGTAGGGGATCCGGCGCGTGTCGGCGCCCCTGGTGAGCACGATGAAGCCGTAGTTCTCGCCCTGGACCGCGCTCGCGTCCGCCTTCGCGACCACGGGAAGGTCCACCTCTCCGCCCGGGGCGACGTCGACCGTTCCCGCGACGCTGAGCGAGGCGCCGGTCGTCGCCGCCTGCGGGTCGACGGTGACCGTCCAGAGGCCGGAGCCGCCGCCGGCGTCGGTCACCTGGAGCAGGAGCGGCTTCTCGGCCGCGCCGTGGAGGACGTTGACGTCCTCGAACGAGAGCGAGGCCGGCGAGGTGAAGAGCAGCGGCTGCACGGCGGCGGGCAGCCAGACGAGCCCGCCTCCTTCCTCGGTAACGGGCGCCTCGGTCGTCCGTGCCGTGTCTGCCCAGGCCGGGGCGGCGGTGGACATGAGCGCGGACTTCACCTCCGCCGGCGTCCATGTCGGGTGCAGCTCGAGCAGGAGCGCCGCCGCTCCGCTCACGTGCGGCGTCGCCATCGAGGTGCCGTCGAACACGGCGAAGCGCGACGGGTCGGTGTTCGCGAGGGTGGATGAGAGCACCTGCGCTCCCGGCGCGGTCACGTCGGGCTTGAGGTCGTGCCCGAAGGCCGTAGGTCCGGAGGAGGAGAAGCTCGTGATCACGCCGCTGCGGCCGGTGTTCAGATCCTCGATCGTGCGACCGACCTCGATCTGCGTCCTCCCGCTCGTCCCGTCCATGAACGACTCCAGGTGGGCGCCGTCGAGGTTCGAGACCATGCCGGCGGGCAGTGAGAGCAGGATCGGGATCTCGTTCGCCTCGCCCTGGCGGTTGTCGACGAGGACGATCCCGATTGCGCCGGCAGCCCGCGCCTCCTCCGCCTTCGTCTCGAACGGGCAGAGGCCGCGCTGCGCGAGGGCGATGTCGCCCTTGAGCGAGCCGGCGGGCAGCCTGCCCTTCGGCAGTGCGAGATCGTCCGCAGGCCCGCAGAGATGCCGGTCGACCGGCTGTCCGTTCGTGCCGGTGATCGTCCCGACGTCGACGAGCGTCTGCAGCTTCGTGTTCCAGCCGGCGGGCGCATCCTCGCCTGCTGCGCCCTGGAACGGGATGCCGGTCAGGTCGGCCGGCGCTCCCGCTGCCTTCACGTCGAGCGCCGGCGCGAAGACGTGCGTGTTGGAGGCGGCGGCGACCGTGATGGCGTCCGGCGCCGTCCCGGGCGAGCCGACGGAGCCGTCGCCGTACTGGTCGCGGTCGTTCCCCGCGGCGATCACCGGGACGACCCCGGCTGCGGCGACGTTCTCCACCGCCGGGATGAGCGCGTCGTTCGCCGGATCGGTCTGCGGCCCGCCGCCGGAGAAGTTGATCACGTCCATCCCGTCGCGGACGGCGGCCTCGAAGGCGGCGATGATCTCCGGCGTGTCGGCGACGTTCTCGCCGAACGGCGTCGGCACCGTGAAGACGCGGTAGTTGCCGAGCCACGCCTTGGGCGCGATGCCCGTCAGCCCGCTCACGCTCGGGTGCTCCGGGCTCGCCGGGGCGGTCGTGTCGGCGTCGCCGGCCGCGATCCCGGCGACGTGCGTGCCGTGGAACGAGGTCTTCGGGTCGAGCGGCAGCCTCCCGGCGGCCCCGGAGCCGGGGCCGGGGAACGAGCGCGCGACGATCACCTTCGGCGTCGTGTACTTCGTGTTCCCCTTCGGGAAGCCGGGCGGATACGAGTAGCCGGCGGGGTCGAAGAACGTGTTCGTCTGGTCGATCCCGTCGTCGACGATCGCGATCTTCATCCCCCTGCCGTCCAGGCCGAGCTGCTGCTCGACGGTCGGCTGTCCGATCACGCTCGGCGACGTGTCGTCCGCGAGCGTGTACTGCAGGCTCGGGTAGACGTGCGTGAACTCGCGCAGCCGCAGGAGCTTCGGCAGGCTGCGGTTCGGCAGGTCGACGGTGAGCGCGTCGAGGACGACCTGGAAGCGCTCCTGGATACGCGCCTGCGGGATCGCCGCGCGTAGCTCGCGAGCGGCGAGCTCCTGTGCCGCATCGAGGCGGGCGACGTAGAGGAGGGAGCTGCGGCTGTGGACGTTCAGCTTGTGGCGTCGCGTTCCCTCGCCGGCGAGGATGCGCCCGTAGCGCGCGGCGAGCGGCGGCAGCCGGAGCTCCGCGATCACGCGCACGTGCGGATTCGCCGGCTGCAGCTGGACTGTGCCCTTGCGGACGCGCGGCCCCTGCTGCCGGATCCGGAAGAGGCGAGAGGCCGGCGAGGACGCCGTCAGAGCGGCCCGGTCTCCTCCGAGCGCGCCGGCCGCAGAGCGATCCCGCGCTCCGCCTGCGGCAGAGGCCGAGACCACGACCAGCGCCGCGCAGAGGCCAACCGGAAGGACGGCGCGGCGCACGAAGAACAGGCTAGCGTTGTTTAGGATCGACCGGTGGCCGAAGGAGGAGCGTTCGAGGGACGGCGAGGGCTCGTCCTCGGCGTCGCGAATCGTCGCTCGATCGCGTGGGCGATCGCCCGTGAGCTCGCGGCCGGCGGCGCGCGGCTCGCGTTCACCTACCAGGGCGAGCGCATCGAGGAGACGGTGCGGGAGCTCGCGGGATCGATCGACTCCCCCCTCGTGACCGAATGCGACGTCCGCTCGGACGATGACCTCGAGCGCGTCTTCCGCGAGGTGGGGGAGACGTTCGGCGGCGAGCTCGACCTGCTCGTCCATTCGGTCGCGTTCGGGGCCGCCGAGGATCTCGAGGGCCGCTTCACCGACACGCCGCGCGACCGCTTCTGGATGGCCGTCGACGTCAGCGCGTACTCGCTCGTGGCCTGTGCCCGGGCCGCCGAGCCGCTGCTGGAGAAGGCCGGCGGCGGCTCGATCGTGACGATGACGTACCTCGGGGGCGAGCGGGCCGTTCCGCACTACAACGTGATGGGTGTGGCGAAGGCGACGCTCGACTCGTGCGTCCAGTACCTCGCCTGGGATCTCGGCGCGAAGAACATCCGCGTCAACGCGATCTCCGCCGGGCCGGTGCGGACGCTCGCCGCGCGCTCGATCGCCGGCTTCACGACGATGGAGGACATCGTCGAGGAGCGCTCGCCGCTCCATCGCCACATCTCCGCCGACGACGTCGGCGCCGCCGCGGCCTACCTCCTCGGCGACGGCGCCCGGAACGTCACCGGGACGACGCTCTACGTCGACAGCGGCTACCACGCGATGGGCATGTAGGCCGGCCGGACGACAGCGTGTCGCACGTCGAAACGGAGGAGTGGAGGCGCCCGTCGCCGCGGCTGCTCCGGCTGCGGCGGCTCGAGGTCGCGGCGCCGGCGGTGCTGGCGGTTGTCGCGCTCGCCGTGGCCGGAGGCGTCACGGGGACGGCGGCCGCATACGGAGCCGCGGCGGCGGCCGCGCTCGCGGCGGCGGGACTCTCGCCGTTCGTCGCCCGGCGGTACCGCTCGTGGGGTTACGCCGAGCGCGAGGACGACCTCCTCGTGCGGCGTGGCGTGATGTTCTCCCGCCTCTCGGTCGTGCCGTACGGGCGGATGCAGTTCATCGACGTGACGGCGGGGCCGCTCGAGCGGATGCTCGGCCTGGCGACGGTTAGGCTTCACACCGCGGCCGCCGCGACCGACGCGCGCATTCCGGGCCTCGAGCGGGAGGAGGCGGAGCGGTTGCGCGACCGCCTCGCCGAACTCGGCGAGGCACAGGCGGCCGGGCTCTGAGCGATCGTCCCGAGCAGGCGTGGCGGCGGCTGCATCCGCTTTCGCCGCTCGTGCGCGGCGGCCGTCTCACGATCGGGCTCGCGATCCTGTTCCTGCCTGCCGTCTTCGGCGGCGGACGGGCCTCGGACTCGTATCCGCAGCTCGTCGTCATCGCGGTTCTCGTCTTCGCCGGGTTCGTCTCCTGGCTCGTCACCCGGTGGCGGATCGAGGGCGACGACCTGCACATCGAGACCGGCCTGCTCCGCCGCCGCTCGGTCCGGTTTCCGCTCTCGCAGGTGCAGGCGATCGACGTCGTGCGCCCTGGCCTCGCGCGCATGTTCAGGGTCGCCGAGCTGCGGTTGCGGACGGCGGGCTCGAGCGGCGCCGCCGCGCGGCTCGCCTACCTGCCCGAGCACGAGGTCGAGCCGCTGCGCGACCGGC
>Ga0335077_10010773_pt1 | contig 11421 bp, 7 predicted proteins | sample Lox_Sample_31_FD_207151 | JGI IMG/M metagenome (GOLD analysis project Ga0335077, IMG submission 207151) | Soil microbial communities from Loxahatchee National Wildlife Refuge, Florida, United States - Lox_Sample_3.1 | ecosystem: Environmental > Terrestrial > Soil > Wetlands | place: USA: Florida...
GAGCGCGGCAAGGAGCTGATCGGCCGGTTGCGCAAGCTCATCCCGCGCCAGATGTTCGAGGTGGCGCTGCAGGCGGCCATCGGAAACAAGATCGTGGCGCGCGAGACCATCAGCGCGCTGCGCAAGAACGTGCTCGCCAAGTGCTACGGCGGCGACATCACCCGCAAGCGCAAGCTGCTCGAAAAGCAGAAGGAAGGCAAGCGGCGCATGAAGCGCGTGGGCCGGGTGGAGATCCCCCAGGAAGCCTTCCTCAGCGTCCTCAGGGTCGGGCAGGAAGAGCAGGAGTAGCGTCTACCTGAGCCACCGGTCGCGGTTGGCCGCCACGAACTCGTCATCCGCCAGTTGAGGATAGGCCGCAAGCACGCGGTCGATCTCTTCCATTTGTCCGGGCGAGAGATCCTCGTTCGGATCCAGGCACCAGCGCCCGGCCAGCAGGCCCTGGCGGCGAAGCACCTCGTGGAGGCCCGCGATGCAGCCCGCGAAACGGTTACGCACATCGAACAGCGCGGCATTGGCGTCGGTAAGGGCAGCCGAGCCCGCCAGAATGTCGGAGGCGCCGCGGCCGCCATCCGCGCGGCATCGCTGCACCGCTTCCACCAGTCCCACGGCACGGCGCGTCCAGACGGCCCATTGCCCGAGCAGTCCGCCACGAAAGGATGCACAGCCGGCCGGAAACCGGAATTCGGTGAGCAGGTCGGGAATGATGTTGTCGTCGTTTCCGGTGTAGAGCGCGATCTCGCGTCCGCTCTCCACAACGGCCCGCACGACGTCGAGCGTCTGGTACCGGTTGAACGGCGCCACCTTGATCGCCGCCACCGCCGGGATTTCGCAGAAGCTCCGCCAGAACTCGTAGGAAAGCAGGCGGCCGCCGACGGAAGGCTGCAGATAGAAGCCGAACAGCGGGATCTCCGCGCCCACGGCCCGGCAGTGCGCCAGAAGCTCGTCGTCGCCGGCCTCCGGAAGCGCGGCCAGGCTGAGGAGGCCGAAGTCGTATCCGGCGGAATGGGCGAAGTGCGCCTCGCGAACCGCCTGGGGAGTCTGGCCGCAGACGCCCGCCACCTTGAGAACGCGCCTGCCGGAGTCGCGCTCGAACTCGCGGACCACGTCGATGGCCAGCCGCAGCACCGGCTCGAACAGCGCCACCTGCGGATCGCGTATGGCGAATTGAGTGGTATGCACGCCGACGGCGACTCCGCCGGCGCCGGCTTCGCAGTAGTAGCGCGTGAGGGCCGCCTGGCGGCGCTCGTCGAGCTTGCGGCCGGCCGTAAGCGCGAGGGGATGCGCCGGAATGACCATGTTCAAAACCTCCCGTCAGCGACTTCAAAGTGAGTCGGCTTGTCGAGCGTGGCGCCGCCGGAAGCCACCCACGCGGCGACCATCTCCATCAATTGCTCGGAGGAGACCGAGGGCGGACCCATCAGGCTGAAGCACGCGCCGGCATCGCTTAAGAGCGCGGACGGGCCTTCCACGCCGGCGAATCGGGCGGGCTTCCGGAAGCGCTCCCCAAAGTACCTTGCGACATCGCGCACGCGGAGGATCTCGGCGCCGGTGACGTTCAGAATCCGCGGCGGCGCGCAACAGTGTTCCAGCGAGCGCAGCGCGTAGGAGTTGGCGTCGCGCTGCCAGATCACGTTGAAAGCCGGGACCGTGAGGTCCACCGTATCCCCGGCGAACACCTTGCGCGCGATATCCACCAGCACGCCGTAGCGCAGGTCGACCGCGTAGTTGAGGCGGAAGAAGACGCAAGGGCGCCCGAAGTACTCGAACACGCGCTCGCGGCCCAGGCAGGTTTGCGCATATTCGCCGACCGGCGCGGGCGAATCGGTCTCGCGCGAGCCGCCCGCCGCGGGATCCCGCAGCGCGTAGACGTTGCCGGTCGAAAACACCACGAAGCGGCTGGTCCGGAAGTGCTCGCACACATTCGCCGGCACCACCGTATTCATGGCCCAGGTCAATTCGGGAGCACCCGTGGACCCGAATTTTCGCCCGGCGAGATAGAGAACGTTGGGACAGCGCGGCAGGCGCGAGACCGCCTCGCGGTCCAGCAGGTCGCAGGCGACCGGCTCGACGCCGGGCACCTCGATGGCGCGCCGTGACACGGCAATCACGCGCCGCGAGTTGCCCGCCGCACGTTGGCAGAGTCTCGCGAGCGACGGACCCATCTTGCCGCCCGCGCCGAGAATAAGGATATCGCCCTCGATGCGGCGCAGCGCTTCGACATCGGCCTCGCTCGGCCGCGACAGCGCTTCTTCCAGTTCGAACAGGGTGTGGATCATGCGAACTCCGGGCCGCAAATGGCGTACAACCGCCTCGCTGGCAGGCCGCCCCGCAGAAACATACGCAGGAACGGCCGTTCTTCGATAAACCCGACGTCGCCCAGCCAGGCAAGCCATGCGTCGTCCGCTCGCGGTACGTCGATTGCGAATGTGCGCCCGGCAAGCCGCGCCAGGCACGATGCCAGCAGATCGCGAGCTGTGCCCTGGTCCTCAGCGACAATCGGACCAAGCTGGCGATACCGGGATCCCGGGCGGCCGAAGCAGAACCCGCGGCCCGGCACGATCCAGGCGCATTCGGGCGCGCGCTCGAACAGCGACCCCAGCAGCCGTCCGCGGTCCGCGCCAATCGATTCGTGGTCCATGCGGCACGCCGCTTCGAGATCCGCCGCCTGCATCGGCCGTGCCTTCCCGGTCCCGTCGAGTCGGGCAGCATCCACCGTGATCTTGGCTCGCATCAGCGTGTAGCCATCGGTAAAGCCCGCCCTCCGATAGAGCGGCTCCCCCGCAGGTGTCGCATCCAGCCCGACGCAATCAGCCCCGCTGCTCGCGGCCAGCGCTTCGGCGAGCAGCCGCGTGCCCAGCCCGGTCCGGCGCTCCGCGGGATCGACCAGCATCATCGCCACCCACGCCAGCGATCCGTAGCGCACCAGGGCGGAGGTGCCAATTATGGCGCCGTTCCGCTCGGCGACCCAGCTCTTGCTCGGAGCGTCGATCGCCAGGCGCCAGTCCTCTTCGAGCTGGTTCCAGCCGGCTGCCTGCGAAAGCCGGAGCCCGCCCGGAATATCATCACGGGTCATGGGCCGTATCGCGACCGCCACGGCTAGAGCGCCGGCTTGCTCGCAGCCATGGCGCGTTCGAGCGCGCGCAGCTCGGCGAGCACCTGGTCTGCCGGTTCGCTCTCCAGCCGTGAGGCGGCCTTCCGAATCATCAGCCGGGTGGCGTCCTGATTGATGCCGGCCTGCGACCGCGCGGCCACCTTGCTGAGCTGCGGCATCCAATCGGACCACTGCTTCAAATCGGCGGCCACGGCATCTTTCGATTTGGCCTTCTCAAACCGTCCGATCAGCTCCCGTACTGCCGCAAGAGTGGCGCGGCGGCGCTCGATCAGTTGGGTGACCTTTTCGGGAATGCAGGCCGTACCGCCGTCGGCGAAGATCGCGGCTTGCATCTTGACGTAATCGGGCACGGCGCCCACCGTCATGTTGGAGATGTTCTTGCGGACCTCGGCGCCGGGCGCGACCGGCGCCGCGTCGGGAACGTCCTGCCAGTAGGAGAACGAGCTGCCGGGATAGTCGACCAGCTCGATGAGGTACGCTGTCAGCGCCTGCGCCGACGTGTTCTTGATATAGAAGATGGAGCCGCCCGCGGTCGGTTCGATGCGCAGTGTGGGACACGCTTCAGCCTGTCCCGGACCGGCTGAAGCCGGTCCCACAAACACCACCGCCGCCAGCGCCGCGGCCGCGAACTTAAGCAATGGCATATAGTGCTATTATCATGCGATTCTCAGTTGTGCTTTGCCTGGCCGCGGCGTCATGCCTGACGGCGCAAGTCCGGTATACGGACGACGGCAGCATCACCATCGATGGCAAGCCGTTCACTACGTTCCACAAAGGCGCGGAGGTCGGCAAGCCGTATCTGGCGCCCGTGCGGTCGGCCTCGGGCAAGATCGTGACCCGCGGATTCCCCATGCAGGAAATTCAGGGCGAGAGCCGCGACCACCTGCATCACACCGGCCTCTGGTTTTCGTACGACGACGTGAACGGCACCAAGCTTTGGGAGAATCATCCGTCGTATACCAAGCCGCATATGGGCCGCGAGGTGGTGACCAATCAGGGTTGGAAGAACGGTGTGCTTACGGCCACCATCGAGTGGCGCGATCCGGAAGGCAAAGTGCTTTTGGTGGAGACGCGCGAGATGACCTTCAGCGGCGATTCAAAGCTCCGCACCATCGATTTTCACATCACGCTCACCCCCGCGCAGGACGTGACCTTCGGCGACACCAAGGAAGGCGCCTTCGCCATCCGCCTGGCCGAGCCCTTCACCGAGCGCAAGGGCGGCCGCATGGTGGACGCCGACGGACGCGCCACCATGAAGAACGTCTGGGGCAAGCGTTCCAACTGGGTCGACTACACCGCGGAACTCGACGGTGAGCGCCTCGGCGTGGCCATGTTCGATCACCCCAGCAATCCGCGCCACCCCACCTACTGGCACGCCCGCGACTACGGCCTGTTCGCACTGAATCCCTTCGGTCGCGCCGCTTTCGACGACAAGCAGGAAGAGAGCCAATGGAAGGTCGCGAAAGGAGACCATCTCACCTTCCGCTGGCGCGTCGTGGTGCATCCCGGGGATGCCGAAACCGGCAAGGTCGCGGACTTATACAACGACTACGCGGCGCATTAGTCAGTTAGACCAGCTTCGGCGGCGCCTGGTAACTCAACGACAAGCCATAAGCAGTTTTGACTCCTGCCGCAGCTCCTTGCAGCAGCACCTTGAACTGATACCAACCCTGTGTCCCCGAAAAGAAAGTCAGAGTCTCGCCCGATCCCGTATTCGAGAACGTCTTCGACGCGGCAATCGCACCGTCAGGTCCTGCCACGCTCAGAATCAAAGCTGCCGCCCCGCTCCACCCCGTCGTATCGAAGGTCAAGCCGGCGGAAACCTGCGTCCCCGCTTCGACCCAAACCCGAAAAATCTTGACGGTAATGCCGCTTTCTGCCGGGCGCAGGTCGAGGTCTTGTGCGCCCTCAAACACTTGCAGGGTCGGCGAAGGCGTCGTCGCAAATCCGCCGGAGATTCCCGCAACCGAGTAGCAGACGTATCCGAGTCCATCCGCATTCCGCGGCAGGTTCAGCGTCACCGTGCCGTCGCCGCCAGTGCGGACATCGGGAGCGTGTCCGGAATAGTCGTGCAGCAGACTTCCGGGCGGAAAACCAGTGGCCACGTGAATCGGCCGGCCACTCTGCTTGTCCTTGTTCAGGCCAACCAGGAGATGCGCCCCAGCCAGCCGCTCGAAAGCGAAGACACCCCCATCCTTCCAGCGTTGCAGCGTCGGTCCCTGCGCAATGTTCTGGTGAATCCACATCAGGTTGACGATCACGCCTTGCAGCCGATTGCCCAGACATCCCGGGTCCGTGCTGTAGTCCTTGTAGAAGACACACGGCAGCCCTTCCGACGTCAGGATATAGGCATAAGCCAGCGGCTTGTCTTCAGGCTGAATATTCTTCGGAACCAGGTCCCGCCGCGACTCGGTATCGTGATTCTCCACGAACGTCACCGCGTGCATCGGATCGGCGCCGGCGAGCCCCGCATGGTCCAGATTCGCCATGTTGAACGCCGCATCGTTGGACATGGCCAGGAGCGTGAAGTACAACGGGAAGTCGAAAGCGCTCGTACGGCCATTCATCCACGCCGGATTCTGAATCCAGTCCTTAACGTGCGCGCTCGAGCCATCCCAGTACTCGCCCACGGCGAACTTGCCGTGTAGCGGATCGATCTCGAGCAACTGTTTCAGGTAGTCGGTCGAGATTCCCTGGACGTGATCCAGCCGGTAGCCCTGCGCGTTGATTGCCCTGCTCTGCCACTGTACCGCTGCATTCAGATTCCGCAGAACGTACCCCGGCGGCTTCGCGTTAATGTGCGCCAGATCGGGCCCGAAATAGACTTTCGAGCCCATCTGTAGTTCTCCGATGCCGTCAGGCACATGCGGATCCTGCGGAATGTCCGGATGAAACCCGGCAGGGACCGCGCCGGCCGGGTAACGCGAATGAAAGGACTGTGCGTTCTTCGGAAAGCGCCCGCCGCCCTTGTTTCCGGATGCGTCCAGATACTCGAACGTCATCTCGTCGTCGCCTGAGCCGCCCTTCCGATGATTCAACTGGAGATCCAAATAGATGTCCAACCCGTTGGCCCGCAGGATCGCCGCGCAGCGCGTGAGTTGTTCCCGATCGCCGTACCTGGTGTGGACGGTTCCTTTCTGGTTTTTCCAACCCAGATCGTAATCGTCGTAGACGCTGTACCCCAGCGCAGCCTCGCTGTGACCCTGCTGGGCCTTGGTGACGGGAGGCAGCCACACGCCGGTGAATCCGTGCTTCGCCAAAACATCCGCCTGCTTCGCGAGATGATCCCACCACCAGTCGACGCCGGGTCCATCGTTGGGATCCGCGGGCGAAGGCAAGGCGACATACTTCCCCCGCTTGTAAAACGCCTGCAACAATAGCTTGGGCGTCATCAGTGGCCAGCCCCGAGAAGGCCGTAAATGACCAGCGCGGGCTGATCCCCAATGTTCGCCTTGATGTGCGTGCCGGTCGGCAGCACCGTCTCCTGCTGGAAGGTCGCTACATAGACTTTCCCGTTGGCAACCGTGGGCGGACAAAATTTCGCAAATTGCCCGAGGCTGTCGTTGTTTCGGCCCGTGCCCTGACTGTCCCAGATCTCTCCCTTCGAAACGTCGGTCGCATCAAACGCGCGAAGCACGCCGCGCACCACTCGAGGATTCGCGTTTGCCTCAAACGGCATGTTCACCCAAACGATGCCGGTGCCATCCGTGGCACCATTCGCGGACAAGGTCAGAAAGCCTCCCGGCATCCACGTGGAATCGGCCCTCGTTGGCGAATACACCGGAGGGTTCGGATATCCCGGGTACGGCGCTACCTCCTGGCTCATTTTGAAAGGCGCATCCGACTCGAATTTCCATCCGGCTCCTCCGGGTGCGGTATCCGGGATCAGCCGGAATTGCTTCAGTCGATCCTCTTCCCCCATGACATACACGAACATCTCGCCGTTTCGCGGCCAGATCACGGGCGCCCCGTGAATGTTGTACCCGACAAAATTTGCCGGCACCGGATCCGGTGTCACCTGAAAAGAATGCAACGAGGGCTTCGTTCCCTTGCCCAGGTTGGCCTGGTCGAGCAGGTACATGCGCCCCTCTTTCCCGCCGGTGACCGCCAGGTGCGAGTTTGGAACCAGGGCGATCCCGCCGGACCCCAGATCGTAATCCTTGTCCTTGAGCAGATCCTGGTTTGCCGGCGTGAACCAGTCCAGGATTCGCAACCCGCCTCCACCCACCTTCAGTTTCACAACGCTGTCGCCATAGTCGGTGGTGCCGTTGTAGGTGCCGTTGCCGGTGGTCAGAAACACGTTCCCGTTGTCGTCGGTCGCAGGCCCCTGGCCGGACATCCAGATTCCCCCCATCCCTTCGATGTAAACGCGCCGTTGAGGATCGAGCGGTCCCTTACCATTCAAGGTCGTGCAGAACACGCCGACATTTTTCGGCGCTTTCGGATTCGAAACATCATAGGCGAACACCCATCCGTGATAAGGACCGGCATCGCAGTGTCCGCCGAAGGCGATGTAAAGGAGATTCCCCGACAACAGAAGGCCGGGCCGGTTCAACTGGTACTTCGGATTGAATGCGATCGTAGCCGACGCGCCTGTACCGGTCGATCCCAGGCCTTGCCCATTCACCTGTCCCTGGATGGGCGTACTGCTCACGAGGTTGCCCGTCGCGAGATCGAGCGCATGAAGCGTATACGCATACTGGCTCCCCGGCTTCGTCTTCGCGGTAACCCAAACCACGCCCGTCCGGGGTGAGCCTCCGGTGAGCGCAATCGCTGGTGTTCCCGTGATGCCGATCTGAAGCGTGATATCCGTACAATCCGGTTTGCCGATGTCGCTATACATCGTCTGGTAATCGATCGACGGGCCGAGATTCCTCTGCCAGATCTGCGCGGTCGTGGATGCCTGATTCGTATCCTCCGCGTTGAACGAATACACGCTGTTGTTTTCCGTCGCCACGACGGCCATCGTCTTCGCGGCCCCACTCGGGTCTTTCGCGTTCGTGACAATCAGCGGCTGTGCGTAGATATTGCCATCTACAATGCGATACGCGAGTTTCCCGAATTCGTTGTTATTCACATGGGCGACGGTGAGTTGTTTCTCGTTGAGGTTCGCGCCGGTTCGGGCATTGTTGCCATGCTGGGTCAGAACATCGACCTGCGCGCATAGCAAGTGGATGAATATGGCGCTCATAATCGGGCAGACCACGACTCTTCTCCGCACAAATCACCTCCAGGTTTGCCAACGTCTTCGTGGACTTTCTCGGTGAAACAATATTATGGGTGAATTAAGCCCGGCGCAAGGTACTGTGAATCACCTTTATCGATCCGCGAGCTTTCTACCCGCGTTCAAGTTATCGAAGTTGAGGATCGCGTTGAACACCAGGAAGTAGCTGCCCTTGGTTTCCGCGCGCCAGAACGGATTATTGCTGAACAGCACCACGTGGCCGTCGCCGAAGGGCGAGTCGATCACCGCGGCATGCTGGGCCAGCTCCGCCCCTTGATCCAAAAGTCCGGTAACCAGCAGCTCATTGTTGTTGGCGTAGCGCAGCACGACTCGCGGACGCATGGCGGGCGGAATCACGCCGACCGGATTGCGCATCTGCTCGCTGGTCAGCGGCGTCGCCTCCCAGACCTCGGCGTGCGGTTCTTCCGGCGCCTCGACCGGTGTGCGGCCTTGCGGAAGATCGGGGTCGTCCGCCGTGCCGCGTCCCGTGGGCCGCTCGCGCTCATCGGTGGCGCCGCGCCGGCCGCCTCCCCCGCCCACGACATTGGTCAAGCCGAAAATCGGTGGGTTGGATGCGAAGATCGCCAGGTTGTCGTTGTAGCCATAAGCAATCGGACTGGCGGCGTCCACCATTTTGGAGCGCAGCCCCGAGCCCGTCACTTTCAGGCGCTGCGCCGGCGAGATCGACACCCCCGGCGTGAAGCCGAAGGTGACCGCGAAATTCGTGGTGTCGTTGGCCGTGATCAGCAGCCCGCCCTTGCGCACGAACTCTTGCAAGTGCTCGACGCCCGGCCAGCCCAGCCCGGGACGCATATCGTCCGTCTCGTCGGTGTGCGCGAGATTGGGGGTCTCCGTCGTCACCTTCCACGGCAGCGGATTCCCGTACATCGGCATTCCGGTTACGATGCTCTGCGGATTGCCGCGCCCGCCGCCCGGCGCGAACACGATCACGTCGTACTTGGAGCGAAGGTCGGCGTCGGCGGCCACCTTCTGCGTGCTGAAATAGGCGTAGGGCACTTTGAGGCGGTCGAACTCCAGCCGCCACCAGCCTTCCGCCTGCGTGTTCTGCCAGGTGTGCATGAAAGCAATGCGCGCGGCGCGCAGCGGATGCCTCTTCACGGCAGGCTCGGCCTCCACGGCGTACGCCTGGACGCCAAGCTCTGCTCCGGCCTTGCGAAGCTCGTCCGCGGAAACGCCGCGGAAAATAAAAGACCCGCGGTTGAACTTCTTGCCGGCGGCTTCGAACGGCTCTTCGGCTGCGTCGAAGGAGGCGTTCGGGAATCGGTACCGCAACGTGACCAGCGCGCCGTCGGAATTGTGATTGATGAGGAAGATGCTGCCCACGCCGTCGACGCCGCCCGGCGCCTGCAATTGACCTTTGACAGCGGTCATGGGCGCATCGAGCACCTTCAGGTCTGTCACCCGCGCCACCTGCACGTTGCCCAGCTCGCCGAAGGTCCAGCCGGTATCGTCGTAGATGCTCTTTTGCGGATCGTTCGCCGCCCAGTATTGGTAATCCAGCAGCGTGTCGGCGATGCGGCTGTAGGGCTGGTCCATGCGCAGAATGAACGTGCCTGCCGGGAAGGTGCGCGGTTCGGGCTTGGGTTTCTCGGGCTTCTTTTCTGCGGCGACGCCGTCACTTCCGCCATCGCTGCCGTCGGTCGAAGTCGGTGCACCGCCCCTGCCGCCGCGGCCGCCCCGCCCCGGGGCCTTCTTCGGCGGCATCATCACAGTGAAAGCCTCGGTGGCGCGCGAGATTTCGCAACCCTGATCCTGCAGCATCCGGAGCAGGTCGGCCTGCGCGCCGGGCCGCGTCTCTTCGGCCGTGAACACATACGCAGCCGGACCCTCGGTCTTCGGCTTCTGAATGGAGCGCTTCGCCTTGAAATAGAAGTTGCGGAGGAACAGCTTGTTATTTGCGGCGAAGTAAGCCAGTCCCGTCAGCACGCCCGTCTGCTCGTAGTTATTGTTATTCCGCTGCGACCACTTGGCCTTCGGCAGCGGCGGATTCTGTTTGAACCACGTGCGCGCGTATTCGTTGGGCCGCAACTGGCGCTCTTCCGTATCCGCGCCGCCGTTGCCGAACGTCTCGTACAGCCGGCTGATCCCGTTGTGCATGGCCGCGATGAACATCAGGTAGCTCGGCGACCAGGTATCGAACGTGCCGTGCGTGAATACGCCCGGCATGCCGAACTTGGTCATCTCGGAAACATTGTTCCAGCCCATCATCTGCCATTCGTCCGCCAGAATCGGGTCGATCCAGGCATTGTACGGGCCATCGCCTACGGTGTTGTCGTAGAGATACGGAACGGATTCATGCAGGTCGTGCAGCACCTGCGCCTTCCATCCCACGAAGGTGTTCAGCACATTGCGCGTGAGCTGCAACGTCAGTCCCATCGAGTCGCGGTTGTTATCGTGCGCTACATAGTGGCCCCAGTAGACCAGGCTGGGCCACTGCTGCCCGGGATGCGCCAGGTGCCAGCGGTAGATATCCACCATGCGATCGCGCCCGTCCACCTCCACGATCGGCGTGATCAGCGTGATCACGTTCTCGCGGATCGTCTTGATATATGCGCTCTCGTCCACGGCCAGCCGGTAGGCCAGCTCCATCAGCGCCGTGGGCGCGCCGGTCTCGGGCGAATGAATTGTGCCGGTGATGTAGTAAATCGGGGTCGAAGCCGCTACCAGCTTCTCGGCTTCGGCGTCGTCCAGCTTGATGGTGCGCGGATCGGCGAGCTTGGCCAGGCGCACGCGATTCTCGTCGATTCCGGCGATCAGCTTCTCCGACGCCACCGCCACCGCGATCATCTCACGCCCTTCTTCGGTCTTGCCGATACTGAAGACCTTGACGCGCGGGCTGGCCTTCTCCAGCATGCGCATGTACCTATAGACGTCGGTCGAGTACGGCAGGATATTGGGCGCGCCCGCGATGTCGCCGAGCACCACCTTCGGGGTCGGCACCGTCTTGGAGGCCGGCAGGTAGTCGGTCAGCGGAGAATTGAAAAACGGCTCGGTCGTATATTCGCGGATCTTCTTCGTGTACTCTTCGTCCACCGCCTGGCCGGCATCACGCCCCGGCTTCAGG
>Ga0335077_10010774_pt1 | contig 11421 bp, 10 predicted proteins | sample Lox_Sample_31_FD_207151 | JGI IMG/M metagenome (GOLD analysis project Ga0335077, IMG submission 207151) | Soil microbial communities from Loxahatchee National Wildlife Refuge, Florida, United States - Lox_Sample_3.1 | ecosystem: Environmental > Terrestrial > Soil > Wetlands | place: USA...
GTAGCCAGTTGCGCCAGGGCTTCCATATCGCTTTCGACGAAGGGTCCGCCGAATCCGGCGCCCGGCTGCAGACAGCGCGGTCCGATTTTTTTGTCGAGGCCGAGGGCGAGCGCCAGGTCGACGGAGTCGGCCTTGACGTGCTCGCACAGATTCGAGAGTTCGTTGATGAACGAGATCTTGGTAGCCAGAAACGCGGTGGAGGCTTCGCGGACCAGCTCCGCGGTCTCGTGGTTGGTTACGATAATGGGAACACCGCGCATGGCCAGCGGACGGTAGATCTGCTTCAGCGCCTGCACCGCCTGCGTAGAACGGGTGCCGACCACGATCCGGTCCGGCCAGTTGAAGTCTTCCACGGCGCAGCCGTCGGTCAGAAACAGGGGATGGGAGACGACGGTGATTTTGTTGGGCATCTCCTTCATCCGGGGTTCGAGGCGGGAAGCGGTTCCCACCGGCACCGGCGTCACCAGCACCAGGATGGCGTCGTGCTTCAGGTTCGCGGCCAGTTTGACCGCGATGTCTTCAAGGTAGCGGCAGGAATCCTCGGCCAGGAAAACAACTTGCGATTTGCCGGCGAACGACTCCATGTCACTGGAGTAAATCAGACGGCCGGCGCGAATGTTGCGCTTGATGACGTCCTTCAGGTTCTTCTCGTAGAAGGGGATGCTGCCCTGGGCGGTGGCGTAGATGCGGACCCCGTCCGCGTCATAGCAGGTAACCGGGTTACCGAAATCCGCCAGACAGGCGGAAACCACTGTTCCCAGGTATCCGGCGCCGTAAACTCCGATGTGCATTGGTGCCTCCGTTGTCCAGTAGCCGCGCAGCCGCTGAGGTGGGCCCAAGTGGAAGAACCGCAGGCAGATGGCGCTTCTTCTATTTATCGTTCTCTGCAGGTACCCACAAGATGAAGGGAGGACATGTACCGAGGGCCAACGGCCTTAAGCGCGGGTTCTCTACCCGCCCGACGGACAGGAAAGGACTTAGCGTGAGGCTAGGCTGCTTCCCAATTGGATGGGGGCGAGATCTTCCCAGTGCGGCCCATGGGTCTGCCGGACAAAGGTAAGTTCGTCGACGCGGATGTGGCGGGAGCCGGGATAGTCGGCCCATCGCCGCCGGATACCAGCCAGAACCTCCTGGGCGCGTTCCGGCTCTTCGCTCTTGATAATTGTCAGGTGGGGCATGTAGGGCCAGGGCTCGTCGGCTAGAAAGGGACCAGTATTGAGCCGGTCGTGCAGTTCACGCATCTTGTACGCGGCGTGGGCCACGCGAATGAAAACCACTGGCGTTCGCGGGACGAAACTCTCCACGTCCCCTAGCGTGATCTGGAACGGTCGCTGGTCGTGACAAAGTTCTTCCAGCGTGTCTCGCGCCTGGCTTTCCGACCCCTGCAGACACCGCGGGGGGAGAACGGTTATGTGAGCGGGAAGATGGCCAAACCGGGGATCGACTTCGCGGCGGAGTTGCTCCACGAAGACTCCCAACTCATGCTTGACGTAGGCCACAACCGCGTATTGCGGCGGTTCCATCAGTGTGCACCCACTTTGCGGTGCCCCGCATTATAGCCCCGACCGACCGGATTCGTCTGCGAAGCTGGCGGACAACGCCGCAAACGGGCCCGGGGTACAATGACTGCAGTCGGGGCGTAGCGCAGCCTGTAGTGCACTTGCCTTGGGCGCAGAAAAAGTTCTTCCAACGCGTCTATCTCACACCTTGGTTTTTATTGTTTTCAACAATTTGGGGAATCTGCTCTTCGTTCAAAGTCAACCCAAATGGGCTGAAGACGCTGGATACCGTTCGATGCCCGCATCGACTCTGCAAATTCGTAAGAAAAAGCCTTGAATGATCATTGACAATAAAAGTTGTCAATAGTACCGTCTCCTCGTGCTTGATATCCAAGTCATCAATGATCCGGCAGCGGCGACGGCGGCTTTGGACCCCGTGCGGGGTCGACTCCTCTCCGAATTAGTCGTGCCCGCCTCGGCGGCGACGTTGGCCACGCGGGTTGGCCTGACTCGGCAGAAAGTCAACTACTACCTGCACGGGCTGGAGGCGCACGGGCTGGTGTTGCTGGCCGGGGAACGCAAGTGGGGCGGGCTGACGGAACGGCTGCTCGTGGCGACGGCCGCTTCCTACGTCGTTTCGCCGAGCGCCCTGGGTCCGGTCGCCGCGGATCCGAATCGGGAAATCGATAGGCTGTCCGCGAGCTATCTCATCGCCTTGGGCGCGCGGGTCGTCCGCGAGGTGGGCGATCTGGTTCGTCGTGCGAAAGAGACGGGCAAACGCCTGGCGACCCTGGCGGTGGATACCGAGGTTCGCTTCCGGTCGGCGACGGACCGGGCGGCTTTCAGTAACGAACTCGCCGAGGCCATCACGAAACTGGTTTCGAAGTACCACGATGAATCTGCCCCCGGCGGCCGCGCGCATCGCCTGGTGGTCGTGGCCCACCCTCTGCCGCAGAAATCCGATCCCAAGGAGCCATCATGAGCGTGAAGAAAGAAGCATCCGGACGCCGTTCAGTCCAGGTCGAAGTCGAGGTCCCAGGCACGCCGGAGGAAGTCTGGCAGGCCATCGCCACCGGGCCGGGTATTTCATCCTGGTTCGTGCCGACTGAGTTCGAGGAGCGCGACGGGAAGCCCGTTGCGGTGAAGTTGAACTTCGGCCCAGGCATGGAGTCCAGTTCCGTCGTGACGGCCTGGGATCCGCCGCGGAGGTTTGCCGCCGAGGCTCCTGGCTGGGCCCCTGGCTCGCCGGTCATCGCGGACGAGTGGACCGTCGAAGCGCGCGGGGGAGGCATCTGCGTCGTGCGCGTAGTGCATAGCCTCTTTGCCAGCACGGACGACTGGGACAACCAGCTGGAAGGCACCGAATCCGGCTGGCCTGGCTTCTTCCGCATCCTGCGGATCTATCTCACGCACTTCCGCGGCCAACGCTCCGCGATGATGCAGTGGATGGCCCCCGCCGCGGGAACCGAAGCGGAAGCGTGGGAAACGCTGACCGCGGCATTGGGGCTGAAAGGCGTGAGCGCCGGGCAGCGTTGGACCGTCCCGGCGGGCGTCCCGGCGCTCAGCGGCGTGGTGGAGCACGTCAGCCAGAGTCCGTACAACGCGCTGCTGCGGCTCGACAAGCCGGGGCCGGGCACCGCCGCCCTTGGCGCCGTCAACTTCGGCGGCCAGAGCATGGTCACGCTAAGCTTCTACCTCTACGGCGATCAGGCGGCCGGGACCGTCGCCCGCGAGACACCGCTCTGGCAAGCGTGGATCCAGGAACGCTTCCCGACGCCCTCGGAGACGAGCGAGAGTGAGAGTGAATGATCGCAGTGGTCATGGGAGTACACTCCCGTCGTTGCGCTCGCTGTCTGGCTCCTTTTTCTGTGCTCGGGGATGGTTCAGGGTGAGCGCATGATCTCCGTGACCAACTCGGGTTGCGGTGCCACGTGGACATCACCGCCGGCGCGGCCAGGGCGTGGACGATAGCCCCGACCGAGCGTATTCGTCTGCGAAGCTGGCAGACTACGCCGCAAGCGGGCCCGGGGTACAATGATTGCCGTCGGGGCGTAGCGCAGCCTGGTAGCGCACCTGCCTTGGGCGCAGGGGGTCATCGGTTCAAATCCGATCGCCCCGACCAGAGTTCTTGTTTGACAGGTCCTTCGCTTCGCTCAGGATTTCGGCGGCGGTCTCCCGCTCTTCCACCCCGGATTCGCTCACGCCCGCTAAATCCCTCAAGTTCAAATCCGATCGCCCCGACCAAGTTTCCGCGGGTTATCTCTTGTTCCCGTCCCGGACTGTAGGCCACCACCCGGAGTATTCAGGCGATTAACGGTTACGGCCACCCGAGGCACTTCGGTAACGTGCGATGGCAGAATTCCCATACTAGACTCGGTTCCGCATGCCCAGAAAAAAGCAACTAGGTACAGTCCTGCGCGAGCGGAGACACATCTCCGAGACCGCGCTGGAGCATGCCCTCGAAGAGCAGAAATACAAGCTTGCGATGCTGGGGGAGATTCTGCTGGCGAGCGGCAAGGTCGCCAAGCCAGATCTAGTCGCGGCGTTGGAAGAGGTGAGCGGCGTCCGTTACCTGGACCTAGAAACCACCGCGGTAGACCCAGAGCTGCTCGAACGGCTACCCAGAGAGACAGCCGAGCGGCACTGCGCTATTCCCGTGGTGCGCCACGATACCAAAGTCTCGGTCGCCATGGCACGGCCACAGGACCTGGCGGTTGTAGACGAGCTTCGTTTCCGCCTGGGCGCCGAGGTGGAACCTCATCTGGCTTTCCGCGAAGAGATTCTGGCGGCCATCGCCAAGTATTATTCCCCGCGGCCCCAAGATGCGGCGTTCGGCGCGGTCGCGGAACTGGCGGAGCGCATCGACGCAGAGAAAATCGAATTCTTCACGGCATCGCAGAGCGAGCGGCACGAAGAAGCGATCCGCGAGTTTCAGAAGGAGTTGCGTGGCAAGCGCACGCCGGCTGTGCATCTGGTTTCGGCGATCCTGTCTGCGGCAGCGGCCAAGGGCGCCAGCGATGTTCATATCGAGCAACAGGCCACCGGGACGCTGGTTCGCATCCGCGTGGATGGTCTGCTGCGGGACCTGGCCCAGGTGCCACTGGAATTGCGAACATCGCTGGTCTCGCGCATCAAGATTCTGTGTGACATGGACATAGCCGAGCGGCGCGTTCCCCAGGACGGGCGCCTGCTGGCCCGCATTGGCCACACTCACTATGACCTGCGGGTTTCTACGCTTCCCACTCAGTACGGGGAGAAGATCACGATCCGGCTGCTGGATCCCTCCTCAGCGCGAGTCAATTTCCAGGACTTGGGGCTTTCCCCATCGCACGCCGCCACTCTCGGCAGCGTACTGAAGCAGCCCCAAGGAATGATCCTGGTTACCGGGCCGACCGGGTCGGGCAAAAGCACCACTCTGTATGCCGCTTTGCACCGTCTTCGCTCCCCCATGATCAGCATTCTCACCATCGAAGACCCGGTGGAATACATGATGGAAGGCATCAACCAGGTGCAGGTGAATGCGCGCGTGGGCCGCACCTTCGCCAGTTGTCTGCGTTCCATGCTGCGCCAGGATCCCAACGTCATCATGCTGGGGGAGATTCGCGACAGCGAAACCGCCGAGATCGCCATGGAGGTGTCGCAAACCGGGCATCTGGTCCTCTCCACACTGCACACCAACGACAGCATTGGCGCCATCACCCGCTTGCTGGATCTGAACATACCTGCGTTCCTGCTCACCTCTTCGGTTAGCGCCATCCTGGCTCAGAGGCTGGTGCGGAAGCTCTGCCGCTGCAAACGCCAGGGGCGGCTGCAACCGCAAAAGAGCGCTGAATTAGTCGCCGCCGGGGTACTGGAGCCGCCAGAGCAGATTTATTTGCCGGTGGGATGCAAGGAATGCGATCAGAGCGGATACCGCGGTCGGGTTGGGGTTTATGAAATGCTGGTATTGGACGACGTCATCAAGAACGCGATTGCCGGTGGCTCGCGCGACGATCAGATCCGATCCCTGGCCCGCAGCCTGGGCATGAAGTTCATGGATCAGGATGCCCTGGACAAGGTGACCCGGGGCGTCACTACCCTCGAAGAAGTGATGCGGGTAGTGCCGTTTGAAGACGTGAGCAGTGCCAGCCGCTGTGTCGAGTGCAAGAAATACCTGGTGGCGGAGTTCGTTTTCTGCCCGTATTGCGGCACGCGCATCGCCCGCAACAAGCTCCGTACCCAGTACGTGAAGGTCCAGGCCAGCGGCACGCCGGTAACGGAAAGGGACTTCTAATGCGCCGCCCACGCCAAATCGCACTTGCTCCGCCACGATTGGCCGAGCGTTTTGCTCACTACCGCGAGTTGTCGATCGTCTATGAAGGCGCCAGTCTCGACATCCCGGTGCGCGCTCCGGATATAAGCACCCACGGGATGTTCATCAATACAGCGCATAAATTTCCCGAAGGCGCGGTGCTGCGGATTTGTTTTCGGCTGTCACGCACGAACTGCGTGGTGACGGCGCGCGGAGAGGTCCGCTACTGCCTCCCGGGAGTGGGCGTGGGAGTGGAATTCATCGGCTTGTCTGAGGATGCTCAGCGCGCCATTGAGGAAGAGGCTTCCGGGGCGACCGCTCGCCGCTGAAGTTCAGCATCCCTGGAAGTTGGAGCGAAACAGGAGGGAAAATTAGAAGGGCTGCGACATTGGTTATGCTCTAGCTGCCGACTCTTGCGAGGGAGTCTAGCCGCGTGGAACATGCACCGTCACAGCCCCTGATGCGATCACCACTTTCGTGGTACCAAGTCCCGGCCCGCTCTCGCAAGCTTGCCGGTTTTTTCGGGCTTGGCAGTCGCGGCGAGTCGCCCCGCCGACGCTGATCACTCAGCCTACTTCGGACTGGCCACTGATTAGGAAGCCAACCCTTTCAGCCGTCGACGGGAGTAACAGTAAATTCGCACAGAATTAATGTCAATGCCCGCGATTTGTGCAATTGTGGAAAACTGGGAAGGACCCAATTGGGGACATTTTTTCTTGCAAGCCTCGCTTCGGCGTTCCTCCGGCACAGCGGGTTGCATGGCAACATGGTGAAAATTTAAGTGTTTGCAAAAAAGCAGCGAACATCCTGCGCGGGGGCCGGCCAGTCTAATCTCATGACGATGAGCATCACGCGGCACACATGATCGCCTACGTGGATGGAGGATCGCGCGGTAACCCCGGCCCTGCGGGCGTGGGCGTAATTATCGAACATCCCACCGGGCGGCGGGTGGAGATCAGCCAGTCCATTGGAGTTCGCGACAACAACTATGCCGAGTACGCTGCTCTGCTGGTCGCGCTGGAATATGCGGCGGCCTATGACTCTCCCAGCCTGCAGGTGTATAGCGATTCCGAAGTGGTAGCGCGGCAGATCAGCGGGTCTTACAACTGCCAGAGCCCGCTATTGCGTGAGATCTACAGCGCCTGCATGGCGCTGATCGGCAGTCTGCAGCATTTCGCCATCACCCACATCCGCCGCGAGCACAATGCCGGCGCTGACCGGCTGGCACGGGAAGCCATTGACCGCGCCACGCGTGAAAAGCCTGCCGCAGATGCGATCGAAGCTGACTTCGTAACCGGAAATCCTCGCAAGCTGGTTCAACTCGAGCAACCCGGCTAAGAAGTCTCAGTCGAGCTCGAGGAGAACAATCTCGCCCCGGATTCCCGCCGCACTGAGCCACAGCTTTCCGACCGAGACCGGCAGCCGAAAGCGTCTGGGACCGGCGCTTCCCGGATTGAAATACAGCACACCGTTGCGCATCTCGTTCGCGGCGGCGTGCGTATGGCCGCTGATTACAACCGCAAACGCCGCTGCACGCGGATCCAGGTCCAGCCGCTTCAGGTCATGCAGGATGTAGAGAGAGTGTCCCTGGACCTCGACCGCCGCGGTTTCAGGGAGAGACTGTGCCCAGGCTTCAGTGTCCACATTGCCGCACACGGCTTCGACACGCGCCAGCCGCGAGAGGCTGGGAAGGATCTCCGGGCTTCCAACGTCGCCCGCGTGAATCACGAGCTGCGAACCCGCGAGAGCTTCGACCGCTTGCGGGCGTAGCAGGCCGTGCGTATCCGAAATCACGCCCACCAGAAATTCTGCAGCCACTCTCAGCCTTTATAGGGAAGTCGCCTACTTGCCTCCGGCGCCAAATAACGCAGTCGCAGTATATGGCTGAGATAAGGCATAACTGATTTCGTGGCTCATCGACGTGGTCCGGCCGCCAACAGTTTTGATGCTCTCACTGCCCAATCCTGCGTATGCAACAAATGACGTTTCAACCGCTTGTGCTGGCGGAAACAGCACTTTCGCGAGAACCCGAATTGACTCGCCAGGGGCAAGCGGCACTGACGTGCCAGGAAACGCCACGCTGCCGAAAAGGTTGGCTCCCCCGCGTACTGTCTCGGTTTTCCCCGCCTTTGTGCAGTCTATGCGAAGGGCAAGCGTCGTCACTGTGTAGGCCTCCTTGGGATCTTCCGGCTCTAGGTCGCCAGGATTGGGAGACACGGGAATTTCAAGCTGTTCGTTTCCGGAATTCGTCAGGGTGAATTCCACAACGGTTTTTCCGTCTCCATCGGATGAGGGATACAGCACCTCGATGGACAAGCGAAGGGAGGCCTTTCGACCGATACCGCCGCCACCACCGGTCGTCGCCGGCCTTTTCCGTTCCCGTGTCGCGCCGGTAGCGTCAACGGTCAACTGGGCGGACGCCACGATAGCCAACAGGGTGACCAGTACACCTAGTAGGTAGGGCCGCCTCATCTGCTCAACTCCTCACTGGCAATACGGAACCGGGTCGCGGGGGCCGAACTACCCCACCCAAGCAAAACCAGCTTGGGTGGGGCACCCGCGCTTGGTCAAGGGCGGGGCACCCGGCTATTTCACGTCAGTCCAAGATGGGTTTCCGTCCCTGAATGCCCGCTGGTACTCTCGCCCGCCGACAAGATGGAATTTAGACTTAGCGCGCAATATTCTCTTGCGTTCACGATTGGGCAATTGGACGTCCACCGAGATTTCCCTGTTCAAGTCTCCTAAGGTCACATAGAAGAATATCGGTTTCCCTCCTAAGTCAACTTCTGATTTGGCGGGCCATCCAGAGAGCGAGTTCCTGACCGACCATCCGTGCGGATCGCTGATATCCTTTCCAACCGAGAGCATCGTGGCCTTGGGGATTTCGATTACTTCTCGTTCCTCTTCTGAGGTCGCTCGCTCAAAGTGCTCTCCCGCCCATTTCCATAACGGCCCGCCACTCCATGCGTAGATCGTCTTGCCCTTGGGAATATAGGCTTGGAATCCAACATCCGGCACGACATACCTCTCGATGCGCGCAGGGGTAATCCGGAACACGATCGTGCAACCCCGGTTCTCATCGGGCGCTGTTGAGGCTCCGAAATACGCCGGTACAAGAGCAGCCAGAAGTTCCATAACTCTAAAGTGATAGCCCAGGCCGGACCACCCTGAAAACAGATAGGCCTCTTCCGAGTTCCACACCAATACACCCCCGACCCAATCGTCCACGAAATGCAACTGGAACAAAAATACCGCGACGATTGCACAGATTACGAGAGCTTGCGCGGTTCTCTTCTTATAGGCCAAAGTTTTCCCTTCTTATAGGCCAAGGTTGCCTTCAAAAACAGGATGCCGCTCCTGGCGGAGCCAAACAGACGTTTCAGCCCTTATAGGTAAGCTCGAAGACCGTGCAATCATCGCCCAGGGGGCGTCCGGCGCAGAAGGTGCGCACCGAGGCGAGGATGTCGCGGAAGGGAGACTCGCCGCCGGCGGCTGTCTCCAGGCGCTCATCGCCAAAGAATTCGCCCGCCGGGTTCTCTGCCTCGGTGACGCCGTCGGTGATGAGCACGAGGCGGTCGCCGGGATTCATCTGCCGGCGCCCACTGGTGTAGTCCATATCCGGCAGCAAGCCCACGGGCACGTTGGCTTCGAACATGCGCGATACCGACCCCGAGGCGACCAGCACCGGCGGCACATGGCCGCAGTTGACGAACTCCAGTTCGCCCGTGGCTTTCAGGTGCGCGATCACCAACGTAGCGTACTTCTCGCCCAGCGACTTCTGGCAGAGAAAGCGGTTGGTCGAGGTCACGACTTCAGGCAGCGCTACGCGATTCGAGATCTGCGAATAGACCATGCCCTGCAGGATCGAGGCCAGCAGGGCAGCCGATATCCCCTTGCCGCAGACGTCCGTCACCACTACGGCCACACCCTCGGACGTGGGAATGACGTCGAAGAAATCGCCTCCCACGTCGCGGCAAGAGAGGTTGCGCGCCTGAATCGTGGCGTACGGCAGGTCCGGAATGGTGACTGCCATGAGGCGCTGCTGGATGGAGGCGGCGATAGAGAGCTCCTGCTGGTAACGGCGCGCCGACTCTTCTGCCTGCACCAGGCGAGCATTCTCCACCAGAGAGGCCGCCTCGGTGGCGATGGTGGTCAGGATGTCCTTGCTGACTTTGGAGAGATCGCGCGAGGCGAAACGGCTGTCCAGGTAGAGCACGCCCATGATCTCGGGCAACCCGCCCATGATGGTGACGTCGAGGGCCTTCTCCTTGACCTTGGTCTTGCGCAGCGGGATACAGATGACCGTGCGCAAGTCATACGCGATGATGCTCTTGCGCTGGGCCATGTCGGCGGACTTGGCGGTGTCGGTCACCACGAAGGCCGAGGCCCCGCGTGCCGCCTCTTCCAGGATGGAGCGCGAGATGGTGGTCTCGTCGGTCATGGCTTCGCCGCGGGAATTCCGCCCTGCAGTCAGCCGCAGGCGTCCATCCGGATCGCGCAGGAAGACACAGCCACGCTCCGCCCCGGTGAGCCGCAGGGTGGAATCGACCAGCGTCACCAGGATCTCGTCGACCACGCCGGTGGTGTTCAGTTTGCGCGCCGCTTCCAGGAAAAACGTCAGCTTTTCCAGGTCGGAGGCGCCGCCCCGAACCTCGATACCGGAAATCTGGCTGAGAAACTCGCGCGCCGAACTGGTGCCGGCGGCAGTGGGATTGAACACGATGCAGGGGCCACCGCGAGCGCCGAATTCCACCCGGTCATTGGTGTTCAGCTTGTGACGCTCCGCCTTCTCACCATTCACGAAGGTGCCGTGCTTGCTGCCCATGTCGACCAGCACGTAGTCGCCGCCCTCGGAAAGGATGGAAGCGTGGTCGCGCGACACCCGCGGATCGGCGATGATCAGGTCGCGGTCGGTCTTACGCCCGATGGTAAAGGGGGTATGGTCCAGCGTGATGGTGCGCTGTTCGGATTCCTGCATAAACACCAGCTCGGGGAACCCGGAGGGCCCGCTCGCCGACAGCGTCGTGGAGGAGGTTGCAGACATTGTTATAAAAGTCTATTCCCGCCGAGCAAGAGTAGCATATCCGTGCCGCCACGAGGCTTGCGGCGTCCATTCCTGCCGCGTGCTCGGCGGCTTAGGGTCGCAAGCGCGCGGATGACGGAGGTCGCCTCCTGATACCAGCTGCTGCAGTGCTTTGCCTGCCGCCTATCCCGGCCGCCAACGCCGCCGCCAGCAGTCCCAAGGCGGCAGCAGCCGACAGGACGTCGCCCCCAAGGCGGTCCGATGTGGAGGCGAACGCAACCCGCACTTGACTGGTTCCGGCGGCGAGTGGGACGAGCATCTGGCCAGTGTGCTGGTCGGCAAGCGCAGACACCGGCTGGCCGTTCACTTCAACCCGCCATGCCGGATAGTTGAGCAAGCGCAAAGCAGCGGTCACCGGCTCCGGTGAGTTGACGACGAACTCTTTCCGCGTTGGTTCCCACTCTCGAATTTGTGGGCGCGTACCGATTCCCGCATTCGCGTCCTCCGCGCGTCGAAAGCCGACAAGTTGCGCGTTCTGGTCGAGATCGTAATGATCCGACCCCCGCGGGCCGTATTCGTCAACGCCAAAGTATCCCGCACCGGTGCGA
>Ga0335077_10010775_pt1 | contig 11421 bp, 8 predicted proteins | sample Lox_Sample_31_FD_207151 | JGI IMG/M metagenome (GOLD analysis project Ga0335077, IMG submission 207151) | Soil microbial communities from Loxahatchee National Wildlife Refuge, Florida, United States - Lox_Sample_3.1 | ecosystem: Environmental > Terrestrial > Soil > Wetlands | place: USA: Florida...
GGCCGAATCCCGAAGCGCCGCGTCAAGCGCAGCCGGGGAGCGGTGGCGCGGGCGGGTCCGATGGCACATTTTCGCCACCTCGCCCAGCTCGCCGACGGGATGGTGCTGCTGGCGGCGTTCCCGATCGCGTACCTGATCAAGACGCGACTCCTCCCGGCCGACCTGACCCAGCTCTACGATCCGGAGGTCTACGTCGGACCAGCCGCGCTGGTCGCGGTCGGACTCCTGTTCTTCCTCCAGCGGCGCGGCGCGTACGAGTCGGTGACGGTCCTGCGCCTGCCGACCCTCCTCGCCACCGTGAGCGTTGCCGTGCTCCAGGCGCTGGTGCTCGGCGCAACGGTGCTGTTCACCTTCAAGCTCTCGCACGTGAGCCGGCTCTTCGTCGGCCTCTACGGGCTCGCCGCGATGGCGCTCCTGATCGGCGTCCGCCTCCTGTTCCGGCCGCTCGCCCATCGCCTGCGCGAGTCGGGCTCGCTCGCCTCCCGCGTCGTCGTGATCGGCGAGGGGGCGCAGGCCGAGCGCCTGCAGCGCGTGCTGGCCGACGAGGCGCCGTTCGGCATCGCCGTGGTCGCAGAGCTCCCGGAGGTGGCGCCGATCTCCGACCTGCTCGCGCGCGAGGCGATCGACGAGATCGCGATTGCCTCCGGCGAGCTCTCGGCCGACGACCTCGCGCTGCTCGCCGACGAGTGCGAGCGCGAAGGGGTAGCCCTGCACGTCTCGACGCAGCTCCTCGGGCAGGGCTTCGCGCGCGCCACGCTCGAGCAGGTCGGTGAGCTGCGCCTGCTCTCGGTCAATCCCCAGGAGCACTGGGCCTGGGGCCGTGCCGTCAAGCGGGCGATCGACCTGATCGCGGCTCCCCTGCTGATCGTCTTGACCTCGCCCCTCTGGCTGATCGCCGCGATCGCGATCAAGCTCGACTCGCCGGGGCCGGCCTTCTTCGTCCAGGAGCGCCTCGGGCTCAACAAGCGGCGCTTCCACATGATCAAGTTCCGCAGCATGTATCAGGGCTCGGAGCACCTGCGACCGATCCTGCACCGCTTCAACGAAGCCGACGGGCCGATCTTCAAGCTGCACGACGATCCGCGCGTCACGCGCGCCGGCCGCTGGCTCAGACGCTTCGACATCGACGAGCTGCCGCAGCTCCTGAACGTCCTGTTCGGGCACATGAGCCTGATCGGCCCACGACCGATGCTCGAGAGCGAGGTGACCGGCTTCGAGCCCTGGCAGCGCAAGCGCTTCTCGATGCTGCCCGGGATCACCGGCCTGTGGCAGGTGTCGAACCGCGTCGGGCAGTCGTTCCTCGCCGGGCTCGCGACCGACCTCGACTACATCGATCGCTGGTCGTTGCGTCTCGACGTCGAGATCCTGCTGCGCACCGTGCCCGCGATCCTGCGCAATCGCACCGCGCCGTGAGCCCCGGCGGGGCCGACGCGGGCGTGCCGCTGATCGATCTCGGCGCTCAGTACGCGGCGATCGCGAGCGACCTCGAGGCGGCGGTCCTCGACGTCCTGCGCAGTCAGAGATACGTGCTCGGCGAGCGCGTCACCGCGTTCGAGCGCCGGACCGCGGAGTATCTGCGCGTGCGGCATGCGATCGGCGTGGCGTCGGGCTCGGATGCGCTCCTGCTCGCGCTGCTGGCGCTCGACCTGCGTCCCGGCGACGAGGTGGTGACCTCGCCGTTCAGCTTCTTTGCCACCGCGGCGGCGATCGTCCGCGCCGGCGCGACACCGGTATTTGCCGACATCGACCCGCGGAGCTTCAACCTCGACCCCGCGGCCGCGGCGCGCGCCGTGACGCGCAGGACGCGCGCGCTCCTGCCGGTCCACCTGTTCGGTCGCTGCGTTGACTTCGCGGCGTTCGATGCGCTCGCGCGCGAGCATCGCCTGCCGATCGTCGAGGACGCCGCTCAGGCGATCGGAGCCGAGCGGAACGGCGTGCGCGCCGGCGCCTGGGGTGACCTCGCCTGCTTCAGCTTCTACCCGACGAAGAACCTCGGCGGTGCGGGCGACGGCGGCCTGGTGAGCACCGGCGACGAAGGGCTGGCCGAGCGCGTGCGACGCCTGCGGGTGCACGGCGAGAGCAGCGCCTACCGGCACGAGGAGCTCGGGATCAACAGTCGCCTCGACGCCCTGCAGGCCGCCGTGCTCTCCGTCAAGCTACGGTCGGTCGACGCCTGGAACCAGGCGAGACGCGCGCGCGCCGCGCGCTATGCGGAGCTCTTCTCCGCCGCCGGTCTGGACGAGGTCCTCGCCCTGCCGGCAACCCTCGAGGCGGCGGCCGATCCAGGCCACGTCTTCCACCTCTACGTCGTGCGGGCTCCGCATCGCGACGAGCTCAAGGCGCACCTCGACGCGCGCGGCATCGGCGCCGGCGTGTACTACCCGATACCGCTTCACCTGCAGCCGTGCTTTGCCGGGCTCGGCTATCGCCGCGGCGATCTTCAGGAAGCCGAGCGCGCCGCGGAGGAGGTGCTCGCCCTGCCGGTCTACCCCGAGCTCACCGTCGGCCAGCAGGAGCGTGTCGTGGCCACGGTGCGGTCCTTCTATCGACCTTAGGCGCGACCCCGAGCGCGACCCCGAGCGGCCGTCTCGTCGTCGCGCCGGCGCCTCATTCGGCGAGTCGCGCGCGCAGCGCCGGGTCGGGAATGGCGCACTCGCGATAGCGTCCGAACCAGCGGTAGCGATTGCGGACGATGGGAACATAAATGATGTCGAGCAAGCGCTCGATCCCCGGGATCCGGTCGAGCGCGGCCACCAGACGCCAGGGGCCCGGCAGGTAGCCGAGAATGCGCAGCACTGCCCGCGACCTGGTACTCAGGCGGCCGCCGGGCTCGAGCAGCACGACCCATCCCGTCGGTCCGACGTCGATCGCCGCCGGCGGCAGCAGCTTGCGCGCCAGCTCGCCTTGCAACGGGGCGAAGCGCAGCCTTGCCGCGGGGTCGCGACGGACGACGAACGCGACGCTGCGGCTGCAGAGCACGCACACACCGTCGAAGAACACGATGGGCCACTCTTGCGCAGGAGCCGCCGCGGTCGGCTCGACGTCATGCGATCCGGGCTCGAGTTTCACAATTCGAGATGAGCAATCTAGCGCGCGGCGCTGCAGCTCGCGAGTCAGCGCGCGCGTCTTCACCCCTCGAGAGGCGGCCCGGTCAATTCGCGGAGCTTGGGGCGAAGCTCGGCAGCGAAGAGCGGTTCGAGATTTAAGGGAAGAGCGCGGTCGGAGGAAAACGGACCGGGCGATCGCAAGCGCAAGATCGTAGGGTACGAGAGCGATGTGGGCGGAGGTAGAAGTTTGCTTCGGGTGCGTGAAGCGAGGTAGTCGGTTCCGGTAGACCGCCCGGTCAACCTTCCCATTCAGCAATCAAAATGCCACGAATTCTGCCGAAAACCCGTGCCGCATCTCGCGCAGAGCTGCAAGATCGGTGTGAGCCTGACCGAATTACGGCTTTCGGCCCGTCGCCACCATCGCAACCAGCTTCTGGTGGAGCTCCGGATTGGCCGCGATGATCCCCGGCAGGAGAGGAGGGATGTGGCGGTTGAAGATCAGGGGCTCGCCTTCGCAGTCCGTGATCCGACCACCCGCCGCCTCGACCAGCGCCGCGCCGGCGCACACGTCCCACTCGTGCTTGGGGGTCAGGCTGAAGGTGGCGTCGCCGCGACCGGCGGCGATGAGCGCCAGCTTGTAGGCCACGCTGCCGGTTGGCTTCACGCGGAATCGCCCGCGGAAGCGGTCCCACTCCCCGCGCCCGTTCTCGGAGCGGCTCGCGAGCACGGTTGCCGCCGACGGCTCGCGTTGCCGGCTCATGCTCATCGCCTTGCCGTTCATGCGCAGGGCCTCGCCGCGGCCGGCCGTGAAGAGCTCGTCGGTCACCGGGTTGTAGATCACGCCGAGGACCGGCTTGCCCTCCTCGACGAGCGCGATCGACACACAGAACTCGCCGATCTGGTTGATGAACTCCTTGGTGCCGTCGAGGGGGTCGATGAGCCAGACGCGGTTCCACGAGGTGCGTTCGAGATCGTCCTCGGTTTCCTCGGAGAGCCGGCCGTCGTCGGGGAACGCCGCCTGGATCTTCTCGCAGATGATCTGGTTGGCCTTCAGGTCAGCGGAGGTCACCGGGTTGTCGAAGCCCTTGTGGCCGACGTTGAAGTGGTTGCTCCCGTAGAGGCTCTTGATGGTTCGCCCCGCCGCGAGCGCGGCCTCTTGCGCGGTTGCAAGCTCGCGCCCGTAGTAGCCGTGATTCGTCGGGGTGACGCGTGCGGCGCCGGCGGATGCACCGTTGCTGCCGTTGGCGGGCCGCCGGCGTCGGCGCCGGCCACGACGATTGCCTCTTTCCGGGACGCGTTCCAAGCTCACTGATCCACTTTCTCAAAACGACACTGACCGGGGCGCCGCACCAGAGGGGGGCCGGCGCGCACAGCGGTCAGGGGTCCTGCTGCACGGTCCGAATCACTCGGCCATCGCGCCCGCCAGATAGCTCTTGCGAAGCTCCTCGTAGAGCCCCGTCCGGCGATCGTACAGGCGCCGCACCTTGCGCGGCCCGCGCGTTGCGGTTGCGTATGCCGTGAGGATCGGCAGTCCGATCGTGGAGTCGGTGTAACATACCACCGTGTCGGGTAAAGCCTCCGGGTCGATCTTTCCCCAGCTCACCGCTTCGTTGGGCGTCGCACCCGATAGACCGCCGGTGTCGGGACGGGCGTCGGTGATCTGGACGAAGAAGTCGTGTCCCTTCTCCGCGAGACCGAGGACCTCCTGGATCTGCGGCTCGGTCTGCAGGACGAAGTTCTTCGGCGAGCCGCCGCCCAGGATCAGGACGGCGCTCTTGCCCCCGCCGCGCTTTGCGTCCCAGACGATGGCGGCGGTCTCGTTCACATCGCGCGACGGGTTGAACCGCAGCCGGTTGCCACGCAGCTCCATCGCGGCGACGTTCATCCCGATCGACGAGTCGCCCGGCGACGAGGTGTAGATCGGCACCCCGGCGAGGTGAGCCGCGGAGAGCAGCGAACGCTTGCCGGCTCCGAGCGCGTCCTCGCGCTGTCGGACATATGCGCCGACCTTGTAGTGGAACTCCGCCGTGCTCATCTCCTGCTGGAACTCGGGTTGCTCGATCACCTGGCGATAGAAGGCATCGGTCTTGAGCAGCACCTCGTAGTCGAAGAAGATGTCGTAGATCCGCACCACGCCCTGCTTGCGCAGCTCGACGTCGCTCACCGCGGGGCTGCCCTGGTGCATCGTCAGCCCGATGCCGAAGTGCGTGTCGTGATAGAGGTTCGCCCCGGTCGAGACGATCCAGTCGACGAAGCCGGCTTCGATCAGCGGCACGAGGCACGAGGCCGCAAGCCCGGCCGGGCTGAGCGCGCCGGTCAGGCTCAGGCCGACGGTCACGTCGGGCTCGAGCATGCGCCGCGCGAAGAGCTGGCACGCCTCGCGCAGGCGCGCGGCGTTGTACGCCAGGAAGCAACGATCGACCAGGTCGACGACGCTGATACCCGGGGCGATGGGCAGAGGATCGATGCGGGGCGACCGCAGGAGTTTCGCTTGGCTCACGGATCGGCGCGGCTCGTTTCGCACCGATTAGCATCTGACCCGACGCTCGCAACTGCGGCTTGACTGCCCGGATGGGTGACACTAGAACGCGGCATCGTCTTTCGCGGTTTCATCTTGCTGAGCGCGACCGGAGCGGGCGCGGGCTACTTTCCGGTCGCATCGGGTACTGCCGGCAGTCTGCTCGGCATCCCGCTCGCCTTCCTGCTCGCGCGCTCGGTGAGCGGCTTCCCACTCGTCCTGGTCGTGCTCTCGGCGGCGGTGGTGTTCGCCTGCTGGGTGGCCGGCGAGGCCGACACGCTGCTCGGCGAGCACGACAGCAAGAAGATCGTGATCGACGAGATCGTCGGCATGCTGATCGCGCTCGCCTTGCTTCCGCCCAAGCCGATCGTGATCGTGACCGCGTTCGTCCTGTTCCGCTTCTTCGACATCGCCAAGCCCTGGCCGGCGAGCTACTTCGACGAGAGTGTGGCGGGCGGCGCGGGGGTGGTGCTGGACGACGTCTTCGCCGGGATCTATGCGGGGCTGGCCGCCTGGCTCCTGGTCTGAGCCCGCCCGAGGTTCACGCGCATGATCGAGAAGCTGGTCATCATCTCGACCGGGGACGAGCTCACCACCGGCAAGATCGCCGATACCAACGCGCAGTGGCTCGCCGACCGCTGCTACGAGCTCGGGCTCGACCTGGTCGCGACCCTGGTCGTGGGCGACTATCCCGACCGCATCGCGTGGGTCTGGGAACGTGCGTTCGAGCTCGGTGAGCTGGTCGTCGCGACCGGCGGCCTCGGGCCGACGAGCGACGATCTCACGACCGAGACCCTTGCCGAGGTCCTGGGCGAGAAGCTGCGCTTCGACGAGCCCACCGCCGAGAAGATGCGTGCCCTCTTCGGCCGCATGGGGCGCGCGATGCCGGAGAACAACCTCAAGCAGGCCCGATTTCCCGAGAGCGCGGTGATCCTCGAGAACCCGCTGGGAACGGCGCCCGGCTACCGCGTCTCGTGCCGCCGGACCATCGGCGCGAGAGCCGGACGGCAGACCGTCGATCGCCATCTGGTGGTGATGCCGGGAGTGCCGCGCGAGATGAAGCCGATGTTCGACGATCAGGTGGCGCCGTGGATCGCCGAGCTGCGCGGTTCGACCGAGGTGAGCCTGTCGGCGACGTTTCAGACGTTCGGCATGAGCGAGTCGAAGCTCGACGAGACCGTAGGGCAGGTGATCCGGCCGGAGGAGGCACGGGTGAGCTATCGCGCGAGCTTCCCCATGATCTCGGTCCGGCTGCGGGTGAAGGACGAGCCCGAGCGCGCCCGCGCCCGCCTCGAGGTGCTGGCCGAGCGGGTCCGCCGTACGCTCGGCCCGGTGATCTTCGGCGAGGGCGACGTGACGATGGAGCAGATGGTCGGTCGCGCGCTCGTCGCGCGCGGGGCGAAGGTCGCCTTTGCCGAGTCGTGCTCGGGCGGCCTCGTCGGGCATCGCATGACCGACGTCCCGGGCAGCTCGGCGTACTTCGTCGCCGACTATGTCACCTACTCGAACCAGGCCAAGATCGACACCCTGGGCGTCAAGCCGGAGACGATCGCTTCCTTCGGCGCGGTCAGCGAGGAGACCGCGCGCGAGATGGCGGAGGGAGCCCGCCGGCGCGCGCGGGCGGACGTCGCGGTGGCGACGACCGGGATCGCCGGCCCCGACGGGGGGACGGCGGACAAGCCGGTCGGCACGGTATGCTTCGCTCTCTCGGCCGAGGGCATCCTGGTCTCGCGGCGCCACCAGCTCTGGGGCAACCGCGAGTGGGTCAAGCTGCTCAGCTCGCAGCTCGCCCTCGACTGGGTGCGGCGCTGGGCCCTGGGCGCGGATGTCCTCGATTCTGGATTCCGTTCGTGATACGAAGAAAAAACGAAAATGAAGCGTGGGACATTGCCGGGATGTCGGCGAGGAGCGAAGCTCGCGCAGGCGTTGGAGCAAGGAGGTCGTCATGGATGTGAATCGTGAGCGCGCAGTGGACCTGGCGATGAGCCAGATCGAGAAGCAGTTCGGCAAGGGAGCGATCATGAAGCTCGGCGCCGACCAGGTGATCGCCGAGGTGTCGACGGTCTCCACCGGCTCGCTCGCGCTCGACATGGGGCTCGGGGTGGGAGGCGTACCGCGCGGCCGCGTGGTCGAGATCTTCGGCCCGGAGTCGTCCGGCAAGACGACGCTCGCGCTGCAGATCGTGGCCGAGGCCCAGAAGGAAGGCGGCATCGGGGCCTTCATCGACGCGGAGCACGCGCTCGACACGAACTATGCGCGCAAGCTCGGCGTGAAGCTCGAGGATCTCCTGATCTCGCAACCCGACAACGGCGAGCAGGCGCTCGAGATCGCCGAGACGCTGGTCCGCTCGGGGGCCCTCGACGTCCTGGTGGTCGACTCGGTCGCCGCGCTGGTGCCACGCGCCGAGCTCGAGGGCGACATGGGCGATCCGCAGATGGGACTCCAGGCGCGTCTCATGTCGCAGGCGCTGCGCAAGCTCACCGCAACCATCGCCCGTTCGCGCACCATCGTGATCTTCATCAACCAGATCCGCATGAAGATCGGCGTGATGTTCGGCAACCCGGAGACCACGACCGGCGGCAACGCGCTCAAGTTCTACGCCTCGGTGCGCATGGACATCCGACGCATCGGCGCGATCAAGCAGGGCGATGACGTGATCGGCAGCCGCACCAAGGTCAAGATCGTCAAGAACAAGGTGGCGCCCCCGTTCCGTGAGGCCGAGTTCGACATCCTCTACGGGCAGGGCATCTCGCGCGAGGGCGAGATCATCGACCTCGGCGCCGACGACGGGATCATCGAGAAGTCCGGCTCCTGGTATGCGTTCGAGGGCGAGCGCATCGGGCAGGGACGCGAGAACGCAAAGGACTTCCTGCGCGACCACCTGGACATCAAGGCGAAGATCGAGGCCAAGATCCGCACCAAGCACGGCGTGCCGGTGAGATCCCCACACGTAGCGACGGAAGGGGGCGAAGCGACGGCCGCCCAGGCGGCGTCGCGTCCGGTGGTCGGAGCGCCCGTGCCGGTGCCCGGGGCGATCGCTTCTTCGTCGAGCGCCGTTGCCCACGGCGGCGGAGGCGCGCCGGTGCCGATCAGCGCGGGCAAGAAGAAGTAGCGCGATTCGTCGTTGAGCTCGCGCTGGTTGGTTGTCGGCATCGTCGCTGCCGCAGCGGCCGTCTACCTGGCGGGGATCCGCAAGGATCTCCCGTACGCGCCGGAGATCGACGAGCCGCTCTTCGTCAGCCGTGCCGTCTCCATCGCGAGCTCGGGCGATCTGAGCCCGCACTGGTTCGGCCACCCCGGGTCGACGGTCATCTATCCGCTCGCGGCGATCTATCGCCTGCGCGGGGTCCCCGCGCGTCCGGACGATCTGCTCGCGATCGGCGATCTATACTTGACTGGACGGGTGCTGACCGTAGGCTTCGCCTTGCTCGCGATCCCGGTCACATACCTCCTCGGGCGGGCGGCGTTCGGCGAGACCGAGGCGCTCGCCGGCGCGTGGCTCGCGCTGCTCTCGCCGGTCGCGATGGACCACGCGCAGACGATCCGTACCGACAGCGCCGGGGTGCTCTGCACCGTTCTCGGCCTGTGGCTCTGCCTCCGCCTGCTGGCGCAGCCGACGCTGCGCAATCAGCTGCTCGCCGGGAGCGCGATCGGCCTCGGGATCTCGACGCGCTACTTCCTGGTCACGCTGGTCTCGGTGCTCGTCCTGGTCGATCTGCTGATCCTCCTCGGCCTCCCGCGTGGTCGGCCGGCAGTTACGCGGGCCAGCTCTCCGCTCGCCGGCGTCCTCCTCGGTCTGGCCGCGGTCGCGATCGGCTTCGTCGTCACGACGCCGTTCTTCTTCCCGGAACTCGCCACGGCGCGCCTCGACATCGCACACGAGGCGCGCAGCTCGCACCCCGGCGCCGACGGTTTCGGCTATGCCGGGAACCTGCTCTGGTACCTGCACACGGCGATTCCCGGTGCGACGACGCCGCTGCTCGCGCTGCTCTCCGTGCTGGGCGTCGTCGTCTCGCTGTGGCGCCGCAGCATCGGACCGCTCCTGCTCTCCGCCTTCGGGGTGATCTTCGTCACGGCAGTGAGCCTTTCCCCGCTCCACTGGGTACGCTGGATCCTGCCCCTGGTGCCGCTGGTCGCCCTGTTCGCCGCGGCTGCCATCGGCGCCCTGGTGCGGACGATCGGCTCCCTGCTTGGCGCCTCGCGCGGGTTGGAGCGGGCCGTGGGATTCGGGCTGGTGGCCGTGATCTCGATCGGGCCCGGCGTCGAGATGGTGCGCCTTGCGCGCAGCGAGGTGCGACACAGCACCACGGTTGTTGCGCGTGACTGGGTCGTTGCGAACCTTCCTACGACCAGCAAGATCGCGCAGGAATTTTACACCGCGCCGCTCGGTGGCACGGAATTCTCACCCGTCAAGCGGTTCTCGCTCGCGCGCGATCGCCGGCCGACGCCGCAGGGGATCGTCGAGCAGGGCTTCACCTTCGAGGACTACGAGCGGGAGCACTTCGACTACCTCATGGTGAGCGACGCGATCTACGACCGCTACCTGTTCGCCCCCGGCCGCTACCCCGCCGAGGCCGCGTTCTATGCCAAGCTGTTCCGCTCGGCGAAGCTGGTGAAGGAGTTCAAGCCCGAGCCCGACCAGCGCGGGCCGACGCTGCGCATCTACCGGTTGGAGAGCGTCCGCTAGGGAGCTCGTCAGGATTCAAGGCTCCCCGGATTTGCGCCGAAGATGCCGAAGGGGTCTCCCGGATGGTGCATATCGACGAGATTCTGCGGCTGGCCGTCTCCAACAATTCCTCCGACGTCCACGTCAAGGTCGGGGCTCCGCCGATCCTGCGGACCTACGGCCAGCTCGCGCCCGATCAGGCGTTCCTGCCGCTCAGCCAGGAGGACATCACTCAGCTGATCGAGCAGATGACCGACGAGGGGCAGCGCGCTCGACTGAACGAGCAGCGGCAGCTCGATCTCGGCTACGGCACGGACGAGCTCGGCCGCTTCCGCGTCAACGTCTACTACCAGCGGGGCGAGCCACGCATCGCCATGCGCGCCATCCCGCGCGCGATCCGGGCGCTCGACGAGCTCAATCTGCCGCCCATCGTCGCCAAGCTCGCCGACGAATCCCGCGGCCTGATCCTGGTCACCGGGACGACCGGCTCGGGCAAGTCGACCACGCTCGCCTCGATGATCGACCTCCTGAACCAGAACCAGGCCCTGCACATCGTCACGATCGAGGACCCGATCGAGTACGCCCACACCGACAAGCTCTCGATGATCAGCCAGCGCGAGGTGGGCGTCGACGTGACGAGCTTCGTCGCCGGCTTGAAGGGCGCGCTGCGCCAGGACCCCGATGTCATCCTGATCGGTGAGATGCGCGACCTGGATACGATCGAGACCGCGATCATGTCGGCCGAAACGGGTCACCTGGTGATGAGCACCCTGCACACGCTCGACGCGCCGGAGACCGTCACCCGCGTCATCCAGGCGTTCCCCGATCACCAGCGCGATCAGATCCGGCTCGTGCTGTCGTCGGTGCTGAAGGGCGTCATCAGCCAGCGACTGATGCCCCGCGCCGATGGCAAGGGGCTGGTCCCCGCGGTGGAGATCATGACCTCGACCGGCTTCACGCGCGAGATCATCAAGGACCCGGAGCGCAGCCCGCGCGAGCTCACCGACGCGATCGCCAAGGGAAACGTGTCGTACGGCACGCAGACGTTCGACCAGTCCCTGATGGCCCTGTTCCGCAAGAACCTGATCACCTACGAGGAGGCCCTCAAGCAGGCGACCAACCCCGACGACTTCGCCCTGCAGGTGAGCGGCGTGAGCTCGACCTCCGACGCTCGCTGGGACAACTTCGAC
>Ga0335077_10010776_pt1 | contig 11419 bp, 10 predicted proteins | sample Lox_Sample_31_FD_207151 | JGI IMG/M metagenome (GOLD analysis project Ga0335077, IMG submission 207151) | Soil microbial communities from Loxahatchee National Wildlife Refuge, Florida, United States - Lox_Sample_3.1 | ecosystem: Environmental > Terrestrial > Soil > Wetlands | place: USA...
CGTCGTCGTGCCCCTACGTGGCGCTTTCGCTTCCGGCTTGAAATCCCGCCGCGTTCCTTCCTGTCTTTTTCCTTCGATTCCTCCGAAACTAATCACGTCCATGTCCCGCACCAGCGGCTACGAACATCTGAAGGAAGCCGCGCGCGCCGTCGCGCTCCACCTCAGCGCCGCGCTCGGCGGCGGCGGCCTCGCCGCGCGTTTCATCCTTCACTACGCCGAACGCAATCGCCGCGCCTCCCTCACCGCTCATCTCCCGCGTTACCGCGAACTCGTGGCCATGATTCACCGCGAGTGCCTGCTCGCCCTGGTTGCCCGCGTCGAACTCGATCTCCCCCGCCTCCTCCGCGCCGGCGGCGCTCCCGCTCGCGCCCTCGCCTCCGGAGAGGATCCCCTCCTCCGCCGCTTCCGCGTCGAATTCTATGAGTGCCTCGCCGAAACCCTCGGCTGGCCCCGCGAAGTCCTGGACCGCTTCTGGAGTGATCTGGATCTCTACCTGCAATGCCAGCGCGCCCACAGCGCCGCTCCCGCGCGAAAGAAGAAAACGGATCTCGGCCCCTTCGCCGACCGCTGCGGCTTCATGCTCGATCCCGCCATGCTCGACCGCGCCCGCCGCTCCGCCGCTAAACTGCATCACCAGCTCGATGCCCGCTCGCGCGCCATTCTCCGCGCCGCGTTTCGCCGCTGACGATAGTAAAATTCCTCCCCGCCGAGGGGTCGGCCTCCATGCCCGCTTTCCGTTCCGTGTCCGCGGTTCTCGCTCTCCTCCTGATTTCCGCCGTCGCCGGACTCTCCGCGCCGCAATCGCAACATTCCAGGCCCGCGGACGCGCCCGCCTCGCCTCCCGCCGCGGATCCCCGCCCCGCTTCGCGGCTCGACTCCGCCCTCGACGTTCTGTTTGCCGCGCGCGCCTTCGCCCAGGCCGCCATTTCTCCCGACGGCAGCAAAGTCGCCTGGGTCCTGCGCCTCCAGGCGAAAGGCGGCGCTCCCTCCTCCAACACGCGCATCTCCATCACCTCCCTCTCCGATCACAAGACCGTCGCCGTCTCCGCCGCTCGCCCCGCCGGCGCGCCCGCAAAACCCGCCGCGTCCTCGCGCCCCGCGTCCGCCGGCCGGGATGAGGGCTCCCTCGCCTGGTCGCCCGATAGCCGCCGCATCGCCTTCCTCTCCGACGCCGGCGAGCCTGGCCAGCTTCAGCTCTATGTCGCCGAGCCCGGCCGCGCTCCCCGCCGGTTGACCCGCCTCCACGGCCTCCTCGCTTCTCCCCAATGGTCTCCCGACGGGAAATCCATCGCCCTCCTCTACACCGAGCACGCCACGCGCGCCGCCGGCCCGCTCGTCGCGGAAACGCACGAGACCGGCGAAATCAAGGACACCTATTTCGAGCAGCGCCTCGCCGTCGTCAGCCTCGCCACCGGCCGGTTCCGCGTGCTCTCTCCCGCCGACATGTACATCTACGAATTCGACTGGTCGCCCGACAGTTCTCGCTTCGCCGCCATCGCCGCCCAGGGCAATGGCGACGACAACTGGTACATCGCCCGCCTCTACACCCTCGAAGCCTCCGGCAGCTCCATGCGCTCCATCTACAAGCCGGCGCTCCAGATCGCCTGTCCCTCCTGGTCCCCAGACGGCCGGCGCATCGCCTTCATCGAAGGCCTGATGAGCGACGAAGGTTCCACCGGCGGCGATATCTACGCCGTTCCTGCCTCAGGCGGCGAAGCCGAAAACCTCACTCCGGATCGAAAATCCTCCCCGAGCTGGCTCTCCTGGATTCCCGATGGCCGCATCCTCTTCAACGAATCCGTCGGCGGCGATTCCGCCATTGCCGCGCTGGATCCCGCCAGCGGCTCCATCCAGCAGTTGTTCCGCGGCCAGGTCCATCTGGAAACCTCCGACGCCCTGGGCTCGGAAATCTCCGCCTCGCGCGACGGCTCCGCCATCGCCGCCATCCGCAGCTCGTTCTCCGCTCCTCCGGAAGTGTGGGCCGGACCCATCGGCCATTGGCGGCAGATCACCCGCGTCAACGACGCCGTCAAAGCTCCCTGGGGCCAGGCCAAAAGCATCCACTGGAGGTCCGATCCCTTCGACGTTCAGGGCTGGCTCATCTATCCCGCCGGTTTCGATCCCTCCAAGAAATATCCGCTCATCGTCGGCGTCCACGGCGGTCCCGGCTCCGTCGTCCAATCCACCTGGCCCCCAGGCGGCAGTTTCCTGATGCCTCTGGCCGCTGCCGGCTATTTTCTATTCCTGCCCAATGCCCGCGGCAGTTTCGGCCAGGGCCAAGCCTTCACGCGCGCCAACGTCAAGGATTTGGGCTACGGCGATTTTCGCGACATCCTCGCCGGCCTCGACGAAGCCCTCCGCGCCGCCCCCATCGACCCGCACCGCCTCGGCATCACCGGCTGGAGCTACGGCGGCTACATGACCATGTGGGCCGTCACGCACACAGACCGCTTCCGCGCCGCCATGGCCGGCGCCGGCCTCGCCAACTTCCTCAGCTACTACGGCGAAAATCAGATTGACCAGTGGATGATTCCGTTCTTCGGCGCTTCCGTCTACGACGATCCCGCCGTCTACGCCAGGAGCTCGCCGATCACCTTCATCAAGAACGCCCGCACCCCCACCCTCATCCTCGTCGGCGATAGCGACGGCGAGTGTCCCGCGCCCCAGTCCTACGAATTCTGGCACGCGCTCAAAACTCTCGGCGTCGAAACCCAGCTCGTCGTCTACGCCCACGAGGGCCATCGCTTCATCAAGCCCGCCGACCTCCGCGACCGCGCACGCCGCACACTCGCCTGGTTCGACTCCCATCTGCGCTGAGATTCGTACGATTTATTTTCCCGACAGAAATGGATAGTGCGCCGAAGCCCCCATGAAGAACAGCAGCGGAAACGACAGCCAGAATCCCATCCGCGACGCCAGATACGCCCTCCGCGAAAGCACCGCCGCCTCCGCAGGAATCGCCGCGCCTTCCCTCACCGCTGCCGTGTGCCATGCGATCAGCCGCTTCTGGCATCGCCACACGATTCCCCACACCAGCCACAGCATCACCGTCCCCAGCCCGCCCCCCACCGATATGCACAGCGTCCGGTTCCCCGTGGCCGGTCCCGCAATCAGCTCCAGTACCAGCCAGCTCGCTCCCGCCACCACGATGGTTGACGCCGCGGCCAGCACCCACCCGTTCTTCATCGGCCCTTCGCTCATCATCAGAAATCCGTGCAGCAGCACGTACGCCGCCAGCCACACCCCGAACCAGATGCCCAGCCATTTCCCCATCAGCGCCGGGTTTCCGCCGTTCACTGCATCGTCCTTCGCCAGGATCATGAAGTAGCGGAATCCCGCCAGCCACGCCACCATCGCCGACCACCGGAACCACCACATCGCCTTCGGAATCAGCGACGCATACGCCCGCGAACGGCCCGTCGCGTCCATCTCCCGCATCACCGGCCCTGATACCAGGTTGAAGAAGTACAGGAATCCGATCCACGTGATCCCGGCCACAAAATGCAGCCAGCGCAGCACCATCTGTTCCGTCACCGATCCGCCCTGCGGAAACGAAACCTGAGCCGTCGCCAGCGCCATCACCCCGCCGCTCCATCCCGCAATCATCTCGTCCCCCTCCGCGCCGCCCTAGTCTACCCCAACGGCAGCGCGAAGCCCTTTGAGTGCGAAAGGCTCCGTCCCGAAACCTCGGGACGGAGCCTTTCGCCTTTTCCTGCTGCCAAGCCCAATTCATCCCTGCACGCCGTGGCAGCGTGCTCGCGCCTGTCCCACCTCCTCGAAAACACGACGGCCCGCGCAACTCTCGCCGCGCGGGCCGTTCCCTGATTTCCGGCAGCCGCGAAATCTACTTCTTCGCCGCCTCGTAATTCGCGTTGATGGCGTCCCAGTCCAGCGTGTTCCACCACGCGTCCAGATATTCGTTCCGCCGGTTCTGGTATTTCAGGTAGTAGGCGTGTTCCCACACGTCCACTCCCATCACCGGCTTTCCTCCCGCCATGATCGGGCAGTCCTGGTTCGGCGTCGAGTCAATCACCGCTTTTCCGTCTTTCACGAACAGCCACGACCAGCCGCTCCCGAACCGCTTCATCCCCGCCTCGTTGATTTTCGCCTTGAACGCCCCGAAATCTCCGAAGCTCGATTTGATCGCCTCCGCCACCGGGCCTCGTGGCTCTCCCCCTCCGCCCTTTTTCATGATTTTCCAGAACATCGAGTGGTTCCAGTGTCCGCCGCCGTTGTTCCGCACGGCGCCCCGGATCGATTCCGGCACCGCGTCCAGGTTGCCGATCAGCGCCTCCAGCGATTTCGACGCCAGCTCCGGCTGCCCTTCGAGCGCCTTGTTCAGGTTGTTCACATACGCCGCGTGATGCTTGTCGTGATGGATCTCCATCGTTTTCGCGTCGATGTACGGCTCGAGCGCGTCGAACGGGTACGGCAGCGCGGGAAGTGTGTATGCCACGGGTTTTGCCTCCACAGGAAAGAGATTTGGTGCCGCGATTGCGGCCACTCCGGTTGTTACCAGAAAAGATCGCCTGTCCACAGGGCGCCTCCTCCAACACCATTATTGATGCGCGTGCGGGAAAAGCGGGGACAGTATACCCCCGGCCTCCTGCCTCGCAAAACGCCCCGCGCCCCTCGCGCTCCTCACAACTTCACCGTTCGCCCGCCTCGCTTGCAGTAGAATGCGCCCGGCATCGCATCCACGTTGCATTCTGCGTTTCGCCATGCCGCACATCCTCCCGGAGGCTCGGCCATGAAGCGTCACTCAGTTTCGATGTTCCCTGTTCTTTTCATCTGCGCCGCCCTCGCCCCGAGTAGGGTTTGACCCCCGCTCCCGCCGCGCAGCTCGGCTACAGAATCCGCCGCAAACGGTGTAGGGAACCCATCAGACGATGCTCGCGTCTATGAATCACAACGGGAGGAACTCCATGGGCTGCCGTTTCAGTTCGTTCGTGTTCGCTTTGTTGTTACTCGCTCTGCCCGCCGCATCCGGCGGTGCCGCGCCGTCCCGCCCGCAGCAGGCCGCCGCCGCTCCGGAACATCATCTCGACCAGCTCGCCTGGTTCGTCGGCGGCGTCTGGACCGCCGAGGAACCCTCCGACCAGGGTCCGCCTCTCGTCGTCCATCTCGTCTGCGACTGGTCCGGCACTCGCAACGCCCTGCTCTTCCACGTCACCTTTCTCTCCCAGGGCCGCGAAATTCCCCAGTACGACGGCATGTTTGTCTGGCATCCCGGCAAACAGAAGTTCGTCCTCTGGCAGGTGAACCGCAAAGGCGAAGTGGCCGAAGGCGAGCTCACCATCAACGGCAAGGACATGGACCAGACCGTCCGCGTCACCCACCTCGACGGCTCCCAGCATTTCCTCAAGTCCCATTACACCCGCATTGACGACAACTCCTTCCGCTTCAACGCCCAGTTCCGCCTCTCGGAATCCGCTCCCTGGCAGGAAGCGCTCGATCTGGTGTACAAACGTCAGCCGGGCCCCTGAGCCTCCCCCGCCCCCATCATGCTCCCATGACTCCGCGTACTCGAAACCGGTTCCTGCTGTCCTTCGCCCTCCTCGCCCTCCTCGCCACTCCCTGCTTCGCGCCCGCCGCGCGCTCCGCGCAGCTTCCCCCATCCTCTCCTTCCTCTCCTTCTTCTCCTTCCTCTCCTTCCTCCTCTTCCTCCTCTTCCTCTTCCTCTTCTTCCTCTACCTCCTCTACTTCCTCCACTTCCCCTACTTCCTCTGAATCCTCTCCCCTCACCGGCTTCACTCTCTCTCCCGAGCAGTATCGCCGCGCCAAGGACTACTCCGCCGAAAAGTATTTCCACTATTTCGCCGGAGCCGCCTGGGGGCTCGCCGCCCTGCTGCTGCTTCTCGTCCTGCGCATCGGCCCGCGCTGCCGCGACGCGGTCGAACGCATCTCCTCGCGCCGTTTCCTCCAGGGTCTCCTGTACGCTCCCATCCTGTTATTCCTCGTCGGCCTGCTCGGCCTTCCCACCGACGTGTGGGACCAGCAGCTCGCTCTCCGCTACGGCCTCTCCGTCCAGGGCTGGGGCTCCTGGGCCTCCGACTGGCTGAAAAACGAGCTCATCGGCCTCGTCGTCGGCGCCGTCCTCGTCCTCATCCTCTACGCCGTCATTCGCCGCAGTCCGCGCCGCTGGTGGTTTTACTTCTGGTGCGCCTCGCTCCCCGTGCTCTTCTTCCTGATCTTTCTCGCTCCCGTCGTCATCGAGCCCATGTTCTTCAAGTTCGAGCCCCTCGCCGATCAGCAGCCCGCCCTCGTCGCCGCCATCGAAAAAGTCGTCCATCGCGGCGGCATGGAGATCCCGCCCGGCCGCATGTTCGAAATGAACGCCAGCTCCAAGCTCACCGGCCTCAACGCCTACGTCTCCGGTTTCGGCGCCTCCAAGCGCGTCGTCGTCTGGGACACCACCATCGCCAAGGCCACCATCCCGGAAATCCTCTTCGTCTTCGGCCACGAGATGGGACATTACGTCCTGCACCACATCCCCAAGGAGCTGGCCATTGACGCCTTCGCCCTCCTGGTGCTGCTCTATCTCGGTTTTCGCGCGGTCGTCTGGGTGCAGTCGCGCTGGGGCCCCGCGCTCGGCATTCGCGCCACGGACGATTGGGCCTCGTTCCCTCTTCTCCTCCTCGTCCTCGGCGTGCTCATCTTTTTCGCCAGCCCGGTTTTCAATACCGTCAGCCGCCATTTCGAGCATGAAGCCGATCGCTACGGCCTCGAAGTGATTCACGGCATCGTCCCCGGCGCCAACCAGGTCGCCGCCCGCTATTTCCAGATGAGCGGCGAGCTGAACCTCGCCGACCCCGATCCCAGCCCCTTCATCGAGTTCTGGCTCTTCGACCATCCCTCGCGGAGAGAGCGCATGAATTTCGTTGTGAATTACGACCCCTGGAAGCCCGGCGGCTCCCCGGTTTACGTGCAATAGCCCGCGGGCGCCGCCCGCCTGTGATCAAAGCGGAGGAAGACCCCATGCTCTGAGGCGCCGGTCCAGGAGTCGCCGATCGATATAGACGTTTTGCGTCAACAATTGCAGGAAGATGCCGCGCAGGTCGGTCACCTAGTGCCGTCGGAAAAATGCCTCCAGCAAGCCCACGCTCCCTAGAATTTCCAGCCCTTCCTGCTTCGCCAGATTGCGCGCCCGGTAATCATCGAGCAGCACTGGATTCGCTCCGAGTTCTTTCGCCAGCAGGATTGTGCTCATCTCGCCCGGACCGAGTCCGGAAGCTCGCTGGGCCGCAACCAGCCCGGCTACATCGCGGATTGCCCTTACTTCAATCCATTCCGCCCTCGTCACCTCCGCGGCTCCCGGAAGCCCCGCGCCGGCGATTACAACCTCCTGGTGTACCTGCTCGGAGATGGAAACACGCGGAAACAGTCGAGGGAGGAGCTCAAAGCAGTCCAGCTTGGAAAGGATGACCAGCGGGGATGAATCTGCTACGACGGTCACATGCCGAGGCGGTCCGCCCTCTTGCCCTCTTCTTCCAGGTCCTCGAAACTGTAGCGGAGCGGAGGAACACTGTGCTTTGCCGCAAAATCCATAAACATCGCCAACGGAGTCTGGCAGAGTTCCGCTGCGCGTCCCAGCGAGATCTTATCCTCGCGGTAGAGTTCCAGCGCCAGCAGACGAGCCGCCTCCTGGGAAAGGCTCGCCAGCTCCAGGTCTGCGGCCCGGAGCAGTTCCGACGGCAATTTCACATCTACTGTTTCCATACCCCCAAATTATAGCAGCAATATCCCCGCCCGCCGTAGTTACCCCCTCGTCCCCAGCGAACGGCCGCGCTATCGCCGGAACGCGATCGCTCCTATCTCCAGCGCGATCCACTCAATCGCCTGCGTCACCAGCTCCGGCTGGTCCAGCAGCAGCCAGTGCCCGCCCTCGCGCGCGATGATGTGCCGCCCCCGGCTCGACTGGCACGCCATCGCGTCCTGCTGCGACGCGCGCTCCGCCGTCGGATTCGACTGCGTCATCACCACAAACGGCACATCGCCCAGCGATCCGCAAGCCGCCACCTCCCGCGCGCTCTCCGGCAGATGTTCCAGGTGCTCCGCCAGCGCAAAGTACGGCGCCGGCCGGCTCCACTGCGCCTGCGCCACGGGCCGCAGTCCCGGCGGATATTTCATCACCTGCCCCACCATCCGTTTCACCAGGTCCAGCGCCGAGGGGCCAAACGCGCTCGTCACCGCCACCGGCACTCCCCGCGACCCGCCGCTGAAGCTGTTCAGGCAATACCGCACCACGCCCAGCCCGGCCAGAAATCCTCCTATCCGCGAAAACAGCGCCCCGCCCATGTGCTGCCGCCGCTTCTCACGCCCCGGATGCGCCCACTCTTCCGTGCTCGGCGAATCCACCATCACCACTCCCGCCACTTCCACCGGCCAGCGCTCCGCATACATCCGCGACACATAGCCGCCAAACGAATGCCCCACCAGGATGTACGGCCCCGGAACCTCCGCCGCCCTCAGCAGCCTCCGCAGCTCCTCCGCCATCCGCGACGCGATGCGCAGCCCGTCTTCATCCTGCGGCGCGTCGCTCCATCCATATCCCGCGCGGTCATACGCATACACCCGCGCGAATTGCGCTACGCGCTCCTGCACCAGCCTCCACGAAAGCGACGACGCCCCGATCCCCGCATCCAGGATTACGCTCGGCCCGCTCTCTCCCATCCCGTGCAGGTGCAGCCGCCCGCCCGTTCCGTTGTGAATGTCCACCATCCGCCCCGGCGGCGGGAATCGCCTGCGGTCCCGCGCCGCCCCGGCGGCCTGATACAGCATCGCCGCCCCCACTAGCGCGGCCACGACTCCGATGGGAAGAAGGATGAGGATCGTCACTATTCCCCTACGCTGGGAACTCTATTCTGGCTCAACGCAACCAGGGAGGCCGAATATTCCGCGCCGCCGCTAGCTCTTGGGCCCTGCCGTTCAGGATTTCCCCGGCGCATGCCCGCCCGGCCGCGCCGCCCTGTCCTGACGAAGGAAGGAAGTCCCCCGCACCGCGCTCGGCTGCCGCGCCAGCTCGATAAACGCCTCCGCCGCCCGCGGCAGCGTCCGGTCCCGCCGGTAAATCAACCCGAGTTCCCGCCACGCCTCCACTCCCTCGATCTCGATCAGCTTCACCTCGCCCGCGCGCTCTTCCTCCCGCGCGAAGCTCGCCGAAATCAGCGACACGCCCAGCCCCGCGGCCACGAACCGTTTGATCATCCCCACGCTGGCCAGCTCCATGCTCACCTTCAGCCGGTTCCGGTACGGACGGAACATTCTGTCCAGCAGTTTTCGCGTATGCCCCGTGCGCGGAAAAATTAGCGGCTGCCCCGCGATGTCCCGCACCCGCACCGATTTCTGTTTCGCCAGCGGATTCTCCCGCCCCACCATCAGCACCATCGGGTCCCGGAAGATCAGGTGCGCCCGCAGCCCCGGCGCTTTCACCGGCAGCGTCACGATCCCCACGTCCAGCCGCCCCTCTTCCACCTGCTCCAGAATCTTCCGGCTGAAGTTCCGGTACACGCTCATCTGCACCGCCGGATACATCCGGTGATACTCCGCGAAAATGTCCGGCAGCACGTACAGGCAGGTCGCCTCGTTCGCCCCGATCCGCAGCACCCCGCGCGGGTTCGCTCCACGGTCCGCCACCGCCCGCAGCGATTCCTGCCGCAGCGCGATCATCCGCCCCGCGTATTCGTGGAACACCTCTCCCGCCGGCGTCAGCCGCACCGTCTTGGCCGAACGGTCCAGCAGCCGCTCCCCGTACTCCAGCTCCAGTTGCCGGATCTGCGCGCTCACCGCCGATTGCGAACGGAACACCTTCTGCCCCGCGCGCGAAAAGCTGCGCTGCTTCACCACTTCCAGAAACGTTGCCACTTGGTCGAAGTCCATTGCGGTAATTCCCGATTATAGCCGCGAACCTCCCCGCGCGATTCCCTTCCGCGCGCCCTACCCCCGCGCCCCCCGTGTTCTCCCCGCGCGCGTGCATCCGGAATTTCGATTCACTCCATGAATTTTTCTGCGGCCCCTCCGCGCTCCGCGCCGGTTTACTCTTTCCCCGCCCGCGTTTTCTATGGACGCGCGCCGGAAAACTCCTATAATGCGCTGTTGTTCTCCCGAAAAATTCGTTCGGCGCAATCGTGGGCCTCAGGAGTTGTGTATGCGAAGAAGCCGGATTGCTGCGGTGTTTCTGATTTTCTTGCTCGTGCTGTGCGCTCTCCCGCTCTGGGCCCAATCCTCCCCTCCCCCTGCTTCGCCCGATTCCTCCGCCCTCGCCGCCAGAATCTCCGGCCTCCAGCAGCAGGTCGCCGACGCCCGCAGCGCAGGCGACAACGCCTGGATGCTCGTCTCCGCCGCTCTCGTCCTCATGATGACCGGCCCCGGACTGGCCCTCTTCTACGCCGGCCTGGTCCGCAAGAAGAACGTCCTCGCCACCATGATGCAGAGCTTCGCCCTCATGGCTGTCATCACCGTCGTCTGGGCTCTCGTCGGCTATAGCCTCTGCTTCCACTCCGGCAATCCGTTCCTCGGCGGCCTGGGCTACAGTTTTCTTCACGGCGTCGGCCCCGCCCCCAATCCCGATTACGCCGCCACCATCCCCCAGCAGACCTTCATGATCTATCAGCTGATGTTCGCCATCATCACTCCCGGTCTCATCACCGGCTCCATCGCCGAGCGCGCCCGCTTCAGCGCCCTCATGCTCTTCATGATTTTCTGGTCCCTCCTCGTCTATTCCCCCATGGCCCACATGGTCTGGGGCGCCGGCGGCCTCCTCAACATCTCCGGCGGCCGTTTCCCCACTCTCGATTTTGCCGGCGGCACCGTCGTGCACATCACCTCCGGAGTCTCTGCGCTCATCGCCGCGCTCTATCTCGGCAAGCGCGTGGGCTACCCCAAGCAGCCCATGCCCCCGCACAGCGTCGTGCTCAGTTTTATCGGCGCCTGCCTGCTGTGGGTCGGCTGGTTCGGATTCAACGCCGGCAGCGCGCTGGCCGCCGGCAGTCTGGCCACTTCCGCGTTCGTCGCCACTCATTTCGCCGCCGCTTCCGCCGCCATCGGCTGGGCCCTCGCCGAATGGATTCGCAACGGCAAGCCCAGCGTCCTCGGCGCCATTTCCGGAGCCGTCGCCGGCCTCGTCGCCATCACCCCCGCCTCCGGTTTTGTCGGCCCCATGTCCGCTCTCGCCATCGGATTCATCGCCGGAGTTGGCTGCTATCTCATGGTCGCCACCGTGAAGGCCAGGTTCGGCTACGATGATTCCCTCGACGCCTTCGGCGTCCACGGCGCCGGCGGCACCATCGGCGCCCTCCTCACCGGAGTCTTCGCCACCCGCGCCGTCAATCCCGTCTTCCACGACGCCGCCGGCAACGCTCTCCCCGTCGGCCTCCTCGACGGCAACGCCTCCCAGATCCTCAACCAGCTCGTTGGCGTG
>Ga0335077_10010777_pt1 | contig 11418 bp, 6 predicted proteins | sample Lox_Sample_31_FD_207151 | JGI IMG/M metagenome (GOLD analysis project Ga0335077, IMG submission 207151) | Soil microbial communities from Loxahatchee National Wildlife Refuge, Florida, United States - Lox_Sample_3.1 | ecosystem: Environmental > Terrestrial > Soil > Wetlands | place: USA: Florida...
GCGTCGCGCACGATTTTTCGAATGCTGGGCATGTCGAAGTACTCGATTCCGCGGCCCAGCGCATACATCATCAATTTTTCCGTGAGCGTTTGGGTGAATTGCTCCGGGTGCCGCAGCAAGGCATTGCGCAGATCGGTGGGACCGTTGATGGCCGTTCCGTCCACCAGCTTCCCGCTCGTATCGATGACGGTGCGGGTGTAGCGATCCATGCTCCGGTAGGCGCCGGTGGTGTCGAAATTCTCGAGCGCAAATCCCAGCGGATCCATAATACCGTGACAGGCATTGCAGGTCGGGTTCGCGCGATGCGCTTCCATGATCGCGCGAATGGTCTTGGCTTCTTCCCCTTCTTTGTTTTCCTTGAAGGCCGGGACGTTGGGCGGAGGCGGCGAGGGCGGCGTACCGGTGATGTTTTCCAGAATGTAGGCTCCGCGCAGCACCGGCGAGGTGCGGTTGGGATAAGCCGTCACCATCAACACCGCACCTTTTCCCAGCAACCCGAAGCGGTTCGGATCGGTAAGCGTCACGCGGCGGAACTCGTCGCCGCGGATGTTCTCGATGCCGTAATGGGCGGCCAGCCGCTCATTGACGAAGGTGTAGTTAGCGGAAAGGAGATCCACCACGCTGCGATCGTTGCGGAACACGCTGTCGAGGAACAGTTCGATCTCGCGGCGGAGCGCGATCCGCAGCGCGCGATCGAAAGCCGGGTAGGCGTACGGGTCGGGCTCGAGCGCGTCCATGTCGCGAATCTTCAGCCACTCGAACGCGAAGTTGGTGGTGAGGGTGTGCGCGCGCGGATCGGCCAGCATGCGCCTCACCTGCTGCTCCAGGATCTTGGGATCGTTTAGTCTGCCCTGCTCGGCTACGGCAAGCAGTTCGTCGTCGGGGATGCTGCTCCACAGGAAGAACGCCAGGCGCGACGCGAGTTCCATACCGTTGAGCCGGTAGATGCTGCCGGGTTTGGCCGTGGCCGGTGGCGGCTCCACGCGATACAGGAACTTAGCGCTCGAGAGCATCGCGACCAGCGCGCTTTCCATGCCGCCCTCGAACGTGGTTGCTGTCCGGCCCGGGTAGTAGAACTCCATGAGGGGCTTGAGGTCCGAGCCGTTCACCGGTCGGCGGAAGGCCTTCCTCGCCAGATTTTGCAAGATGGTGGAGGCGCAGGCAGCTTCTTCCTTCGGATCGGGAGGGCGGCACGTAAAGATGCGCGCACGGCTGGGCGTTTCGATGGGTTTTCCGGTGGGATTGAAGGGGCCATCCACTGTGATGCTGGCCGCAGTCAGGCCTCGCAGGCCACCACCACCCCCAACATTGACGCCGCCCACGATCAGGCCGGTGCTGGCGTAACCGGTTCCCGCCGCGCCCGGAACAAAGCCGAACAGTTCGCCTTCGCTTTCCGCGAAGCTGTGCGGCGTGGCCGCGGCGACGAGCGTGTGGGTTCCCGCGGTCAGATGCGTGCGCCCCTTGGTATCGGCCGGCGCCCCGTCTACCAGGATGAGCGCCAACTTATCCGGCGAGCGAAACTCGTAGTCGCCATCAAACGGAGCCAGGTATCTGGCGCTGACACCATTGCGGGCACCGGGCGGCAGAGGCACGCCCGGCTCGACGCCGCGCAGCGTGATCTTGACGTTTTTGCCGGACGGCGGATTTCCAATCGCCTGCTTGACCACGGCGCGCGCGGCCATAATGTATTGGTCCACGAACGATGGGGAGACCTTCAAAGCCGCCGCGATGTTGTCAAAGCCGTCGCTGACCCCGTCCGTGGGCAATAGGGCAGCGGCGTCCACGTCGATGCCGAAAATATCATGGATCGCGTTCGCGTACTCGGCCCGATTCAAACGGTGGATGCGCACGCTGCCGGGGTCGGGATTGGCAGCGGCGGCCTTATCCAGCGAGTCTTCCAGGTAAGCCGCCAGCGTATTCACGGCGTCTACGGGAGGCCGGGAGGCTCCCGGCGGCGGCATCATGCCTCCGCGCAATTTGCGGATGGCCCGCTCCCAAACGAGCGCGTCTTTTTCTGGGTGCGCGAGGTCGAGCTTGTCGAACTCCAGGTTTGCCGTCTTGAGCTTCTGGTTGTGGCAGGTTACGCAGTAGCGATTGAGGAGCGCCTGATTGGGATTCGCTGCCGGCTCCGATGGGGCGCCGGCCCGTTGATCCGCCGCCATCAGGAGGGGTACCAGCCACGCGGTGAGCACTAAATAGCGCATTATGACAAAGGTCCGGCCTTCATTCTATAAACTCCACACACCGAAGAAAAGGGGCCCTAGTGTGCTGATTCCGAAGCCATATGACTAATCCAACCGCTCCCTTTGGTCGCGGCTCGGTAACGCGTGTCATACAGAGCCGTGACCAAAGGGAGCGGTTGGTCCGCGTGTCATACAGAGCTGCGACCAAAGGGAGCGGTTGGCCCGCCGTAAGGGAACGCGGGGCGCCCCATTGGTCAAGGAATCATGAATTTGGCGAAACGAAGCCAATTTGGGCTGCGGCGGCCACCGTAAACCTAAGAAATCAAGACCAATTGTCTACGGGACTGCGCGCGAACAAAAGAATGAAAAACGAACCCAATCGCCCCGGCACAGGTTGTTTCTGCAATTGAGTTTAACGCCGGGGGCATTGGCTGTGAGCGCAAGCCCTTGCCGGCTCTAAAGGAAAGGAGGGTGAACGGCCTGGCGATTTCCCACTGTGCGGCCGCAAGTGATATTTTTGCTCCATGCGTCGATCACTCCTCTTCCTGTTAGCATGGGCTGCGCCGTCGGCAGTAGCGGCGGACGCTTCGTGGCCGGCTTATCTTGGGGGCCCTGGTTCCGAGCAGTATTCCTCGCTCACCGAGATCAACAAAAGCAATGTGAAGCAGCTCGAGGTTGTGTGGACCTATCCCACCGGCGAGAAGGGCAACTACCTTTTCAACCCACTGGTTGTCGACGGCACCATGTACGTGCTGGCGAAGAACAACTCGATTGTGGCGCTGGACGCGGTAACCGGTGAGGAACGATGGACTCATCCCAACACGGGCGCGGTAACGCAGAGAGGCATCAATTATTGGGAAAGCAAGGACCGGTCCGCGCGCCGGCTGTTTTATTTGAACGCAGGCTACCTGACGGCGATCGACGCGCGGACGGGCGAGACCATTCAGAGCTTCGGAGATAACGGCCGCGTCGATATTCGGGTCGGCCTGGACCGCGACATCGATTCCTTTCCGCCGCTCCAGACCAACAATCCCGGACGTATTTTCGAAAACCTGTTCATCATTCCGCTGCCGGCGCGCGGTGATAACTATGCGGCGGTACCCGCCGATGTGCACGCCTACGACACGCGCACCGGGAAGCTCGCGTGGGTGTTTCATTCGGTTCCGCATCCGGGCGAGTTCGGTTATGAAACCTGGCCGAAGGATTTTTGGAAAACCGGGGGCGGCGTGCACAATTGGAACGAACTGAGCGTGGATGAGAAGCGCGGGATCGTCTACATTCCGTTCGGCACGGCTCGATACGATTTCTACGGCGCGAACCGGCACGGGCAGAATCTGTTTGGCAACAGTTTGGTGGCGCTGGACGCGCGCACCGGCAAGAGGCTCTGGCACTTTCAAACCGTGCATCACGATTTGTGGGATTACGATTTGCCCACCGCGCCCAGGCTGCTGACGGTGAAGCATGACGGGAAGACTGTGGAGGCCGTGGCGCAGCCCACGAAACAGGGATTCCTGTTCGTATTCAACCGCCTGAACGGAGAGCCTCTCTGGCCGGTGGAGGAGCGGCCGGTGCCGAAGTCGGATGTGCCGGGTGAAGAAACCTCGCCCACGCAGCCGTTCCCGACCAAGCCGCCGCCGTTCGCGCGACAATCCTTTGTGGAAAAAGATATCAATCCGTACATCACCGAAGCAGAACAGACAACGATGCGCCAGGAGTTCAAAATGTTTCGCAACGAGGGGCTCTTTACGCCACCGAGCCGGCAAGGATCGGTCCAAATGCCGGGTAATAGCGGCGGCGCGACATGGGGAAGTTCGGCCGTCGAGCCGAACCGCGGCCTGATGTTTGTAGTGTCGAAAGAGCGGCCGGCGATCATCAAGCTGAATCTTCCCGGCGAGAAATCGCGAGGTCAGATATTGGGCTCGCCGCCGCTGCCCGGTCCGCTAGTCACCGAGCACGGCGAGTTTCCGCGCTACGATGCGCCTTACGACTTTATGGTCGAGGGCAACGGGCTGACGTCGATCGGGCCACCGTGGTCGCAGATCACGGCGTACGATCTCAACACCGGCACCATCAAATGGCAGATTCCCGACGGAGGCGTGACGGCTTTGGCGGCGCAGGGTCATGGAGAAACAGGGGCGCTGGCGCCACGGGGCGGAATCGTGGCCACCGCCAGCGGGCTGCTATTCATAGCGACAGCTTCCGATCGTAAATTCCGCGCTTACGATCAGGATACTGGACGCATCCTGTGGGAGAAGGACTTGCCCGCGGGAGCCGAGGGCGTGCCCGCGGTATACGAAATCGGCGGGCGCGAGTATATCGCCCTTTGCGCGGCAGCGGGCGAAAGCAACCCTCCGGTTCATGTTGATACCGGGAAGCCTCCGGCGGCTCCAGGGCCTGGCTCGTACATAGTGTTCGCATTGCCTCGAAAATAGGGCGGAGACTGTGAGGGACCAAACTCGATGCGAATGAGTCAAGTTTTTCACCGCCGAGCCGCAGAGAAGGCAGACAGGTGGCTCTCTCGCTCTCTGCTACTTCTGCAGTGTTTTTGTTTTCGCAGCCCCAAAAAGCAAAGAGCCTAGTGTTCTAAGTCACAAATTCACAGATTAAGCCCAGGATGTGCTTCCGCGCGGCGCAGTTTGGCCCGCAACCCGTGAACGCGCTTCCTAACCGGAAACGCCGCCCGGAAGGGCGGCGGCAGGCCGGAAGGCCTGGCCCCACGCGGGCGCTGACTATGTCAACGAGCGTCTGACTCACAACACTAGCAGGCCTCGGCGGTTGTTCATCGCGCAGGCTGACGGGTCCGGGCCGTTTTGTGTTACCGCCTCAGGGAACGACCGGCCCGGGGGAACAGCAGGAATAGCAGAACGTAGCCGACGGCTGGAACAGAAACGAACAAGAGTAGGCACAAAAGCGTGCCAGTCGATATCGGGATGTGATCAGCGATGTGATGTGCGAGCAGTCCGACAGAGTAATATCCCGTCCAGAGTAAACTGGCCAGCGCGTACAGAAGCTTGAGATACCGTATCCGCATGGATCCGGCCTTACACGATGCCGCCGAGCTCGCGGGCGTGGGCCCAGAGCCCGCGGTAGGCAGTAAAGATGAACACGTCGGGGTCGCCGGTTAGCTGCCCTTCGAAGTCCTTCATAGCTTTCGCGTCGATCATATCCTGGGCGCCTTTTCCCTGCTTCATGAGTTTAACCAGTTGATCGCGGACTTTGGTGAGGAGATCGAGACTCGCCTGAACCTCGGCCTTGGTCATGACCGGTCCCGTGGCGGGGACGATCCTGGTCATGTCATTAGCCCGGCCAAGCACGGTCCGGTGAGCCTGCTGCATGCCGCCGATCCAGCCGCCCGTGGGGTAATCGAGATACGGAAGCCTGCCCGGTTGCACCACATCACCCACCACCAATATGTTTGACCCCATGAAGTGAACGAAGATATCGCCATCGGTGTGAGCGAGCGGCATCAGGCCGTATTCGATCGGTTCCTCACCGAAGGTCATTTTGCCAGCCGTGTAGAAGGTTTCGGAGGGGAGAGCAACCTTCGCGCGCGGCGGAAAGATCTTTTTCTCCCAATCGTGGATGATCTCCTGGGTCATCCACAATTCGGTGTTCACATGCGACACCAGCTTGGCCCCGGCCTTGGCCATGGCATCGTTCGCTCCCGTGGATTCGGGGTGCCAGTGTGTGTTGAAGACCGTTTTAATGCGGCCACCGAGCTTGAGGAGATCCGGCGCGTGCGAAGCGTCGCCGCAATCCACCAGAAGACTTTCCTCGCCGCCCGAGAGGACGACGACGTTATTGCCCGCTCCGGTAACCAGCGTGATTTTGTCGGTTAGCTTTGTCGCCGAGCTCGTTTGACCAAACGTGGCGTGCGGAATGCTGATCGCGGCCGCGCCACCAACCAGAACGGAAAAGAACTCACGGCGTTTCAGTTTCATTACCGCTGTTATTTTATCGCTCGCGCCGTGCCCATGGGGTTCGCGCGGGATTTGTTGGTTTCGGCGGCCTGTACCAGCAGTATAATGCATATCCAGGTCACGACGAGGGGACCGGCGGTTCCAGTAGTCTGCGTCACAAATAACGAGGTGTATTTCGCTGCCTTCCGTGGGGCAGACCGTCGTCTTTCGCGGTCTGCCAGCGTGTGCGAAGCGTGCCTTTGCACCGCTGTGCGGCGCCGGCAGACGACAGAAACCGATCGTCTGCCCCACAGAGTTAAACTGCATTCTGTCTGACGCACTACACTAGATCTGCGGGATATGCAGCATACTGCTCCGCTGGCAGGCTTGGCATGGTAGAGAGTCAAAGGGTTGGTGCTGATGGCGTCCGGCTGGCACAGCCGCACGTGCCGGCCAAGATGGACCTTCCGGACAGCTACAATCTCGTCGATCATTTCGTAGACCGGCATCTCCGGGAAGGCCGTGGCGGCAAAACGGCGATCGTCTGTGGTGATCAGCGGCTTACGTACGCCGACGTTGCGGCGCAGGTCAACCGTGTGGGCAATGGGCTGCGGAAGCTCGGACTCCAGGAGGAGCAGCGAGTGTTGTTGGCCCTCCCGGACACCCCGGAATTCGCGGCTGCGTATTTCGGAACGATGAAGATCGGAGCAGTGGCGGTGCCGACGAGCACGGCCTTGCGCGCCAGTGACTACGCATACTTCTTTGAGGAGAGCCGGGCCAAGATCGCCATTGTCCACTCCACGCTACTCGCGGAAGCCGGACCGGCCGTCTCCGGCCAACGCTATTTGAAACACGTGATCGTGTGCGGCGAGCCAGTGGAGGGTTACCTCCCTTGGGAGCAATTTCTCGAGGACCCATCGTCAGAATTGGAGATGGCCCCCACCAGCAAGGACGACGTCGCTTTCTGGCTCTGGACCTCCGGCAGCACCGGCCGCCCAAAAGCTGCCGTGCACCAGCACCACGACTGGTTTTATTGTTGCGAGTGTTATGCCCGAGGCGTACTGGACATTCGGCCTGACGACGTTACGTTTTCCACATCCAAGCTCTTTCACGCTTACGGTTTGGGCAACGGCTTGATGTTCCCATTTCACGTGGGTGCGACAACGGTGCTGTACCCTGGCAAGCCGCAACCGAAAACGATTCTGGAGGTGGCTCAGGCAAACCGCCCGACGCTCTTTTTCTCCGTACCGACACTCTACGCATCGATGCTCCAGGAGGCGCAGCGGACGGCGTATGACCTGGCGTCCGTACGTTTGGCAGCTTCGGCCGCAGAGCCTCTGCCTGCTGAAATCTTTCGCCGCTGGAAAGAGCGGTTCCAGGTCGAGATTCTCGATGGCATTGGATCGACCGAGGTACTGCACATTTATCTCTCGGCGCGCGCGGGGCAAGTTCGCGCGGGCAGTACCGGACAAGCTGTGCCGGGCTATGAACTGGCGCTGGTCGACCATGCGGGCCAGCCGGTGCCGCCGGGCACCATCGGAGACTTGCTGGTGGCCGGCCCCAGCACCGCGCAAGGCTACTGGAACCGGCGCGCTCTCACCGAGGATCGCATGCGCGGCCGCTGGTTCTCGACTGGAGATAAGTACCGAGTCGATGAAGATGGCTACTACTGGTATGCCGGCCGATCGGATGACATGTTTCGGGTCTCGGGCCAATGGGTTTCACCCATCGAAGTTGAGAGTGCGCTGATTGAGCATTCCTGTGTTCTCGAAGCCGCCGTAATTGCGTTTGAAGACGAGCGAGGGCTGCACACGCCGAAAGCGTTCGTGGTTCTGCGGGAAGGCTACGCCGGCAGCGCGGACCTGGCAAAAGAACTCCAGGATTTCGTGAAGCAACGAATCACGCCTTATAAGTACCCCCGCCGCATCGAGTTCCTGGCGGAGCTGCCCAAAACGGCCGCCGGGAAGGTGCTGCGATATAAGCTTCGCGAGATGAGCCGCAGCATTGCCGCGCCCGACGCGTAGAAGGACGAGCGCTCAGGCTCGTCCGCGCCGGCCTAGAAAGCTGACGACGATCATACTGAGTACCAGTTCGCCTCTTTGATTGATCGCTTCAAGCTGGGCGCGAACAATGCCGCGGTCCGGTTTGGAGCGGGAAGGCCGAGCCTCCAGGATGGTGACTCGGATCTTCAAGGTGTCGCCGGGCCGCACGGGATTGGGCCAGCTAACGGCCTCGCAGCCGGGCGAGGCCAAGCTGGCCACGTGCGAAAGATAGTGGTCCACATACAGACGCATGGCGAGGCAGACGGTGTGCCAGCCGGAGGCGATGATGCCGCCAAACCGGCTGCTCTTCGCTTTTTCCGGGTCAATGTGGAAATACTGCGGATCATAGCGACTCGCGAACTCGATGATCTCCTCTTCGCTCACCGCGATCGTACCAAACTCATACACGCATCCGGGTTCGTAGTCTTCGAAGTAGCGTTGATCCGCGGGGACAGCGAAGCTACTGAGTGTCACCGGCCCTCGTCTATCCGGCCCGACAGGAGCAGTGCCTCCGCCGCCTCGGGAGAGAGTTGGATTTCTTCAAACGGGTAGGCATTGGACACTCGGATCAGACCCGCTGCCGTGAGCGCGCTCAGCAACGCGTAAAACTCGCCCACGTCGAGGCCACAAGCCTCGAGAATCTCGGGAGGTGTGGCAGTGCCCGTGAGCTTCGGGCGCAGCGGCCCGTGATAGGCCTCACGCACGATAACGTCGAAGAGCTTGCGCGCAGGCACTGAGACCGTTTGCAGTCGCTCGGAGACAAAGGAAGCAGGGACCACGGCAGTCGAATATTCTAGCCGAAACGGACGTACTCGAATTCCACCGGCAGGTTGTTAATGCCCCGCGCGGGAGGAGCGATCCAGTTCGCGAACTTGCCCGGTTCGATTACGCGCCCCATCAGCGAGCCTACGAACGCGTGGTCGCCGTCCGACGGAAGCCAAGTTGTTGACTGGCGTTCCCAATCCTCTTTGCTCATAACACGCCCGTCAGGAGCGATGTGGTGTCCTGAAAAGCTTCCGATCTTGCGGTGGAATCCCACGTGAGGAAGCGTGATCCGAAAGGGGAGGCCGAATTGTTCGGGAATCCGGTTCCATCGGTCTACACCGGCTTGAATCTCGCGCGTGTAGTCATCGCGCAGCTGCGCATTCAGGGCAGTCAGGGCCGGCACTGGCCGGTCCACGATATTCCCATTGACTACTTCCGGAACCGCGTAGGATTCGGCCGCCAGCCTGTGATCGTCCCTGATGTTAGCCTCGCCATAACGGCCCTTTAACCCGCCGGTGTAGTAGGTGGCCGCATTGGAAGAGATCTCGGACCCGAACAAGTCTAGAGTCACGCTGTAGTGAAAATTCACGAATCGTTGCAAGGTTTCGAGGTCGATCACGCCTTGGCCGCGGACTTGCGCCGGCTCGCTCAAATCCTGCTCGCGCATGACTTCGCAGGTGCGTTGCAGCGCGCGCGCTACGCCAGATTCGCCAATGAACATGTGGTGCGCTTCCTCAGTAAGCATGAACCTGGTGGTGCGTGCCAGAGGATCGAAACCAGACTCGGCTAGGGCCGCTAATTGAAACTTGCCATCACGGTCCGTGAAGAACGTGAACATGTAGTACGCGAGCCAGTGGCTGGTCTTCTCGTTGAACGCGGTCAGAATACGCGGATTATTCGCGTCTCCCGAGCGCCTCTGCAACAGGGCTTCCGCTTCCTCCCGCCCGTCGCGGCCGAAGTATCGATGCAGCAGGTACACCATCGCCCACAGGTGCCGTCCTTCCTCGACATTCACCTGGAACAGATTCCGCAGATCGTAAAGCGAAGGACAGGTTGCTCCTAGCAGGCGTTGCTGCTCGACCGAAGCGGGTTCCGTGTCTCCTTGCGTGACGATGATTCGCCGGAGCTGCGATCGATACTCTCCCGGTACATCCTGCCAGGCCGGCTCTTCTTTGTGATCTCCGAAGTGGATCTTCCGGTTCTCGTCCCGCGGTGTTAAGAAGATGCCCCACCGGTACTCCGGCATGCGCACGTATCCGAAATTCGCCCAGCCATCGCGGTCCACGCTGACAGCCGTTCGGAGGTAAACCTGCAAATTGGCCGTATTCGCCGGCCCGGTCTCGTTCCACCAGTTCAGGAATGCCGGCTGCCAGCGCTCCAGCGCCCGTTGCAGGGCTCGGTCGTTCGCAAGATCGACGTTGTTCGGAATTTGCTGCGAGTAGTCGATTGGCTGCTGGGTCAACTCTCCGATTTCTGCCATATGTCTAAACTCGTTCCCAATCGAACCTGGCGCGGTTTCCCGTGCCGTACACCTTGAGGGATCCCTGCGGGCCCACTGCATTCGGACGAACGAAGATCCAGTTCTGCCAGGCCGAAAGCCGTCCAAAGATACGCGACTCCATGGTCTCATGCCCGCCAAAGCGGAGATTCGCCTCCAGCCCAGTCATCGCATCGGGCGAGAGAGCCAGGCGGCCCTCGATGGCAAGCCTGATCTCATCGCTCCAATCCAGCTCATCCGGCGTGAAAGTCACCAAACCCAGTTCGGCTGCCTGGCGAGGTCCGAGCGCGGCCCCGATATGCTCGCGCACTCGGGCGATTTGCGACGGGTCATCATAGAATCGCGCATTGAGGCGCGTGCCGCCCGCAGCCGTTTCCAGGCCGCCGAAATTCATTTCCGAAAGCGCCAGGGAGCATTGCGGCTCGTCGAGCATGTAGATGCGGTCTGCCGCGAGCGCGAGTTCCACCAGACTGCCTGCAAAGCACGACCCCGGCTCCACCAGCGCATAGATCGATCTGGACGAAACATCGAGGCGCGCCAAGGTCCGGCGCAGCATCCCGATGACTTCCCTTACGAACCAGTGATCGCGATTGGCCAGCAACGTGGCATCGGCGGCCAGCACATTCTTCCAGTCGCCTTCCGTCCGCATGATCCACAAGCCCAGCTCGAGCTGGTTAACCCGAAGCGAAAGAATCGCGTCATCGAGTTCCCGGGACATCTGCAAGGGCCACCATCCCGCTCCAGCGGCCATGATCTCTTCGAGCGACGCGGGCCCCGCCGAATCTGGAGCCTTGATGGTCAGGGTTGCAGTGCGGCGTTGCGGGTCCACGGCTGCATCCACAGATTGGTAGTGATAGCCACGCTCATCGGTAGCCCGCTGGAGCGGTGTAAGTTCGACTCCGCGGGCGTCCGTGGGCCGATCGCTCAACTCCGCCAGCGCCAGCGCGCGGCTCTTTACGTGCGACTCGAACGCTTGCGGCTTAACTACCGCGTCCACGAGTCCCCATTCTTTGGCGCGCTGGCCCTGGACT
>Ga0335077_10010778_pt1 | contig 11418 bp, 9 predicted proteins | sample Lox_Sample_31_FD_207151 | JGI IMG/M metagenome (GOLD analysis project Ga0335077, IMG submission 207151) | Soil microbial communities from Loxahatchee National Wildlife Refuge, Florida, United States - Lox_Sample_3.1 | ecosystem: Environmental > Terrestrial > Soil > Wetlands | place: USA: Florida...
CGGTATCCCCGAAGGAGCTCGCGGGCGATGACCGTCCGCTGGATCTCGTTCGCCCCTTCGTAGATCTGGGTCAGCTTTGCGTCCCGGAGCAGCTTCTCGACGGGATATTCACGCATGTAGCCGTATCCTCCGAAGATCTGGATCGCCTGGTCCGCCACGGCGAACGCCGTGTCGGAGGCATAGCACTTTGCGATGGAGGACTCGAGCGTCCCCTTCTGACCCCGGTCGATCGTCCACGCGGCTCGCCACGTGAGGAGCCGGGAAGCGTGGACCGCCTGGACCATGTTCGCGAGCTTGATCTGGATCGCCTGGTGCTCCGCGATCGGTTTGCCGAACGTCTCCCGCTTGAGCGAATAGGAGGCCGCGTGGTCGAGGGCGGCCTGGGCGATCCCCGTGGCGAGCGCGCCGATCGGGGTCCGGGTCTGGTCGAGGGTCCGCATGGCGAGCGAAAAGCCGTTCCCCTCGGGTCCCAGCCGGTCCGCCGCCGGGACGCGGACGTGGTCGAAACGCACGGTCGCGGTGGAGGAGGCCCGGTGCCCCATCTTCTCCTCGTCCGGTCCGACCGAAACTCCCTCGGCCGACCTCGGGACAACGAACGCGGCCACCCCCTTGTGGCGCAGGGTCGGGTCCACCGTAGCGAAGACGGTGTACAGCGACGCCTGTGGGGCGTTCGAGATGAAGCACTTCTCGCCCGTCAGCAGGTAGTCGTTCCCGTCCCGCTGCGCCATGGTGCGCATGGTTCCCGGGTCCGAGCCGCCCGACGGTTCGGTCAGCGCGAACGAGGCGAGGTGGTAGTCGGCGCAGAAAGGGCCCAAGAACCTTTCCTTCTGTTCGGGGGTTCCGTCCAGGAGGATCGGCTCGAGCGCGAGGCAGTTCGCGATGGTCGAGGTCGTCATGCCCCCACAGGCGTAAGCGAGCTCCTCGACGATCAGGCACTGCTCGAAGAGGCCGAGACCGCTCCCGCCGTACTCGGTGGGGACGTTCAGGTTCATCAGCCCGAGCTCGTAGGCCTTCCGGTAGATCTCCTCCGGGAACCTCGGCGCCCGGTCGCACTCCGCCGCATGCGGGGCCATCTCGGTCCGAGCGAACTTGCGGCCCAGGTCCCGCAGGCTTTCCTGCTCCGGGGTCAGCGAAAAATCCGGCATGCTGCGCGAGTCGGGCGTGCCACCGAAATCCGATATATCAGCGCTTGGGTGCTCCTCGGCGTGGCAAAACGTCGCGCGCGCCCCGGCCGGCGAAGGGACCGACGGGCCCTTCGGGTCCGCCACTTCGCCCAGCTCGACCGTGAACGGGCCCGTCGGGTCGGCGTCCCGGAGGTCATCCTCGGAGAGGGGAAGAGCGTCGATCACCTGCTCGCCATCCTCGACGCGCTCGCCCGCCGGGGACTGGGCGCTCTGGTCTCGCGTCCGACCCCCACCCAGCTGCTCGCGTTGCGCCACTGGCGCCCGACCACCGGGGTGCGCCCATTGCTCCGGGTCCTCGCGCACGACCGACTGGTCCGATTGCCCGGTCCCCTCGGCCCAAAGTACCGGACCGGTCTGGTGGCCGTCGTGACGGCCGGCACGAGCGATGTCCCGCTCGCCGAGGAGGCGTGCGCTCTCCTGCGGGAGCTTGGCCTCCGGGTGGTCCGGCAGTACGATGTCGGAGTGGCTGGGCTCCATCGGCTGCTGACGGCGATCCACCGGACCGAGGCGAGACATCCCGAGGTCTACCTCGTGTTCGCGGGCCGAGAAGGCGCTCTCCCGACGGTCGTGGCCGGTCTGGTCCGCGCGCCGGTCGTGGGGGTTCCGACCTCCGTCGGCTACGGTCGTGGTGGACGGGGCGAGGCGGCGCTCAATGCGATGCTCCAGTCCTGTGCTCCCCTTGCGGTGGTGAACATCGACGCCGCGGTACCGGCCGCCCTGTTCGTGGCGCAGCATTTCGTCGAGCGGCCAAAGCCCGAGGTCCGCTCGGCCCGTCGCCCTCGCGCGCCGCGACGGCGGGGAATTGCCGCCAGAGCTGCATGACCGGGCCCGAGAGAAGGGCTTTTGAGAGGCCCGACTCCTCGCCGAGGTGTGCCTCCGCGCGCCCTGCTGTCCGACGAGGAAGAACGGGAGGACCGCGAGGACCGGGACAAGCTCCGGTCGCTCGACACGAAGCTCCGCGGCCTGTTCGACCGACGTGAGGACTTGATCGTCGAGGTCCGCAAGGTCACGGCGGAGCAGAAGTCTGTCTACGACCGACGGCAGGCTCCGCAGGCCGAGGTCGAGCGGCTCTACGAGGAACACCACCAGCTCGGGCGTAAGATCGCCGAGGTGAGGAACGTCCGCGAGGCCGCCCGCAAGAAGGTCGAAGAAGCCATCGTCCGGGTGCGGGAGGCCCGCCTCTCGTTCGCTCCGGGAGAGCGGGTGCGGCCCGAACAGATCCGAAAGGAGATCGCCGAGCTCGAGCTGCGTCAACAGACGCGGGCGCTCCCCCTCGACGAAGAGAACGCGCTCATCGCCCTCCTCCGTCAGAGGTCGCACGACCTGAAGCAGGCCGAGGCGCGGACGGCGGTCGCCGCCGCTCACCAGCAGAAGCTCAAGGACGCCGAGGCGGCCCTTCTCGCCGCTCGGGAAGAGTTCGCGCTACGCACGAAGGAGCTCGCCGAGGTCAAGACAGAACGGGACTCCAAGATGGTCGCCGTGCGTGAGAAGCTCGAGGTCGCGGGGGGTCTCATCGCCTCGCTCCGGGAAAAGGGGCGCGCCCGCGCCGACCTGATCGCCCAGATCGACGCGATCAGCCGCGAGATGGACGGTCTCGAGCGCGAGGCGCGCCAGCTGCTCGCCCGTTCCCGGGCCCGCCGTGAGCAGGCGCGCCGCACGCTCCGGACGTACGCGCACACTCGGGGTCCGCCGACCGAGGAGATGCTCGCGACGACGGCCGAGGCCCACCTGGAAGAGTTGCTGAAGCGCGGGAAGGTAACGCTCTAGGTCGACCGGCCCGGCTGCTCAGGGCGGCAGGATGTCGACCACGGTCACCGTGAACCTGAGGGACTCCCCGACTACCTCGTCGTTAAAGTTCTCCGTCATGGTCCCGGTGCCGAAGTTCACGGCGCTCACGATGAACTTCGTGGTGTTGCAGACCGAGGTCGACGAGTGCCCCAGGACGAGCCCGGCGCTCGCCGGCGTCAGGAGGCTCGAAAGCGTCACCGTCGTCGCATTGAGCGAAGAGACCTCGTAAGGGAGACCGTTCGGCGAGCTCTTCTCGCTCACGCTCGGAAGGGCCTGGAGGGTCACGGTCGTCGAGTTGACCGCGAAGACGGTGTCGTTCCAACCATACGTCGGGTCCGCGAACTGGACGCCCACGTTCGCGGTGGCGTTCGGGTAGAGCGTCGAGAACTGGGCCGCCGGGACGAAGGTGAGCACCGGGACCGTGAGCCCGAGCGGCGCGGTCTCCAGGCAGCTTTGGACGAGCGGCCCGTACGCGAGGTTCGGAGGGATGACGACCGTGGCGCTCTGGTTGCCCGCAAGGCCGATCAGACCCTGCCAGAACCCCGGGACGACCGCGCCGAAGGAGAGGTTGCCCACGGTGTAGCCCCCGGACGGCGTGTTCGCGCCCACGTGCACGGCGAGCGGAGTGTACGCGGAAGCGGAGGACCGCATCGCAAACTCGAGCGACTTGGGGTACGACCCGTTGTTGACCGCGACCGAGTAGAACGAGGTGTCGAAGACGCGCCCGGCCTGCGCGCCGCTCGCGAACTGACCGATGTAGTTGACCGTCACGTTGTCCCCCTCCTGGACCGTGAGGATCGTACCCGACGACTTCGGTTTGTTGAACTCGTAGAGGACCGCCGCGCCGATCCCCGCGACCGCGAGGATGACGACCACGAGCACGACGAACAGGATGCGGGAGGGTTTCTGGGTCACCATGGGCCGTTTTGCTCGGTTCGAGGGAGGGTGGGGGTCAGCTCGTCGCTGGTCTCGTCATCGATTCGGAGAGACAGGTGTTCCTCATTCCCCCGCCCCCGAAGTGGAGGCCGATATAAACCCTCGGGGGCGCCCCGTCAGGCGCGACGTAGCTTCCCGACGATCGGTTCCTCGATGACGCCCTCTTCCTCGAGGCGGTTGAGGACCGTCTCCGCCCGGTCCCCTACGAGTCCCTGGACGGATACTCGGGAGAGGACCTCCTTCAGGTCGGCGTAGCCGTCCGCCGATACGTCCGCGAGGTCGTCGAGCTGGTCGAGGAACAGCGACTCCTCGGCGCGCTCGGCCACCGACGGGACGGCGCGTGCGGGCGAAGGCGGTGGGGCCCGAGTCACGGTCACGGTCGGCGGCGTCGGCAGAGTGGCTCGGGATGGACCGCTCTCGCCTCCCACCCGTCGCACAGCGTTCGCGAGCTCCCGACGGAACGCGACCCGGTCCACGTTCGGATACCGCTCCCGGGATGCGCGGGCCGCGCGCAGCCAGTTTGACGGGAGGTGGCCCTCCCGAAGCTGTTCTTCGGTGAGTCCCGGCGCTTTTTCCAGGCGTTCGATCAGGTCGAGTCGATCGAGGGTCTGCCGGACGATCTCCGCGAGCGCCGCGCGCTCATCGGTCTCGGCGACCGAGCGAACGCCCTCTGCGCGGACCGAGACGTAACCGACGCCGTCCCGGCCCCGGAACAGGTGGGCCTTCCCGACCACGATCGCGGGACGGGGCGCGGAGGCGGACCGCAGCTGGGCCATCGCGCGCGGCTGGAACGAGCCGGCGGTCACCGCCACGGCCCCGGTCGGGTCGCTGAGGCGGGCCCGCCAGAACGACTGGGATTCGTCCCGCCCGATCGATTCGGCTGGGGAGAGGTTGCCGGCCAGCAGCACCCGGTTCATTCGGGCGCCGAACGGAGAGAGCAGGTAGGTCGCGGGACGTTCGCCCTCCCCCTTCTCCTCCTCGAACGAGCTCTCGAGCTCGCGGGCCGTGACCCGCCAGGCGGGCTCTCGAAGCGACATCAGCGCCGCTCCCCCAGCCGCGCCGAGAGCTCCTCGGCCGCGGCGTCGAGGTCGATGTCGACGCGCTCGATCGACTCGGGAGTCAGGGTGACCCCGAACTCGTCACGGGTGCCGGCCCCGCGAACGCGCAAGCGACGGCCGAGCAACGTCTCGAGCAGTTGCTCTTCGATCAGGCTCGGGTCCGGCTGGCTGCGGAGCCGGGCCTCCGCCTCCTCGAGCGTCACCCCCCAGAGCTTCTCGGTGTCGGCCCGGTTCGCGTTCACCGTCAGAGCGCCGGTCCCGTCGTCCAGCACGATCCTCGCTCGCAGGTCGGGCTGGCCCTCGACCTGTCCGTGCACGCGGCAGATTCCGCTGCGCACCGTGCGCTGACAGGTGGGGCATCGGAACACGATCCCGCTCGGAGGAAGTAGTCCGACGACAAGGCCCTCGACGGCGACCGCCGCCCCCCCTCCTTCGTCCTCCACGTCCGCGATGGAGCGGGGCGGGGACTCGAGGAGCTGCGCGGGGTCGGGAAGGTCGTTTCCCTCCACCCGGACGACGGTCGCCCGCTCGTCGAGGACGAGCTGGGGTCTCGACCGGAACGCACGGACGTACGCCCCGGCGATTCGCACGGCTTCCCCGGCTTTGAGACCGAAGTCGCTCCAGGAGGAGAGCGTGATCGCTCCGGTGCGGTCCGCCACCAGCCCCTCGTGCACGACCCGCCGCTCCGTTCCGACGGTCACCGACTTAGGAGCGATCCGGACGACCCGGACCTCGAGGCGGAAGCCCTCCTCCGACGGACGAAGCTCCTGGACCGTGCGGAACGGGATCTCCTCCGCATCCACGCGGGGGAGCTCCGCGGGACTGGCCGGCGCGACTCGGGTCTTCCATCCGAATGTCACTTCGGGGCGGCCGCGGAACTCTCGCACTTCCGCTCCGACCACCCGCAGCACGAGCCCCCGCTCGATCTCCTCCCGGGGCGGGTCCCACCAGGTGAACCGTACAGTCGCGGTCCCGTCGCTCAGGAGGCCCGAGAGGAGCGGCCGGCGGCTGCCGTCCGACTTCCGCGTGACCTCCCGACGTTCGCACACGACGACCCGGGCGACGAACTCGACCGGAGAGGTCGTCGGCCGGAGGTCCCGAAGTCGGGTCTCGATGGGGGCGGCGGCCGGTTCGGCGCTCATGAATGCGGCGTCCAGCGGCGCCACTTCCTTCGCTGATAAAAGCGCCCCGTCGTGGACGGACGATGAACCGTGAGAGCCCAGGAGGCGGCTCGGGCGGTGCGGCCGGTGATAAGCCTTTTCCCCCTCGGACCCTGACTCGCGCAACGTGGTCGCGAAGTTCTCCCAGAAGGTCGACCGCATCCTGGCGACACGAGATTCCCTCGTTTGCGTCGGACTCGACCCGGACCCGACGCTGATGCCGAAAGGAGTTCGTCGGCTTCCCTTGCGGGTCCAGCTGGAGCGTTTCTTGAATGGGATCGTCTCGGCGACCTATCCGCACGCGGCGGCGTACAAGATGCAGTTCGCCTCCTACCTCCAGTACGGTCCCGTCGGAGTCGCCTTCCTGGAGAAGCTCAGCCGGCGGATCGGTCCGACCCGCCTCCGAATCCTCGACCTCAAAGCGAACGACATCCCGAACACGCTGCGGATGCTCCGGGACGGGGTCTTCGGTCGGTTCGGGTTCGACGCGATCACCTTCACTCCGTGGCTCGGATGGGAGACGCTCCAACCGTTCCTCGACGACCCGGCCCACGGCGTCTTCGTCGTGGCGCATTCGTCGAACCCTGGCGCGATCGACTTCCAGGAGATCCCTACTCCACGCGGACCGCTGTGGCTCGCGGTGGTCGGCGAAGTGCGGCGTCTCGCCCACGCCAACGGGAACGTCGGGGTCGTCCTCGGAGCGACCTTCTCGGATGCATTCCATGCGGCCCGCACGACGCTGGGCAACGGCATCCCCATCCTGGTCCCGGGGATCGGCGCGCAAGGTGGTTCGCTCGCGACGGCGGTCCGCGAGGGAGTGGACGTCCACGGTCGCGCCCTTCTCGTGAACGCCTCGCGATCGATCCTGTACGCCTCCTCGGGTCCGGACTGGAAGAAAGCGGCCGCCACCGAGGCGGAGCGCCTGAAGGTCCAGATCAACCAGTTGCGTGCAGGCCTTCGTACAGGCTGAGCAGCGCGTGGACCACCACGGGCAAGGCGTAGAGCGCTTCGGCCCGGTCCCGCCCGGCCCGCCCCATCCGTCGGGCGAGCGCTGGGTCGTCGAGAACGATCCGGGCCTTGTCCGCCAGGTCGGTCGCGATCAACGGCTCGGCGAGGAGCCCTTCCTTTCCGGGCTCGATCAGCTCCCGGACGCCGGGCATGTCGGCCACCACGACGGGTAGGCCGGCAGCCATCGCCTCGGCGACGACCAGTCCGAACCCCTCGAGGCGGTTCTGGGAGGGAAAGACGAAGACGTCGCCGAGAGCGAGGAAGTACGGAAGGTCCTCGTCCGACACCGCCGGGCAGAACCGGACCCGGTCCTCGACCCCGAGACGTCGGGCGAGTCCCACGAGGCTCGGCAACCGGGGTCCCGCGCCGATGACCACGAGGACGACGTCCTTGGGGAGCTGCGCGAGGGCCTGCAGGATGACGTCGACGCCCTTGTGCGGGACCAATCGTCCCGTGAACACCATCACGCGCTTTCCTTCGAGCCGGAGGTCGGCCCGGATCCGGCCGGGGTCGAGCCCCGGGCGGAACCGGTCGAGGTCGACCGCGGAGGGGATCACCGTCAGCGGGCGACCCCGAAGCGGCGCGGAGGTCACGCCGTAGCTCCTCGTGTGGACGACGATCCGAGCGGTCCGGTCGAGGGTCGGGGGCAGGAACACCGTCTGGTAAAGCCCCGCGAGGAGTCGGCCCGGCGCGCCCGGCAGGTACAGGTCGCAGTGGTAGGTGAGGCAGACCGGAGCCTTGCGTCGGGCGAGCACCCGCGTCGCGAAGTAGGAGGTGAGTGGGGGTGGATAGTGGAGGTGGAAGACGTCCGGGGAGAGCCCTCGGACGATCCGGCCAGTGCCGAAGTCGAGGGGAGTGTCGAGGAGGACTCCGAGCGATCGGCTGCGGAGGATGCGGTAGCCTTCGACCTCCTCTACAGCGGGAAGGTGGCGGTCGTAACGTGAAGTGACGACCGTGACCTCGTGGCCCTCCCGCGTGAACTCCCGGACGAGGCCGCGAACGTGGGACTCCACTCCCCCCGCATGGGGGTAGAAGAACGGGAGGACCTGGACGATCCGCACGGGGCCGGCCTAGGCGGCCCTCCGTCTTACGACCATCGGAGGATGGGACGAACCCGCGTCAGGCCTCGGAAACCGGATGCCGGGGGGTGGCCTGAGGGGTGGACTCACGCGTTTGAAGCAGCGCGTCGGCCGGGAGGGCGGAGATCTCGATGCCCTTCATCGCGTCTCCCAGGTTCGTCGAAACGCGCGCAAGCACCTCGGGTTGGTCGTAGTGCAGCGAGGCCTCCACGATCGCGCGGGCGACCTTCATCGGGTGCTGGGCCTTGAAGATCCCACTACCTACGAAGACTCCGTCCACACCGAGCAGGCGGCACAGCGCCGCGTCGGCCGGCGTAGCGATGCCCCCCGCGGCGAAGTTGACGACGGGGAGACGTCCGAGGCCGCGAACCTCGTTGACGATTCCTTCGGAGACCCGCTCCTTCTTCGCCCAGCCGCCGACGTCCTTCTTCGCGAGCTTCTGGACCTCCGCGACGTCGAAGCGCATCTGGCGGATGTGGCGGACCGCCTCCACTACGTTTCCGGTGCCCGCCTCTCCTTTGGTCCGGATCATCGCGGCGCCCTCCTCGATCCGGCGAACGGGATCTTGAACTCCTTCTTGTCGACGTGCTGGAACGGGTCGGCGGGGGTGAGCACCTCCGACTCGTCGATCATGTCGACCGCGAGCGCCTCGAGGATCTGAGCCTCCGCGGTGTGGCCGATACGACACTTCGCCATCACGGGGATGGAGACGCGCTCCTTGATCTCGCGGATCTTGGCCGGGTCGGCCATCCGCGCCACTCCTCCCGCCGCTCGGATGTCTGCCGGAACCCTCTCGAGGGCCATCACCGCGACGGCCCCTGCCTCTTCCGCAATGGCGGCCTGGTCGGCCGTAGTCACGTCCATGATGACCCCACCCTGCTGCATGCGGGCGAAGCCGCGCTTGACGAGCTCCGACCCGAATCGGAGCTTCTCGATCGCCTCGGTCATACGGGACTTCCGCCTGAGGAAGAACCGGCGCGCGTATAATACGGACGTGGACCCGGATACCGAAAACTTAAGCGGCGGGCGGCCCTGAGAATCTCGGGCAGGGGGAGCTGGGCACCGGCTGAGAGGACGAGGGGAACCTCGTCGACCCCACGAACCTGCACGGGATAATGCCCGCGAAGGGAACGCGATGCGACACCTGATGGGGAAGCTCTCCGCCGGCCCGCGGAGGCTGTGAACGACCTAGAAGTAGCCCCGGCTCCGGGTTCCCGTCGGCTCCGTCGCCCCGGTCGGCTCGGGCGAGCATTGATCGCGGTCGCGATCGCGCTCGTCGTCGTGATCGCGAGCTTCGGAACCTACGAGTACTACTCCTCCGGGGCGTCCTCGGGCGAACCCACGCTCGTCGTGTACACGTACTCCTCGTTCTTCAACGGGAACTGCGGCGGAGGCGCGGCCGACCTCTCGCTCCTGGTCGATGAGTTCGAGCAGGCCCACGGAGTGCGCGTCCAGCTGGTCTGCCCGAGCGGCAACCTCGTGAGCGCTCTCCAGTCGCCCTCGGACTATGGACTGCCCGCCGCCGACCTCGTGGTCGGGCTCGACGAGATCACCGCCCCCGAGGCCGAGTCCCTGGGCCTCCTGACCCCCTTCTCGCCGCCCGAGCTCGCCTCGATCCCTCCGTGGATCGTCTCCGAGCTCGACCCATCGAAGGGCGTGGTCCCCTACGAGTACGGCCTGCTCGCGGTCGACTACACCTCCGACTTCTACAACGCGACCGGCGGCTCCGTGGCCCGCTCAACGTTTCCCGAGGTCGCTAACAACTCGACATGGGCCGCCCAGTTCGTGACGGAGAACCCGCTCTACGACATCACTGGCGAGGAGTTCCTCGTCTGGCAGATCGAGTACTACGAGTCGGTCCTTCACCAGGGTTGGCAGGGATTCTGGCAGAAGTTCTTCTCCGAACCCCATCCGAACCCGGCGACCGACTGGTCCACCGCCTTCGGAGAGTTCGGGACGCCATCGGGCCAGAACCAGATGGTCGTGAGCTACGCCACCGACCCCGCCTACGCCGCCGCGTTCGGCGAGGCCGGCAGCTTCAACTCCACCGTCTCCTGGTGGAACGGGACCGCGTACGGCTGGCGGACGATCTACGGCGTTGGGGTCGTCCACGGATCCCGGCACCTTGAGCTCGCCGAGGAGTTCGAGCGGTTCATCCTGGGCGGCACGTTCCAGTCGTACATTCCCGAGAACGAGTGGGAGTACCCGGCGAACGCGACCGTGACGCTCCCGGCGGTATACTCCGCCGCGATCGACCCGAACTCCGTGGTCGCCCTCAACAACGCGACCACCCCCGCGTCGGTCGCGTCCAACTTGACGGCGCCGAACGGTTGGCTCAGCACCTGGAGCTCGCTCGCCGGAGGATGAGGGTGCGGTTCCGCCGGGAGGGAGCGGGCTTTCTCCTCCCTGTCATCGCGTTCGTTGCGCTGTTCGCCCTCCTCCCGGTGGCCATCCTCTTCGCCCATGCGTGGGCCAGCGTTGGGGGGACCAACGGGTTCGTCTCGGTCGTGTCGAGCCCGAGCAACCTCCGCTCGCTCGACAACTCGCTCGAACAAGGAGCCCTCTCGGCCAGCCTCGCGGTCGCGTTCGGCTATCCGGCGGGCGTGTTCGTGGGACGGTACGCGTTCCGGGGGCGCTCGCTCCTCCGCTCGCTCCTGCTCGTTCCGTTCCTGATGCCGACGCTCGTGGTCGTGTTCGGGGTCCTCGACCTATTCGGTCCGTCCGGGGTGGTCTCGAGCGCGCTGCCCGCGACGGCCTGGTTCGGAACCGGCATTCCTGCGGTCGTCGCGGCGAACCTGTTCTTCAACGTCCCGATCGTCATCCTGCTCACGGCGACCGGTTGCGAGACCGCTTCCGTCGAGCTCGAAGAGACCGTCGGGACCCTCGGAGGTTCGCCGTTCCGGGCGTATATCGAGGTGTGGGCACGGCCGACGTGGGTCGGCGCCGCTGCCGGGGGACTGCTCACGTTCCTGTTCTCGGCGCTTTCCTTTGCGCCACCTCTCCTTCTGTGCGGGGCGAGCGCCCGTTGCTACACGCTCGAAGCCCAGGTGTACGCGCTCGACCAGACGTTCCTCCAGGCGAACGCCGCCGCGGTGCTCGCCCTCGCGATGGTCCTCGTGTTGATGGTTCCTACCGCGCTCTACCTCGCCCTCGTGAGCCGGCTTCGCGCGAACCCCGGCCGCCGGTCGTCGGGCCCGCGCCCGAT
>Ga0335077_10010779_pt1 | contig 11417 bp, 9 predicted proteins | sample Lox_Sample_31_FD_207151 | JGI IMG/M metagenome (GOLD analysis project Ga0335077, IMG submission 207151) | Soil microbial communities from Loxahatchee National Wildlife Refuge, Florida, United States - Lox_Sample_3.1 | ecosystem: Environmental > Terrestrial > Soil > Wetlands | place: USA: Florida...
CAGGTTCACAGTCGGGCTGAAAGCGCCAGAATGGCATCGGCCTCAGTTTGCTCCCGGCAACTCCGCAGCATACGCCTGCTCTAGTCCGTTTTCATCCCCCGTTGTGGCGCCCCGCCGTGACCGGTTCACCAGCAGTTGAAGATTTCTTTATCCTTTATCACGAGCCACTTACCCCTCCCCGCCCCCTCCCGCCCCTGGACTCCCGTGCTACCGTCGCCGTTGTAAGGGCGAGCCCCGCCGCGGGCCCGCCCTTTTCTCTTTCAGAAAGGTTTTCCCATGTCTACCATCGCGCAAATCAACGCTGCCGTCGCCAACGCGCAGCACTCCACCGGACCCCGTACCCCCGAGGGCAAAGCCGCCTCTTCCCGCAACTCCCTCAAGCTCGGCCTCTTCGCCCAGGCCGAACTCCTCCCCGGCGAAGACCCCGAAGCCCTCGCCCGCCTCACCCGCGACTTCGAAGCCGCCTACGGTCCAAAAGGTCCCATCGAAATCCTGCTCCTCAACAACCTCGTCCGCGCCATCTGGCTCGAGCGCCGCTACGCCCGCATCGAAGCCGAGGTCATCAGGCTCCAATACGCCGCCCTCTCCCCCGAAGACCGCGCCAACCCCCTCGGCGCCATCTTCCTCCGCGACGCCGAGGGCCCCAACGTCCTCCAGAAGATCGAGCGCCGCAAGGCCGCCGCCCACCGCCAGGCCGAGCGCGCCCGCCAACAGCTCGAACAATACGTCCAAGACCATCTCGCCTTGTACATGGAACCCGGCTCCAACCCCAATCCCGATTCCCCAACTCCCAATCCGGTCACCGAGATACTCGCCGATCCGGTTCGTTTTAAACGTTCCTTGTACTTCCCTCAGGCGCCCGCCCCAAACGCCGCCGGCAACCGGGAAAATGAACCCGAAGATCCCTCCGTCCCGCCCGATTTCCCGCCTCTCTCCGCGTGACCTCCACGTTTTCCGCGTCTCCGCGTTTAACGGAAGGCCCGCTCTGATAAAATCGACTTCCAGCCTTCATGACCCGCACCCTGGTTGCGTTCTTCTCGCTGGCGCTCTCGGCCCGCGCCGCCATCCCCGCACCCGAGCAGTACTTCGGCCACCCCATCGGTGCCGACAAGAAGCTCGTCCGCTGGGACAAAATCGTCGAATATATGAAGCTGGTCGCCGCCAACTCCGATCGCGTCCGCTTCCGCGACCTCGGCCCCACCACCAGCGGCAATCCCTTCGTGCTCATGGAAATCAGCTCCGCCGAAAACCTGCGCAACCTTGATCGCATCAAGGCCCTCGAGCGCAAACTCTACTTCCAGGGGGGCGCCCCCACAGACGCCGAGCGCGACGATATCTTCCGCTCCGCGAAGAGCGTCGTCTTCATCTCCAATAACATCCACTCCACCGAAATCGGCGCCTCCCAGATGGTCGTCGAGCTCGTCTACGACCTCGCCACCGGCGATTCGCCGCGCGTCAGGAAGATCCTCGACAATGTCGTCCTCCTGCTCGAGCCTTCCCTCAATCCCGATGGCCAGATCCTGGTCACTGACTGGTACAACAAGACCCTCGGCACCCCCAGCGAAGCCAGCCCGCTGCCGTTCCTCTATCATCCCTACACCGGCCACGACAACAACCGCGACATGTACCTCTTCTCGCAGCGCGAAAGCCGCATGACCGCCGAGGTCCTCTGGCACGAGTGGTTCCCCGCCATCTGGCTCGACGAGCACCAGCAAGGCACCAGCGGCCCGCGCATCTTCACCATGCCCGCCACCGATCCCATCAACCCCAACGTCGATCCCCTCATCTACCGCCTCAACGGCGTCTACGGCCAGTCGCAGGCCGCCGCCCTCGAGGCCGAGGGCAAGACCGGCATCATCTTCAATTCCACCTACACCAACTTCTGGCAGGGCGCCATGGCGTGGGCCGGATGGTGGCACAACCAGGTCGGCCTCCTCACCGAGGTCGCCAGCGCCCGCATCGCCACCCCCATCGTCCAGCAGAAGGCCGACCCGTCGCGCGCCGCCGCGAGCCCGACCCCGCAGGCCGGCGGACGCGGCGCCGCCACCGGAGCCAACGCCCCCAGCGATTTCGAAAGCGAGCGCCGCCGCGCCCTCGAGCACCCCGACGATCCGCTGCCCCCGCCCCGCGACATCACCCCCCGCACCGAGTATCCGCGCCCCTGGCTCGGCGGCAAGTGGACCCTGCGCGACATCGTTGATTACGAGCTGATCGCCACCAATGCCCTGCTCGAAGCCGCCGCCGATAGCCGCGAAACGCTTCTCCGCCAGATCTACAACATCAACCGCAACACCATCGATGCCGGCGGGAAGGGCGAGCTCGGCCAGGACAAGGACAAGCTCTACGCCGCCATCATCCCCGTCGCCGCTCAGCACGATCCCAACGAAGCCATCGAGCTCGTAGACAAGCTCCTCATCGCCGGCGTCGAAGTCTACCGCGCGCCCGCCGCCTTCAAGCAGGATGACAGGCAGTACGCGGCCGGAACCTACGTCGTCCCCTTCAACCAGGTCTTCGCGCGCTACGCCAAAGACCTCCTCGAAAAGCAGACCTACCCCGAAGTCCGCCGCGCGCCCAACGCCCCCGCCGAAGCGCCCTACGATGTCTCCGCCTGGTCGCTCGGCATGCAGTTCGGCGTCAGGACCGAGTTCGCGAAGACCGCGCTGCCGGCCGGCCTCGCGCTCGAGAAGGTCCCCGTCACGCCCAGGTTCCTCCTCGAGGTCGCCGCCGCCGGCTCAAACGCCTGGCGCTTCCCCTACAACGGCGCCATCTCCGCCATGCTGGTCAACCGGCTCCTCAAAGCCGGCGCCAAAGTCAGTCTCACCAAAGGTGAGGCCCCCGAAGCCCTCGTCAGCGCCAGGCCCGATATCTGGAACAAGGCCGTCGCAGGATTCGAAATCCGCGCCGCCGCGGCCGCCGCCAAACCCGCCGCGCTCGCCACCACCCTCAACGCCCCGCGCGTAGGCATCTATCAGTCCTACGACCCCTCCATGGATGAAGGCTGGACCCGCTGGGTCCTCGACCGCTACGAGTGGACCTACACCAGGCTCCACAACGAAGACATCAAGGCCGGCCATCTGCGTGCCAAATTCGACGCCATCATCCTGCCCGACCAGCGCGAGACCGCCATCCTCGAGGGCCTCGATTACAAAACCATCGTCGAGCAGTACCGCGGCGGCATCGGCGAAACCGGCTGGGAAGCGCTCCGCCAGTTCGTGGCCGGTGGCGGCACCCTCGTCGCCCTCGGCGAAGCCTCCAACCTCCTGCTCGATAAAATGCCGCTCGCCGTCAAGGACCTCAAAAAGACCTTCACCCGCGACCAGCACTTCGCCCCCGGTACCATCGTTAACCTCCAGGTCGATACCGCCCATCCGCTCGGCCGCGGCATCGCCGCCGAGACCTGGGGCTACTACATCAACTCGCCATTCTTCCAGTTGACCGAAGGCTTCTCCTCGCAGAAAGTCAGCGTCGCCGCCCGCTATCCCAACACCAGGGTGAACGCCAGCGGCTGGCTCCGCGGCGAAGACCTCATGTACGGCCGCGCCGCGGTCGTCGCCATCGAGATGAACCCCGGCAAGGTCGTGCTCTTCGGCATCCGCCCGCAGCACCGCGCGCAAACCCACGCCACCTTCGGCATGCTCTTTAACGCGCTATATTGGTCCGCGGAGGGCGATCTGTCGAGTGCCAAGGTACAATGACGCGCGCTACCGTCCTGTTGCTCGCCGCCCTGCCGCTGGCAGCCGCTGACCTCTCCGGGCCCGTTGACGCCCTTTTCAAAGACTACGATCAGCCCGGCGTCCCCGGCGCCTCCGTGATTGTCATTCGCGAAGGCAAAGTGCTCTACAAGCGCGCCTACGGCCTCGCCGATCTCGAAGCCCGCACGCCCGCCGCCGCCAAAACCAATTACCGCCTCGCGAGCTGCACCAAGCAGTTCACCGCCATGTGCATCATGATCCTCGCCGAGCGCGGCCGCCTTTCTCTCGATAGCCCGCTCTCGCGCTTCTTCCCCGATTACCCCGCTTACGGCAAAGGCATCACCGTCCGCCAGATCCTCACCCACACCTCCGGCCTGCGCGCCTACGAAGAGCTGATCCCGCCCGGCCGCACCGCCCAGCTCAAGGACCGCGACGTCCTCGACCTGCTCGAGCTCCAGACCTCCACTTACTTCCCGCCCGGCTCCGACTACCGCTACAGCAACACCGGATACGCCCACCTCGCCCTCATCGTGGAAAAAGCCTCCGGCATGAGCTTCGCCGCGTTCCTCAAGAAGAACATCTTCGGCCCGCTCAAGATGCGCGACACGGTCGCCTTCGAAGACGGCGTCTCCACCGTGCGCAACCGCGCCTACGGCTACACCAAAAAAGGCGATACCTTCGAGCGTACCGATCAGAGCCTCACCAGCGCCGTCCTCGGTGATGGCGGCATCTACTCCTCCGTGGACGATCTCTTCCTCTGGGACCAGGCCCTCTACACCAACCGCCTCGTCAGCCCCGGCATGATGCAGCAGGCCTGGACCGCGTCCATCCTCACCAGCGGCAAGCAAACCAAATACGGTTTCGGCTGGGAGCTCGGCGAGTACAAAGGCATGAAGACCGTCCGCCACGGCGGCTCCACCATCGGCTTCCGCACCGCCATCCTCCGCATCCCCGACAGGAAATTCACGGTAATCGTGCTGGCCAACCGCGGCGAAGCCAGGCCCGACCAGCTAGCCGATTCCGTCGCCGATGTCTACCTCCAGTAACGCCGGCGCGCTGCCCTCAATACTTCAACCCGTATCCCGCCCTCAGCTCCGGCTCTCTCCACGAGAACGACAGCTTCCCCGTGAACTTCGCGTCGCCGAACAGCACGTCCGCTACGCCGCCGCCCTCGGTCCCCGGCAGCCACGCCGCCACCACCGCGTCCGCCTCGTCGTACACCTCGCCCAGTGCGATCGGCCGCCCCGACACCACCACCACCACCACCGGAACCTTCGCCGCCTTCATCGCCTGGAACGCCGCCACGTCCTCCTGCGCTACCGGCAGCGCCTTCCGGTCCCCGCGCCCCTCGGCATACGGCGTCTCCCCGATCACCAGCACCCCCACGCTCGCTCCGCCCGCGCCCGAGCCGTCCTTGGCAAACGTCACCTGCGGCCCCATGCTCTTGATCCCTGCCAGGATCGTCGTCCCGCCCGGCGTCACGTTGCCGCTCTTGCCCTGCCAGTCGATCGTCCATCCGCCGCACTGGTTCCCCAAATCGTCGGCGTTCTTCCCGCCCACGTGGATTCGCCCCGCCTTCTTCGAAAGCGGCAGCACCTTGCCCTGGTTCTTCAGCAGCACCAGCGATTCTCTCACCGCCTGCCGCGCTACCGCGCGATGCTCCGCCGACCCGAACGTCTTCTGCAGCTCCCGGTCCGCAAGCTGCCCCCGCTTCTCGTCCATCATCCCCATCGCGAACTTCACGCGCAGGATCCGCGTCACCGCGTCGTCGATGCGCGACATCGGCACCTTGCCTTCCTGCACCAGCTCCTTCAGGTCCTTGATGAACTCGCGATACCGCGTCGGCACCATCCCCATGTCCATTCCGGCGTTGATCGTGATCCCCACCGCCTCCTTGTAGTCCTTGGAAAGCTGGTCGATGGCGTTATAGTCCGAAATCAGGAAGCCCTCGAAATGCAGCTCGTTCTTCAGAATGTCCGTGAGCAGCCGGCTGCTGGCCGAGCACTTCACCCCGTTCCAGCTGCTGTAGCTCGGCATGATCGTGCCCACGCCCGCCTCGATCGCGCTGATGTAACCCTGCAGGTGGATCTTCCGCAGCTTGGCTTCGTCCACCTTCGTGTCGCCCTGGTCCAGGCCGGTCCGCGCGCTGCCGAACTCCGTCCCACCGTCGCCTGCGTAGTGCTTCGCGCACGCCAGCACCGAAAGCGGGTTCGCCAGGTCCGTGCCTTGCAGCCCGCGCACCGCCGGGCCGGCCAGCTCCCGTACCAGTTTGGGATCTTCCGAGAAGCCTTCGTAAGTGCGCCCCCACCGCACATCCTGCGGCACCGTCACGCACGGCGCGAACGCCCACTGAATCCCCGTAGCCCGCACCTCTTCCGCCGTGATCCGCTCCACCTTCTCGATCAGCGCCGGGTTCCGTGTGCACCCCAGACCGATGTTGTGCGGAAAGATCACCGCCCCCAGCACGTTGTTGTGCCCGTGTACCGCGTCCACGCCGTACAGGATCGGGATCTTCAGCCGTGTATTGCGCGTGTGCTGCTGGATCCGGTCGTACAGGTCCGTCCACGCCTGAAGACTGTTGCCCTCCTTGGGATCGGAATCGCCGCCGCTCAACACGGAGCCCACCAGGTAGTTCTCGATATCCGCCGGATCCTTGAGCGCGCTCTGCTCGGCTTGCGTCATCTGCCCGATCTTCTCGTCCAGCGTCATCTTCGCCACGAGAGCCTTCACCTGAGGGTCGAAGGACGCGAGCGATCTCGGCTTCGTGGCCGCCGCGCCGAACCAGGCAAGCCCCGCCAGGGCCGCAACCAGGCCCCCGCGAATCAAATCAGACTTTCGCATAACATTTAAGGATACTAAGCATATGCGAGCCATGCTGCCTTTATTCATCGCCCTCGGCGCCGCGGCGGCGGCCGATTTCCCGCAAGCCGAGATCGCTTCCGGCGACCTCCGCGCGCGCCTCTATCTTCCCGACCTCGCCACCGGCTACTACCGCGCCACGCGCTTCGACTGGGCGGGCGTCATCCCGACTCTCCAGTACAAGGGCATCGAGTTCTTCGGCCAGTGGTTCCCGCGCTACGATCCCAAGCTGAACGATTCCATCGTCGGCCCCGTCGAGAGCTTCGACCCCATCGGCTACGACCAGGCCAAGCCAGGCGGCACGTTCCTGCGCATCGGCGTCGGGCTCCTCCGCCGCCCCGACGAAAAACCGTTCAACAATAGCGTCAACTTCGTCACCCACGAAATCGTCGATGGCGGCAAGTGGACCTCGCGCCCCTCGAAAGACCAGGTCGAGTTCACCCACGATCTGAGCGGCGTCTATCTCTACCGCAAGATTGTCCGCCTCGAGGGCAATAAGCTCATCCTCGATCACGCCCTGAAAAATACCGGCAAGGAGCTCCTCGAGACCGATGTCTACAACCACGACTTCTACATGATCGCCAACCTGCCCTCCGGCCCCGACATCACCGTGCGGTTCCCCTTCGAGCCGCGTCCCAACCAGGACCTGAAAGGCGCGGTCGAGGTGCGTGGCCGGCAGCTCGCTTACACGCGCGAGCTACAAGGCAGGGAGTCCGTCTATACCGAGCTCGAAGGGTTCGGCCCGGCCGCGAAGGACTACGACATCCACATTGAGAATCGCCAGGCCCGCGCCGGTGTCCACCAGACCAGCGACCACGGCATGTCGAAGCTCCACTTTTGGACCATCCGCTCCACCGTCTGCCCCGAGGCCTACACCCACATCCGTGTCGAGCCCGGCCAGGAATTCCGCTGGCGCGTGGCCTTCGAGTTCTACACTCTATAGGGCGGACTACTGCTTCTTCGCCTTCTGGTCCCGCCCGTTCTGGTGCAGCACCACCGCGCCGTCCTCGAACGTGAGCTGCGCGTCCACCACCTTGAGAAAGAAGTCGTGATCGGTTTCGGCGAAGATCTCGAACCTCGGCTGCCCGGTGAGCTGCGCGTACATCTGCGGGCCGTCGCGCGTGACCGTCAGCGTGACGGCCGGCGCAAACTGGTAAACGCCTGTGAAGCCGTCGAGCACCTTCGTCTCCAGCGTAATCTCCTTGTGCACCTTGAGCGGCGTGAGCTTGGCGAGCGGCGCCGTCTGATCCACCAGGTGCATCCCGATGTCGTCGACGCCTACCGCGCTCGACATGTTCGACAGCGCCACCACCCCGACCCGCGCTTTCGGGTCGAACCCGATCCACGAACGGTAACCGCCCGTGCCGCCGTTGTGCCACACGATCTCGCGCTCGCCGCGATGCGTGATGTGCCACGCGAGCGCGATCTCGATATCTTTGTTCGGCCCCGGACGCCGCACCATGGTCATCATCGCCATCGCTTTAGCCAGCGGCGAATCCACGTAGCCCAGGTTGGCCGCCACGTACGTCAGCATGTCCAGCGCGTCGCTGCGCAGGGCGCCCGCGCCGGCGAATGCCGTCAGGTCCCAATTGGCCGCCGGAGCCCGCATGTCGGTGTGTCCCGATGCCAGGCGTTTTTTGAGTTCCGGCGAGAGCGCGATCGCCGTGCTCTGCATCTTGAGCGGCCCGGTGATCCGCGCGCGCACCAGCGATTCATAGTCCATCCCCGCGCGATGCGCGAGCGCATTGCCCAGCAGTGCGGCTCCGAAGTTGGAATACTCGTACTTCTCGCCGATGTCGCGCGTCAGCGTGTAGCCGGAGAGGAACGCGAACATCCGGTCCAGCCCGTAGTCGGCGTAAGGGTTGTTCGGATCCTTGGGTGCGAAGTTCGAAGGCATCCGCGGCAGCCCCGAGGTCTGCGTCGCCAGGTCCACGAGCGTGATCTTCTTCCCGTTGCGCTCCGGCACCTTGACGTCCGGCGGCAGATACTTCGCCACCGGATCGTCCAGCGACACCTCGCCGCGCTGCACCATGTCGGCCAGCAGCAAGGATGTGAACGTTTTGGTCACCGACCCGATCTCGAACACGGTGTCGCTAGCCACCGGCCGCGGATCGTTGACCCCGAACGTCCCGTAGTTGACGAACCGCCTGCCCGCGGGCTCGACGACGGCCACCGCGATTCCCACGTTGCGCTGCAACGCATCGATCCGTTCCGCCAGCATCGCGCGGATCTCCGCATCCGGCGGCGCCTGCGCTAACAGCGGCCCCGCAACAATCAGGATCAGAGCAAAGCGCTTCACCATTCCTCCTGCAAGCGATCGAGTTCCGCGATCTGCCGGTCGAGGCAGGCAGCCGCCGCCCGGTTGATTCGCCAGATCCATACTAGCGCGCCGATCATCCCCGATATCACCAGCGAGACCAGCACCAGGTGTTCGGGATTCACGAGCAATTTCCGGATCGCTGCAGCGATGAACAGCGACAGCCCCGGCAACAACGGCGCGATGTACCACCAGAAGATCCCGCGCAGCAGGTCGCGCTGCTGGACCAGTTGCCGGCGGTGAAAATCGAGCGATGCCGAAAACCCCAGATCCTCGGGTAACCGCGCGGTTCTTCCGTGACGATATAGGCGCCATACGATGAACAGTGTCCCCGCGACGATCAGCGCCGAGCCGGTGCGGGTCAGCGGTTCGGGGGCGTTTCTCAGGCAGAACCAGTAGATGGCGACTCCAATGGCTCCGCCGATGTACTCGCGCAGATTGCGGCGGCTGATTCTGCGCTCGAAGCGCGACGACCGCAGGCGAATCTCTTCCAATGGCATGGTCTTGTTCTCCAGCGGCTGCTGCCGCCAAATGGTTTGGAGATCGTCGGGAATCCGTTCATTCGCCATGACAAGCTCCTTGGTGAAACCTCCGGGCCAATACGTTCTTGATGCGGTGAATCTTGGTCGCGACGTTGCCCGCCGAGATCCCGGTAATCTCGGCTATCTCCGCCGCTTCCAGTCCCTCCAGGTAGGAGAGAATCACCTGCCGGTCGAGCGGCTTCAGCCCCTGTACCAGGGCCAGCAGCCGGTCGAGCGCCGCGCGATTGCCCGCCGCAGCTTCGGAAGCAACCGGGTCGGGCATGGCCTCCAACTCTTCCACGCTCACCAGTACCTGCGCGCGCATCCGCCTCTCTCGCAGCACGTGCGACGTGGCCGCGTTGTGTGCCACCCGGTACACCCAGGTGCGCAGGGAACACGCGCCGTTCCAGCTCGCGAAGCTGCGCCACAGGGCCAGGTGGATCTCCTGCAACAGGTCGCGGCGCCGGTCCGCGTCCGCCTCGTAAGCCCGCGCCAGGCGCTCCAGGGCGGGTCCGAACTCGGCGGCGGCCGTCTGGTAACGCCCATCCTGCGAGCTGTCCACATTCCAGGTAGTCACGCGTGGTGATATTTTCTTACAGGGGCACCATGGAAAAAACCCAGCGCAACGTCGCGGTGGACGCCTACCGCGGATTCGTCATGCTGCTGATGATGGCCGAAATCCTGCAGCTCTCGCGAGTGGCGAAGGCCCTGCCGGGCAACGCCTTCTGGGGCTTTCTGGCTTATCACCAGACACACACCGAATGGGTCGGCTGTTCGCTGCACGACACCATCCAGCCGGGCTTCTCGTTCCTGGTAGGGGTGGCGCTGCCGTACTCGATTGCGGCACGGCTCGCGCGCGGCGGCACGTTCGGCCGTCTGTTTCTGCACGCTCTCTGGCGCTCGTTCCTGCTGGCCGCGCTCGGCATCTTCCTGCGCTCCATGCACGGCCCGCAGACCTATTTCACATTCGAAGACACGCTCACCCAGATCGGTCTGGGCTACCCGTTCCTGTTCCTGCTGGCCTGGAAGCCCCCGAAATGGCAGTGGACCGCGCTGGCGGTGATCCTTTCGGGTTACTGGCTCGCCTGGGCGCTCTATCCCGCTCCGCAGCCCGGCGCGTTCACCGGATTTCTGGCGCATTGGAACAAGGGCAACAACTTCGGCAACGCATTCGATGTCTGGTTCCTCAACCTCTTCCCGCGCGTCAAGCCGTTCGTGGAAAACGGCGGCGGCTACCTTACGCTGAGCTTCATCCCGACGCTCGGCACCATGATTCTCGGCCTTGCCGCGGGACAGTGGCTGCGCGCCGTAGCGCCGCGAATTCCCATGCGCCGGCTGCTCGCCGCCGGCGGAATCGGGATCGCCGCCGGACTGCTGCTGCACTTCGCGGGAATTAATCCGATCGTCAAACGAATCTGGACTCCGGCCTGGACCCTCTTCAGCGGCGGGCTGTGCTTCCTGTTCCTGGCTGCCTTCTGCTGGGTCATCGAAGTCAAGCAGTGGCGGCGTTGGGCTTTTCCGCTGGTCGTGATCGGCACCAATTCCATTGCGGCCTATCTCATCGCGCATCTCTGGGAGCGCTTCTTCCTCGATACCTTCCGGATTCACCTGGGCCCGCACGCGTTCACCTTTCTTGGTGCTCCGTACGAGCCATTGCTGCGCGGAATCGCAGTGCTCGCCGCCTACTGGCTGGTGCTCTACTGGATGTACCGGAGGAAGCTGTTTCTGAAGGTGTGATAGTCGTTACTTTGGTATCTAAGCGATAAAGATTTCCTATTGGACTCTGATTGCCTGATTCGTTAACCTGGAATCGGCAGGCCCCAGTCGACCTTCTAACTCCCCCTAGAGGTGACTTAATGGCGAAAGTTCTCCTCCTCGGCCTGGACTCTTCCATCACGGACGAGTTAAATCCAGTGTTGAAACAACTCGGCCAGTCGGTCCACATCGCCGGTCTGGCGAGCCGGGTTTTGGATCACACCGACGCGAACGTCGTTTTCGCGTCCGGTAATACCCTGGGCGAGGTTCGCG
>Ga0335077_10010780_pt1 | contig 11417 bp, 12 predicted proteins | sample Lox_Sample_31_FD_207151 | JGI IMG/M metagenome (GOLD analysis project Ga0335077, IMG submission 207151) | Soil microbial communities from Loxahatchee National Wildlife Refuge, Florida, United States - Lox_Sample_3.1 | ecosystem: Environmental > Terrestrial > Soil > Wetlands | place: USA...
GCAACATCATTGCTGTCTGTGCCAGTTGGGGATTTGCTTGTTCGAGGTCGTTTACTGCGCACGCCGGACAGACATGGTAGATATATTTGCCGACGACCCACAGGAGAAGATATCCGCTGGCACCGGCTAGAAGGAGGGCCGGCCACGTCAAGAACTGTTTGGCATCGGGTAACACGTCAAACAGCGTAACTGCCAGCAACGTGCCCATCGCGGCAGCGACCAGGAGGCTGAGTCGATGCAAGGCGATCTTGCGAAGGGCGAGGCCGAGTGCTACGCCGGTAAACGCAAACAGAGTGGCTACCGTGGGGTGTAGAAACACGACCTCTAGAGAGTGGGCCACAGTGGTCATAATAAAGTATACCTATTCGAATAGGTTACCATACCTCGTATGGTATAGTGAGAGGCACGAATAAATTATGAGCCACACAATCCAAGACAAGCAAAAACTCCTTCTCAGGGCCAAGCGCATCCGAGGGCAAGTAGAAGCTCTGGTACGCGCCCTAGACGAAGAGCGCGATTGCTACGAAGTTCTGCAAGTGATGAGCGCAGCCCGAGGAGCTATGCACAGCTTGATGGCCGAGCTTCTCGAAGGCCATATTCGCAGCCACGTTCTCAACGGAAAACAGAAGCCGACTTCTCGGCAGGTAGCGGCCGCTGATGAAGTGATCGATATGGTGAAGTCGTACTTGAAATGAGCGCGCGTTCGCAGTACGAGGGGGTGTATCCGTCATGAGTTCTTCGTCGACAATCGAGAAGTCCACGGCGAGAACTACTACTGAGTTCGGGGAGAAGCGGAATTCCCCGGAACTGAAGGAATCAGACCTGGGCGCTGAGCACGAAGAACATGGGCACGGAGTAGAGTGGACCGAACTCATCCGTATCGCCTTCGTGGCCTTGGCTGCGGCTGCGGTCTGGTTTCGGCTTTGGGAGCCCTTCGCTCACATCAGCGTGATCGGCGTCGCGGCCGCCCTGATCGGCGGATATCCCCTTTTCAAGGAAGCCTTCGAGAACATCGTTGAACGAAAGATGACGATGGAACTCTCGATGACCATCGCACTGCTCTCGGCTTTGGCGATTGGAGAGTTCTTCACCGCTCTGGTCATCACCGGCTTCGTCCTTGCCGCCGAGGTCTTGGAGGGCCTCACCGTTGGTAGAGGCCGGCGGGCGATCCAGAGTCTTCTCGATTTTCTTCCCAGGACCGTCGCAGTCCGACGCAATGATCAGGTGGTGGAAGTAGCGTCCGACGAAGTTCAGGTTGGTGACACGGTCATCGTGAAACCGGGTGGACGCATTCCAGTGGATGGCGTTGTGCTTGACGGGCGCTCGTTTGTGGAACAAGCGGCAATCACCGGCGAAGCCATGCCGGTTGAGAAAGCGCGGGGGGATGCCGTCTATGCCGGAACCATCAATCAATCGGGGGCTCTGGAAATCGGTTCCCAGAAACTCGGTCGCGACACGACATTCGGAAGAATCATTGAAGCTGTCGAACGCGCCGAGAAATCACGGGCTCCGATTCAGAAAACCGCCGATCGCTTGGCCGGTTACCTTGTGTATTTTGCCCTGGGAGCGGCAGTTCTGACGTTCATCCTCACTCACAATGTCAGGTCAACCATTTCGGTAGTAATCGTTGCCGGAGCTTGTGGCATTGCGGCTGGGACTCCTCTTGCAATCCTTGGCGCAATCGGCCACGCGGCGCATCAGGGAGCGATCATTAAAGGGGGCCTCTACCTGGAAGCGCTGGCTGCCGTGGACACCGTGCTGTTGGACAAGACTGGCACGCTAACTTTCGGCACTCCGCACATCCGGGAAGTCGTTTCAGCCAATGGCTTCGGGGAGCAACAGATCATAGCCGCCGCCAGTATTGCCGAGCGCAAGTCCGAACATCCTCTCGCCAAGGCAATAGTGGCACGGGCAACGGAACTCGCCATTCCACTCGTCGAGCCCGATGAATTCTCGTATAGGCCCGGAAGAGGAGTTAGGGTGAGCTGTCGAGGCGAGGAGATCGTTGTGGGTAGTCTGGCGCTCCTTCTGGAGGAAGGGATGACCAGGGGTTTGCCCGTAGATAGTCCCAGTCCGGATGGGTCGTCGGAGGTCTATGTCGCTCGCGCGGGACAGGTTCTTGGGAGCATCCGCATTGCGGATGTTTTGCGGTCGGAGGCCAAGAGTGCGGTTGCGGCGATGCGACAGATGGGTTTGAAAGTTGTTCTGTTGAGCGGAGACACACAAGGTGCAACTTCATCGATAGCCCACGATCTCGGAGTGGACGAAGCGGTGGGAGGACTCCTGCCGGAGCAGAAAGCGAAGTGGGTGACTGAGCTGCGCAGCAAAGGGTGCAATGTCGCGATGGTCGGGGACGGGATCAATGATGCTCCGGCGCTGGTTGAGGCTAATGTCGGCATCGCCATGGGATCGGGAACGGATGTTGCTCGCGAGAGTGCGGATGTGATCTTGATCGGAAGCGATCTCTCGAAGCTGGTCGAAACTTTGCGGGTTGCACGCCGCTGTCGCGCGATCATCATGCAGAATTTTGTGGGTACGTTGGTCGTGGACAGCGTGGGAGTGGGAATGGCAGCCTTCGGTTTTCTCAATCCGCTCCTGGCCGCCTTTATTCACGTCACTTCTGAGTTGGCATTCATCCTTAATTCCACCAGATTGTTGCCCCGAAGTGCCGAAAGCGCGCGGTGAGTCGCAGTCTTCGCGCGGGAGTGTGCGACTTCGTATGTATTTTGCTTATGCGATCCAGAGCCGGAGAGGGCGGACTTGGGCAGCCGTGATCACCCTGGCGATCATCGGGATTCTGACTGCCGCCGTCGTTGGCTTATCTGGCAGATCACCAAAACCGTTTAACTTGGACGACTTGTACGGCGTATTGGTTTAGATGGCGACCGGAAATACAAACGGATTACGCAACGTGAACGACGACAAGGATTGTCCGCTGAAAACGAAGCGCCTCGTGAGCGGGCAAATTACGATCTGCCGAGGGTGTTGTTGCGGCAATGTGGAGCGTGGTTTGCCCGAAGCTCCCGTGGAATGGCTGAAGAGCGAATGGCGGAAACGAGGACTGTTGAAAACGAGTCCAGCTGACCATCAGTGGTTGTGTTGGGCCGTGTGATGTGCCCAACGTGGTCGTGATTACAAAGTCATCAGGCAACGAATGGCTCGGGACTATTGTTAAGTTCGACCAGTACCGAACCCTGCTTGAGTGGGCCGTGCGCTGTCGGGAGGCCGGCGAGATGCTTGCTCTGCCTCGCCAATTTCATGGATGCAAGATCAGCCCATTTTGCTCGTAGGTTTTTCGGAACTCCGCGCGTAGAGGTATCGAATGGCCTTGCAGACAAGGGGTACTGGAGGATGCACAAGACGGCGCAACCAACACCAAGGCATCTACTCAGATCAAAGCTTCCGTGGATTCATGCACTGGTATTGGAAGCGAAAAACAGCGACCTCATGTGATCAATCTTCAAGAAGGGTCAGAGGCGGAACAAGAAAGCGAGCCGTACGGAGGGGATCATTAACCATTGAAGCATATGTCGGCGAAACAGGGGAACACAGCATCTCGGTCGTCGAGGACGAAGACCGAAGTCTGGGAATTAATCATGCTGAAGCGTATGGCCTTTGCCATAACTGTTGTGCTTCTGGGATTTAGTGGAGGCGTGCTCGCCCTTTTTGTTCGTGGGATGCGCGCCGAGCGGGGCGCGGCGGTAGGTTTCTGCCTTGTTTCCACGTTGGCAATCGTGCAAGCTAACATGGTTGCCTCCGGAATCGCCAAAGCCCACAAGCTTGACAACAACTTCCGGAATGCATGTTTTAGAGGAACTCAAACGAAATTCCGAGATGTCGTCCTTGTTGGGCTGTGTGTTTTCACCTCCTTCTTCTTTTGCTGCAATTAGGCAAGCCCGGAGCCAGACTATCTTGAATATCCCGGATTTCTCGCTCCGTCCCGGAAAGGGCGAAGTGCCTTAATCCGGTTTACCGTCATGAGAAGACCCCCACGAACCACATTCCAACGTCGGTGATTTGGCGAAAAGCCAATCTTCCGAAAACGCTGAACGGCGTGAAGCAATTGTTCGAAGCATGGAGGCGATTGAAACGCCAAGCCTAGATCAATGGCCCGGCGGGCGGCGGGTACATCGACAAGACGGATCAAAGCGGCCCGATGAGGCTGCCTGAGCGTACCCGAAGAATCGGAAGTTGCCTCTGCGCGCCCTCAGGTACATGACTAAAGCGTTATTGACCGAATGTGGCTTCGACTTCTTCAATATGCCGAACCATGGCCCTCTCCGCAGCTGTGGCGTCGCGCCGCTTAATTGCTGAGAGAATGCGCCTGTGGCCGGCAAGCGATTTCAGCGGGCGGCCGTTGACCGACAAGGAACCTTCATGTGTCTCTCGCAGCAATTCTGTCAGCACGTCGAGCACTTTCAACACAACGACATTGTTGGAAGCTAGTGCTAGTTTGTAGTGGAATTCTGAGTCTTCCTCGATTGCTAGGTCACCCCTGAGTACCTTTTCATTCTGTCGATGAACAATTTCCTCTAGCTTTTGGATTTGCTCCTCTGAAGCGGAAGCTGCCGCCTGGCGCGCCAGCCCTGGCTCAAGCATTCTGCGAAAATCGAGCAGCTCACTGAGGTAAGCTCGCTGGTGCCTCAACAAGGCGGTTAACGGCTCGGTCATCGATTGTGGGGGATATTCACTAATTACAATACCCGCACCTTGACGGGTTTTGATCAAGCCGATAAGTTCCAGGGTACGGATGGCTTCCCGTATGGAGCTACGACTGACCGCGAGTCTTTCCGCAAGCTCGCGCTCTGGAGGAAGTCGATCGCCAGGATTGAGACGTTTTACGAGGCATTCGATCTGACCGACGGCCTGTTGGTATACCTTCTTCTTACTTATTACTCGGAACTTGGACCTGTCTCTAACGGAGCTTCTGGCTTTGCCAGCAACCTCAAACTCCGCGGAAGGCACGCCGAGGCATCGGTTTCGGAGCTTAATGGTGTTTCTCATCGTTTGCTTCCCTCCCGTCGGTGAGTGCAAGAGAGAATTGCGCGCGCGCGCGTTGTGTTCTCGTTGCAACAAAGCGCGAGCCATTGCTCGACGTCGTTCTTAATTGGCAGTTTTGAGGGATCTAGGTCTGGAGAAATGACTCCCGAGACAAGAACCCTCTCGTAGGAGTCATCAGCCGCCCCGGACATCAAGAGGTGGGACAGCGATTAATGGTGAACTCCTTCACCCCGTGCTGTAACAATACGTAAGTCTACCCTTCTGCCCAATGCAGTCAAGGGCTTGCTTATGAGCGATCCACTTTATCAGTCCGCTTTGCTTGTCCGGTGCGTACTTGTTGCTTGAGCCGATGGGATCACTACAACTGCGTAGAATTGCTTTGGCGGCGCTCTCCCGGTGCAATGCAATACGATGGACGTGACATCGTTCCGGTCTTTTTGGTTCGTGTTGCATAGTACTAATTTGCAGTAGGCTCGCTCATCGAGCATCATTGACCGGCATGCTTGCCGCTTCCTGCTGAATCCGCTCCTTGCGATAGAGCACCCATATCGCGCCTGCGCCCACTACTGTGAAGACAAAACATGAGTAGATCGAAAAACTCTGTTGGTAATGAATCGGGATCATTTTGAGTTTCGCGCCTGAAGCGATATGCAGTTTTCGCACGCTAACCGAGGCGTATACAAGTGGGAGATCAAGAAACGCGAAGACCGCGAGCACCGCTGCCAGGACCGCAGGTTGTCCAGGGTTTGCGTAGTGGCGCAGCACAAAGTAACTCATGTAAATGGGCCAAGCCAACAAGGCCACGGTCAAAACGGCATCCCAGGTCCACCAAACCGCCATCAGCTGATGAGTCCAGAGCGAACCAGCACCCAGCATGGTGGTGCAAAAGAAAAGCCCCACCTCTGCTGCGGCCACCGCCAGTGCGTCGGCTGCTGTGTCACGAAATACCAAATAAAGTATCGAGGCGACGAAGTTCGCAGCAAAACAAGCGGCGGTAACCCACGCGAAGGCTAACTCACAGGAGGCGATCCGTCGTGTCAGGCTAGCTGATCCACCGACAGTAAGGACGAGTATTCCGGCTGCGGCTGCAACCGTCGCAATAACCCGCAAGATAGCACTGAATTGTCGGCGAATCAGTTGACCCGCGTCGGTTGTCTTTCTTTTTTGTTTCGCACTATTCACCCTCACCTGTTGTGGGAGCCAGTTTGCGTTCTGCCGGCCGAACAATGACATCGTGCAAGTTGACATCCTTTCGATGGGCGCGCCACGCGTATACCGCTTCCAGAACCCGCTGACTTTGCATAAAGCACTCGAAGCATACGGTGACATCAAAGGTGCCGCGAAAGGTCTCAGGAGGCTCGGGACGTGTGCTGGGGAGATATCGCCATCCGCGCATGTGGAAGCTCACAACGTAGCCATCCGGGATAGCTCCGCCGGGCAGATAGTCGCCGCAAACATCGCAAAGGCTGACAGTTATCTTGGGCACGTCATTTCTCCTCAGACGATTCTCAGCTGTACGCCTAGAATGCACAGTGCAATGCCGCCCACCACCAGGGTGGTTGACCAGTAGAGTAGGCTCCCCGAAACGGCCCTCGCCACACCGAGCCCCAAAAGAGCGAGGCCTACGAGCGCCACGAAAACGGCAGTCCAGCGATTGCGCGGAACTAGCACCGCCACCGTGAGCGGAGTCAGCGCTCCCAGAAAGCTAAATCCACTCGAGAGAACGGCAGCCACGATGGCCTCACGAAGGATGTCTCGCCCGAGCTTGCTAGCGGCAAAGCGACCGTGAAACATGAGGTTGAGTTGTTTTTCGGCGTGCACCAGTTCGCTACGGAACTCTGCGTAACGAGCCACAAAGAAGACAAATGCGCCAGTTGCGAGCGCGCTGACTGCGATTCTTAGCGCCATGCCAATGCCAATTTGACGCCGGGCATCTAACAGACTCCCGGCCGCCAACGTAAGCGCCGTCAGAATCCCGTCACATAAGCCGAGCACGACGGGCAGGAGATGTTTGTGCTGCCAATGACCTAGTCTCATCGCTTTCGCGAAACTCGCTCCACGACCCTGCTACCGGTTGCTAGCTCGTCCACACTGTGCACAACCGCCCCTGTTGACTCGATGGCTTTTACGATGGTGTCGTAGTTGAGCTTCTGTCCTTCGATCGTGATCTCCATCCCAACGGTTTCAATGTCAATTTCTGTTACCGTCACGTTCACCCCCTCGACATTGGGGGACTCTTCGATGGCCTTCGCAATGTCTATGACGCTGGGGCGCGATACGGCCTTATCAACATCCAAAACCAGCCGCCGAATGTTCATGTAGTCACCTGCGCGAAACTCTTACTGAAGAGCTACACGAGTGGACCCAACTTCCCCATATCTTTCTCGTAGGTACTGCAACTCGTATGCTCCTTTCTGTTCCATCGTTCATTGAGCGGGATCGCACCACCGTCACGCTCACCTCGCAACTAACACGGGGCACGGTGCGCGCGTCGAGACAGCATGGAACACGGAGCATATCGCAGGTTCCAATTGAACCCGGACTCTCATCCCGCCAACAATGATCAGGCTTGCGCGAAATCGTTCCGCATTGCGCGCGGCCAGTTCTGCGGGATCACCAACTGCGAGCATTGTCTCGACCCAGAGTCCCTCATTCATGGACTTCAGCCGAATTTCAAAGAACTTCCTGGATAGGCGTGCTCGAACATCCTCGATAATCGCCTTCAGCTCGGATACGTTACTTCTATCGGGTAGAGGTGTCGTGCCTACGATGAGCAATTTTGCTTTGAAGCAGCGGACCATATCGAGCGCCAGGCTGATTGCCTCTTCCGAGGCAGGTGAGCCGTCGTAAAGCAGCAGGATTCTCCTGAACGGCGCTTGGTCCGATATCTGAAGCGTTTTGGGCGCTCCCATTCCCACCGGATCCGCCGTCCCAGCCAACTGCGCTTCCCCGGTGGTACTGGTCGGGCCGTCGATAGGCCCTCTCGTTCGTTGAAGGGCAAACCCTTCTCGAGACCGTGGAATAGAACTCAGGTTGTCCGGTGCGTCCGACCAACCCGAGGGTGTGTTCTGCCGGGGCGAACCAGCATCGTTTTGCATGAGACGACTCCTCAACAACATCGAATGCTGAGGGGCTTGCCGGGGACTGTAGCTCCCGAGACAAGAATCCTCTTGTCAGGAGTCATCAGCCCTCCCTGACTCAACCAAGGGATGGCGGTTGAAGGTGAACTCCTTCACCTATACATGGTTACCGTTAGTTTACCGCGCAGCATCCACACAGCGAAGGCCTTCCAACACACAGAAGGTTCACCAGAACTGAACGCAATTGGGTACCGCTTGCGGCTACGCCTGCAAAGATGACCGCGGGCGCATTTCTTCACTGGCTAACGAATTACTGACCTGATCATCTCCTGTTCCATTCGAATGAATGCAGATCCCCAATTGGTGTAGGAAGTCTCGATCTGGGGCCGTGAAGACAACGGACTCGAACTCGTCCATGACCTGGTGCATTCCGGGACTGGGAAAAACAACCGGTTCCCGGACTTTTTCATGACAGCCGATGTTGAAACGTATGAAGTAGTACAGGAATTCTTGAATGCTCATAGCTGCTCCTCCATAAAATGCCTGCTGGTTCGACCTTCCCATGTGGGCACGAGAGTAGGCCGGGCATGTAGAACGTCGCAGGACGCGAGCCGCAGAACCGGTCGAGTACCGATTACAGCGGTTTGGTAGGAGTCATCAGCCACCCTGCCTTAGCAGGAACAGCGTTTGAAGGTGAACCCCTTCACCGTTTCTCTATTCTAGTCGTATTTCGATCAATTCGCTGGGACCGCGGATGCGAGGAAGTATCTCCAAAATTGACAGCCAACATTCTCACGTCGTATGTTTGGGCAAGACACAAACGTTGGCGATGGGGCCCGCCCAATATGCCTGAAGAGGCTGACGGCTCCTACCGAAGGGCTTCGACTCGGCGAGACCGAGTGCGAATACATCGTCGATGCTGCCAATAAACTACAAGTTTTCCCGAACACCCTGCGCTTTTTCCGAGGCACAACCATGGGCCGCGAACTAGTGCTTTTTGTTGGCCCGCAGGAAGAGGAGCTCGCCACTAAGCGTGCCGAGTTGGAACGGCTACAAACACATCTAGCGAACCGAGAGTTATTCCTGACCAATCTGCGCTCCGAACTGTCCGCGTTTCAAAGACGCTATCTTCGCGAGGTTGGTGCCCTCTATGCAGAACTCGACGATTTAAGTGACAGACTTGTTCAATGGTTGTCAGAGAATGAGTCTTCAAGCACTGCCGGTGAGGAATGGGATGCGAAGATTGCCGAACTGGCAGATGAAGAATCACAGCAGGCTGAGTTCTCGTTTTCCGCCGCGTGGGCTCAACGGTCCGGCGGTCGGCGAAATATCACCCTTAACGGCGAAGAGTCAGAAGAGTTCCTGCCAACCAGCGAATTGAAGAGCCTCTACCGTGAAGTTGCGAAGCGAGTGCACCCTGACCTTGCAGCCAATGACACTGATCGTCACAAACGCGAGATGCTAATGAAACGGGCCAACGGTGCATACCAAAGGGGTGATCTCGAGGCCCTCCGAGGAGTCCTGGAAGAATACGAGAACAGTCCTGAATCGGTTCAAGGCAAAGGACTGACTGCCGATTTGGCTCGCGTCACCCGGCAAATCAAACAGATCGTCGACAGGCTCTCCCGAATCGAAGCAGAGGTCGCGCACCTGAGGAAATCCGATATCGGCAAGCTGAGGACCAAGGCAGATGCCGCCGCGGCGGAAGGCGGCGACCTCTTAGCCGAGATGGCAGCCGATTTGAGAAGGCGGATCGAGTTCGAGCGAAAGAAGTCGGTCCGCGCCCCGTCTTAAGGGAGGAAAATGAGCCAGCAATGGGAGACCAAGACAGCATTGACGACTTCGCCTTCGCTTGCGTTGGCTTCGCCAGATTCCTCACGACTTGTGCGACGGGGTATCGACGATCTCGCTGCATCTACCGAAGCGGAGGAGTGGTTCGAGAACGGGCTCGCCTTGTGGAATCAGGAAAAGTACCTAGAAGCGGTCCGATGTTTCGCGCGAAGCCTTCGTCGCAACTCGAATCACCCGGCCGCGCATTTCTATGTTGGTCTTGCCTTTCACCAAGGAATTGGTGTCCCGCAGAAAGATCCTGCGCAAGCCGCGATATGTTGGCAGAAGGCTGCCGAGCTGGGTAATGCACAGGCACAGAACAATCTTGCGGTTGCGTACGAACAAGGCCTGGGAGTAGCGCGTGACTACGAGTCGGCCGTGTTTTGGTTTCGTAAGGCAGCCGCGCAGAATGACCCTACTGCCCAATTCAACTTAGGGGTGCTATACGAAATTGGGCGGGGTGTATCTGAGGATTTAGAACAGGCTGCGAGGTGGTATGAGAAAGGTGCCGAGCAAGGCTGCGCTGCCGCCCAGTACAATCTGGGCAGCATGTTCCGGCTTGGCCGCGGTGTCGTCGAGCATGCCGCTCGGGCTGCGTGGTGGTACCGCAGGGCTGCGCAACAGGATCATCCGACGGCTCAGTTCAACTTGGGGGCGATGTACGAACTCGGGCAAGGGGTTGAGCAGAGCCTTGAGTACGCCGCGTTCTGGTACAAAAAGGCTGCCGATAATGGAGAAGAATCTGCACGACAGGCCTTTGTGGACGTGCTGAAAAAGCTAGAAGCTCGCGAGCACGAGGACGCCGATCGGCGTCGCAGGCATTCTATTGTCGGTTCATGAAATACGTTCAACCTTCTGATGCAAGCCCCCAATCTTATGCTTATTCGGTCGCGGATGCTCGAATCGAATGTTTCCCCGATGCCAAGAAGGACTGGTAACGTCCATCGGGAACGTAAAACTGTGACAGGCCAAGTTGTCCCACTCTACTCAGTCAGTTTTCCAAATTATTAATTCAGAGCCGCTCTAACACCGCTTTCAAATAGTTCCAGAACCTCTCAACTGTGGAGATCTGAACACGCTCGTTAGGGCTGTGGGGATCAACAATCGTCGGTCCGAATGATGCCATCTGCATGCCCGGGTACTTCTCGCCGATCACGCCGCATTCGAGGCCGGCATGCATGGCGATCAGCTTCGCAGGCTTACCGAACACTTTTTCGTGCACCTGCTGGAGCTTCATCACGATTTCGCTATTCGGGTCGGGCTGCCAGCCTGGATAGCTGCCCGAATGCTCGACCTCAAAGTCGGCCAGCAGGAAGACAGTGGCCACCATGCGAGCAATAGCCCACTTGCTGCTTTCGATGGCACTGCGTTGGCTTGTGACGATCTCCACCCAATCAGTCTTCGTGGTAATGGTTGCCAGATTCGTGGAATTCTGCGTCAAGCCAGGAACGTCGGGACTCGTGGCCAACACGCCATGTGGCAGACTTGCCAAGAGATCTACGGCGC
>Ga0335077_10010784_pt1 | contig 11414 bp, 8 predicted proteins | sample Lox_Sample_31_FD_207151 | JGI IMG/M metagenome (GOLD analysis project Ga0335077, IMG submission 207151) | Soil microbial communities from Loxahatchee National Wildlife Refuge, Florida, United States - Lox_Sample_3.1 | ecosystem: Environmental > Terrestrial > Soil > Wetlands | place: USA: Florida...
AGTAGGACATGGACTGGGGAAGAATTTACATGAAGATCCCCAGGTGCCTAATTATGGAAGGCGTGGGAGTGGAGTAAAGATGAAAGAAGGCCTTGTGCTTGCTATTGAACCCATGATCAATCTTGGAAAAAAAGAAGTGTACACGGAAGATGATGGCTGGACTGTTAGAACAGCAGATCACCTTCCTTCTGTTCATTTCGAGCACGATGTCTGTGTTCAAAAAAACAAAGCTGACATACTTTCTGATTTCAATATCATAGAAGCTGCTGAAAAAACAAATCCCTTCCTCTTTTCCGGGAATTGACATTTTTTTCCTCTCGTATTTCTAAAAAAGCCTCCTCCGAATCCGGCATTTTCTACACATAATAATCTCAATCAGGACTTTAGAAAATGTAGGAAATAAAACCTTCTCATAAGTTCCTCAGCTTCATAATTTTTTATATCTTTGCAACCCCGAAATAAAACCATTCGGGGTTATCATTTTTATGTCAGAAAACAATATTGTTAAACCAAACGCTGATGTGCAGGAGCATGCTGCCACCGCAGAAGCTACAGCGACAACAAATTCACCTGTGCAAAAACAAGCAGAAGAAACTTCTACAGCCCATGATGATTTTGACTGGACAATAGATAAAAGAAATGTGGCTTCTTATAGCAGGGAAGAAAAAGAAAAATACGACAAAGTGTATGACAACACTTTCGTGTCGATTACAGATGGAGAACTAATCAAAGGAGTGATTGTAGGGATGACCAAAACAGATGCGGTCGTCAATATCGGATTCAAGAGTGATGGATTGGTTTCACTGAACGAATTCCGAGACATCGCCAGTTTAAAAACAGGAGATGAAGTGGAAGTAATGGTGGTTGAAAAGGAAGACCGTGAAGGACATCTTCATCTCAGCCGTAAACAAGCCCGCATCACCAGAGCCTGGGAAAGAATTGTTGAAGTTCACAAAACAGGCGAAGTGGTTACCGGTACGGTTACGAGTAAAACCAAAGGTGGTCTCATTGTTGATGTATTCGGAATGGAAACATTTCTGCCGGGTTCACAGATTGATGTGAAACCTGTGACTGATTACGATCAGTTTGTTGGGAAGACGATGGAATTTAAAGTGGTGAAGATTAATGAAGCGATAAAGAATGCAGTAGTATCACATAAAGCACTTATTGAAAGCGATATCGAAGCTCAGCGTGCTGAGATCATGAGTAAGCTTGAAAAAGGACAGGTGCTGGAAGGAACAATCAAAAACATTACCGATTTTGGTGCATTTATGGACCTTGGCGGATTGGACGGCCTGCTGTATATCACCGATATCAGCTGGGGCCGTATCAGTCATCCGAGCGAAGTGTTGAAGCTCGATCAGAAACTGCAGGTTGTTGTGTTGGATTTTGATGATGGAAAGAAACGCATCAGTCTTGGCTTAAAGCAACTGACCCCGCATCCCTGGGATGTACTACCTGAAAATATTAAAGAAGGTGAGATTGTAAAAGGAAAAGTGGTGAATATTGAAGATTACGGTGCATTTCTTGAAATCATGCCTGGAGTAGAAGGTCTGGTTCACGTCAGTGAAATTACCTGGGCTAATACACCCATCAATGCAAAAGAATTTTTCAAACTTGGAGATGAACACCTGGCGAGAATAGTTACACTTGATAAGGAAGCCCGCAAAATGAGTTTGTCTATCAAACAACTCAGTGAAGATCCATGGAGCACCATCGAAACAAAATTCCCGCAAGGCAGCAGGCATACCGGATTGGTCAAAAATATCACTCCTTATGGTGTATTTGTTGAACTCGCACCTGGAATCGGGGGTATGATTCACATCAGTGATCTCAGCTGGTTGAAGCGTTTCAATCATCCTTCTGAATATACAAAAGTTGGTCAGCATATCGAAGTGCTGATACTTGGAATCGATAAAGATAATCGCAAATTGCAGTTGGGTCATAAACAACTGGAAGAAGATCCCTGGAATGCACTCGAACAAACATTTGCGGTGGGCACCATTCATGAGGGCACAGTAATTCGTAAAGACGACAAAGGTGCGTTGGTACAATTGTCTTATGGCCTGGAAGGATTTGCTCCCAATCGTCATCTTGGTAAAGAAGATGGCAAGCAAATCGGTGCGGATGAAACTGCGCAATTCATGGTCATCGAATTTGACCGTAACGAAAAAAGGATTGTATTATCGCATACCCGCATCTGGGAACAGGCGAAGGCAGAGGAAAAAGAAGCTGCCAAGAAAGAAGCCAGGGTAGATGCCGACAAAACCCGTAAAGCAGTGAAGAATATCCAGAACAAGGTTGAAAAACCAACTCTGGGTGATCTGGGTGCATTGGCAGAAATCAAGGAAAAGCTGAAGCAGGAAGAAAAAGGAAATGACGAAGCCAAGCAATAACTAATAAGAGGAATTTATAGTCAAAGCGTCCAATACTATGGACGCTTTTTTTTCTCCTCTTCGGATTAAAATGTTATTTCATCGCATAAGAAATCCCAATGATTCTTCATTGAAATCCTTCAGGGACGCCAGTTTCAGGTCGGCAGCCCCCCATTTCGGTTGTGCATAGAGGTCAGAAGCTGGAATGATTACGCATTTCATCCTGGCTGCTTTCACTGAGATCATTCCATGGAATGAATCCTCGAAACAAATGCATTGCAAAGGTGAAATCTGCAGCTGTTCTGCACATTGCAGGTAGACCCGGGGGTGTGGTTTACTGTATGGCAAGGTTTCAGCTGAAGAATAAATGTCAAAGAAATCACCAACCCCGAGTTTTTCAACTACCACCTCGATCAGACTGTTAGGTGAAGAAGTTGCCAGGCCAATAGTGAATTCCCTTTCCCTGAAGAAAGGGAGAATGTATTCAACACCCGGCATAGCCTGACCTTGCGCTTTTATTTTTTCTATTGCTTTGTGTATAATTGTTCTTTCCGCTTCTTTGGCAAAGCGCATATCTATTTTGAATTGACTGAACCAAAACTCTATCCATTCTTTTGTCCTTAATCCGGTGGTAAGATGATATTGTTCTAATGTCAACGCTGCATCGAATTGTTGCAGCGTTTCCATGCCCGCTTCCTGCCAGTAAGGTTCCGAATCAATGAGCAGCCCGTCCATATCAAAAATGACAGTGTTAAATCGCATAGGTTCAAAGATAGATAAGGAAACCCATCATTCGGACCGACAAGAAAGTTTCCATTTTTGTATTTCTGAACCTGCATTGTCGGGAGCAGTGCTTCAATTTCAATAAAATAACCACATAAATACATAGAATCATAGAAACACATAGCCTATGTGAAACTATGTTTCTATGTGCCTATTCCTCTATAAGCGGGACAAGTTGTGGTGAAAATTTCAAATTGCGTCACTACCTTATCGAAAATAGTTTGCTTACAATTACGTATTTTCGAAATATCGGAAACCAGGTGGCTGCCAATTAATGAATCATGAGTTCGTTTACTGATCAGTTAAAAAATATCCGGATATTACGTAAACTGATATACGCAATCGTGGGTGTTTTTTCTTATCCCGGGCTTGTGTGGATCAACAAATTGAAAATTTCAGGTACCGATAACCTTCGCAAACTCCCTTCATCAAATGTATTGTTTGTCAGTAACCACCAGACTTATTTTGCCGATGTGATTACATTCCTGCATATTTTTTGTTCGGTCAAATGGGGTAGAAAGGACAGACTGGGTTTTCCTTTTTATCTTTTGAATCCATTCACCCGGGTGTACTATGTGGCTGCGGCCCAAACCATGAAAGGAAGCTGGATCAGCCGGTTGTTTACTTTGGCAGGAGCACTAACGGTTAAGCGTACCTGGGCGCCGGGCAGCAAGGAAACGCGTAAAGGGCTGGATATTTCCGATACCCGGAAAATTACAAGGGCATTGGAAAATAACTGGGTGATCACTTTCCCCCAGGGAACGACCAAACCCTTTGCGCCGGGCAGGAAGGGGACTGCTTATATCATCAAGCTGAACAAGCCCGTTGTAGTTCCTGTTGTCATCAATGGTTTCTGGCGGGCCTTCAATAAGAAAGGATTGAAGTTGAAAAAAAGAAATGTGCAGCTTTCAGTAAAATTTAAAGAGCCCCTGCAAATTGATTACGATGCTCCCGCAGAAACTATTCTTCAGCAGATTATGGATGCCATTGAACAGAGTAAATCATTCATGATGAAAGGGGCGCATCATGCAAGTGCAGAAAGCGAGACATAAGATTGTGATGTAATTTAGAAAGAAGTTTCTCGCAAAGGCGCAAGAACACGGGGTGCATAAATCGATTTCTTACTTAACGAACAATGCTTTCAGTTCTTCAGCATCCTCAGGCTTGAGTTTGCCTCCGAGGATCAACCGAAGTTGCCTTCTTCTTAAAGCGCCGTCAAATATTTGCTTCTCTTCTTCTGTTTCCGGAACAAGCTGGGGAACGGGCCTTGGCTTACGGTTAGGGTCAAGCGCAACAAATGTGTAGTAAGCCTCATTACTTTTATATTTATATTGCTGACTAAAATCTTCCCCCCATACATTGAGGTGCACTTCCATTGAAGTATTGAAGGCGCGGCTCAGTTTAGCTTCAATATGGACTACATTACCCAGTTTGATCGGATTTTCAAATGATATATTATCAACGGATGCAGTTACTACCGGCGCATTGCAATGTTTGGTGGCAGACAGAGCTGCTGCAATATCCATCCAGTACATCAGCCGGCCGCCCATCAGGTTCCCGTGTACATTGGTGTCATTGGGTAATACCAGCTCTGTCATGATGATATGTGATTCGTGTGGAGTCTTCATAATTTTTTAATTGTGTCAGTTTCTACAATTACTCATCAGCGTTGCGCTGAATACGTCTGATAAAAAATTCCTGTTCAAAAATAACCAGGATCAGCCAGAATCAAATCAGAAATAAAGATCACACTTCAGTCTTTTCACAAGATCTCAGAAAACCATCGTCTGCATCTGCACCAATTCCATGGCTATCGGGAATTTCAAGATGATAACCGCGGTATTGAACACCTTCCCGAACCGGGTCCAGTGTATGACCGAGCAGGCAGGTATCCATATCATAAAAAATAATATTGTCATTCGCTAAAGCAAAATGAGCGAATGCAGTAAGCGCAATGCGGCTTTCAAGCATGCCGCCCATCATGCAGGGGATTCCATTTTGCTTACATACATCATGAATTTTTTTTGCTTCCAACATACCTGATGATTTTGCAAATTTTATATTCACAAAGTCACAGGCCTGGTTTTGTATTAGCCTTGCCGCATCATGATGGTCGAAGACGCTTTCGTCAGCCATAATTTTAATAGGAGAAATTTTTTTCAGGTCAGGGAGCCGCTCATCGTCCCAATACCGCATCGGTTGTTCACAGAATTCGATATTATATTTCCCCACTGACTGCAGGACATCCGCAGCTGTATTAAAATCCCATCCCTGGTTGGCGTCAATACGTAAAATGATATCATTGCCCACGGCTTCCCGGATTTTTTTAACTCTATCAATATCTTCTTTCCCGTATTTTCCCAATTTGATTTTTATGATTCGCACTCCTTTTTTAATAAAATCAATAGCCGTTTTTGCCATGTCGGAAGGAGTATCGATCCCAATGGTCAGATCAGTTTCTATTTCTTTTTTCTTTCCTCCCAAAAAAATATATAAAGGTTGTCTCGCATGTTTTGCAGCAAGATCATACAGGACCATATCGAAAGCGCTTTTAATGGTGCTGTTGAAAGCGGCGTATGCATGCAACTCCTGCATACGGGTCGCTATATCAAGCGGGTCTTTGTGTTTCCAAATGGTAGCAAAATCCTTTGCCATTTCAAAGCAGGTGGACTGAGTTTCTCCAACGATGGGGGGAAAAGCCGAACATTCCCCTACTCCGTAAAAACCCGCATCAGTATATGCCCTGATAAAGATATTTTGTGCGTAATGCATTGTTCCCGTGGCAATGGTGAATGGGTGCATCGGGATGCTGAATTTGTATATTTCAGTTCTGGTGATTTGCATTCAATTACTTGATTTCACGCCTAATTATTTTTGTAGCCCGGCCCATAAACCGCCCTTCCCGGCTTTGCCCCGGTGTGGCTCCCGTCTTTCAGTACCTGCACACCATTGACAAAAACATCCCGTACTCCCGTTGCGTATTGCTGAGGGCTGTCATACGTCGCATGATCGGCTACGTTAGCAGGATCAAAGATGACAATATCGGCATAGTTCCCGGTTTTCAGTTCTCCTCTGTTTTTTAGTTTTAAGTTATCTGCGGGCAGTTTGGCCAGTTTGTGAATCGCAGATGCGAGGGATAATATTTTTTCGTCTCTGGAATAATGACCGATCACCCGGATAAAATTACCATAGGCCCGCGGGTGTGGATGTATTTTCAGGAAAACTCCTTCAGGAGCATAGGAACCTTCGTCCGATCCAAAACTTACCCAGGGAAGAACGATTTGTTTTTTTATGTTGTCTTCACTCATCAGAAAATAGGCAACTTCAATCCGGCTGCTGTCCTGTACGATTAAGTCCATAGCTGTTTCTTCCGGTGAGCGGTCTTTTAATCTGGCCACTTCAGCCAATGTTTTTCCGAGATATTTGCGCAATGAATCGGTTCTGAATCCGAGCATGAGTACATTATTTGCTCCGCCGGCGCCATAGTACAGGTTCTCCCAGTCGCTTGCATTGCTGTTCATTTCTTTTTTCATCTGGTTTCTTATAACGGGATTCTGTAAACGCTTCCAGAGTTTACCAAACCCGCCATCTTGAAGAGTGGGTGGAAAAGCTGCTGTCAGCCCCGTAGCCCCCGCAGTATAAGTGTACATATCCGCAGTAATATCAAGCCCTTTTTTTCTTGCTCTTTCGATCCTGCGGATTACACTGTCCATTTTATACCAGTTTGATTTTCCTGCGGCTTTCAGGTGATAAATTTCGGCGTGAATATTGGCTTCTTTCGCAATGGTGATCAGCTCTTCTACTCCTTCATATAATTTATTCCCTTCGCTTCGCATATGGCTGATATATGATCCGCCATAGGCAGAGGCTTCTTTGCAAAGCGCAATCAGTTCGTCTGTTTTTGCAAAGAAAGCAGGCGGATAAATGAGGGACGAACCCACTCCAAGCGCACCATCTTCCATGGCCCGTTTTACGAGCACACGCATGCTGTCCATTTCGACAGATGTTGGTGCACGATTATCTTCACCAACAACGTGCATGCGGACAGTTGTAGCCCCGACGAAAGAGGCTACATTGCAGGATATTCCATTTTTCTGAAGGAAATCTAGATATTCTTTCAAGGTATTCCAGGTTACTTTGTATTTGATCAAAGGCTGGTCTGACTGTAAATCCTCTTTCATCCTTGTGTTAAGCGGCCCCATACTCCAACCTTCTCCAAAAACTTCCAGCGTCACTCCCTGACGGATATCACTTTGGGAACGCCCGTCCTGGATCAGGGTTTCCATTCCCTGTCCCAGCATGTTAATGAAACCCGGAGCTACGGCCATTCCCTTTGCATCAGTCTCATTTTTTGCCTGCTGATTTTTAAGGTCGCCGATAAAGGCTATCGTATCCGCACGGATACCGATGTCAGCACTATAAGGTTCCCCCCCATTTCCGTCATATATCACTCCATTCCGGATAATCGTATCGTATGCAGGTCGTGTGCATGAGAAAATAAATATGATGGCTGATAAAAATATCCAATAGTGTTTTCTCATAATAAATGATTGGTTCGAAAATAAGAAAATATCCCATACTTCTACCGTAATCCCACCGCACGAACGATAAAATTTAGTTCTTACATTTGCCGCAATCAATTCCATATCTCTTCTTATGCATGATCTGCAAAATTTGATTTCCTTCGATAATACCGAGAACGCATTTGCCTATAAGCCGGATAAAGAGCTGAAGAAAGCTAATTTTCTTTTTTCATCCATGGGTTCAAAGTTCCTGGTGAAGCTGGGAATGAGACTCACACCCTGGGTTATACGCAATGGACTGCCGGTAAAAGGGCTGATCCGGAAAACTATTTTTTCGCAGTTTGTCGGCGGTGAAACCTTGGAACAAACAGAGGTTGTAGCCAAAAAACTTGCAGCTTATCACGTGCAGGTGATTCTCGACTATGGTGTGGAAGGAGGAGATAATGGGGAAGAAGGGTTTGATCATGCCTGCGAAGAATTCATCCGTGTGATCAACTATGCGGCAACCCAGCCGAATATTCCTTTTATGAGTATTAAGGTGACCGGCTTCGCCCGTTTCGGACTGCTCGCCAAACTCGATCATTCAGTAGAATTGAATCCAGGCAGCCTGATGAAAAGATATAATAAAGCAGTGAGTGAATTGTCCAAAGAAGAAAAAGCAGAATGGCAACGCGTGCATGAACGCATGATGCGCATATGCAGAGTGGCCGCAGAAAAAAATATTGGCGTACTGGTGGACGCGGAAGAGACCTGGATACAGGATCCCGTAGATGTGCTGACGATTTTGATGATGGAGCAGTTTAATAAAGACAGGGTAATTGTGTACAATACCGTTCAGTTGTATCGAACCGACAGGCTTGCATTTCTGAAAGATTCTCTCGAAGCAGCAGAACTGCGGAATTTTGTTTTGGGCGCCAAACTGGTCCGCGGAGCTTATATGGAAAAAGAACGGAAACGCGCAGCCGAAATGGGATATCCTTCCCCGATACAACCCGATAAGGATGGGACTGACCTGGATTATAATAACGCGGTTACTTTTTGCATTGAACATATCGATCGCATCGCGCTCATTGTTGCTTCGCATAATGAATTCAGTAATTTTTATGCAACTCAATTGCTGTTGCAAAACGGTTTGCCTCTGGCTCATCCGCATGTTCATTTTTCCCAGCTCTATGGCATGAGCGATAATATCACGTTCAATCTGGCCAAGGCCGGATGTTCAGTGAGCAAATATCTTCCTTTCGGTCCCATCGAAGATGTGATTCCTTATCTCATGCGCAGGGCAGAAGAAAACAGCTCAATGAGCGGACAGACGGGAAGAGAATTGATATTGATTAAAAAAGAAATGGAAAGGAGAGGGATATGAAAGATATTATTGTGCTGAGGTTTTCGCTCTGCTGATTATTTTTGAAGGAATTCCCGGAAAAGATCCCCACGTTGACATAAACATTAAAAAGCAATCTGTAATTTTCACTCAATAATCAGTGTCCTTCACTACTGTCCCGGAGTCTTTGAGTATGGGGAAATTTTGCATAAAAAACTGGTCGAATACTATTCTGAACGTGTTGACCGGACTGATATGATCATATAAGCGGGAATAATTTTTATCCGGAAAATAGATGGCGTAGAAATTAGGCAGGAAATAGTTCTTGAGAGAATCGGGTGTTCTTACAAACCAATTCTCATCGACAAAAAAACTCCTGAAACCGTGGTCGCCTTCAATGATGATAATTGTGTTGTGCTTATTATATCGGGTCACATGTTCAACGATTTCCCTGATCAGGCTATCGGCGTATTTGACGCTGGGCACATAAGTGCTGAATGAAGTTGAGTTTTCCCTAACCTTTTTTATTAAGAAATTTCCCGATGAATCAAACATATGTGGTTCATGCGGGACCAGGATATGTCCGTAGACAAAATGAGGCTGACGATTGGAGTTGGAGTCAACAGATTTTTTTATCTGGTCAACTGTATTTCTGACCAGGGCAAAATGTTGTTTGAGCCCCTTGGGAATTTCATCATCTTTGGTTCCTGACCATTTTCCATAAGTGAAATTAAATTTCAGCGAAGAGTCTAGTTTGCCGGCAAGGGTTTGACCAATTATTTTCTGTGCGCTTACATATCCAAAAAAACTACCCAGATTATTTGACGTGTAGCTGTTCTTGAACGGAGCCAGGAAATCAATTACATAATTTTCTTTTTTTAGAATCCTGAACGTCTCATTATCGTTTAATGACTCGGCTCCCTGGAGCACATATTTTGGTACCGTACCATCCGAACCCCGTACAGGATCGATATAGTTCATATTAAAAGTGGAACTAACCGAATAAACAGTAAAGCTATAATTGGCCCTTGTATTCGCCGGAGTATAAAACCCTTTTCCTGACAGCCAATCTGTAATTGCACTATTGTCGAAATGCCACAGTTTTTCTAATGTCTTGTTGTTGGTATATTCATCAAAAACCAGGAAATAAATATCCGGCTTGCTGGAGTCAGGCATCTTTGTAGGCACATAATTATCGGAGAGAGATTTAGAAGAGTAGATCAGATTACCTGTCACCTGCAATTTTCTCAAATTATTGGCCACACCGATCAGCTCAGTCGCCACCAGGCAAATCATCACCACATTGAGGAATAGATTCAGCCTTGGGGATACCTGGTCGGACTTAATTATTTTCCTGATTGCTATAAGAACAAGAATAACAAATACGGGGGTCAGGAGCCAGAAACTTTTGAAAATGTTTCTGAAGACAATCTGCCTCAGAAAATTATTGAGTGGCACATAGAAAAGGAAAAGAGCGGAGACAATCAGCAGTATGAGACAGGATTTTTGGTCTGTTATTTTCATCCTGCGCAGGATAAAATAAGCCAGGGCCAGGATTCCATAAATGATTATTGCGTCCAGGATCATTTGCTTCATCGGGATGAAGCCGAATATCTCATTGTAATTATGCAACAGGAAAAAAGCAGGCAATAATATCAGGGCGATTAGTGGAGTTTTTTTGGTCATTATTTAATATTTTCCCATTCGATCATTGAAACCTTCAGTGATTTTTTCTAGGAAGATTATCCTGCTGCCAGATACCAGATTACCTGTGATCTGTTTTTCTTACTTGTGCAGAAGGAATTTTGAATTTTAAGGTAGAGGTCCTAAGCGGAGTAATTGAAGCGCCCCCAGTGTTAACTAATGGAGGTCGAACTAAAGATAATAAAGTTTTATATAAAAAGCCAGCTTGCGGGTAATAAACCGGCTTTATTCGGAGTGGGATGAGGGATGCGGGATACGGGATGCGGGATGTGGGATATTGATGCATAATGTTGAAGCTTCAAAGACTAATTCCTGAAGGAGGACTTGGTGCTATATCCTTATCTTTACGCTTCGTAATTGGAGAGGGATTATCCGGGCTGTTAGCTCAGTTGGTTCAGAGCGCTGCTTTGACAGAGCAGAGGTCACTGGTTCGAGCCCAGTACAGCCCACAACGATTATATGTAGCCCAGAAAACTTTGTGCAATAAAAGAAAGATTGTTGAATGCAAAGAAACGGCCGATAACTGCTATTAAGAAGATGTTGGATTTTTGGGCAATAGTAGTAGCATACGGCTAGCAAAATATTATAAACAAACACTTGCTGGTTTGCAATCAGATCTTAAAAAAACTAATCAGGCCATTGATGCGTTGATCGATGCGGATAAAAGGCTCAAGAAGCTGTTTTCTTGCATTGAATCAGTTCCTG
>Ga0335077_10010786_pt1 | contig 11413 bp, 5 predicted proteins | sample Lox_Sample_31_FD_207151 | JGI IMG/M metagenome (GOLD analysis project Ga0335077, IMG submission 207151) | Soil microbial communities from Loxahatchee National Wildlife Refuge, Florida, United States - Lox_Sample_3.1 | ecosystem: Environmental > Terrestrial > Soil > Wetlands | place: USA: Florida...
CGGCACAACCTCGGAGGGCTTTAGCCCCTGAGGGACGCTTCTTGCGCAGTCTCCCCCGGCACGCCCTGTTGCTCTCACTCATCTGCCTGTCCGCTCTTCATGCCCACGCCGCCACCTGGTACGTCATCGTCGCCGGCCTGGGCGGCGAGCCCGATTACGAGCAGCGTTTCACCGGGGCCGCGAAGGATCTCGACCGCGTCTTCAAATCCTCCGGCGAAACGGCGCACGTCTTCACAATGAGCGGCGCGCAGGCCACGGCCGACAAGTTCCGCGAAACCCTAGCCGGCGTCGCGCGTGATGCGAAGCCCGAGGACGACTTCGTGCTCGTCCTCATCGGCCACGGTTCGTTCGACGGCGTCGAGTACAAGTTCAACTTCGTCGGCCCGGACCTCACGGCCGCGCAGGTCGCCGAGTTGTGCGACCGCATCGCCGCGCGGCGCCAACTCGTGGTGAATACCACCAGCGCGAGCGGCGGTTCGATTCCCGCGCTGGAGCGGCCCGGCCGCGCGGTGATCGCCGCAACCAAGTCGGGCACCGAGAAGAATGCCACCGTGTTTGCGCGCTACTGGGTCGAAGCCCTCCAGGATCCCGCCGCCGACACCGACAAGAGCGACTCAATCAGCGCCATGGAAGCGTTCACCTACGCCGCCAGGAAGACCGCTGCTTTCTACGATTCGCAAAAACGTCTGGCCACGGAGCACGCGGTCTTTGACGACGTGGGCCGCGGCGATCCCGTGCGCGAAGCGGGCAACGGACAGGGCCAGCTCATGGCCAACCTCACGGTGCTGCGCCTCGGCGGCAGCCTGCAGGCGAGCAACGACCCGTCCCGGCGCGCCCTGCTCGAAAGGAAGGAGCAACTGGAGCAGAAGATCGACACGCTGAAATACCAGAAGGCCGCGATGGACCCCGAGGACTACAAAAAGCAGTTGACTGGCGCCCTGGTGGAGCTGGCGAAGGTGCAGCAGGAGTTGGACAAATGAAGCGCGTTCTGATTGCCGTCGTCCTGCTCGCCGCTGCGGCCTCGGCCCACGCCGCCGCGCCCCCGGATACGCCCGCAGCCTGCCGGGCGCAGCGCAAGCACGGCCACAGCACCGAGGCACACGCCTGCTTCGAAAGCCTGGCGCGTAGCGGTGATGCCTGCACGCGCGCCGAGGGCTTGTGGGGACTCGAGCAGTGGGAGCAGGCCAACGAGCAGTTCCGTCTCGCCACGCAGCCCGAGAATGCAAAGCCGCTCTGCAAGGTCCGTTGGGGCATGCTCCTGCATGAGCGCTTTAACGATGGCGAGGCGGCGGACCTGTTCCGCGAGGCGCTGGCAAAAGATCCGTCGAATGCCGAAGCCTACGTTGGCCTCGCCACCGTTTCCGCCGAAAGCTTCAGCGGCAAGGCCGCCGAGTATGCAATGAAGGCCATCGAGATCGATCCGAAACTCGCGGAAGCGCACGAACTGCTCTCCGACCTGGCCCTCGCGAATGACGACCGCGACACGTCCGCCTCAGAAGCCGACAAGGCCATCGCGCTCGAAAGCGACGCGCTCGATGCCATGGCCATCCACGTCGTGCTCGACCTGCTCGCCGACCACGCGCCCGACGCATGGCTCGCGAAGATGAGCGCTGTCAACCCGCACTATGGCGAAGGCTATGGGCGCGTAGCCCACCAGCTCGAACTGCACTACCGCTTTCAGGATGCGGTGACATGGTATCGCAAGGCCATCGAGGCCGATCCGCGCCTGTGGTCGGCGCACTCCGCGCTGGGCATCGAATTGATGCGTCTCGGCCAGGAGCAGGAGCCCTACAGGGAACTCCAGCTCAGTTATGAGAACGGCTATCGCGACGCCGCCACGGTGAACAGCCTGCGCCTGCTCGACAGCTACAAGAACTTCGTCATCACGCGCGACGGCACGACCATCCTGAAGCTCAACAAGAGCGAGTCCGACCTCCTTCTGCCCTACATTCAATCCGAGCTGCACGCCATCCTCGCCACCTACGAGAAGAAATACCGCATGAAGCTTCCCGCCCCGGTGCAGGTGGAGGTCTACCCCAACCACGAAGACTTCGCCGTGCGCACCATGGGCATGCCCGGTCTGGGCGCGCTGGGCGTGACGTTCGGCGAGGTCGTTGCGATGGACAGCCCCTCGGCGCGCAAGCCCGGAGACTTCAACTGGGGCTCGACGCTGTGGCATGAGATGAGCCACGTCTTTATCCTTACCGCGACCAACTTCCGCGTGCCGCGCTGGTTCACCGAGGGGCTGGCTGTGCATGAAGAAGGGAAGCACTCGACGGAATGGAAGAGCGAGCCCACGCCCGAAGTGCTGGCCGCGATCCGCGACAAGAAGCTGTTGCCCGTGGCGCGCCTCGATCGCGGATTCGTGTATCCCGATTATCCCGGCCAGGTCCTGGTCTCGTACTTCCAGGCAGGCAGCATCTGCGACTTCGTCGAAGAGAAATGGGGCGAGGATAAGCTGCTCGACATGGTCCACTCCTACGCGCAACTGAAGACCACGCCCGAAACTATCCAACAGAATTTGGGCCTGGCGCCTGCGGACTTCGACAAACAGTATCTGTCCTGGATCGACCAAAAATACGGTGGCGAGGCCGCACACTTCGACACGTGGCGTGAGAAGCTGAAGGCTCTCTTCGCGGTCGCGGAGCAGAAGCAGTACGACACGATACTGCGCGACGGCCCCGCAGTGGTGGCCATGTATCCGGAGTATGTTGGCCATGCGAACGCATACGAGCTAATCGCCGATGCCGCCAAAGCGCAGGGAAAACCCGAGAAGGAGTCGGCAATGTTGACCGCGTACGTTCACCACGGCGGCCAGGACCCCGATCTGCTGAAGCGCCTCGCTGCATTGCAGGAGGGCGCCGGTCAACGCGCCGAAGCGGCCGCGACGCTGGAACGCCTGAACTACGTCTATCCCGTCAAGGACGAGGCCCTTCATCAGCGCCTCGGCGATCTGCTTTATACGCAGAAGCACTTCGCCGGCGCCATCCGCGAATACAACGCGGTTGTGGTTTCGCATCCCGTTGACAAGGCCGGCGCGGAATTCAAACTGGCCCAGGCGTACCTGGCCGCGGGTCAGAAGGACAAGGCGCAGGAGAGCGTGCTGGCTGCGCTCGAAACCGCTCCGGGCTACAGGCCGGCGCAAAAACTCTTGCTCGAATTGCAGGAACCATCGCCCAAGACCAATTGACAAGGAAGGATCAACCGGATGGCTTCAGTCTACGAATTCAACAAGGACGCGGTTGAACTGCAACAGCGCATCGATCGGTTCCACGAGGTGCGCGAAGGCATCGTGAAACAGGTCCGCCAGGCGATCGTGGGTCAGCAGGAAGTGCTGGAGCAGATGCTGATCACGCTGTTCGTCGGCGGCCATTGCCTCGTCACCGGCATGCCCGGGACCGCAAAGACGCTCATGGTGCGCACGCTCGCCGAGGCCCTCGGCCTGCGTTTCCGCCGCATCCAGTTTACGCCCGACCTGATGCCGTCCGACATCACGGGAACCGACATCATCGAAGAGGACCTCTCGACCGGCCATCGCAAGTGGACGTTCGTCGAAGGGCCCATTTTCGGCAATGTCATCCTCGCCGACGAAATCAACCGCACGCCGCCCAAGACGCAGGCGGCGCTGCTGGAAGCCATGCAGGAGCACTCGTGCACCGTGCGCGGCCACATCTACTCGCTGCCCGAGCCGTTCTTCGTCCTCGCCACGCAGAACCCCATCGAGCTCGAAGGCACCTATCCGCTGCCCGAAGCGCAGCTCGACCGCTTCCTGTTCAATGCGAAGCTCGGCTATCTCAGCGTCGAGGACGAATTACAGGTGGTAGACCAGACAACCATCAACCGCAACCCGACAATCGAAGCGGTCACCTCCGCCGAGGAGTTGCTGGATTTCCAGGTACTGGTGCGAATGGTTCCCATTGCCGAGTCGCTCGCGCGCTACGTGGTGGGCCTGGTGCGCGCCACGCGGCCCGAGGACACCGGTGCGCCTGACTTCGTGAAAAAGTACGTGAACTACGGAGGCAGCATTCGCGCCGCGCAATTCATCGTCCTCGCCGCCAAGGCGCGGGCGCTCTCGCGCAAGCGCTATCACGTCACCTACGACGACATCACATCCGTCATCGTGCCCGTGCTGCGCCATCGCATCCTGCTCAACTTCCACGCCGAATCCGACTCGATCGATAGCGACGAGATACTGAACCGTCTTGTCGCGCATGTCGCAAGACCAAAGGAGACGTAATTGCAGCGCTTCATCGAACCCGCGGTGCTGGCCGGGATCTCCTCGCTGGACCTGGTCGCAAAAACGGTGGTGGATGGGTTTGTCGCCGGCCTGCACCGGTCACCTGACTTTGGATTCAGCCAGGAGTTCGCCGAGTACCGCGCCTACACGCCGGGGGATGATTTGCGCCATGTCGACTGGAATCTCTTCGCGCGCACCGAGCGTTGCTACCTCAAGCGTTATCGCGGCGAGACCAACAGCCAGCTCACCGTGCTGCTGGACGCGAGCAACTCGATGGAGTACACGTCCGGTCCACCGAAAAAGATGGACTACGCGCGCTTCATCGCGGCCTCGCTCTTTTATCTCGCCATCCACAACCAGCGCGATGCGGCCGGCGTGATCGTGTTCGATGAAAAGGTTCGCGACGTCGTTCGGCCCTCCACGCGGCCGGGCCAGTTGGCGCGCCTATTTGCCGCGCTGGAACGTGCGGAGCCACATGCGCGCACCGACTTTGCCAGACCCCTGCATCATTTTCAAGAACTCCTGCACCGGCGCGGCATCGCCATCGTGATCTCCGATTTTTACGAGGATCCCGAAACCATCGTCCGCGCCATCGAGCCGCTGCGCTTTCGCGGCAACGAAGTCGTGCTGTTCCACATCCTCGATCCCGAAGAAATACGGCCGGTGTTGAAAAGCTCCGCCATCCTCGTCGATCTCGAGACCGATCAGAAGATGGAGGTCATACCCGAATACGCGAAGACCTCGTATCGCGCCAGGATAGACGCGCACATCGAGCGCCTGCGTTCGCGAACGCGCGCCGCCGGCATGGACTATGAACTGCTGGTGACCGACCGGTCGCTCGACGCAGCGCTGCGCAGCTACCTCGCGCTCAGGAAGGAGCGGAACTGATGGGCTTCCTGGCTCCATGGTTTCTTGGCGGCCTCCTCGCGCTGGGGGTGCCGGTCTTCGTGCATTTGCTGCGCCGCCATGTCACGGTGCCGCGTCCGGTCAGCTCGCTCATGTTCTTCGAGCGCGGCGTCCAGAGCTCTACGCGTCACCGCCGCTTGAAACATCTCGTCCTGTTCGCGCTCCGCACCGCTCTGGTGTTGCTGGTCGTCCTCGCATTTGCGAATCCCTTCGTTCGCCGCGTCGCCGCCAATACGAATGGGCGACTGATGCTCATCGTGCTCGACAATTCCTTCAGCATGCGCGCGGGAACGCATTTTGCCGATGCAAAGCAGCGCGCCCTCACGCAACTCGCCGCAAAGCCGAAAACGCAAAGAGCGCAGATCATGGCGATGGGAGGGCAGCTTCAGATACTCACGCAGCCTATCTCCGACAGCTCCCAATTGCATTCCGCGCTCGAGGGCATCCAGCCCGGCGAGGGCCACGCGAGCTTCGGCGATCTCGGCCGCGCGGTTCGCGCCCTCGCGGAGACCGTTCGCACGCCCATCGATGTCCACCTCTTCAGCGATATGCAGCGAACCGCAATGCCTTCCAACTTCGCTGACGTTGTGCTGCCCGTAAACGTCACGCTTACGCTTCACCCCGTTGGCAACGGCGCTCCCGCGCCCAACTGGACGATTGAGAGCATCGACGCGCCCGCGGACCTGGCTGATCCCAAAGACCCGCGCCGTTCGCGGGTGTTCGCGGTGGTGGCCGGCTTCAACACGCCCGCAGCGACAAAGACGGTCAACCTGGTCGTGAACGGCAAGACAGTCGCCACGCGAAGAGTGGATGTTCCTGCCAACGGCCGCGCTACCGTGGAGTTTGCGCCACTCGACGTGAACTACGGCTTCAATCGCTGCGAGGTGGGCATTGACGGCAATGATGCTCTCCCTGCTGACGATGCGAGTGTGTTCGCGGTGCGGCGCTCCGATCCCGAGCGCGTGTTGTTCGTGCACGCGGGCAATGACACGCGGTCGCCGGTCTACTTTGGCGCGGCTCTCAAGGCCGCCGCCGGCTCGTCTTTTGTTCTGCAGTCAGTCGCGCAGGAAGAGGTCACCGATTTCGATCCCTCGCGATTCGCGTTCGTGGTGCTGTCGGACAGCGTGGCATTGCCGGCGATCTTCGAACACGCAGTCACCCAGTATGTGGCAAAGGGCGGCAATGTATTCATTGCGCTCGGAACAGCCGCCGCGCGCCGCGCGCACATCCCGGTGTGGGACGGCGACGTAACCGAAGCCCACGATTATGCGCGCCCCGGCGCGGATGCACGCACCGGCGCCGCAGCTGCCGTAGGCCAGGTGGACTTCGCGCATCCCGCGCTGCTCGATGAGCACCCGGGGCGCGACAATGGCGGCTGGGCCGAGACCAGGGTGTTTTATGCGGCCGCGGTCGATCCCAGGGGAACTCGCGTTGCCGCGCGGCTCAACGATGGCGCCCCGCTCGTGCTGGACAAGCAGGTCGGCCTCGGCCATGTTGTCTTGCTGACAACCGGACTCGAAAACCTCACCAACGATTTTCCGCTGCATCCGGTCTTCGTCGCCTTCGTCGATCACATTGCGCGGTATCTTTCCGGCACGGAGCGCCTGGGCCAGGCACGACTGGTGGATTCGTATGTGCAGCTCCGTCCCGCGGCAAACTCCGGATCGGAGCAGGGAAGCGTCGAGGTGATCGGGCCGGACGGGCGCAGGCTGCTATCGCTCACCGAGGCGCGGGCTGCGCGGACGCTTCGCCTCGACCGCGCTGGTTTCTACCAGGTGCATCTCGCCAATGGGCGCGACATGGTCATCGGCGTCAATCCTGACCGGCGCGAATCCGATCTACAACCTATTGCGGAAGACGTGCAACGCCTTTGGAGCGGCAGCGCCGAAACCGGCGCTTCGCAAACGGAAGCCGCGTCCAACCCCGAAGAGAAATATCGGCCTGTAAGTTTGTGGTGGTGCGTCATGCTGCTGGCCTTCCTCACGGCCCTTGCGGAGACAGCGTTCGCAAGCCGGTACATGGGCACGCAGCGGGAGGAAATATGAGCAGGCAGAGCGAGCTCAATTCCTATATTGCGCAGATCCAGCAGAGGCTGCGGCTCGGTGCGTGGGTGCGCGGCGCGGCCATCTTTACCGGCACGGCGTTTGTCACCACGGTCGCGCTGGTCCTGCTGCTGAACCGGTTTGCGTTTCCGGCGCCGGGAGTGACGGGAGCGCGCGTTGCGCTGTTCTTCGCCCTGGCGGCTGCGGCCGCATTGGGGATCGCTCTGCCGATCGTCCGGCTCACGCGCGAAAGAGCCGTGCACAAGGCGGAGGCCGCGAACCCCGAACTGGAGCAGCGCCTCACCACCTTCTATGAAAAGCAGCGCGAAGGCGGCGATCCGTTCTTGGAACTGCTGGCGCGCGACACGCTCTCGTTCACGCAGTATGCCCAGCCCAAAACGCTCGTCGAAGACAAGCGCCTGTTTGCCCTCGGCGGCGCGGGTGCGGCGTGTCTCATCGTACTGGTGTGGATGATCGCGGCCGGTCCGGGCTATCTCGGCTACGGCGCGTCGCTGCTGTGGACCGGCCCACCGAAGAATGCGCAGGCGTACTACGCAATTTCCGTCACGCCGGGCAACGTAGCCGTGCGGCGGAACAGCGACCAGTTGATCACCGCGCAAGTCACGGGCATGCAGCCTGCGAAGGCCCAACTCTACGCGCGCTACCAGAGCGCGCATCGCTGGGAGCCGGTCGTCATGCAGCCGCAGCCGAACGCGGGCGGCGCAGCCAGTTATCAGTACGTGCTGGCCGGCCTGCCGGAAAACGTGGAGTACTACGTGGCCGCGGGCCCGCTGGAATCGCAGCACTACACGCTGCGTGTGCTCGACCTGCCGTCGGTCAAAGAGATCCGCGTGACGTATCACTACCCGAAGTGGACGGGCATGAAGGCGGTCACGGAAGAACACTCCGGCGACCTGCGCGCCATCGAGGGCACGGATGCCGAGATCGAATTCGCCATGGATCGTCCCCTCAAAGACGGCCAGCTTGCGCTCGATGACGGCCAGTCGATCCATCTGACGGGCGGCGACGGTCATCGCTATCGCGGCACGGTGCACATGGAGAAGGACGGCGCCTATCACGTGGCCGCGCTCGATGAGGGCCAGCCGGTGCGGCTCTCCGAAGACTACTTCATCGCCACCGACAAGGCGCAGCCTCCGGAGATCTCGCTCGATCGTCCGCGCGGCGATTACCGCGCCAGCCCGATTGAGGAAGTCACGCTCGGCGTCAAAGCCGCTGACCAGTTCGGCCTCAATGACGTCCATCTGCATTACTCGGTGAATGGCGGCGCCGAGCAATCCGTGAGCCTGCTCCAGAAACCCGGCGCGACCAATGCTGACGGTTCGCACACGCTGGCCCTCGAAGACCTCAAGCTGGTTCCCGGCGACGTGGTCAGCGTGTATGCCAGCGCCAGGGACGGCCACGCCGAGGCTCACACCGACATTTCCTTCATCCAGGTGGACCCGTTCGAGCGCGAGTTCTCGCAGTCGCAACAGATGGGAGGCGGCGCCGGCGGAGGCGGAGGAGCGAACAACCAGACCGAAATCTCCAAGCGCGAAAAAGAACTGATTGCCGCTACGTGGAAGCAGCAGAACGACAAGACGGCAACAGCGAAGGACCAGGCGGTGGCAGGGAAGTTCCTCTCTGATGCGCAACAGAAGCTGCGTGACCAGGTGATGGCGCTTTCGGCGCGCATCGAGAGCCGCGATCTCTCCGCGGCCACCGAGGAGTTTTCTGGATTCAACCAGGACATGCAGGCCGCGGCCGAAGCCATGGCGCCTTCCGCGGACAAGCTGAAGGCAACGCGATGGAAGGACGCGCTACCCCTTGAGCAGAAGGCGCTGCAGGCGCTGCTGCGCGCCGAGGCAACGTTCCGCAAGATCCAGGTGGCCTTCGGGCAAAGCGGTGGCGGCGGGGGAATGGGCAGTGCGGGCCGCGACCTCGCCAGCCTCTTCGACCTCGAACTCGATACCGAGAAGAATCAGTACGAAACCGCGCAGAACGTGTCGCCTGCGGAGCAGCGCGCAAAAGATGTAGAAGACGCGCTGGCGAAGCTCGACGCCCTGGCCAAACGCCAGGAGGAGCAAGCCAGCCAGCGCAATCCGCAGCAGAGCTTTGAGCAGCGCTGGCAGCAGGAGATGCTGCGCCGCGAGGCCGAGCAACTCCGGCGCCAGATGGAGGAAATGGCGCGAAACGGGCAGCAAGGCCAGCAGGGATCGACTGGATCGAGTGCATCGAGTGGATCGTCGTCCGGACAATCAGACTCGCTGCAGCAGAAATCATCTGCGCAGAACGGCTCGCAGGGTCGTCCCAGCGAGCAGGGGCAGGACCACGCCGATCAACGCGTGCAACAGGCATTGCGCCGCCTCCAGCAGGCCGCGGATGCAATGAAGCGCGGCAGCGGTGCGCAGCCCGACCCGCAGGCCGCGCGCGAGGCCGCGGAACAACTGCGCGAGGCAGAGAATCTTCTCGCCGGCACGCAGCAGCAACTCGCGTCCGGCAAGGTTGATTCTCTATCTCGCGAGGCTTCCCGACTGAAGGGCGAGGAACGCGCGCAGGCGGAACGCATCGACAAGCTTGCCGGCCAACAGCCGAACAGCAGCACGGCCGACCTGAGCGACACCATGGCCCGCATGCGCGAGCGCGATCGCCTGGCGCAGGACCGGCAGCAGCTCTCGAACGATCTCTCGAGACTCCAGAAGAACATGCGCGACAGCGCGCGCGAACTGGCTCCCAACCAGCCGGGCGTCGCGAAGCAGTTGCGCGATGCGCTGACGGAGATGGATAACTCCGACCTCGACAACCATGCGCAGCGCACCGCGGACTGGCTGCGGCGCGGCATCAATCCCAACGCCAACGGGACCGAAGCTCAGATCGCGCAGGGTCTCGACAAACTGCAGCAACAACTGCAGCAGGCGCAGCAGGCCATGAACGAGGAGAAGGACGGGCAGCGCGGAGCCGGGAGCCAGCCGGGGCAGGGTGACCAGGCCGCCGCCCTCGATGCCATCGAACGCCTGCGCAGCCAGGTTGAATCCATGGCGCGCGCGCGCGGAAGCAGCCAGAGGGGCAATCAGCAGAATGCGCAGGCAAGTAATTCCTCTTCGGGCCAGCCGAACGGCCAATCCCCGCAACAAGGGCAATGGCAGCCCAATCAACAACTGAGCCGAAACGGCGGACAGGCCGGCGGGAACTCCGATCGCCGCGGCGACAATGCGCTCTCGAGTTCCGGCGATGTGGGCGGCCCGCGCCAGGACACGCGCAACGGCGGCCAGGTGACTGACAGCACCGTCTGGGGCAACATCAACACCGGCAACAATACGTACGGCCCGCGCGGGAAGCCGACATCCGATGATCCATCCGCCAGCTATGCCGATACGGAGCGCACGTTTCAGCAGGAGCTGCGCGAATTGAACCAACTGCGGCAGATGGTCAAAGACGATCCGGAGGCGGCCAAAGAAGCACAGGAACTTGCCCGGCAAATGCAGAATCTCGATCCGCGCCGTTTCCCCGGAAACCCGGAGATCGTCGAACAGATGCACCGGGAAGTGCTCGGGTCAATCGACCGGCTGGAGCTTGCATTGGAACGCCGCGCATCGGCGGCGCAGGAGTCGCGCGCAGGCAAGCCGCACACCATTCCGGATGGCTACCAGGATTCAGTCGCCGACTACTACCGGCAGCTGAGCAAGAATCAATAGTCTCGACTCTTCGCTGGGTGCCCCAGGTTCGGCGCGTTTTGTTTTTGCGTCTAACCTGGGATCGTTTTCGGCGCCAGCGCTACCGCCTGGCGTATCGCCTCCAGCAGGCTGCGCTCGTCGGCCTTTCCGGTTCCGGCAATGTCGAATGCCGTGCCGTGATCGACCGACGTGCGGACTACCGGCAGGCCGATAGTGACGTTTACGCCCGACTCCAGGCCCAGCACCTTCACCGGCCCGTGACCCTGGTCGTGGTACATCGCGATCACGAGATCGAAGTCGCCGCGCTGCGCGCGATAGAACAGCGTATCGGCAGGCAACGGCCCCTCGACATTCCAGCCTCGCTTGCGGCAAACATCGATCGCGGGAACAATCTTCTGCTCTTCTTCTCCGTAGCCGAATAGACCGTTTTCGCCCGCATGGGGATTGATGCCGCACACGCCGATGCGCGGGTTCGCAATGCCGCTCTTCTCCAGCGCCGCGTGACCGCGCGCAATGGTGCGCTCCACCAGGCCAGGCTCGATCTTCGCGATCGCATA